>Ga0316622_100000051_pt1 | contig 50289 bp, 39 predicted proteins | sample OWC_Aug_OW2_C1_D_FD_207646 | JGI IMG/M metagenome (GOLD analysis project Ga0316622, IMG submission 207646) | Wetland soil microbial communities from Old Woman Creek delta, Ohio, United States - OWC_Aug_OW2_C1_D5_C | ecosystem: Environmental > Terrestrial > Soil > Wetlands | place: USA: Ohio... | reverse complement strand
TTATCGCTTTAACCGACGCTTCCACTTGGAGACTTTACCCACGCGTCTACTCGTTGCCGCCGTCACCATTGGACCACGTCCGGCCGCTTGGCTTCGTCAAGCTGAAGAAGCTTGCTAATCAGGACAGGAATTGATTTATCGAAGACCTATGGAATCACCAAAATTCACAAAGATTTGCGCCGGATTGTTAGACCTACTCCGGTGACCAGCAATATTACCAAAGCACTCCACAATAGCCCTTGCATCAAGCCAAAATGGCGCTGATAAAAAGTAGTTTGCGGCTTAGTCTGATAAGGGATGCGATAAGCACCCGCCCAGCTGGTATCCATGGGCGACAAGGCTAATACGTCGCCGTTTGCCAATGACACGGTCGAAATGCCAGTATTCGTGACCCGCAGCACCGGGCGCCTGAATTCTATGCCGCGAGCCAAAGTCATGTATAAATGTTGATAAGGCTCCTGCCAGGTTCCGTACCAGGAATCATTGGTCACGTTGACGATAAATTGCGCCCCCAGATCGGCCAATCCCTTGGAAAACTCGGGAAATAGACTCTCGTAACAGACTTGAGGCCCCATCGTATAGTCATTCGTTTTCAACAATACGGTCGGCCCGGGGCCGCGGCCAAAATGGCTTACCATGGGTAACATGGTCCTAAGCCAAGGAAAAGTCTCTTCGCCGGGAATATATTCACCCAACGCCAACAGAATGGTCTTGCTGTAATGAGGCTCCGTGACAGTTCCCTGTTTATCGATAGCAAATAGGGAGTTGGTGATCAATCCGGTTTTCTGATCCTTAGCATAAGCGCCGGTAAGTAAGGCTACGTCACGGGTCCGCAAAAAATCCTGCGTAGCTTGGGCAAGAACAGATTGATTGTAAGCTCCGCCCAGCAGAGCCGGAAAAGCCGTTTCCGACCACATAACAAAATCAATATTCGAATTTTGGGCGAGGCCATCATCGGTAACCTGTAAATATTTTTTTAATATTTCAGCTTGAAAACCTTTGCCATGCTCCATCGACTGTTTTTCAAGATTGCCGATATTCGCCTGTACCAATAAGGCATTTAGGGAAGCATCGGGCTCCGGCAACCGGCTTTTAAGCCAAAGGCCGCCGCCATTAAGCCCAAAAAAAACCATCAGAATTGCTACGAAACCTAATTTGCCGACGCGACTCGCACGCTGACGCCAGGCCGCCAGAACGGCTAGATTCGCCAGTATCGTCAACATGCTCAAACCGGTAAAACCGATCACTTCGGCCCATTGGTAAATGGGTAAGCCTGCTCCGTACCAGCTATAGCCGAAATTCCATTTGAACAGCATCGGCACATAGAGTTCGGCCAGCGCCGTGAACACGGCCATCAAGGCAAACGATAGCCAGGCAGAACGCACGCAAAGTTTGCGACACCAGAACCACAACATCCCGGCAACGGGTACAAACAGATGCCCGAATAATGCGAATAAAATCATACCGATGCCGGCCGCGAACCAGTTCACCTTGGCGAACTCATGCAGGGTATAAGTTACCCAGTTGAAGCCAATCAAGGTATAGATGAAGCTGGTCAGAAAACCGCTGAAGAAAACATTTTTCAGTTTGTCCTGTTGCAGCCAAAACAGCCACAACGGCACGAAACAGAACAACGACGCCCAAGGCGGAAACGGAATATAACTGGTGCCGATGAAAAAACCGGACAAAACCGGCAACAGCCATTGAGATTTTTTAGACTGCCATAGATTGTGCATATTCGGACATCTAGCCCCAAGATTCAAAAGCGATCATTGTACCCGATTGATTATTGCAACAATTAGAACCAGCCACCTGATAAGATTCGCCTCTATCCCAAGTTAAAGGTACAAATTCAATAACCACCGAATTGAACAATGAATATCCCAAACTATTACCTTGAACCAGCCAACTACCAGGTTGATTTTGAGGATCTACATTACCTGCGAAATTTGGTGTTCGTTGAAGAGCAACAAATACCACCCGAAGTTGAGTTCGACGAACTCGATCGGCAATGCCATCATTTTATCGCGCGCGATGTCGAGCGCCGGCCCATCGGCACGGGGCGGCTGTCGCCGGAAGGTAAGATAGGCCGCATGGCGGTTCTACAGGAATGGCGCAGTCAACGCGTTGGAGAGTCATTGCTGCGCGCCTTAATTGAAAAAGCGCGCAACCAGGGGCTGACGAAAGTTTCGGCTCATGCGCAACTCGCTGCACTGGGCTTTTACGAAAAATGCGGCTTTACCCGGGAAGGCGAGGTATTTATGGAAGCCGGCATCCCACATCAAGCCGTACAACTAATGCTTGAACCGCTCGCTCAACCGAAACGCCCGCCACCCAAGCCACGAGAGTCTTCGGTTGAGGCTCAGCGGTTAGAAACCGTTGAGTCGGCATTAGCCGCTACCCTGCAACTCATTATGAACGCGCGTCGTCAGCTCTGTATATACAGTCGCGATCTGGAGTATTGGCTGTATGGGCAAAACGATATAGTCGAGGCTCTTAAACAGTTTGCGCTCCGCAATCGCAACGCCACCGTGCAGATCATCATTCAAGATCCGGCGAGCCTACAGAGCCAGACACATCCCGTTTTAGAATTAGCGCAAAAGTTGCCATCCTATTTTCTGATCCGCGCTCCCTTGGAAACCGAGGATCTACAGTATCTTTCGGCTTTCGTGATCAATGACTTCGACGGTTATTTGTTTCGACTGCAGGGGAACCGCTATGAGGGACATTGGAGTCCAAACCTACCGGCGCGAAATCGCCAACTGCGCGAGGAATTTGAGCGCGTTTGGCAGCGCTCGCGTCCTTGTACCGAATTTAGGGCTTTAGGTTTGTAGATGCATCCTAGCGATCCAAACCTGATAGACGCCCAGTGAGTGCTGTCAGTTTCATGCTGCCAACTTTGTCAGTTAATGGCATATGTCTGAGTGACCGCAGATAAGGCGACATTCGTACCGCCCACAACTCAAAACCAATCACTACACTGTTATTCAATTCCGTACTCTCCCGGTAGCCGCACCACTAGGCAGGTGTCGCAACCGCTAGGCCAATGGCGAGCGGCCTAATGTCGCCTGATTTAATGATTTAAAGCAGAGACATTATTAGTTCTGATCTTATGGCATACTATTTTTAGGTAACTGCCACCGGGACATAATTTTAGAAACCGTTGTTTACGTAATGCTTTACTATCAACAATTCCAAAGCATAAGTCATGCCATAAACAACCAAGCCCTTACCATATTAACGAACGCAATTAGCGTTATGTTTTTGAACGAACCGGATAGGCGCACTACTTTCTTAGAGCCGATTAAACTGGCTAGGCGCGGCAACGCGTCAACGACTTGTGGTTTTTTACTTTTTGATAGCCTTGACTGAACGACTCAGCAAGCTAGCCTTGCCGATATTGCTACTGTAGTCCACAAACCATGAGTAAAAACCATGATGGTAGTAAATACCCCCCGGCAATACAATTTCGTATTTTATTCCCCAGCCCAAGCTGAAAGTCCAACCACTGTTAAGCCTGGCCGGCAATAAATACCCTTACATAAAGTTTATGAATAAACACCCTACCATCCCTGCTTCCGAGGCTTTCAAACTGCTGGGTAATCATGAACTTGCCATCATCGATGTCAGATCGGAAGGCGAATTTGAAAAAGCTCACTTTGGACACACGGCCAATATTCCTATCCTGTCGGATGCGCATCGTCATGAGGTGGGACTGACTTACAAAATCAAAGGCTCGGAAGCCGCAAAGGCGCTGGGGCATCAGCTCGTCAGCGGCGACTACAAGGCAGAGTTGATTGACCGCTGGTGCGAGACTATCGAAAGCCGCCCTCGGCAGCCGGCTTTGATTTTTTGCTGGCGTGGCGGACTACGTTCGCAATTGGCTCAGGATTGGATATATCAAAACGGCCGTGAAGTCATCCGCGTCGAAGGCGGCTACAAAGCCCTGAGACATGAGGCACTCAAGGTGCTGGAAAATCCCGCGCCCTTCATCGTGCTTTCCGGCATGACCGGCGCCGGTAAAACTCGCTTGCTGCATCAACTTAAGTGCTATGTCGACATCGAAGGAATCGCCAAACATAGAGGCAGCGCCTTTGGCTTGCATTTCGGCGCCAGCCAGCCGCAACAAGCCACCTTCGAAAACCAGCTTGCGCTATCGTTTTCCCAAGCCTCCGAAAACTACGTGCTCGAAGACGAAAGTCCCAATATCGGCCGCTGCCACCTGCCCGACCATATTTATGCCTTATTGGCCAAGGCGCCGATGGTGATGATAGATACGCCCGTCAGGCTGCGGGCCGTGGAAATCTATCGGGAATATATTCAAGCGCCTCGCGCCAACGGCGCGCCTTTAATTGAAGAGGAAAATCGCTTCCTGCAAAACATGGAAAAAATCCGCACCCGGCTGGGCGGTTTGGAGTGCGATCAAATTAAAAGCCTGCTGAAAAAAGCCTTTGCATTGGATGCCATGGACGAAGACGGTCAAGAAGCTCATCTCGACTGGATAGAACGTTTGCTGAGCATCTATTACGACAAACGCTATCTGTATTCGCTTTCGAAAAAATCACGGCCCACCTTGTTCAATGGATCCTGGCAGGACTGCCTGGATTTCTTGAAGAGTCTGCAAAATGCGTAAAAACCCGGCTCCCATCGTTTCGGATTTGGTCCTGCTCGGCGGCGGACATGCCAATATCCAGGTCTTGAAGATGATGGCGATGAATCCCATCGGCGGCCTGAGAATTACATTAATCTCCGATCAGACCCATTCGCCCTACTCCGGCATGATACCCGGCTTTCTGGCGGGCTATTATTCCTACGAGGAATGCCATTTCGATCTCAGAAGGCTCTGCGAAGAACTTGGCCAGCGCTTCATCAAGGCGAAAATCATCGGGCTGGACCCACAGCGAAAAACCGTCCTACTGGAAAACAGGGCGGAAATCAGCTACGACTGCGCGGCTATCAATGTCGGCATTCAGCCCAAAAACATAGAAAATATCTCGCAAGAAGCCGCTTTAAAACTCATCCCGCTCAAGCCGATTTCCAGATTCATTGCCCATTGGCAGCGGCTGATTGCCGATCTCGAGGCTTATCGGGGCAACGAGCCCTTGCAACTAGCGGTCGTCGGGGCCGGAGCCTCGGGTGTCGAAATCGCTATCATCCTGAAAATGCTGATCGATAAGAATCGCTGGAATGCCCGGCTGAGCCTGATACACCGGCATGAGTTCTTGGTTTCGGCAAAAGACCTCGGCGCCCAGAAGCGGCTATCGAAAACGCTTGAAGAATTGGGCGTAAGAGTCTTACAGAACACCGAAGTGCTCGAAGTTCGTGAAAATGGCCTGATGCTCAAAGATGCTAAAGGCCAGATTCGCAGCGAGGATTTTCATAGGGCGCTGATCGCCACCCACGCCGCCGCGCCGGATTGGTTCAAAAGCTCGGGGCTGGCAGTCGATCAGGAAGATTTCGTCAAAGTCATGGGGAATCTTCAGGTCGAAAATGCGGACGCCCTTTTTGCCGCCGGCGATTGCATACACTTCTCGCCTTCCCCTTTGAAAAAGGCAGGGGTTTATGCGGTCCGGCAAGGCATGGTGCTCGAACACAATATCCGCTGTTTTTTTACACGCGAATCTTCATTAAAAACCTTTCATCCCAAGAAACATGTACTGTCCTTGATTACCATTGGAGACCGGCGAGCCCTGGTTCACCAGGACGATGTTTCCATCCTAAGATGGATGTGGCCTTCACTGTTGTGGCGGGTCAAGGATCAAATCGACAGACGCTTCATGCGTCGTTTTCAGGCCGAGACTTTTAATGTAAAGCCCGAGCATTTCAGTAAAGCCATGCCCGAGCTCAAGACGACCCTGGTACCGGCGGATTGGGAAGACAACACCTGCGGCGGCTGCGGCAGCAAGCTGGCTGCTTCCACGCTGACACAGAGCCTGAATAAACTGACGATTCCCCAAGACGACCATGTGCTCCTGGGCGTAAACGACGGCGAAGATTGCGCCTTGACCCGGTTTTCCGAGCATACGCTGTGCCTGCAAACGATAGACCAGTTCCGCTCCTTCATTTCGGACCCTTATCTGTTCGGACAAATCGCCACCCAGCACGCATTGAGCGATGTCTATGCGATGGGCGGCGTCGCCAAGACCGTCCAAGTCGGCTTGACGCTCCCGGCGGCAACCGAAAGGATACAACAGGAAGATATTTTTCAAGTCATGTCCGGGGTACTGGATATTTTGACCAAAAGCGGCGTTTCTCTGGTTGGCGGCCACACAGGTGAAGGTTCGGAGTTTTCTCTTTCAATTGCCGTTCAGGGTGAAGTGGCTCCGAATCGGGTTTTGCGGAAACAGCTGACCAAGCCCGGCAACCGCTTGATACTCACAAAACCCATCGGTACCGGCGTGATCCTTGCGGCCAACATGCTGGCGCAGGCCAACGGCAAACTGGTGGACGAGGCGCTTTCCAGCATGCTCCAATCCAACAACGTCGCGATGGAAGCGATCAGAATCTTCGATATTTCCGGTTGCACGGACATTACGGGCTTTGGCGTATTAGGCCACGCCTTTGAAATGATGGGGAAAAAAGGCGAGAAAACCCTAGGCGTTAAGATCGACTACCAGGCTATTCCCTTATTCGACGGTGTTTCCGGATTATTTGAAAAAGGCTATTCCGCCTCGCTTGCGCTTAAAAATCATGCATCATTAGCTTGCATGCTGGATGCCAATATCACGCCTCAAAACTATCCGGCGCTCTTCGATCCGCAAACCAGTGGCGGGCTTTTGTTTTCAGTGCTACCGAATCAGACGGAGGACTGTCTAAAAGCCCTTCATGAATGCGGCGTACCCAAAGCCTGCGTCATTGGCGAGGTAATTGATGAGAATGCAATAATCATTCTTTGACACAAATCTCCGGTGGGAAAAAGCAGAAAAACTTAATAGCTTATATTTTTTGGGGTATCAATTCGCAACCGTTCTAGCAAGGCGGCAAACTTTGTATAAAACAGCATTGAAATTTTGCCAGCAAATCGCTCAATTTCTAAAATATTTACTTTAAATCAATAACTTAATGAATTTCATCTCGATTAAACTGGCAAAATACAAGCTAATCATTAAAACAGCCGGAAGCTGTTTTACACCTAATAAAGAACCAACTTTACCTAAAACGCCCCGGCACTAATGCCCGCATAACCCGCCGCAGGTGTGGAAATCACATTGTTGCCCCCTGGCTGCCACTGCCATTGCCCCGAGGCCAGATGCTTGACGCATTTCCATTCGATGGCTGAATTCGTCGGCAATCCCTGGACTACGCCCGTCCATTTGGGGCTGTTGGGGCCAGGGCCGTTGTGGTTCGGCGGTGGATTGTAGATGTATTCGTAATAGACGCTGGGCTGGAGTTTGATGGCCTTTTCCGGGTTCCAGCTACCCATGGAGGCTAGATTGCCGACGGCGTATATATTTTCCCCCAGCGCGGTCCAGCCGTTGTCGCAAACCAGATTCACGGTAGCGGTGCGCGCAACGGACTGCAGCGCCACATTAAAGGTTTTTGGCGTCGCGACATCGCTGGTACCCGACTTAATCAGCACCAGATTGCGCTCGGCATTGAACCAGCCACTGTCAGCGGTCGCGAAGGATGCATCGGAATTTAGCTGCGGCAAGGCTACCCCGTTGAGTTTCACAGCGGTGGCTCGCGCATCCCGGACGATCAGACGAACGATGTTGTTACGCTGCGCAAGCGCACCGGAATAATTACCCACCGCCCGGTCGATGACCACTTTCACCCCATTACCGGTCTGTTGCTGAGAGATTGCGGTGCTACGCGTCTGATAGACAGGGCGCGTGTCCTGGCCATAGGCTAGCGTGGTACCGTCGTCCTCGTATAGGGAGAATTGGCTGGGTACGGTATCGGCATAGACTTGCATCAGCAGATCGCTCTGCGGAGCACCGCCTTGACGATGGCCGAATGCATCCTTGGTCTGCTCGTCCACCTGCATCATCGGGATGATCGCTCCTGCCCGGGCAAAGGCGGGCAACCTGAATATGCCCTCGATATAGGTCGGGAAATTATTCACCCATTGCCCTTCGCTATCGAACCAGTCGCGGGTATGATAGTTCACCCAGCGTCCCTTGGGTAAATAGATATTCCGTTTATATTCGCCGTGGCTGGCCACCACACCTACCAACAGGTCGCGGCCTATCAACTTTTCGTGGCCGATCTGCCGCACGTTCGGATCGTCCTGATAGTAATATACCAAGGGCGGCACCACGGGTTCTCCGGCTAGATAAGCGCGATAGGCGAGCGAGTAATAATAGGGGATCAACTCGTAACGCTGGCGGATGTTTTCGCGATTCGCACGCTGGTCGCCCACCAAATTGGGCGCGGTCTCGTAACGCAGCGATTTCTGGAAGCTGTTGTCCGTATGCGGGCGCACCGGCACATCGAACCAGGCGCCGTTGGCGAACCACTGGGTATAGAGCTCATTCTGGTACTGCAGCTTTCCGGAGTGGCCGCCGTTGTAAGGCATGCCTTCGCGGCGGAAGCCGCCGATGTCGGAGCCGTAATAGTCGATACCGGAAAACGACATGTGCATCTGGGCGTTCATGTGAGTCGCCAGCAAATCGAGGTTCGAACCGATATCGCCGGACCACATGGCGACGCCCCATCTATCAGACCCTGGCGCGCCGGAACGGCTGACGATGAAAGGCCTGCGGTTAATCAGGGTGTGATTCAACCTGTAGCCTTCGTAGATGGATTTGTTCCATAAGAATGCGTACAGATTATGGATGTCGCCATGGGTATTTTTCGGGCCGGCGGATGTCGTTTCAACGCCATGATAACAAGCGGTACCATCGTATTTTTCCGGTTCACCCAAATCCGTCCAGTGCGCCGTTACGCCGTTGATTGCCAGATTCGGCAGACGCCGGTTGTTGTGTACCCAAGCGCCGGCATCCGGATTGGACCAGTCTATCATCGCCGCCTGGCCGAACCAGTTGCTGAGAATGACCGACGACTGGGCTGAGGGATCACATTGGCTTGCGGTTCTGCCGTAGGCAAACATGCCTCCGGCTCCGTTCATCTGCGCGTAAGTAATGGTATTCTGGCTCACATAGGATTCTTCGATGGCCACCAAGCCAATATCGTCCTGGGCAAGGGCGTCGATGTGGTTTTCGGGAGCGGGAAAATTAGCGAGGTCCCAATCCAGCCTTCCCATGGCGCTATCCGGGCTACCAGCCTGCACGCCGCCGAACCACTGCAAATCTAGCACGAAGCCATCCTGCGGAAAATTGGTTTGCTTCAGGCCATCGCGCAGTTTGCCGACCTGATCCCAGTTCTGGTAACCGAACTCGGACACCCACAAACCGAAAGCCTTACGTGGCGGAACCGGCGGCGTGCCAACCAGCTCCATATAATCCTTGCGCAAATCAGGCAGATTCGGCCCCGACATCACATAAAAACGAATCTGGTCGCCCCACATGCGCAGCTGCCACGGATCGCTGTTGAAATCCCAGCGCTGCTTGTAAACATTGTCCAGCAACAGCGCATAATTCAGGCCATTATTGCCCAGCGCATACATCACCGGGAAGTGAACGTTTCCCACCATCCCGGCCTGACCGAACGGCATGAAGCCATTTCCGTGCACTTGCTCCTGACCACTCGGTTGCTCCTCGCGCACCTTATGCTGCAACCAATCGCCATCCGCAGAACCCAAAACCTTGAATTGCTGGCCCAACCCGTAAACGTTGGTAATCTGCCCCTTGGCGAGACTCAATCCCTTCCAGTCTTTGTCGAGATCCCGCGGACAAATCGTCGTCAGTGCCTGCTGAGTGTCCTTATAGGTCAGCGCCAGGCACAGACTCTGCGCATCCACCGCGATCTTGAATTCAGCCGTTTCTATTACATTGCCCTGCTGCGAATAAGTGGCTGGACCGTGGTAATCGGTCTTGTGTATTGTCGGCGAGGTGTACAGCGGCGACGTGACATCAGGTCCAGGCCCAGTGGCGGAAAGCTCGAAGTGAATCAGATCGTCGTCCAGCGCTTCCACCATCAAATAGCGATTGCCGGAGACGAACTTCGCATGCTGAACCGCTGCCTGAAGCGTATTGCTCGCCAGCAACAACAGGGACAACAGCCAAATACCTATAAAGTGGATTGATTTCATGTGGCTATACTCCTCTAATAACGAATTGACCGCGACCAGATAGACTCGCCCCCGGCGGCTACCGGTGGACAAAAAACCCATTTCTAATTTTGAATTCAGCCCATCGTGGGAAACGGACTAAATACACTTTTTGCACTTCACATTTCGGCACATTGCTTACCTCTCCCACGGGGAGGGGACTAATGCAATGCCCTTAAGTTATGAATTAACCGTTCGCCTTTAAGCCCTGTGGGTAGTGAGCCTGTCGAAGGGTGAATGGTTAAGCCGCTCATGGTTCGACAAGGCTCTCCTGAGCGTCGTCGAAGGGCTCACCACTAACGGCTTAACTGAATGGCACTGGGGCTGGGGTGAGCTCATCAATAAACCGAAGTTTGAAACACTAAGACTATGCCTCTCATAACCCAGCTAAAAATGATCAATCCTATCCGACGTAGGACCGCTCAATAAGCAAGTTAACCAATCAAGCGGCTGATTTTTTTACTAGAATAATGCTCCCGATATTCGCTTCCGTCAAGATTGATTAAGGTCCAACCACCTGCGTTTCTTCGACAGTCTTGAGGGCGTTTTTTATATACAAATATTTGAGTATTGGGCCGAAGCGTGATCTTGTTCGGCTGTCCATGCCATGCAGCCAGCCGATCAACCCGCTGGCACTATTCAGGCAACGACGACCCTGTTGCGTCCGGAATGCTTAGCCTCATAGAGTGCCCGATCGGCACGGACAAGAATCGCTCCGATGGTAAACTCTTCCCGCCCCAAGGTGGCCACGCCAATGGAGGTCGTGAAACGAAGCGGCGGGTTCTCGCCAACGGGCACTTTGACGGACGCCACCGCCCGACACAAGCGCTCGGCGACTTCCAAGGCTTCCTTGCTCCCGGTTTCCGGTAAGAGGATAGCGAACTCCTCTCCGCCCAAGCGGCCGATCAAATCTTCCGCGCGCAAAGTAACCGTACTGACCTGTACAAATTTCTGCAAGACCAGATCCCCAACCTGATGCCCGTAACTATCGTTGACGCCTTTGAAATTGTCTAGATCGAGCATTAACAACGAAACCTCCAGTTTGTAGCGGTGAGCTCGCGCCAATTCGTGCTCGGCCAACTTCAGGAAATACCGCCGATTGGCGCAGCCGGTAAGCGGATCGGTGTGCGCTTCCTGTTCGAGCTTCCATTCCAGCTCCTTGCGGTCGGTAATATCCTGAATCACGCCCAATAACTGGGCTCGCTGCACTCCTGTGTAGCCTTGAGCGGCCTTAACGGTTTGCGCCCGCACGTCAACTCCGAGCAATATCACTTCGCCTATGCCATGCAGCACACGCCCTCGTCCATCGGGCATGACGACTCTGAACTCGATGTCGAAGCGGCGGCCATCACGAGCCACTTTGATATGACTCGCCACTCTCTCCCTGTCATCAGCATGTATTGCCTGGAGAAACAAATCATAGCTGGGGATAATCGTTTCCGGCTCGTAACCGAGAATGCGGAAAGTCTCATCGGACCACTGGACATCCCCTGTGTCCAGATCCATTTCCCAATGCCCGAGGCGCGCCATGGTTTGCGCCATGGTCAGGCTTCGTTCTCTCTTCCTTAGCGCCTCTTCGGTTTCCTTGATTCGCCTGTAGGTGCGCGCATTGTCGATAGCCAAACCGGCAACACCGGCGATGGAGATCGCCAAATTGAGGTAACGGGTGAGATATTCAGGAAACGCGAAATGATCGACAACCACGACGCCAAGCGTTTCGCCCGCCCTGAAGATACGCAATAGGAAGCCCGACTGAGATTCCATCCAGGCCCAGTTATTATTCAAAGTTCGGACTTGCCTAAATAGATCGTCTGGCAGCGTATCGTCACATTGCGCAACACCACCCTCGAAGCGCACGTAGTAAAAGTCTTGCGGCGCGAACAACATGTGAAACAGCTCTTCGATGGCGGCGATGGTTTCCCGCTCATCCTTCATTAACGGTAGCCGCCCCAAAAAATCCATCGCCGCTTTATGATCGGCCAGTTCGCGGGCAAAGTTACGTTCCTGCTCGCTCGCATCCTGTTGCGCTTCTCGCAGACGCCACTCCGCCACCAGACCGGCGAGCAGTTGGCGAATGTAATCGATGCCTACGGCCATTCGACTAGCCGGGATATTGAGCACATTGGCTAGCTCGGCAAGCTTACTCGGCGCATCGACGACAACACCCGTATCCAGCAATACCAGTTCGCTGGCAAAGTCTTGAAAGAATCCCGCCGCGCTTCCCTCGTCGAATCCCATCTCGCTCAGATTCCCGCGCCAGTCAACCAACCAAGCCGGTGTGATCAGGTACGCCCCGCGGGCGATCGCATCACTAACTAGGGTGCTACCCGCTAATAAATCGAAGCAATTCTCCAGCGACATCTGCGTTAGCGGCGGCCAACCAACCGGTGGGTCGCCAAGTTCTTTCAAGCAGGAACGCCCGAAAAGAATCACCTGAGTGCAGCCTTCCCCCAACAAGTACCCTAGTTCGTCCCAACTAAGCGGGGGACGGCCACAGCGGGAAGGAAAGGCGGCGACGCCGACGTCGGACCAGCCCTCGGCTACGATCACGGCCTCGACCTCGGGTTGAAAGTTACGGCAGCAGAGGATGCATAGTTTTCCGGACATGGCGTTATTCCAGCCAATCCAGAGGATAGCGCCCCCATCGGTCCAAGGCATCGCGTATCGCCAACAGGACATCGTCCGGCACTTGCCATGGAATTTCGCCATGGTTATCGGAAAGTATGAAACCGCCGCCGCGCCCAGCCTTGGCGATAGCCGTCTTCACCTCGCTCTCAGCCTGCGCCGCCGTCCAGCGCCTCATTTCCACGCCGTTGAGGTTGCCGATCAGCGTAAATCGGTTGCGCGCGGCGGCTTTCCAGTCGGCCAGATCTTCGAGCGCGCTGACTCCGACCGCCGCCGTCCCGGTAGCCAGGAGGTCGTCGACAATACCCAAACCCCGCCCCGAAGCAAGATGGGTTGCCGCCGGCCCCTGAATTTGGCGCAGCGTTTCCACGGCCACCCGATGCCCGGTTTTCAGATACAGCTCGCGCGGAATATTCGTCGTGGAAGATAAAGGATCGAAATAGCAGATCGCCGTAGCACCAGCCGCCATTTGGGCATTGGCCCACTCCAGACAAAAAGTCTGATTGACCGCCATCAGCCGGGCGAACCGCACCGGCTGCTCATAAATCAACTCGATGTAACGGTCGAACCCCATCTGCATGACCGGCAGGGAAAAAGGAGAAATTGCCACGCCGATGATAGGCACCGTGTCGCCCACCCTTTCCTTAAGCCCACGTATGGTTTCCAGTCCGCGAACCAGACCCGCTGCCTCCATCACCCGCGGCGGCTCCAGGTAGTCGATGTCCTCGTCATGGCGAATGATCGGTTCCCCGGCATTGGGCGGCCCATTGTCGAAAAAAAGAGTATCGCCACCGAACGCCTCGACTTCGAGCGACGCGTAATAGAATGCCGACAGGCAGTCGCCACGGTATTTGGCCAGTAAACGAATCTGCCCCTCGACCACATATTCGGCGCGCGAAAAGTATTCGCGGATGCTCAGGCCCAGTTCCTTGGCCCCGTGCATGGTGGGAAAAAGAAACAAGGGCACCCGATCCGGCTCTTGCTGGCCCATGGCGGTCAATACCCTTTGCATTGCCGTCATCATGCCGCCTCCTCGCGCCAGCGCTGCACTATCGTCACGGCATCGGCCGCATTACACCCCATGGCATCGGCGCCTACCTCGCGCCATAGTTCGGAATCGAATAGGAAAGGCGCGCCGCCCACGACGATGCGCACTTGTGCGCCTCTGGCATCCAACGCCGCTCTCAACGTTTTCACCTTGAGCGCCGCGGGCAACATCAGGACGGAAACCAGCAGATATTTCACGCCATCGGCCAGGATGCGCCCGACCAGCGCATCAACATCCATGCGGCCGTAATCAAGCACATCGAACCCACTGGCCTGCATGACGGACAATACGATACGCTTGCCGAGCGTGTGATAATCGTTGAGCACGACGATAGCCATCGGAGGGTAAGCTTTTCGCTCCACGGCCATTGCCGGGAGCACACGTTCTACGATGTCCTCGCAGATGCGGCTCGCCATGTAAATTTGGGACAAGGCAATTTTGCCAGCACTCCACTCATCTCCCAGCCGGATCAATAACGGCGTTATCAGTTCCTCGACGACCTGCATAGGTACCTTCTGGCTGATAGCTTGTTGGAAAAGAGCCTCTACCCGAGGACGATCCAGCAACGCCAGTGCTTCATAAAACTCTAGTGCCAATTTATCCATCCCACTCCTTATGTAGGCCTTGACTGACGCCATAAACGATCGTTAACGGTCAAATTTCGCCTTCAATCAGCATGCAAAAACCGGCTTTTACCAGTCAAAATGAAAATCAAACCTCAACGTCCCAATCAGCCAACACGCCAAAACGACCCGCTGTAGAGGTTAAATTTCCATGTAAACCGCAAAAAATCTTGCCGACACATTCGATATAGGATCATAAACTGATTCGGTATCTGCTTCCAATCGCATATCGAATCAGACCTTCACTTGCTGGCTTGCCGGATAGCCGGAATGACGGCGCAGCTGTAAGCGTATTCCTACTCAACCAGTCACTGGTGATGTTATTTTCAATTTCAGTCCATGGCCCCAAACCAAAACATCGACAAGAAATGCTCGCCATGCGCACCTTGCCCGAAAGCAGTTTCACCCGGCACAAGCCACAGGTGCCGGAACGGCAGGTGCTTTGGCAGGGGAACAATGACGTCTTGGGCGCTTATGAATGATCCGGCCGCTCGTTGCCCGGAACACGAGACTTAGCGAACGACCAATACAGAAAAGCCGCCATGCTCAACTTCCACCGTTCACCTTGGTTTTCAAGTGCATCGCCAGGCGCTTCATGGCCGACGAGGCATCGTCGGCCGAGAGGTGCACATTAATAACGCTCGGCATGGTTCGGTTGTTCAGTGCATTGGTAAGCGCCTCCTCGAATGCTTCTTCGGTACTGGCTTCATAACCTTTTAAAGGACCAAAGACTTCCCCCAGCCGATCGAAACGCCAAAGACTAATGTCGTTGAACGGCCCTTCCAGGATGCAACGTTCGGTGCTATAGCCGCGATTGTTGAACACCACCACGATGGGATTCAATCCAAGCTGCGCGTGTGTCGAAAGTTCGGTGCCGGTCATTTGAAAAGCGCCGTCTCCCACCAGAATCAGCGCACGATGGTCGGGACGCGCAATTTGCGCGCCAAGCGCAACGGGTACGGCAAAGCCCATGGTGGCATAGAAACCGGAAGCCAGGAACTCGCTTTGCTCGTGCACCTGTAAATCGAGGGCCGCAAAAAGGCAGTCGCCAACATCGCAAACCACGATCATTTCATCACTAAGCGCCTGGTTGAGCCGCTCGACCATACGAGCGGTGGTAATCGGCCGGTCGGGTTCGGGAAACTCAATAGCAACCGATGCCTCGGTTTTCGGAAAAACCACCTCGTTTCGGGCGGACACGGCACTCAGTAATTTCGTTAAAAAATCGGCTAACGCGACGCGAGGATAACGGTGGGCGCTGATCACGACCTCGTTCATCGATGCGCGGACCATCAGATGCGGATCGAGTTTTGCGGTGTAGATGCCGGTATCGATGTCATTCAAAGTCACGCCCAACATCAGCAGTAAATCGGATTGCTCTACCGTGTAGCGCGCATTTTCCGAACTCATCGCGCCCTGATAGATGCCGAGATAGGCGGGATGCCGCTCGGCAATCACCGACTTGCCGCTTAACGTCGCTACGACCGGTAACTTGGCCCGTTCGACGAATTCCACCAATGTCCCTTGCAGCCGGCGCCGGTGTAATTCGACGCCGGCGATTATCATCGGCGAAACCGACTTGGCCAATAGCGCCATCGTTTCGGCGACCGCTTCCGACAACGCGGTTTCATCGCTAACGAACGGTTCTATGGTTTCATCCGGCGCCGGATAGCCTTCAACCATGACCATGTCGCGCGGAATTTCGATGTAAACCGGTTTACAAAACCGGCGAGCAGAGGCGAGGGCGCGGTCGATCTGCCGAAAAGCCATCACGGGATCATCAAGCACCACGGACGCGCAGGTAATGCGTTCAAAAATTTCGCGTTGAAAGGTGAATGGTCCAAACCGGTGATGAAGCAAGGGATCGTCGCGCTGTTCGCGCCCCCCCGGCGCGCCGCTGATGACGACCACCGGGGAAGATTCCGCATAGGCACCGGCCACGGCGTTGACCGTATTAAGCGCCCCCACGCCATAAGTCACCGCCAACGCACCCATACCCAGGCAGCGCGCATAACCGTCGGCCGCAAAGGCCGCGGTATCTTCCCGCGTGGTGCCTATATGCCGGACCGGACTCTTGGTCATCAGGTCATAGAACCCCAGCACATAATCGCCCGGAACCCCGAAAACATGCTTAACCCCCGTCTCGTAAAGACGCTTGAGGAGGTATTGGCCGATCGTGTCGAATTTAGCGGTGCTCATTTTGAACCACCTCAAGGAACTCGGTTAACAGAAAAACAGCGACATCAAACCCGCTTAGCGTGATTACCAATCCCTTTGAATTTCGATTTGATGATCAACGCCGCCATCCACGAGTTTCGGGATAGAATCGAGATAGATACTAGCATGAGATCAAAAGCAGACAACTGAATTCAGCCTTGCCTTGAACAGAGTATCAATGGTGGAGCCCCCCAATTTTCAGCATTTTCTTTAAAACCGTGCGCGGAATACCGCCATCCCGGTAGTATTGGACTTCTATCGGCGTATCGATATGGCTTATTGTCTTGAAACAAGTGATGATGGCGCCACCGGTCCTGGTTGCCGTCACTTCGATTTCCTGTTTCGGCTCTGATACCAAAAGAATCAGTTAGCGCTCCAGAATCTAATCAGCGAATCAATTCCGGCATAACGATTTAATTTGGTTTCTTTGGCACCACAAAAGTCTTATAGTGAAGGCCGCTTCATCCTGACACAGGAGGCTATCATGGCTAACATCGAAATCGATCAAGACGCCGTCATCAAGGTGTTGAATAATATTCTCGAAGCCGAATTGGCTGGCGTTGTCCGCTACACGCATTATGCTTTTATGGTTTTCGGCTATAACCGCATTCCGATCGTATCCTGGATGCGCGCCCAAGCCACCGAGTCCCTGGCGCATGCCGACCAGGCCGGCGAGATGATCACTCATCTAGGCGGCCATCCGTCCCTGGGCATCGGCCCGTTGTTGGAAACCCATCGCCACGACATCGGCGATATACTGCGCGAATCCCTAGACCACGAAACACGGGCCTTGGCGGAATACCATCGTTTGCTCGATCTGGTAAACGGGCGCAACGTGCTGCTGGAGGAATATGCGAGGCGGATGTGTGCCCTGGAAGAAACGCATGTGGGCGAGGTGCGGAAGATGCTGTCAAAACCCGGAGAATAAAGAGGCAAGGCTTTCGGCGGCGGACCAGAAGCATGGGCGGCGAGTCACCCACCAACCGAATCGAGACCGACTCGATGGGCGCCATTGAGGTGCCCGCCGACAAATATTGGGGCGCGCAAACCCAGCGCTCGCTGGAACATTTCAAAATCGGCGACGAACGCCTGCCACGGCCGTTTATACGAGCTCTGGGCATCGTCAAACGTTGCGCGGCGCTGACCAACATCGCCCAATGCAACATTGACGAAAAAATCGGACAGGCCATCGCCGATACGGCGCAAGATGTGATAAACGGCAAGGTGGACGAGCACTTTCCGCTGGTAATCTGGCAAACCGGCTCCGGCACGCAATCGAATATGAACGCCAACGAAGTGATCGCCAATCTGGCTAGCCAGCGGCTAGGCGGTGCGCTGGGATCAAAATCGCCGGTCCATCCCAATGATCATTGCAACCTCGGCCAATCGACCAACGACGTTTTTCCGACCGCGATGCATATCTCCACGGTCGAGCAACTCCATCATCTGTTGCTACCGGCACTGCGGCATTTGCACCAGGCGCTATTGGAAAAATCCCAGGCATGGGAAGCCATCATCAAGATCGGACGCACCCATTTGCAGGACGCCACGCCGTTGACGCTGGGCCAGGAATTTTCCGGTTATGCCGCGCAACTGCAACTGGCTAACGAGCGGATTAACGACAGTATCAAACGCCTGTATCCGCTCGCCCAAGGCGGCACGGCGGTAGGGACCGGCCTGAATACCAAGCCCGGTTTTGCGGAAGTCTTTGCCGAACAAGTGGCGAGCCTTACCGGCCTGCCGTTCAGTTCCGCCGCTAACAAGTTCGAAGCGATGGCCAGCCACGATGCGCTGGTGGAAATTTCCGGAGTGCTGAACTGCATCGCCGTCGGCCTTAATAAAATCGCCAACGACATCCGCCTGCTCGGCTCCGGTCCTCGATCCGGGCTGGGCGAGCTGATTCTGCCGGCCAATGAACCCGGCTCGTCTATCATGCCGGGTAAAGTCAATCCCACCCAATGCGAAGCACTCAGCATGGTATGCGCTCAGGTCATGGGCAACCACGTCACCGTGACGATTGCCGGCGCCCAGGGGCATTTGGAGCTGAATGCCTTCAAGCCGGTCATTATTTTTAACGTGCTGCAATCGATACGGCTGCTAGGCGATGCGGCGATCAGCTTTACCGATCACTGCGTAACAGGCATAAAGCCGGATACCGGCCGCATTGCCGAGATGATGGAAAGATCGCTGATGCTGGTCACCGCCCTGGTTCCGCACATCGGTTACGACAACGCCGCCCATATCGCGAAAATGGCTTTAAACAATCGAAGCACACTGCGCGAAGAGGCTGTTGCCAGCGGTTTAATCACCGCCGAAATGTTCGATGCGGTAGTCCGGCCGGAACGGATGATCTCGCCAAGATAGGACGTCGTGTTATTCCATCGCGATTGAGGAAAAGCATGTAAAGCGATGGAAATTTCAACATTAACAGTCTCCGTATGCGTCGCGCTTTGCTTGTCGCTGGAAAGCGAGAACCGAGCCTGTCGATACCTCCGTTCACTGGTCTACAAACTCCATCGCTTCCCGCCACCACGGACGCCACGGTTCCATGGGCAAGGTGTTATGGCCCGCACCTTCGAAACGCCAGAGCTTTTTTCGTTCCGGTAGAGCCTCGAACAGGGCCATTGTGCGCCGGTTCGGGATCACCTCATCATGCTCGGCCAACAGCACCGCGATAGGGTCCTGAAAATCACGAAGTTTTGGAACATTGTCGTATTTATCCCGGATCAGCCACTTAGCCAGAAAAAACCAATAATGATGCTGCGCGACCTTGTCCATCGCATCGAACGGCGTGATCAACAGCAATCCCTTCACGGGAACCTGCTGCGACGCCACGATGCCAGCCACGACGCCACTGCCCAGCGATTCGCCGCACAGGAACAAAGGCTCCTTGAATTCGCGCCAGGCCATTTTGGCGGTGGCAATGCCATCCTCAATCAATGCCGCCTCGGAAGGCGTTCCTCCCCGCTCGCCGTAACCCGGATACTCGGCGACAATGACTCGGTACCCCAAGCCTTGTAAGGCGTCGATGAAATACGTCCGATGTAGGGCCGAACCCGCGTTGCCGTGAAAAACCAACACCGTGCCTTTCGTATCGGCCGGAGGTGTTCTGCTCATCAAGCCATGCAGTTCGCCGCCGGATGGCCAGGCTTGCAAATTCAAAGCCACAAGCAATTCTTCCTGCTGTGCTTGACTATAGCGGACCGGGAAATACATCATTTTGCGCTGCAGTAGAAACACCGCCAGCAGTATCAGCAAATAGGTCAATAGAAAAGTCATAACGCCTGGAATTTTCATGACAAATTACGAGTTGGCAAGCCACGGACTAAGCTAACAGGGTTCGATACATCCTAACCCCCTATGCTCCCGTAAATGATTTCACTCTCGACCAACTGGAAAGCGCCTTTCCCCCTATCGAGATTATTTCTCCAAAAATGATTTCCAATCTGGATTTCGACACCGGAATAGACCGTGTCGTCGACAATCACTTGAACCTGCTCGGCGAGCGTCATTTCCGTGTGTAAATCGGCAAGATCGGCATGAAGCTGGGCATTATCATTTTCAAGCTTTTCCTTGGTATTGATAGCCTTGTCCAGCAAGTCGTTTTTGTTCTTTTCGGGGTGAGCGGAGATAAAGGTGAACACTTTCTTGATGTCCTCCAATTCCTTTTCGTTCGCTTCAATCATCCGTTTCAGCTTGTCCAACCTGGCGTGAAGCAGAGGGTTAAAACCGACCCTAATCTTGGTGATAAAGCCGGCGTTCGATCCTATCTTAGCCGCCCAGACCAGAGCCGTTGCGCAGGTAAAACCACCGATGATGCGGCCTTTTTTGCCGCCGGGTTTTCCCACCACTATTTGATTCAGCGAGACCAGATGATTGTGCATGGAGTATTCTTCGATGTTGATGTCCACGCCGGCTTCCATATAGACGTTTTCGGCATAACGGGTGCTAATGGAACCCTTGCTGACGACTCGCGCGTTGAAGATGGGCGCTTCTTTGGGATCGGCGGTATGTTCACTGTGACCAATCACGCCGCCTTTGATGACAATATCGCCACCGGCTTCAATTTCCGCCGCCTCGACGGTGCCGCCGACGAATACGTCTCCCGACGCATGAACTTTCATCCCCTCTTTAACATCGCCCTTGATGATGATGGCACCGTCAAAACTCACGTTTCCGGTTGAAATATCCACTACTTTCACGCTGATGGTGGGATCCACCGTGACACCATTAGGGGCTAGCTTGGGTTGGCCGGTAATCGAAGCCAGTAACAGATTGTTGTCGCCGGGATCAATCTGTGCGCCCTGTAGTCTGGATGAAAACTGCACATCCTTTCCTGCCTTCGGACTCAGCACTTGCCCGGTCACATCCTGACCATTTTTTCCCGCGGTAGGCGGCGTGCGGCGCATTAGCGGACTGCCTTGTTTTACGACGATCATCCCCCCAAGCTCGCGGTAATCGACATTACCATGCTCGTCTTCCAGGGGCTTCCGTTCCCGCATTTCCGGCAACAGGCTTTGAAATTGCGCGTCAACCCCAGGCTCGGGAGGCTGTCCCTTGGCGATGATACGATCCTTAACATCGCGCTCTTTTAAGGCTGCCTCGATGACAGGGATCATGACGCCGTAGACCACCCCTTTCTCCTGCAAAGCCTGCTCGACTTGAGCCAGATTGACCGGGTGGCCGCCGCATGGGGGTTCTAAAGTCAGCCTAGCGATCATTCTATCGGCGTCGATGTCAATAATGCATCTCCCGTCGCGACGCTCACCGATTTCCAGCACAAAATTCTCATTGGATTCACTATATTGAGTGACCAGCCGTGAGAGCGAGTTTTCATGCAAATACAAGTGGGAGAAACCTTGTTTAGCCAAGGCCTCTTCGATCGCTGCTTTGTCCAAGGGGGGCTTATCTTCAAGCGCTTCAAATTCGGCGAGCAACTTACCCTCGTCGTTCAACTTAAACGTCAGCACATCGGTCAATAACACATCAGTCACGGTTTATTCCTTGGAGAATTATTGCGGGCCGCGATGGCTTGCGATCTGAACCACCCTAAGCCCGAGACTAACAAATAAACTCAAGCAAATGCAAACCGCCTGATTGCAACCCGGTTTTTTATGAAAATGCGGCTCGTAAACCTGCCGCTTCAAGTTCAAGCCGCCGCAACACAAACCTGCAATTGGCGGTTACCAACGCCGCGCAGGTGCTGGCATCTACTGGTAATTCGATCGCCTTCCAAGCCGTCGCCGGCCCATATTCGGTGGGAACAACCAGTAAATCGCCGCCTTCTTCCAGTTCGACTTCACATTGCTCCAAGCCCAGGGCGATACCGCGACCCACCGCTTTGACAAACGCCTCTTTCTTGGTCCACAGCCGGTAAAAAGTCTTGGTCCGTTCCGCCTCTGGCAATAATTGCCAACGCTCGAATTCCCGGTCGGAAAAACAGCGTCTGGCGATGCTTTCCAAGCTAGCTCTTGGCTTGATGCTTTCGATGTCAATACCGATGTCGGGGAAATCGGCCACGGCAATGATCAATGAATCGCCCGAGTGGGAAAGGTTGAAATGCAGAGAACCGCAAGCCAAGCGGGGCTTGCCGTGTTCGCCGATTTCAAACGCCAAGTCTGCCGGATCGGCGTGCAGATAGCCGGCCAGCGTCCGCCTTAACAGTACGCGTACCGCAATATAACGATCTCGCATAAGCGGCAGCTTGAAAGCTTGGGCCTTTTGCCGTTCGCTATCGTTTAATACGCCGGCCGAACGCTGCACTTCTTCCGCCTCTAACGCCAGACGTCCGTGCCAGACATCGACAAAATACTGCTGCACGCATCGCTCCTCGTTTTGGGTTTACACCATGGCCGCCGCCGAAAACCTAAGCAAAACACTTGGTTTTCCTTGACGAAAAAGGTCAAAAACAGTAGCTTATCCAACCTTTTTTGTAAAATAATCCTTGTAAGCCGTTTGAAAGCGGCGGCGCCTGCATTAAAACCAGGCCGCGATGCTTTTAAACCGTTTATGATTCAGGTTCAGTCGTTTTATTCGAGGGCTTTAAATTGGAACTCAGTGGCGGACAAATCCTTGTCCAATGTCTTAAAGACGAAGGTGTCGAATTTGTTTTCGGCTATCCGGGTGGCTCTGTTTTGCACATCTACGATGCCATTTTTCATCAAGACGATGTCAAGCATATCCTGGTGCGGCATGAACAGGCGGCCGCGCATTCGGCCGACGCCTATGCGCGCGCCACCGGCAAACCCGGCGTGGTGCTGGTGACCTCCGGCCCCGGCGCCACCAACGCGGTCACCGGCATCGCCACCGCTTATCTGGATTCGATTCCGATGGTGATCATTTCCGGCCAGGTGCCGTCGCCGGTGATCGGCAGCGATGCCTTCCAGGAAGTCGATACCGTCGGCATCACCCGCCCCTGCGTCAAACACAACTTCCTGGTGAAAGACGTCAACGATCTGGCGGAAACCATGAAGAAGGCGTTTTATGTCGCCACCACCGGCCGGCCAGGTCCGGTCTTGGTCGACGTGCCCAAGGACATCACCGATCCCAATATCAAGGTGCCTTACAAATACCCGAAAAAGGTGGTAATGCGCTCCTATAACCCCGTCGTGACGGGACATAAGGGCCAGATCAAGAAAGCCGTGGATCTGCTGCTGGCCGCCCAACGGCCGATCATCTATGCCGGCGGCGGCGTCATCCTGGGCGAAGCGCACAAGGAACTGACCGAACTGACGCATTTGCTCGGCTATCCGATTACCAACACGCTGATGGGCCTGGGCGGTTATCCGGCCACCGACAAGCAGTTCGTCGGCATGCTGGGCATGCATGGCACTTACGAAGCCAATATGGCGATGCACGAAAGCGACGTGATACTCGCAGTCGGCGCCCGCTTCGACGACCGCGTCACCGGTAAACTGACCGAGTTCTGTCCTTACGCCAAGATCATCCACATCGACATCGACCCGGCCTCGATCTCCAAAACCGTCAAGGTCGACATTCCCATCGTCGGCGACGTCAAGCCGGTACTGGAACAGATGATAGAACTGATCAAGGACGGCAAGCACAAGCCGTCGAAATCGGCGCTGGAATCCTGGTGGCAGCTGATTCAAAGCTGGCGCGATGTGCACTGTCTGGAATACGACAGAGAAAGCAACATCATCAAGCCGCAATACGTGGTCGAACAGCTGTATCAGGTCACCAAGGGCGATGCCTATGTCACGTCGGACGTGGGCCAGCACCAGATGTATGCGGCCCAGTATTACCATTTCGATAAACCTCGGCGCTGGATCAATTCCGGCGGCCTGGGTACGATGGGCTTCGGCTTGCCGGCGGCGATCGGCGTGAAACTGGCCTTTCCGGAGGCGGATGTCGCCTGCATCACCGGCGAGGCCAGTATCCAGATGTGTATTCAGGAGCTGTCCACCGCGCTGCAATATAATGCGCCGGTGAAGATCGTCAATCTGAACAACCGTTACATGGGCATGGTGCGTCAATGGCAGGAGTTTTCCTATCAGTGCCGCTATTCGCAGTCCTACATGGACACCATCCCCGACTTCGTCAAACTGGCGGAAGCCTACGGCCATGTCGGCATGCGCATCGAAAATCCGGAAGACGTGCGCGGCGCGCTGGAGGAAGCCTTCGCGCTGAAGGACAGAACCGTGTTCCTGGATTTCATCACCGACCGTACCGAAAACGTTTATCCCATGATTGAAGCTGGCAAGGCCCATCACGACATGAAACTGAGAGTCGCCCCCGGCACGCCGGTAGACAGGGAGCTGTCATAATGAGACACATCATTTCCATCCTGATCGAAAACGAAGCTGGCGCATTGTCGCGGGTCGCCGGCCTGTTCTCGGCGCGGGGCTACAACATCGAATCCTTGACGGTAGCGCCGACCGAAGATGCCAGCCTGTCGCGGATGACCTTGGTCACCAGCGGCAGCGATGAAATCATCGAACAGATCACCAAGCAGTTGAACAAGCTGATCGACGTGGTGAAATTGATAGACCTGGCGGAATCCGGGCATATCGAGCGCGAACTGATGCTGGTCAAGATCAAAACCAGCCACGATACCCGCGAGGAAGTTAAACGCATGGTCGACATTTTTCGCGGCAAGATCATTGACGTGACGCCGAGCAGTTATGTGGTCGAAATGACCGGCCAATCCAGCAAACTGGATGCCTTTATCCACGGCTTCGAGGAAGGCAGCATCATCGAAGTGGTGCGCTCCGGCCCGACCGGCATTTCCAGGGGTGAAAAAGGTTTGCATCTTTAGCCCCTCACCCTAACCCTCTCCTTTATGCCCTTGGGTACAAAGGGAGAGGGGAATTTAATCAAAGCTTTTAATTAAACACCCTAGAAAACGAGAAAACCTATGCAAGTTTATTACGATAAAGACGCCGACCTATCGGTCATCAGAGGCAAGAAAGTAGCCATCATCGGTTACGGTTCGCAAGGCCACGCGCACGCCAACAACCTGAAAGACTCCGGCGTCGACGTCGTCGTTGGTCTGCGCGCCAGTTCGGCATCCGTTGCCAAGGCCCAGGCCAGCGGCCTGACTGTCAAAGACGTACCGGAAGCCATCGCTGGCGCCGACGTGGTGATGATTCTGACTCCGGACGAATTCCAATCCAAGCTGTACAAGGAAGAAATCGAGCCCAACATCAAAAAAGGCGCGGCCCTGGCCTTCGCTCACGGCTTTGCGATTCTGTACAACCAAGTCGTGCCACGCGCCGACCTGGACGTGATCATGATCGCGCCTAAAGCACCGGGCCACACCGTACGTTCCGAATTCGTCAGAGGCGGTGGCATCCCTGACTTGATCGCGATTCATCAAGATGCATCCGGCATGGCTAAGTCCATCTGCTTGTCTTATGCTTCCGCGATCGGCGGCGGCCGCTCCGGCATCATCGAAACCACCTTCCGCGACGAAACCGAAACCGACTTGTTCGGCGAACAAGCGGTATTGTGCGGCGGCGCGGTGGAACTGGTTAAAGCCGGTTTCGAAACCCTGACCGAAGCCGGCTATCCGCCCGAAATGGCTTATTTCGAGTGCTTGCACGAATTGAAACTGATCGTGGATCTGATGTACGAAGGCGGCATCGCCAATATGAACTACTCGATCTCCAACAACGCCGAGTACGGCGAATACGTCACCGGCCCAAAAGTCATCAACGAAGAAAGCCGTTGGGCGATGAAACAAGCCCTGGAAGACATTCAACAAGGCAAATACGCCAAGCAATTCATCCTGGAAGGCCAAACCGGTTATCCTGAAATGACCGCCAGACGCCGCCTGAATGCAGAGCATCCGATCGAAGTCGTCGGCGCAAAACTGCGCGGCATGATGCCTTGGATCAAGGCCAACCAGATCGTCGATAAGTCCAAAAACTAATCGACATCCCGTTCGGCAAAAAGCCCGTCCTCGACGGGCTTTTTTTTTAACCTTCGCAACGCTTAAGAAGCCATTTAACAACGTCGCGGGCCCATTCAGGGCAAGACGAAAAAGCGCGAAAAACCGGAGTGTACACGTGGTACATGAGGATTTTGAGCGCTTTTTCAACACGGCTATGGGCGGGCGCAGCAGTTTTTAAACAGCTTCTAAGTTAGCGCTTGTAATATTGCCCATGTACAATGCCCGCCAACGTGTAATCCATAGTCAGAACCATGATTGAGAAAAAAACCACACCTCGCCATCGCGGTATTTATCTGCTGCCCAACCTGTTCACCACTGGCGCGATGTTCGCCGGATTTTATGCGATCACCTCGGCGATCAACGGCCACTTCGAAACCGCCGCCATCGCCATCTTCGTTGCCATGGTCCTGGACGGACTCGACGGCCGAGTCGCCCGTCTGACCAACACCCAAAGCGAATTCGGCGTGCAGTACGACAGCCTGTCCGACATGGTGTCCTTCGGAGTGGCGCCGGCGGTCGTGATGTATTTATGGATACTGTCGACGATGGGGCAACTCGGACTATTCGCAGCCTTCGTACACATGGCGGGAGGCGCATTGCGGTTAGCGCGCTTCAACACCCAGGTCGAAACCGCCGACAAACGCTATTTTCAGGGCCTGCCCAGCCCGGCCGCGGCGGCGATTCCGGCCGGCGGCCTGTGGTTCTGCATCGAAAACGGTTACGACGTCGAAAACTTCAAATATCTGGTGCTGGTCGCCACGATCACGACCGGCTTGCTGATGGTCAGCAATTTCCGTTATTCCAGTTTCAAGGAAATCGATTTCAAGAACAAGGTGCCGTTCATCTTCACCATCATCGCCATGCTGGTAATCAGCTTCGTGATGGCTCAACCCCAGCGCATGCTGTTCCTGCTATTCGTCGCCTACGCCGCCTCCGGCCCCATCGTGACGCTGGTGCTACGTAAACGCAAGTTGCAGAGCCGAAAAACCTAAATCATGCCCAGACAAGGCGGCAAGTTGTTGAGTGGCGCACTGGATGAGCTCTGGTGCAAATACCGCAAACGCCTCAATACTTGCCGCCAGGATGTCAGCGAGGACAATGTCCACGAACTGCGCATCAGCACCCGCCGACTGCTGGCACTGATCGAACTGCTCCGTACCCTGCACCCACAAGCCACGCTGGGCAAGCTACGCAAGACTCTGAAACACCAGTTGGACGGCTTCGACGAATTGCGAGATACCCAGGTGATGCTGCTGGAAATCGCCAACGGCATGCTCGCACTCCCCGATCTGGCGCCGTTTCTAAGCTATTTGCAACAACGCGAACAACAACTGTTTCAGGAAACCGGACCGCATATCGCCAGCCTGCGGCAAGGCAGGCTGCGCCGGAAAATCCAAAAAGCCGGCCGGCGTATCAAGACACATTCTTCCAAGACCGACCTAAACACCGCCGTACTGAACGCGATAGACAAGGTTTACGCCACCGCGTTGCAACGTTATCTGGCTATCACCGTGGACGACTTAGCCAGCATTCACCATCTGCGCATACCGCTCAAAAAGCTGCGTTATCTGCTGGCATCGGTACCCGCCATGGTTCCGGATTTACCGGAAAACCATTTAAGAAACCTGCAAGACTATTTGACCCGGATGGGCGACATTCAAAATTCGGCGGTGTTGTTGCGGGCGCTGGAGTTGTTCTTTGTGGATGGCGTACCCGAAGAAATTCAGCAGTATTACCGCAAACAACAGCGGGCACTGATAGACGAATTCATCGAACATCGCGGGGAAATTTTTGGGCTTTGGCGATCCACGCCGGATCAAGCCTTGCCGTGGCAAGCGGAACATTCCGGCTCAGCACCCTGGAGGAACAGACCATGAAACAGTCCAACCTGATCAATGTCATCGATTTACTGTCGTTCATCGCCTTGGTGGCCATGATCTCGACCGGCGCACTCCTGGAATTTACCCTGCCGATCAGGAGCGGCCCCTCCAGCGTCTGGAGTTTGACGCGGCACGAATGGGGCGATCTGCATACCTATATTTCCGTGGCATTTTTGGTCTTGATGTCCGCGCACTTGTTAGTGCATTTCAGATACATAAAATGCGTCGTCATCGGCAAGGCAAGCCGCGAGCAGAACTACCGGATTGCGATAGGTCTAGTGGGTGTCGTGACCTTGTTGGCATTGGCGGTTGCTCCGGTCGTTTCGCCTGTCGACGAATCTTCCGATGCGCGACGAGGCTATCACGGCAACAGGCCCTGGTAACAGAGAACGCCAAAGTGTAGTCGTCCGAACTTGAGGCTTGAGACTGGCCGTTCAATGCAGTATAGTTGCCAGCCATGAACACTCGTACCCTCTCCTCACACATTGCCATGAATTGCATGCCGTTTACCGGCAGGCTATTGCTCGACCTGTCTCTAAGACTGCTGCCCTGAGGGGCACACATTCTTTCCTCGGCTAAACCCATAAAACCTTTTTCTGTTTCTCGGCCCCAAGCGCCGAACGTTTCATGAACGGAGTTCTCATGAAAGATAAATTGATAATATTCGATACCACTTTGCGCGATGGCGAGCAAAGTCCCGGTGCGTCGATGACGCGCGATGAAAAAGTCCGGATTGCCCGCGCGCTGGAGCGCATGAAGGTCGACGTGATCGAGGCCGGTTTCCCGGCCGCCAGCCAGGGCGATTTCGAGGCGGTGCAGGCCGTGGCAGACACCATCAAGGACAGCACCGTCTGCGGTTTGGCGCGAGCGCTGGACAAGGACATAGACCGGGCCGGCGACGCACTGAAGGGCGCGAAGAGTTCCCGCATCCATACCTTCATCGCCACCTCGCCTATCCACATGCAGATGAAGCTGAACATGCAGCCCGAGCAGGTGATCGAGTACGCGGTGAAAGCGGTGAAACGCGCCCGGCAATACACCGACAACGTCGAGTTTTCGCCGGAAGACGCCGGCCGCTCGGAAGAGGATTTCTTGTGCCGTATCCTGGAAGCGGTCATCGATGCCGGTGCGACGACTCTTAACATCCCCGACACGGTCGGTTACAGCATGCCGCAACAGTTCGGCGCGATGATCGCCAACCTGAGACAGCGTATACCCAACGCCGACAAGGCGATCTTCTCGGTGCATTGCCATAACGATTTGGGTTTGGCGGTGGCCAATTCCTTATCGGCAGTGATGAACGGCGCGCGGCAGGTAGAGTGCACCATCAACGGCTTGGGCGAACGCGCCGGCAACGCTTCCCTGGAAGAGGTGGTGATGGCGATCCGCACCCGCCAAGACTTTTTCCAATGCGACACGCGCCTGGATACCCGCGAGATCGTTACCTGTTCGAAACTGGTTTCGTCGATCACCGGATTTCCGGTACAACCCAACAAGGCCATCGTCGGCGCCAATGCGTTCGCGCACGAATCCGGCATTCATCAGGACGGCGTTCTCAAGAACCGTGAGACTTACGAAATCATGCGGGCCGAGGACGTGGGTTGGACCACCAACCGCATGGTGTTGGGTAAGCATTCCGGGCGCAACGCCTTCAAGACTCGAATGGCTGAACTCGGCGTGCAATTTACCGGCGAAGCGGAATTGAACGACGCGTTTTTCCGTTTCAAGCAACTGGCAGACAAAAAGCACGACATTTTGGACGAAGACTTGCAGGCCTTGATCTCTCAGCAAAGCTTCGAAGCCGAAGACGAGCACATCAAATTGGTGGCGCTGAAAGTCTGCTCCGAAACCGGCGAAGTGCCCAATGCCACGGTGACCATTCGTATCGACGGCAAGGAAATGACTGGCAGCGCCACCGGCGGCGGGGCGGTGGATGCCAGCTTGAAGGCGATCGAAAGCCTGGTGAAAACCGGGGCGACCCTGGCTTTGTATTCGGTGAACAACATCACCACCGGCACCGATGCCCAGGGCGAGGTGACGGTACGCCTGGAACACGCCGGCCGTATCGTCAACGGTTCCGGCGCCGATACCGACATCGTGATCGCTTCGGCCAAGGCCTATATCAACGCGGTCAATAAATTGCAAAGCGCCGACCTGCGCCAGCATCCGCAAAAAGGCGACGTCTGATAGCTAGAAATGGATAACGCGACGCGCTTGCAATATCTTGAAGCGATGGGCATAGATGTCTGGGTTTCCAGGCATCCGCCCGTCGCCGTTCAAGCGCCGCAAGCAACTCACGTTGGTGATGGCTTAATCGAAAACGTAGAATGGGCTGAACATAGTGAATCCCATCAAGACAGCTCTCTCGCACAGGAATCAATTGCCGATCAACGCGAAACGCATCAAACCCATTACGACCGATCCGTTGACCAAAGCGGAGCCGGCTACGCCGATACTTATCATGCCGAATCTCTCAACAGTTGGGATGCGTTTTACGCGGCAAACGTAGCGGTACAAGATCAACCTAAGCATCACGGCCATGCAACCGACCACGCCTGGACCGACCTGCAACACGAGGTCGCCAGCTGCCGGGCCTGCGGTTTATGCGAAACCCGCACCCAGACCGTTTTCGGCGTCGGCAACAAACACGCCACCTGGATGCTGATCGGCGAAGCGCCCGGACAAAACGAAGACTTGCAGGGCGAGCCCTTCGTCGGCAGAGCCGGGCAACTGCTGACGGAAATGCTGCGGGCGATTGGCTTGAAACGCGAGGAAGTCTACATCGCCAACATGCTGAAATGCCGGCCGCCCAACAACCGCGATCCGCAAGCTGACGAGGTTGCCGCCTGCCACAACTTCCTGCAACGGCAGATCGCCTTGCTGCAACCTAAAATTATTCTGGCGGTGGGTCGCATCGCCGCACAAAATTTACTCAAAACCCAGCAACCTCTGGCAAAATTGCGCGGCGTCCGGCATCAACTGGACAACATACCGCTGATTGTCATTCACCACCCGGCTTACCTGTTACGCTCGTTGCCGGAAAAGGCCAAGGCCTGGGAAGATCTGCAATTCGCTATGTCGGTTTACAAAGCACAAGAATAAAACCATGTTGAAACTGCTATACAAACTGAAAGACTACGTCATTTACGATGCCGACCGCGAATTTTACGCCAAGGTCTTCCCCGACTCGGTGGAAAGCAAAGACCTGCTGAGACTGCGCAAAATGGATCATTCCCATTTACCGGCCGTTCTTGAAATTGAAGCGCTCAACTACGAATTCCCCTGGCCCGAAGGCATTTTCAAGGACTGTCTACGCACCATGACCTATACCAACTGGGTCTGCGAAGCGCCGGACGATGTCATCGTCGGTTACTGCATCATCTCGGTGGCTGCCGGTGAAGCGCACGTCATGAACATCAGCGTCAGCCCCAATTTCCAGCGCCAAGGCGCCGGCCGCAAGATGCTGGAGCACCTGATCGAATACGCCCGCCCCCGCGCCGAAAAAATCTTCCTGGAAGTGCGTCCCAGCAACCCCGGTGCGATCGACCTGTACCGTAAGACCGGCTTCCGGGAGATAGGCATCCGCAAGAATTATTATCCCGCCAAAAACGGCAAGGAAGATGCAATCATGTTTGAGCTGGATTTAGTGCCGATGCTGTAGGCCCGAATAAGCCTGTTTGAGCGACAGCGAAAACAGGTGTTTCCGGCAACACTGCCAGAAACGCCTACCGGCTTATTCTGGCCTACATTGCTGGTTGTGTCGCTTTGCGACGGATTATTTGAATCGGGTTCTCGCACCCTCCGGCGAGATACTTTCGCTACGAAAACCATCCCTGGTTTTCGCCCTTCGGGCCAGCCGTTGGCTGTTCAAATTCGCTCCCGGCGAATTTGTGCGTCGCCAAAGAAAAGTATCCAAAAGAAAGGCGATGTTTGGGGTGAATCACCATCCCCCGCCCAAGGCCTTAAATAAGGCCACATGCGCCGTCGCCCAGGCCAAGCGGCTCTGAGCCAGTTGCTCGCGGGCATTGTGCCAACTGCGGCGGCTATCCAGCACGCTTGAGAGATCGGCCTCGCCTTCGGTGTAATACACTTGGGCGGTTTCCGCGGCCTTTCTGGCCGACTGCTCGGCATTTTCCAAGGCCAATCGCCGGCCGTGTTCGCCTTGCATCGTGGCCAACCCGTCTTCGACTTCCCGCAACGCCGCCAAGACCGATTTCTCGTAAGTAGCCAAGGCTTCCTGATGGCGGGATTCTTGGGCGTCGATGTTGGCCAGCAGACGTCCGGCCTGGAAGATCGGCAGCGAGAGACGCGGGCCGAAGCCATAGAAACCGCTGGACAGGCTGGTGAAGTTACTCAAATCCTGGCTCTGGAAGCCGGCCGTACCGGTCAGGGATAGTTTTGGGAACAATTCCGCCACCGCCGCGCCGATGGACGCGGAAGCGGAAGCCACCGTGCGTTCGGCCTGGCGGATGTCGGGACGGCGCCGCAGCAAATCAGATGGCATACCCGGCTGGACGGCCGGCGGCACGGGAATCGCCGCCTGGACTTCAGCCAGTTCGGCATCCAACCCTGCCGGCGGCAAACCGGCCAACAGCGCCAAGGCATGCCGGGTATTCTTGATCTGGGCTGCGATAGGCGAGATGGCACTCTCGGCCGTCTCCAGTTCCGCTTGCGCCCGTTGCACGTCCAACGCCGTCGCCATGCCTTCCTGAAAGCCGGCTTCGGCCAGAACCAACACCTGGCGCTGGTTTTTCACGTTGTCTTCAGCGATGGCTAATCGGGAATGCAATGCCGTTAATTCCAGATAATTCCTAACCAACTCGGCGGCGAGACTGACCTGAACGTCGCGCAAACTCTCGGTTATCGCCTCGGCGTTGGCTGCGGCCGCTTCCTGTTGGCGGCGAATACCGCCAAACAAGTCCAGTTCCCAGGAACTGTCGAAACCGGCCTGGAACAGGTTAAACGGCGTGCCGATTGGCCCCAGCGAGGAAAGCAGCCCACTCTTACTTTGTCCCCCACCCTGCATCGAGCCAAAGGTGCCCAACAGTGCATTGGGACTGATCCGTTGCCGTTGAAAGGCGCTGGAAGCGTTGACGCTGGGCCAGCGTTCCGCGTCGGTCGCGTCGCGTTGGGCTCTGGCGGCCTGAATGCGCGCACCGGCAGCCTTGAGATCGAGATTGCCTTGCAACGCCCGTTCGACCAACCTGTTCAGGCGGTCATCGTTGAAGCCTCGCCACCATTGGGCCAGATCGTTACTGGCAGCGGGGTTCGTCGGCACAGCTTCGCCCCAGCGTTCCGGCATCGCCGGCTGCGGAGGCTGATAATCGGGACCCACCGCGCATGACGTTAGCAGGACCGCAAGACCATGCACCAATAAATACCGAATGCCGCGAGAGCTTGCCTCGTTCCCACGCGCCGCGTGGGAACGCAGGTCTTGGCCGCGCTGCGGCAACATCGCACCGCAGCGCGGTGCATCTTGGTTCCCACGTAGCGCATGGGAACCAGGAAAAGCCCATTTTAGGGTACGCATTGCGTACCTTGTTGGGCGATCCAATTGCCAATGCCGCAAGAGGTACGCGATGCGTACCCTACCTTTTCTTATCTGGTCCCTAGCCATCTTCATTCCTCCCGTATTCCAAACCAAGCCGCATATAAGGCCGGAAGAAACAATAGCGTCAGTACCGTGGCGACCAGCAAACCACCCATGATCACCACCGCCATCGGCCCCCAAAACACGCTGCCGGCCAAGGGTATCATCGCCAGAATCGCCGCGGCGGCAGTCAGCACGATGGGGCGTAGCCGGCGCACGGTGGCTTCGATGACGGCATCCCAGGGACGTACCCCGGAAGCGATGTCTTGATCGATCTGATCGACCAGGATCACCGAGTTGCGCATGATCATCCCGGCCAGCGCGATGACGCCCAGCGTGGCGACGAAGCCGAAGGGCACATCGAAGACCAGCAGGAAGACGGCGACACCTATCATGCCTAGCGGCGCCGTCATCAACACCATCGCGGTGCGCTTGACGCTCTGCAACTGCATCATCAACAGGGTCACCAGGCCGAACAACATCACCGGCATCACCGCATTGATCGAAGCCTGAGACTTTTGGCTGCTCTCCACAGCGCCACCCAACTCGATGCGATAGCCGTCGGGCAGTTTGGCGCGCAAGGGTTCCAACAAAGGCTCGATTTGCGCGGCTACCTCCGGCGCCTGGGTGTCGTCGCGGATGTCGCTACGCACCGTGAAGGTCGGGAAACGGTCGCGGCGCCAGATGATGCCTTCCTCGAATCCGTATTCGGTACGCACCAATTGGCTCAACGGCACCGACTTGCCATTGCGGGTCTGGATATTGACTTCCTCGATCAGCGACGGGTTGTTACGCTCGCCGGATTCGCCGCGGCCCAGCACTTCGATCAGTTTGTTGTTTTCCCGGTAATCGGTGATTCCAAGTCCCGATAGCACGGTGTTGAGAGCCAGGGAAATGTCCTTGGAGCTGACGCCCAATACCCGCGCCTTGTCCTGATCCACGTCCAGACGCACCACTTTGCTTGGCTCACTCCAATCCATCTGTACATCCAGCGTATGCGAATTGGTACGCATCACTTTGGCAACTTCATCGGCAATGGCGCGGGTTTGTTTGATGTCTCGGCCGGACACCCGGAACTGCACCGGAAAGCCGACCGGCGGACCGTTTTCCAGGCGATTGACGCGGGCGCGCAGCAGCGTGAAGTCGTTGTCGAACGCCGCGCGCAAACGGGCGATCAATTTTTCCCGCGCCGCCAGATCCTTGGTCAGCACCACGATCTGGGCGAAGTTGTCGCGATCCAGTTGCTGATCCAAGGGCAGGTAAAAACGGGGGGAGCCGGCACCGACATAACTGACGAAGTTGACGATGTCGGCATCATCTTTAAGTAAGGCTTCGGCTTTCTTGGTCTCCTTCTCGGTGGTCAGAATCGACGAACCTTCCGGCAGCCATAGATCGACCAATACTTCGGGACGTGCGGAAAACGGGAAAAATTGCTGTTCGACCCAACGGAACGAAACCATCGCCAGTACGAACAGCGCGGCGGTCGCCGTCAGCACCCAGCGCCTGCGGCGCAGACAGCCGGCCATCAGCCGCCGAAATGTCGGATAAATGCCCCGGTTATAGACATCGGCCTCATCATGCACCCCATGCCCACTGACATTGGGCAAAATCAGATAACCAATATAGGGCGTGAAGATCACGGCGACCAGCCAGGACACCAATAAGGCGATGCCCACCACCGCAAAGATGGTGAAGCAATATTCGCCAGCGGAAGACTTGGCGAAACCGACCGGCGTGAAGGCCGCCGCCGTCACCAGGGTGCCGGTCAACATCGGAAATGCCGTGGATGTGTAGGCGAAGGTCGCCGCCTTGATCCTGTCCCAGCCTTGCTCCATTTTCACTACCATCATCTCGACCGAGATGATCGCATCGTCCACCAATAGCCCAAGGGCGATGATTAGCGCCCCCAGCGAAATGCGCTGCAAATCGATGCCCAGCAACTTCATCACCAAAAAGGTGATGGCCAGCACCAGCGGGATGGACAAGGCCACCACCAAGCCGGTGCGCCATCCCAAAGACAGAAAGCTGACCGCCAGCACGATGACCAGTGCCTCCTCCAGGCTTTTCATGAATTCGTGGACCGAATCCCTGACCACGCGCGGTTGATCGGACACCTGATGCACATCCATGCCGACCGGCAGATTGGCCGACAGGCGGCCGATTTCGGCGGACAGTTTCTCGCCCAAGGCCAGAATATCGCCACCCTTGGTCATAGATACCGCAAGGCCTATGGCATCCTCGCCCATGTAGCGGAACTTGGGCGTCATAGGTTCGGCGTAGCCGCGATAAACCCTGGCGATGTCGCCCAACCGGAACTGCCGGCCGTTGGCTGCTATGCCGATTTCGCGGATCGCCTCGACCGATTTCAGGTCGCCGCTGACACGCAGGTAAATTTTGTCGCTGGAGGTGTCTATACTGCCGGCGGGGTTCATGCCGTTCTGCTCGCGCAGGGTCTGGGTGATGGTCATAGGGTCTATGCCCAGCGTTGCCAATTTACGGTGCGACACCTCGATATAAACCTTCTCCTGCTGCACGCCGATCAAATCGACCTTGGCGACACTGGGAATTCTCAACAGCTCCTGGCGCACGTCGTCAACGGCGTCCTTCAGCTCGGCATGGGTGAAGCCGTCGGCGGTGAAGGCGTAAATCGTGCCATAGGTATCGCCGAACTCGTCGTTGAAAAACGGCCCTCGCACCCCCTCGGGCAGGGTATGGGCGATGTCTTTCAGTTTCTTTCTCACCTGATACCAGGCATCGGCGACTTGTGCATTGGGGGCGTATTCCTTGAGATTGACGAAAATGAAGCAACGGCCGGGCTCGGAATAACTTTGCACGTAATCAAGCCAAGGCGTCTCCTGCAATTTCTTTTCCAGGCGATCGGTGACTTGCTGCTCCATCTCCCGCGCCGTCGCCCCCGGCCATTCGGCGCTGACGATCATGGTCCTGATCGTAAAATCCGGGTCCTCGGCACGACCCAGCGTGAAATAAGCCAGCGCTCCGGCCAAGGTGACGGCGACCAACAAATAGGCGACGAAAGACTGATGGCGCAAGGCCCAGTCGGACAGATTCAATGACCTCATGGTTGATCTCCCAACAGGCGCACCTTTTGGCCCACAACCAATTTGTGTACGCCGGCGGTGACGACTCGTTCGCCCTCGTTCAGCCCGGCTATCAGTTTGACGTTCTCGTCGTCGTAACCGTCCACGGTGACGACTCGCGGGCTAACGGTCTCGGTGGCCGGATCGAACACCCACACCGCCGGTTGGCCGTTATCCTGGGTCAACGCCGTCAACGGCAGGCTGACCACCGGCTGCGCCTCATCCTTTTGGACATGCACGGTAGCTGTCATGCCCATGCCGACTCCGGCGTCGGCATCCGGCACCGAAACCTTCGCGGTATAGGTGCGCAGCACCTGATCCACGCCCGGTGAGACTTCCCGTAGTCGCCCCTGGTAGAAATGTTCGGGATCGGCCCACAGGTTGACCTTGATAGCAGTGGCGGCGCGCAGATCCTGCAAGCGGTTTTCCGGCACGCTGATGACGACTTCCTTCTCCTCGGTTTGCGCCAAACGAACGATGGATTGCCCAGGCGAGACGATCTGTCCCGGTTCGGCATCGACGGCGGTGATGACGCCGGGACGGTCGGCCCGCAGTTCGGCATAGGCGGATTTGCGCGCATAACTTCCCAGCGAGGCCCGCAAGGCGGCGACGCGGGCTGCGGCGCTGCGGACCTGATCGCGGCGGCGCTCCAGCGCGGCCGAGCTAGCAAGATCTTTTTCCTGTAGATTGGCGAGGTGGCCGATATCCTTACGAGCCTGATCCAGTTCCGCCTCTGCCGCCGCCAGTTGCGCCGCCGCCCCGGCTTCGTCCAGACGGACATCGGCCTGGTCCAAGGTCGCCAATAGTTGGCCGCGTTCGACAACCGCGCCCACGTCCACTAGGCGTTTCATCAGCTTGCCGCCGACCTGGAAAGCCAAAGGGCTCTCATGGCGGGCTCTGATTTCGCCGGAATAACGGGCGGTGGTCGCCGTTTGCCGGTATTGCACTTCGACCACTCTGACCGGCCGAGGCTGGAGCTCGCTCGTCTTGGACTCGGAACAGGCGGTCAAGAAAATTGCGCCGACGATCATCGCGGCGATGAGTTTGGCGTGCCCAGCTAAGGGCGGCTGTTGGGTTACGACTGTATGGATGCTGGAGGTAGGGCAACGCATGGAGCAGTTGCTAAACCTAGCGTAACCCAACATCATCAAAATATTGTGACTCATCGCTTCACTCCCCTGATCATCGCTTTAATGGTCATTTCCGCGGTTTCTTCGACGCTACGCCACTCTATCCAGGGATCACCGTAGAGGTTGATATGAATGGCGACGACGCCGTGGGTGCTGGCCCAGAAAGCTTGCGCCAACAAATGGGGGTCGGTGAATTCGGGAGCCAACAATTTCCCTGCTATGGCTTCATCAAACGTATTCAACAGCAGCAGGTAACCGTCGGTTTCGGGATTTCCGTGGCCTAATTCAGCCAGTTGCTCCTCCTCGTTCAGCCGGTTGCTCATAAACATCAGCCGGTAGTGATTGGGATACTCGACACCGAATGCCACGTAAGCCATCCCGGTCTTGCGCAGCCGTTCCAGCGGCTCCGGCTCGGCGGCGGCACTCTGAATCGCCTGCGCTAAACACATCATATCCACCCGGCATAGTTCCCGAATCAAGGCCTCCTTGTCCTTGAAATGAAGATAAATCGTAGTCGCGGAATATTCGATGACCTCGGCAATACGGCGCATGGTCACTGCGTCGTAACCTTCGGCGGCAAACAGGTCACGAGCCGCATCGAGAATTTTTGCGCGGACTTTCAGGCGATCCCGCTCACGCCGTTCGGATATGCTCATAAACACCATTAATTTAGTTAACGATGTTATCCTAATGATCGTAGTTATCTTTTGTCAAGCAATCTCAGCGCAGCTTAGTGGCGTCGAGAGACGAACATTTGATTTCCGATGCCCTTTACGGAATCGAGGAGCTTTTGAACGGAACAGCCAGCAGGGGTAATGCAGGGATGCATCGCGCTGACGAAGGTGGAAGCATGCGCCTCATCACCCTCCAAGGAAAGCGAGGAGCGCGGGCCATAGCAGTACAGCCTATTTGCATGCCTCGCATCCGTGGGGCGAAGCGCAGGGATGAGCCGAGTGATTTAAGCAGAATCCGGATTGCCTGCTGACTCGTGTCATCCAGGCACGCGCACTTTGTGTGCCCGCGGGGTGTAAATCCGCTCCCGGCAGATTTGTCTTTTGGATACTTTGCTTTGGCGAAGCGCAAATTCGCCAGGAGTGAACTTGAACGGACATCGGCTTGCCAGAAGGGCGAAAACCAGGGATGGTTTTTGTAGTGGAAGTATCTCACCCGTCGGCGCGAAAACCGACATTAAAAAATACCTTGTCGCGGTAGCGACTAAACTAGATATGTCCTGAAATGCCTACCCTACGTTTGGTTTGGATCGGTATCGACAATTTCCCTAAGCAGCGCCGTGGCATAACTTCCTGCCGGCAACCCGAACGACAGACACAACACGCCATCAGCTTCAAAAACCCAAGCCAGATTCTCCGGCATGACACGCAAGGCTCTCCGGTCGGCTTCCAGATCGGCTTTCAGCAGGCCATCGGCCAATTCACGATGCTCCGCGATGATTTGTTCCTCCAACGCCAGCGCTTCGCCGGTAACGCCGCTATCGCCCTTGCCCCATAGCGAGCCGGTGGGGTGGATGTCGCCGGTTTCGAGGCGTTCGACCAAGGCTTGATCGATGAGTTCGGCGTGGAAATGGCTGTTGGTTTGATCCAGTTTGAAGACGTCACCGGGTAGGGCGGTGTTCCAGGTTTGCGACGTGACCCGTTCGGCCAGGATCAGGTTGAACAGATAGGAGCGGGCCGCCGACAGATAGATCGAACGCTGTTCGGGTTTGACCCGCTTTCCCCGAAACATCACCAGGGCATTTTCGAGATTGCGGCCTTGATGGCCGAAACGCTGTTCGCCGAAGTAGTTGGGGAAGCCGTGATCTTTGATTTGCTGGAGTTGCCGTTCGGCGATGTCGTGGTCGCCTTGCCAGTTGCGGATCACTAGTGTGAAACGGTTGCCAGCCAGTACGCCGCGCTTGAGTTTGCGGGCATGTCTAAGCGTTTCCAGGATTTTCAAGGTTTCGGATTCGACGCCCGACCAGTCGGGATCTTCCTTGCCGGGCAACCAGACGCTGAACCACTGTCGGGTGCGGCCATGCCTGTCCTTCATGCCTGCATAGCTGACGTCGCGCTGGCGGACGCCGGCATGGCGGGCCAACAGACGAGCCACGTATTCGGTGTTTTCGCCGACTTTTTCGATATGCAGAAACACATGCTCGCCGCTGCCTTCCGGCACGAATGACAGGAATTCTTCGACGATGAAATCGTCAGGTTCGGCCTTCATGACACCGGGGGCGCTTGGGCCGCCGTAGGCGTAGGGCCAACCCGGCAAGGACAATGCGATGTTTTGACTATCCATTTGAGTTTTTAGTCCGTACCGAGTTATGTGCCGCTGTTGAGTTTTTCAAAGAGACTAGTTTGTTTAAAACCGAGTTTGCTCCAAACGCTCAGAAAATCAGCTTGGTTGAAAAAGTATAAAAAAACACCTAAAAGAACAAAGAAGATTCCAGTCTTAAACGTAAGATAATGCGAGTGATAAAACTCTTCCTCCGTAGTTGGCGGACGTGAGTCTTTTTCGGCGTCTAAATAGCCTTTAATTCCTCTTTTTTGACTGGCGCTTAGCCATGGAATCATCCCGGAACTTATAATAATAATGATGCCAAAAAGCACGATTCCGAAACCTCCGTCATAATGCTCAAAGCCATAATCGATAAATTTAGCTATTGGGTCAATTCTACTCATTGTCGATTCCTTCATTTACCGAGCATCAATACAAAAGGCAGCCGCGAGGGAATGCACCCCGCACTATTTTCGACCCTCTCGGTGAACCAAGCACCAAAAATGGTATATGGGGCATGCCCTGTTGGCTGGATACCATGAAGCCCAACAGATTGAATTTGTTGGGCTTCGCTCTGCTCAGCCCAACCTACGCAGACTGCAGGTTTTATTTCTCGATCAACACCACCGCCTGCACGGCGATGCCTTCCTTGCGGCCTTCGAAGCCCAGATTTTCGGTGGTGGTGGCTTTGACGTTGATGAAGTCGACATCGACTTCCAAATCGGCGGCGATGTTGGCGCGCATTGCCGGCACATGCGGCAACATTTTCGGCGCTTGGGCGATGATGGTGACATCGGCGTTGACCAGCTGATAGCCTTTTTCCCGGACGATCTTATAGACATGGCGCAGCAGCACCCGGCTGTCGGCGCCCTTGAATTCGGGGTCGGTGTCGGGGAAGTGTTTGCCGATGTCGCCCAACGCTGCGGCGCCGAGGATGGCGTCGGCTAGCGCATGCAGCACCACGTCGCCGTCGGAATGGGCTTCCAGGCCTTTCTCGTAAGGGATGGTGACGCCGCCCAGGATGATGTGGTCGCCATCGTTGAAGCGGTGGACGTCGTAGCCTTGGCCGACTCGGATCATGATTGTTGCTCCATATAGAATTGCGCCAGCGCCAGATCTTCGGGCCGGGTGATTTTGATGTTGTCGGGGCGGCCTTCGACGATCTTAGGCTTGTAGCCCAACAGTTCCAGGGCGCTGGCTTCGTCGGTGACGGCCGGGTTGCCTTCGGTTTGTTGCAAGGCGTCGCGCAGCATGCCGTATTTGAACATTTGCGGCGTCAGCGCCCGCCAGATGTGCTTGCGGTCTATGGTTGCCGTTATGGTGTCGCCGTCGACGTGTTTCAGGGTGTCGTGAGAGGACAATGCCAGGATGCCGCCAACCGCGTCGTTTTTTAGGGTATCGATTTGCAGATGGATATCTGTCGAAGTCAGGCAGGGGCGGGCGGCATCGTGTACCAATACCCAATCGTCTTCGGCCGCCAAACCTTGCAGGGATTTCAGCGCGGATAATACCGAGTCGGCGCGTTCCTTGCCGCCGGGAGCGGTGATGACGTTCGGATGTTTGGAGACTTCCAGTTCCGGCCAGTATGGATCTTCGACCGAAATCGCCACCGCGACCTTTTGAAAGGCGCCGGATTCCAGCAAGCGGATCAGGGTGTGTTCGATGACGGTTTTGCCGGCCAGCGGCAGGTATTGTTTGGGGCGGTCGGCTTGCATGCGTTTGCCGACGCCGGCTGCGGGCACCACGGCCCAGCATAAGTGAGTCTGTTGGTAAGGTTTGTTCATTACAGATTTTTTGTAGTTTCTTCGTCCGTCAGCAAGAAACGCCTTCTAGCTTCACTTGAATCCGTTGTATTTCACCGCTCGCAGCAACATCGCTCGAAATCTTCAGCACTGTCGCCACGCAAACAGTACCGGAAAGCGTCAATGTGCATTCAAGTGCTTTTTTTGAAGGACTTTGTTCGCAATGACCATAGGGAAACGATTCAACAAATGACTGAAGTTCTTTTGGATCAGAACCATTTGGAAAGCGGGCGGATAAAGCCGCAGTAATAATCTGCTCGGAGAAAACGGATTTGCTTTTTCCAAAGAGAATTTCGTCAGCTATTTTCGCTCGTTGATCCAAACTAACAGCCCAAACCCCTGCAATCAGGAGCAAAAAGACAATTGCGGGAACAATTACAATTAACCAAAGCTTGTTAAATTTCTGCAAGCAAAATACTCATGGCTACTCAAGCACTTGAAAGAAGGTTTCGTTTTCCTTGATCATGCCCAGCTCGTAACGGGCGCGCTCTTCGATGGTTTCCAGACCTTTGCGCAGATCCAGCACTTCGGCATAGAGGGAGTCGTTCCTTTCCTTTTTTTCCTGAGCTTCCTTGGTCAGGGTTTCGAGGCGTTGCCGATAGTCGTTAACCTGAGAGATGCTGGCATCACCCAGCCACAACCGGTACTGGAGATGAGCAATCAGCAGGATGATGATGGCGATGAGCGTTTTAATGGCGGTATCTCAAAAATGTAGGTTGGGTTAGCCCTGAGCGATAGCGAAGGGCGTAACCCAACTTTAAAGTCGACGTGTCGGGTTACGCTTCGCTAACCCGACCTACATTATTTGGACAACATTTTAAACGCGCTACGACCAGCGTATCTGGCTTTGGCGCCCAACTCGTCTTCGATTTTCATCAGACGGTTGTATTTGGCGACACGGTCGGAACGGCTCAATGAACCGGTTTTGATTTGGCCGGTGCCGGTGGCGACAACCAGGTCCGCAATCGTGGTGTCTTCGGTTTCGCCGGAACGGTGAGAAACCACCGCACTGTAGCCTGCGGCTTTGGCCATGCTGATCGCTTCCAGGGTTTCGGTCAGGGTGCCGATTTGGTTGACCTTGATCAGGATGGAGTTGGCGATGCCTTTGGCTATGCCTTCTTTCAAGATTGCAGGATTGGTGACGAACAAGTCGTCGCCGACCAATTGAATGCGGCTGCCCAATTTTTCGGTTTGATATTTCCAGCCGTCCCAATCGTTTTCGTCCAGACCATCTTCGATCGAGATGATGGGATATTTATCGACCCAGGCAGCCAGGAAGTCGACCATTTCCACGGAGTTGAAGCTGCGGTTTTCCGCGGACAGCACGTATTTGTCGTTTTCGAAATATTCGGAAGCCGCCGCGTCCATGCCCAGATAGATGTCTTGGCCTGCCTTGTAACCGGCTTTTTCGATGGCTTCCAGGATTACTTCGATGGCTTCTTCGTTGGAGCGCAGGTTAGGTGCGAAACCGCCTTCGTCGCCGACGGTGGTGGCCAAACCTTTGGATTTCAACACTTTCGCCAGGTTGTGGAATACTTCGGCGCCGTAACGGATCGCTTCGCGGAAGGTTGGCGCGCCGACCGGCAGGATCATGAATTCTTGCAAATCGACGCTGTTGTCGGCGTGCGAGCCGCCGTTGATGATGTTCATCATCGGTACAGGCATGACGAATTCGCCGCTGGTGTTCAGGAATTGATACAGCGGTTTGCCGGCTTCTTGAGCGGCGGCGCGGGCCGCGGCCATCGATACGCCCAGGATGGCATTGGCGCCCAAACGGCTTTTGCTAGGGGTGCCGTCCAGAGCGATCATTTTATTGTCCAGCTCGGTTTGTTTGTCGGCATCCATACCGACCACGGCTTCGCGCAATTCGGTGTTGACGTAGTTGACGGCTTTCAAGACGCCCTTGCCCAGGTAGCGAGCTTTGTCGCCGTCGCGCAGTTCGATCGCTTCGCGTTCGCCAGTGGAAGCGCCCGATGGGACCATCGCGCTGCCGACGATACCGGAGGACAAATAGACTTCCGCTTCAACGGTCGGGTTGCCGCGCGAGTCCAAAACTTCTCTTGCTTTTACGTCTACTATTCTTGCCATTACCTTTCCCTCTATAGTGTGTTTTCAATCAGGCTGCTAGATTTAACAGCCCGGTCTATTGTGACTAACGTTTCTAATAATTCTTTCATGCGGTGCAGCGGCCAGGAGTTGGGGCCGTCGCTAAGTGCTTCTTCCGGTTTCGGATGAGTTTCCATGAACAGCCCGGCGATACCGACCGCTACTGCTGCACGAGCCAGCACCGGCACATGCTCGCGTTGGCCACCGGAGACATTGCCCTGCCCGCCCGGCAATTGCACGGAATGGGTGGCGTCGAACACTACAGGGCAACCGGTATCGCGCATCACCGCCAGCGAGCGCATATCCGAAACCAGATTATTATACCCAAACGATACGCCGCGCTCGCAAACCATGATTTGCTCGTTGCCGGTAGCCTTGGCCTTGGCGGCGACATTGGCCATGTCCCAAGGCGCCAGAAACTGACCTTTCTTGATATTGACCGGTTTCCCCATGGCTGCGACGCTCTGGATGAAATTGGTCTGCCGGCACAGAAAGGCCGGAGTTTGCAGTACGTCGACAACATCGGAAACTTCGGACAGAGGGGTGTCTTCGTGAACGTCTGTCAATACAGGTACGCGGATTTGCTCTCTGACCTTTTCCAGTATCTGCAAGCCTTTTTCAAGACCGGGACCGCGGAAACTGCCCAAAGATGAACGGTTGGCCTTGTCGAACGAGGATTTGTAGATGAACGGAATCTTCAGTTCATCGGCGATTTCCTTCAGCTTGCCGGCGGTATCCAGCGTCATTTGCTCGCTTTCGATCACGCAGGTGCCGGCGATCAGGAAAAATGGCTGATCCAGGCCGACTTCAAAATGACATAATTTCATGCTTAACCTTTTTTATGCCCCAACGGGGTGTTTATGCCCCAACAGGGTGCTTTTTATGTTGAACGGCGGCGGAAACAAAGCCCGAAAACAAGGGGTGGCCATTACGCGGTGTCGAGGTGAATTCAGGGTGGAACTGGCAAGCCAGGAACCAGGGATGATCCGGTAGCTCGATAATTTCCACCAGACGGCCGTCCAGCGACTTTCCGGAAAAACGCATGCCGGCCGCTTCCAGTTGTTTCAGATACTGGTTGTTGAATTCGTAGCGATGGCGGTGACGCTCGGTGATCACGTCTTTCTGATAGACCTCGAAAGCCAGCGAATCGGCTTTCAGGCGGCATTTTTGCGCGCCCAGGCGCATGGTGCCGCCGATGTCGGAGTCTTCGTCGCGTGTGTTCAATTGACCGGCTTCGTCCATCCATTCGGTAATCAGACCGATGACCGGATGCGGGCTGTTGGGCAGGAACTCGGTGCTGTGCGCGCCTTCTAGGCCGACCACGTCGCGGGCGAACTCGATCACCGCCGATTGCATGCCCAAACAAATACCCAGAAAAGGAATCTTGTTCTCGCGGGCGAAACGCACCGTGGATATTTTGCCTTCCACGCCGCGCTCGCCGAAACCGCCCGGCACCAGGATAGCATCGACATCCTTCAGTTGCGCGGTGCCTTCCGCTTCGATGGTTTCCGAATCGATGTATTTGATGTCGACCTTGTGGCGGGTATGGATGCCGGCATGGATCAAGGCTTCGTTCAAGGATTTATACGCGTCCGTGTGGTCTACATACTTGCCGACGATGGCGATGCTGACTTCGTCGGTCGGATGCGTCAGGCCGTCGACCACCTTTTCCCAGGCCGACAAATCGGCGGGCGGTACATCCAGACGTAGCTGGGCGACGACGATGTCATCCAAGCCTTGTTCACGCAGCAACAGCGGAATCCGGTAAATGGTGTCGGCGTCGATTGCGGAAATCACCGCTTTCTCGTTGACGTTAGTGAACAAGGCGATTTTTTTGCGTTCGCTGGCGGGAATCGTTTGTTCGGAACGGCAAATCAGGATATCTGGCTGGATACCGATGGTGCGCAATTCCTTGACCGAATGCTGGGTTGGTTTGGTTTTGATCTCGCCGGCCGATTTGATATAAGGCACCAGGGTGAGATGAATGAATACCGCACGGTCACGGCCCAGTTCCACTCCCATCTGCCGGATGGATTCCAGGAACGGCAGGGACTCGATGTCGCCCACCGTGCCGCCAACTTCGATCAGCGCCACGTCGGTTCCTTCGGCGCTGGCATACACCCGGCGCTTGATTTCATCGGTGATATGCGGGATCACCTGCACCGTCGCGCCGAGATACTCGCCCTTGCGCTCGTTGCGCAGTACTTGCTCGTAAACCTGGCCGGTGGTGAAATTGTTTTTCTTGGCCATCGTGGTTTTCAGAAACCGTTCGTAATGGCCTAAATCCAGATCGGTTTCCGCGCCATCGGCGGTGACGAACACCTCGCCATGCTGAAACGGGCTCATGGTGCCGGGGTCGACGTTGATGTATGGATCGAGCTTGGTGAGAGTGACTTTCAGGCCACGATCTTCCAAAATCGCAGCCAAAGAGGAAGCCGCGATGCCTTTCCCCAATGAGGAAACCACACCGCCGGTGATAAAGATGAATTTTGTCATGTACTTTTTGCGCCCTATTAGCGGATGACAATAGAGGGAGGTCGAAAAAGGCGCAAATTTTAGCAGTTTTGCTTAGGGCTCGCCTGATTTATTCGGCTTGTCTCAAAAGTGACACGAAGCATATTTCCAACGCTACCAAGGAATCCCGGACCGAGAGCTTAGACTGACCAATAACCTGAACCGATGAGACCTTAACCCCATCGGTTCGCCACTGTATGATGTTTAATTAAAGACGTTTAAAACTGCCCGCTAGGGGTAAATAATGGCGGCCTGCGGACCTAGGTCATCGTCCTCCTCGATATAGCGGATTTCGTCGCCAACCGACAAGGAATCAAACCCCCCCCCCACCACGCTATTGCGATGAAAATAAATTTCGCGGCCATCCGACGACTCTATAAAACCATGATCGTTTTCAGGAAAAATATGGATTACCCTTCCGGTAGTTTGCAAGTCATGGTTCTTAACCTCGCCACGCCGTACCCGCGCGTAGCCTTCCAATTGCCTAGCCGCCGCATTAAAAGCGTCACGTATGGCCACATAAATATCTTCATAAGCTTTTTTGTCGTGGTGTTCACGACTGATAACCAACTCTTTATTGGGCGCGGTGATATCGATACGAATATGGTAGTGATTACCTTGATGATGGCGTTGATGTTCGGCTTCCACTGCCACCCTGCAACTCATGATATGCGAGTGAAATCGTTCCAGCTTGCTTACTTTTTCACGAATCCTCGCCTCTACGGCTTCAGACTTTGGTATGCCACGAAAAGTAATTTGTAATGGGGTTTGCATAGCTATTCACCATTTTTATAAGTACAAATAACGCACCATCAAAGGACAATCAACTGCTCGGCAGGAGTTTGCCCTGCATCCGAGCCAATTGGCCTTTTTGGCCCTCTGTCAGCGATTTGAAACGCTTGTCGCTGATATTACTTTAATAGACAAAGTCATCCGCACCTGCATTCTGACGGATGAAACCGGACGCTCTGTCAACATTAAACCTTTTGACGATTTCGGCATTAGTGTTTGCACTCACACTAAGCATCCAAAACAATAAATTGTATTGAGCAACAAGAGCCGATTCGGCGCATTGATTTTTCGAGAAGATGGATAAGGCATCTGCTTTTTAAATACGGCCGCATCCATCGACAGCCTGTAAAACGAAACACCGAAGACGAGTAAAGTCATGACCCAATGCGCTCGGCCACATGAAGTTCCTCTTCGATTTGGAATGGATATGATTTGCTACCGGCCATGGATTAGGTACAAAACCGGCATTGGATTAAAGCCTGACCAGCCCATCTAGGCTGAATGGAAAAACCGAAATACGAGATTGGGTGACACCGGCAAATGATACACCTCCGAGGCATTAGAAATACCGACAAAGACAGGCAACATCTTGGACTAGCTCCGAAAACGGTATTCACCAGCCATACCATCAGTCGCGCTCGATTGCATTATTCGCCTCTTATCGGATTGATGCAAAGGCATAAATAATCAGCGCTTAAATAACTACAGATCCTGCTCGGCATTCGCGCGGAGATTAGGCCAATGGCTAAACGCAAAAACCCAGATCATGATGACATTAACGATGGGGACTAACAAAACCAAGGTCCAACGGCCGTCAAACCCCGCCTTTTCGAGAATACGGTAGCCCAACCATAAACAAAACAAAGCGAAGACCGGCAGCAATATGAAAAATAATTCCATGATTAGCGCTCCGTGCCTTGTTTGGCGTTCGGCCACGCCAGAAAAGCCAATTGCAAAAAAACGATCAACAAACCAAAACCCGGCACGAATACTAGCGCCGCCCATAACGGGTTGAAGCCGGCTTTCTTATAAATCAGACACAGCGGCACGAGTATCATCAATCCGACAATCGCCACCTGCATAACTTCTGGAACCATCAACATAGCTCGCCCTCCTCGCGCACTTGTGCTTATACCGTATCAGGGCTGCCATAACAAGCGGTAGCAATCGCCTTGTTTTTGACTCCACGCCCATTCGGCAACCCACAAACCAGCAACCGCCGCCAGACGCCCGTTTAGGTAAACCAAAGGCCTAAGGTCTCTATCCCAGGGCGGAATAACGGCTTCCTGGTAAAGCTTTTTTAAACAATGATGGCCGGCTCTGCCAGGCAATTTAATTTGTTCGCCGCCGCTACGATTGCCGACCGTCACAACCTGCGTATCCCAAAGCCGCTTGTTTATTCCGACCGATGATTCAATACGTGTGAGCTTGTAGCCGTTCATCATCTCCAAAGCAACATCACACTGATCCCAGTGCCTAACGTCCAGTTCCTTACAAAAATAACCACTAGGAATACAAAACAGCTTTTGCCGATATTTTCTGATGTAGGAGCCTTGCGTGAAAATTTGCGGATTGGCCGTATCCTTCGCATGGATAAGCTGTTCGACAATCGCTTTCAAAATGGCCTGACTGGGTGGATTTAATCCAAACATCTGCAGCCATTGCCTCAACAGCCAGTTCCCCTGGCGTTGGTCAAATTGCGACCAAGCACTAATCGACAGACTTCGATCAAGCGGATCGATAATGGCTTCCAATTCCCGGCCGGCCCGATCATTGAGCAATTGCGCCGCATCGCCGCAATGCCGAGCCGAACGCGCGACGGTCTTATCCAACGAAGGCCAGCGCTGTTTCAATAAGGGCACAACCTGATTACGCAGATAATTGCGGTCAAAATCACAGCTTTGATTGCTTGGATCTTCGATCCAATGCAATGCATGCTGATTGGCATAGCGTTGAATGTCTTCCTTGGCGACGTCAAGCAATGGCCTAAGCATCAATCCTCGGCCGAATTTGGCGCAAACCGGCATCGCCGCCAAGCCTTGTATTCCGCTGCCCCTAAACAGTTGCAACAAGACGGTTTCCATCTGATCTTCGCGGTGCTGAGCCAAAAGCAAAACATCCTCAGGCTCCAAAAGCGCTTGTAAAGCCGAATAGCGTGCATTGCGCGCCGCGGCTTCTGGGCTTTCCCCTGGCATAGCTCCGGCATTGATTTCGATCAATTTAAAGTCAACACCAAGATTCAAGCATTGTTGCCGGCAATGCTCACCCCAATCGCCAGCTGCTGACTGCAGGCCATGATGTATGTAAACCGCTACAACCTTGGATTTTATCTCGGGCTGCGATGCACATAAATGCAGTAGAACGTGCGAATCGATACCACCGCTATAGCCGATCACTAATTTTCGACAATGATCTGGAAGAAGTCGTTTTATGGTTTGAATGGAAAGCTCGCTCATCGCCTTATCAACAAAAAAGGCCGAATGGAATCGGCCTTTTTAAGAGTACTGGAATATTATGTCGACTACTTGACGGGTTCTTCGATGAAAGAACCAAAACGCATGATACGTTGATAACGTTTTTCCAGCATCCTCTCCATGTGCTGGGCCTCGTAATTTAACTCTTCCAGATGCCTGACTAGCGCTTCCCGTAAATTCATCGCCACTTTTTGGAAATTGCGATGGCCGCCACCTATGGGCTCGCGCACCACTTCGTCAAGAAAGCCTTGTTCACGTACACGGTCCGAGGTAATACCCATTGCTTCCGCGGCCAATTGCGCCTTGTCGGCACTTTTCCAAAGAATGGACGCGCAGCCTTCCGGCGAAATGACGGCATAAGTACTGTATTCCAGCATCAACAAGCGATCGCCGACACCGATCGCCAAGGCGCCGCCCGAACCGCCCTCGCCGATAACCGTGCAAATTATCGGCGTTTTCAGTTTGGACATTTCAAATAAATTACGAGCGATGGCCTCGCTTTGCCCCCTTTCTTCGGCACCGATTCCCGGATA
>Ga0316622_100000050_pt1 | contig 50403 bp, 42 predicted proteins | sample OWC_Aug_OW2_C1_D_FD_207646 | JGI IMG/M metagenome (GOLD analysis project Ga0316622, IMG submission 207646) | Wetland soil microbial communities from Old Woman Creek delta, Ohio, United States - OWC_Aug_OW2_C1_D5_C | ecosystem: Environmental > Terrestrial > Soil > Wetlands | place: USA: Ohio... | reverse complement strand
GTGGTGGCGGAAAAGCAGAATGTCCCCGACTCCGATGGCGGCGACGAACTCGTCGGCGGTGGCGGAAAAGCAGAATGTCCCCGACTCAGCCGACCTCTTCCAGAACGAACCGTCCGCTGCAGGGTGCCGGGCCGTAGAGGATCTCGATCTGCGCCGTGGCGCGCGCGACGCCGAAGGTCGGGGACCAGAACGCGCGCGCGACCCTCACCGGTCGATTGGTCGCGAGGCGAGCGCGCACGGGACCGACGGCGAGGCTCCAGCCTTCCTCTCCCGACTCCAACCGGCAGTCCGGATGGAGGAGAAGCCTCGCGCACGCCTCCTGCCCGGCACCGCCCTGCACTCGGTCCTCGATCTCGATGCGCCGCGGCCGCACGTGCGCGCGGCGCACGTGGCGCGGCGCGCCCGCCATCCCCGCGAACCCGTCGTGGGCCCCCTCCAGGACGAAGCCGTCCCCTTCCGGCGCGTAGCTGTGGCGGCGGGGCGCGACGCGCCTTCCGACCCGGAACGCCCCCCAGAATTCGCACTGGTCGGCATCGTCCAGCGTGAGAGTGTTGTGCGCGCGCGTGCTGCGCGCCCAGTCGCGCCAGGGGCCGGGGTGGTACTCGTACACCCCCGCGTCCACGATCAGGCGCACGCCGCCGAGCGTCCACTCGAACGCGAGCATGTCCCCGTGGCCGTGCGCCGGCAAGTAGTCGGGGCCGATCGCGCCGCAGTCCAGGAGAACGAGGGAATCGGAATCCCGCGCGCCATAGTAGCCCGCCTCCTCCAGGGCGAACAGCGGACGGGGCAATACCCTCTTCCCCGTGGCCCTGGCGTGGCTGTCGAGCAGGAGCGTGCTCGGGTAGGCGAGGTCCAGAGCCCCGTCGTTGAAGAGGCTCACCTCTCCGTCGGGATGGGTGAGGTCGGCGAGCGCCTGGGCCATGCGCTCCAGCACCGGATCGAGCCCCACGCGCTCCCCCGCCCCGAGAACGTGCCGGCATTCCAGCAGGTCGGCGAAGACCTGCGCGTGGTAGGCGGGGCTGCGCTCGAAGTGCACGCCGTCGGCGAGGACTTGCTCCGCGATCTCCCGCTCGAGCAGGCGCCGGCCCAGTGCGGCGTAGCCCTCGGCCTCGGCGCCCTCGAAGAAGGCCCCGGCCCAGAGCAGCGCCTTGAGGTCCTTGACGAGATGGTTCCCGCCCAGGTCCAGCTCCAGGTTCCGACGCAGGTAGCGCAACTGCTCGCTCAGCGAGCGCGCCAGAAGCTCCCCCTGCGGCGCCGGGAGCCGCTCTTGTCGCCGTGCGTACTCCTGCATCCAGAGCACGCTCCGCACGGCGATCGCGTAGCTGTTCCACGCGTCGCGCCACGCGCCGGGGCGATTCCACGGGTTGGCCGCGATCCAGTCCTCGAGCGTGGCCACGAACGTCGCGTCGTCGGCCTCCTCGAGGAACTCCGTGTAGTGGAGGACCATCTTGTCCAGGAGCGTGCCGCGCTCGAACTCGGGAGGATGCCAGTCAAGCGGGAACCGGAGCGGCCGCCACTCGGAGAGCACACGGATCGTGATCCCCTCCGGCTCGGAGCGGAGCATTCCCGTACGCGTCGGAAAGACCGGAGCCGGGAGCCCGGCGCGCATCCGCAAGGGCGGGGCGGCGGAAGAAGCCCGCGCCGAAACCCGGAGCCGCGCGTCGCGCAGCGTCCGGCGCAGCGTCAGAAGCACGCGCTGCCCGAGCTGATGCGGGCGCGTGTGGCGAACCGAGCGCGCGAGGAGCAGGGCGCGCCCCAGCGGGCCGCGGAGCGGCGATCTCTGGGGTGCGGGCGCCGGGCTCATCGGGGTGTCGTCTCAGGCCTTCGGCTCGAGTCGCCCCTCGGAGAGGTCGCTGACCACGAGGCGAAGCTTGCCCGCGCCCGTGCGAGGGAGCTGGTCGACCAGGACGATCCGCACCTCCAAGCGAGCGCCGAAGCGCTCGGCACACTCCCCGAGGAGGAGCGCCTCGTCGGCCGGTCCCCAGCCTTCGCGCGGCACGATGGCGATCGTGCATCGCCCGGGCTCCGGTTGCCGGATCTGGGCCTCGGCCACGTTCTCCATGTCCTTGAACAGATGGTCGAGCCGGCCGACCCGGCTGCCGTCCGCAAGGATCACGAGGTCCTCCTGCCTTCCGTCGATCGCTTCGAGAGCGCGCCCCGGGAGACCGCACTCGCACGGGGTCGGCAGGACGCGGGCCAGGTCTCCGGTGTCGTAGCGGATGAACGGCAGCACGAGATTCTCGAGGCAGGTTCCGAGAATCCGCACGCGGCCATCGCACTCCGACTCGAGTTCGACCGCGGCGTAGTCTTCGTCCACGTGCATCCGACCAGCCGGGCACTGGGAGGCGTTGGCCGCCCCTTCCGCCATCCCGTAGTGCTGGATCGGATCGACCCCGAAGGCACGCTGGATCGCGCGCCGTTGTACAGAAAGCAGGTTCTCCGCTCCCAGGGTGATCACGCGGGCCCGCGGGCCGCGAGCGTCCGGCCCCACGAACGAAGCCAGCAGCGCCAGGATCGAAGGGTAGCCGTGCCACCACGGAAGATCACGGCGCGCGAGATCCGCCAGGTACGCCGAGGCGGTGGCCGGTCCCAGATGATACTGGCTGTAGAGGACCTGCCGGCCGACCCGGTTGACCCTCCAGAACGGCGGCCTCGCGGCGGCCTTCGGTACCACGGTGCGGCCGCCGAACGTCGCCGCCCACGTCTTCGGATCGAGACCGAACCGGCTCCGGTACCGCCACCACACGGCGTACTGGTCGCGAATCGCGTCCAGGGTCGTGGGGAAGACGAGGCCCGCGCCGGTGGTTCCGCTCGTGTGAACCGTGCGGACGAGCCGCGCGGGAGCGCCGTGCCAGATCATCCCGGCGCGGTTCGCGCGAATCGTGTCCTTGGTCATCACAGGCAGGACGCGAAGGTCGTCCGGACCTACCACGCGTGCCGGATCGAGGCCGGTGCGCCGGAAGAGGTCTCGCCAGTACGGAAGATGACGCGCGGCATGCTCGAGCAACCTTCGCAGGCGTCGGGCCCGAACCTCCCGCCATTCGTCCTCGGAAGCCCTCTCGCGACGGAGATACTCCGCCAGCCGCGCGGCGAAATCCCCGCCCAGACGCTCGCGTCGGAGTTGCCATCCTTCGATGGAGATCGCTGCGGACTGGGCGGCAGGGGGAAGCCAGGAGTAGAGCCGCTGCCGGACGACCACGCGCGCACCTCGCACGTCGGCTCCGCGGCGAAGTCGGCGCCGCGCCCGACCGGAAAGGCCGAGACAGTATACTAACGAACGTGAGCGCCTCCGCAGCGATCGTGCAGGGTCGCACCGCCGTTTACCCGGAGCGCGCTCCGTTCCACCCCGAGGTCCGCGACCCGGAGGCATGGTTTCCGGAGACGGGCCCCGAACGGAACGCCGTCTACGAGGCCGTACGCCGTTGCTTCCAGAGGGCCGGGTGGGACGCGCCGCACAGCGGGACGACGGCCTGGAATCCGCTGGCTGCCTGGATCCGGCCTGGCCGGACCGTGCTGCTCAAGCCGGACCTCGTGAAGGAAAGCCACCCCCGAGATCCTCGTGGCCGGCGCTACGCGATGACCCACGGAAGCTTCTCTCGCGCCGTCCTGGATTACGTTGTGCCGGCCCTCGGCGGCCATGGGCGAGTCTGGCTGGTCGACGCGCCGCAGACGGATTCCTCCTGGGACGAGATCGTGCGCGTCCTGCAACTGGACCGGCTTGTGTCGTTCGACGCGGAGCGCGGAGTCGACCTCGAGCCGATCGACCTGAGGCAGCAGGAGTGAACGCACCGGGTCGGCGTGATCCTAGAGCGCCGTCCACGGCCCGGGGACCCTCGCCGCCACGTCGCATTCGATCTGGCGGACGCCAGCGAGTTCCAGAGCCACGGAGGATCGGGCCGCTACTATGGGGGCCGACTACGTCACGTCCGTCGTGAACCGGCACCACAGCGGCGGACGGCACGCCTGCCTGAGCAGCGGCAGCGCGATCCGGGCCGACGTCTGCGTGAACCTGCCCAAGCTCAAGACTCACAAGAAGGCGGGGATCACCTGCTCCCTGAAGAACCTGGTGGGAATCAACGGCGACAAGAACTGGCTCCCGCACCACACCGAGGGCGACCCGAGGACGGACGCGCTCTTCCGCTTCCGTCCCCACTTCGGCTGGGTGGGGCATCGGGAGAGGACGCGCTGAGCGAGTCTACAGGGCCACCCGATCCGTCGGGCGCGAGCCCGCCTCGGGCCCTGCGGCGCGCGAGCGGACGCGCTTCTTCTTCCCCTCGTCCTCGCTGTAGTGGTAGCCGCCGTAGTAGTAATCGCCGTAGTGGCCGCGGTCCACGTCCACTTGGTTCAGCACGGCGCCGATCAGGTTCGCGTTGATCCCCCGGAGCTGCTTGATGCTCCTGCGGATCAGGTCGCGGTCGTTCTCGTTGTGCTTGATCACGAGGGCGACCAGCTCGGCGAGCGAGGCCAGGACCACGGCGTCGGCGAGGTTCATCACGGGGGGCGAGTCGAGGACGACCCAGTCGTAGCTGCGCTTCAGGTCCTGGAGCAGGTTGCGGAACTTGGCGGTACCGATCAGCTCCGGCGGATTCGGCGGGATCGGGCCGCAGGTCAGCACATGCAGCGTGTCGAGATCCGTCGTGCGGACGAAGCGCGCCAGGTCGTCCCCCTTGCCGTCCAGCAGGTAGTTCGTGAGGCCCGGCTCGCGGGGCACGCCGAGATGCACGTGCTGGGTCGGCCGCCTCAGATCGCAGTCCACCACGATCACCCGATCCCCGGCGGAGGCCAGGGCGCGAGCGAGGGAGGCGGTGGTGCTCGACTTCCCTTCCTGGGGGCCCGCGCTGCTGATGAGCAGGATCTTGCGCTCGCGGTTCTGGCTGGAGAAGAGGATGCTCGTGCGCAGGCTCTGGAACGCCTCGCGAACCGCGGGCGAGTTGGCTTCCCGACGCCTGGGGACGATCGCCAGGACCCCCATCCCCAGGTACTGCTCGATGTCGTCGGGCGTGCGCACGGTGTTGTCCAGGTAGTCCAGGAAGAGGACCGCGCCGATCCCGAGCACCAGCCCGAGCACGCTGCCGAACAGGAGCGCCAGGCGCTTGCGCGGCTCGGAGGGCCGGCGCGGCTCGATGGCCTTGTCCAGGATCGTCAGGTTGTTGTTCATGGAGAGCAGCTGCGAGCCCACGGTCAGCCGCTCCATCGTCTCCGCGACCACGTCGTACACCTTGCGCTTGGCCGCCGCGTCGTTCTTGGAGATGTCGTACTGGGACGACGCCTGCTCGACCCGGTACGCCTCCTCCTCGGTGTTGCGGATGCGGTCCTGGAGGAACGTCGCCTCCGCCACCTTGAGCCGGTACTGGGTCTGGAGCTTCTCCCCCACGCGGTCGATCTGCTCGTCCAGCCGCTGCTTGATCTTGTCGAGGTCCCGCTCCTTGGCGACGTACTCGGGGTGGCGCGGTTTCTTCTCGGCGGCGAGGCGCTGGAGGTCGCGCTCGACCTCGAGCTTCTGCCCGTTCAGGTCCTGGACGACCAGGTCCTGGGAGCAGCGCGGCAGGGTCGTGATGTCCCCTCCGTCGATGCGGATCTTGGCCAGGCTCTCGAGCTCCGCGCTCAGCGAGCCGATCTCGACTTGGGCGGCCGAGAGCTGCTCGTTGTAGGTCTCGAGGCGCTTCTTCAGGATCTCCTGCTGGTTCTCCGGGACGAACAGCTCTTCGTCGGCGGCGATCTTGAGCCGCGCCGTGTCGGCCTGCTCCAGGTTGCCGCGGAACGTGTCGAGGCCGCGCTTGATCTCGTCCATGATCCCGTTGAAGCTCTCGAGCGCCTGCTGCACGTTGCGCTTGACGTACACGTCGGCGAGGGTGTTCACCCACTCCGTCACTTCCTTGGGGTCCGAGCCGGACATGGTCACGAGCACCAGGCGCGTCTCGATCTTGGGCCTCACCTCGACCCGCGCCGCGAACGCCCCGATCGGGTCCTTGAGCTTCTCGAAGAACGGATGCCGCTCCAGGTGCAGGCGCTTGAAGGTGCGTTCGGACACGTCGCGGCTCTTGATCACCTCGAGCTGGGTGTTGAAGTACTTGTCCTCCGCGATCCAGCTCCCGCTCTGCACGCCGATCCCCTGTTCCTGACCGGGGAGGATGCGGCGGGCCTCGGGCTTGATCTCGATCACAGCGGTCGCCCGGTAGACGGGCGTGGCCAGGGTCACTTTCAGCAGCGTGAGCCCCACCACGAGCACGAAGATCGCCAGCACGGTGTAGCGGCCGCGGCGGACGATCCTCCAGTAGTCCCGGAGGTGGGCGCCCTCGTCCGCGCCGGTTGCGTCAGGCCGCGATGGGTGCGACTTTTCCACGATTCACGCTCCTCGTCGGATCTTCTGAATATACGTCATTCCCCGGACCCCAACAACGAAGCGGGTCAGAGCACCTTCCGGCGCACGAGGATGATGTCGCCGGCCTTGAGCTCGACGTCGGGCGCCTTGCGCTCCTCCACCTTCTTGAGGTTGACGATCTCCTCGGTGGTCTCTCCCCCGAGGGTGCGGCGCACGCGCACGTCCTTCTTGCCCGCCCACTCCGTGAGCCCCTCCGCCAGCGCGATCGCCTGCAGCAGGGTCATGGAAGGCGTCAGCGCGAGCCGCCCGGGGCGGCGCACCTCCCCCTGAACGAAAACGTAGGCGGGATCCTGGACCGTGAGCACCACTCCGTCCCTCGGCGGCGGAAGGTCGGCGGATTCGAGGGTTTCGGCGACGATCGTGAGCGTCTGTCCGCTCCCTCCCGCGTGGCTGAGGACGATCTGCTGGCCCGGAGCCAGCGCGACCCCCGCCTCGGAGAGGATGTCCTTGAAGGTCATCCCGGGACTGAGCGCGACGCGCATGGAGCGAGGAACGGCGCCGGTGACGTGGGCCCACTGGCTCAGATAGGTCTTGACGGTCACGGTGACCTGCGGATCCACCAGGAAGTCCTTGGCCAGGATCTCTCGCAACCGCTCCGCCAGCTCGACGTCGCTCAGGCCACGCACCAGGATCGTGCCCACCAGCGGGATATTCAGGGTCCCGTCCGCGGCGACGGTGAAATCGCCGGAGAGGTCGGGGTTCTTGTAGACCGCCACGCTGATGACGTCGCCAACTCCGATCCGATAGCTCGAGGACGGTGTGGCCTCGAGCGGCGCGCGCCGGCTCAGGAGCAACCGCACGCTGTCTCCTTCGATGCGCACGGCGCGCAGCTCCATCCCGGGCCGCTCCACGCGCAGCCTCGCGCCCGCCGCCTCGCCGGTCACGCGGATCCCCTCGGCCTCGATCGTGTCGAGCTTGATCCCGGGGAGCCACACGCCGAGCCCCCAGGACTCCATGCCCGCGTCCAGGCCCGGGATCCCGTCCGAGAAGCGCAGGACCAGGCTCTCCGTCCCCGCTTCCGTGCCGGTCTGCCATTCGACCTTGGTCAGCGTCGCGGCCTGGATCTGCGGGCCGATCCAACCGGCGATCCAGGCGGCCGCGAGCGCGGCGAGGAGCGTCGTTTTCCGTGGCGGCATCAGGATCCTCCCTCCCGATCGCTCAGCTTCCGAGGCTGATCGTGGCCTCGACGCTGTTCACGTCGTAGTCGAAGCCGGGAACCGTCGACGAGCGGTGCTCCGTTCGTACGGAGAGCCGCGCGATCGTCCAGCGCCCCAAACGGTAGCCGATCCAGGCCCCGCCAGCCAGGGTCGTGTCCTCACGCGTCACTCCCTGGGGGTTTGCGACCGGGAAGCGGTTGAACCAGAAGCCCGCGCTCGCGCCGATCGTCACCTGCGCACGCGGGTCGTTGCTGAAGGTCACGGCCAGCCGGTTCGAGATGTAGACGTTGTTCTGCCCGTAGATCGCGGGGTAGACATCCCGGGCGAGATCCACGCCGAGCTGCGCTCCGGCGGGAACCCCACGGCTGTACGTGAGTCCGCCGGTCACGAGCTGAAGAGTGCTGGGGTCGGAGGATTCCGTCCGGTTGTGCTGCCACCCCACGCGGAACTGCAAGGCGCTCCCCTCGCCGAGCAGCCACGCGCCTCCGACCTTCCACGAGCGCTCTTTCTCGGTGCGCTCCTCGGCGTCGTACTGCGCCGTCGCGGGACGGGTCAGGAACGCGCGGCTGTACGCCAGCTCCCACTCGAGGCGGAAGGCCGGTGCGAGCTGGTGCTGCCCCGACAGATCCGCACCGTCCTCGTTCGTGTCGAAGTACCCGGAGATCCTCTCGATGAAGTTGATGCGGTGGTTGTACGCGGAGAACCCGAGAACGCGCGAGGTCCCGAGCGAGTGAGAGAAGTCGACCCGGGCATCGTTGGACCGGAAGCTGTCGCCCTGGAACGTGACGCCCCCGCCCTCGTCGAACACCTTGGTGTCGAGGACGCCCTGCTGGAAATCGTCGCGCACGCCGAGCTCGAGCCCGTTCGCGAAGCGGAACTCGCCCTCGCCCACGAAGAACTGGTCGAAGTGAGCGTCGATCGCGTTCGTCGTGTAGCCGCGGTAGTCGAGGACGTAGCCGACCCGCGCGTGGCTCTGGGAGAAGGGGATCTCCAGCACGAAGCCGGGCGCGATCGAGGTGTAGGCGGTGGAGATCGGCTGCAGGTCCGGGTCGTCGGAGGTAGGGTAGTAGTAGAGGTTGTCGGTCCAGCCGAGATCCACGGCGTAGACGGGGAAGAGTTGCGTCTTTCCGAACGTGAGCGGCGCCTCATCCGGAAGATTCGTGGGAACCTGGGCGGCCGCATCCCCGCCCGCCCAGGCCAGGAATGCCAGAACGACAAGAGCCGTGACGGGAAACCCGTTGCGCAAGAAACCCTCGAGAGCCGTGGCCCGTGCCCGTCCACGATAGATCGCGCCGGACGGGCGGTCAAAACCTAGACGGGGCGGTGTCCTCCGCTGTGCCCGGCGCGCAGGCGGCCGCGGGCTCCGGCCAGCACGATCTTGATCACGGCGACCGAGCCGACGCTCAGGATCATGGTCAAGACGGCCAGGTACAGGCTGTTGTGCACGAGGGTCAGATACCCCGAGAGCGCGAACGCGGCGGCGATCAGGTAGAGGGCGAGGGCGGCCCGGCGCGGGCTCAAGCCCAAATCCAAGAGGTTGTGGTGAAGATGTTCCCGGTCCGGACGTGAGACGCGGCGCAGCATCGCCAGTGGCCCCTTGCCCTGCTCCTCGCTGCCGCTGCGCACGCGCCGGAACACCGCCATCAGGACGTCCATGATCGGCAGGCCGAACGAGAGCAGGGGCACCAGGATCGCGACCGCGGTCGCCCCCTTCTGAGAGCCGCGGATCGAGATCACCGCCAGCACGTAGCCCAGGAACTGGCTCCCGGCGTCGCCCATGAAGATCTGCGCCGGAGCGAAGTTGTAGCGCAGGAATCCCGTGACCGCTCCCGCGAGCGCCAGAGCGCTGATCACGACGCCGAACTGATCCATGGTGAGCGCCACGGCCGCCACGGTGGTCGTGACGATCAGGGCCAGCCCTCCCGCCAGCCCGTCGAGGCCGTCGATCAGATTCATCGCGTTGATGACGAGGAGGATCCAGCCGAACGTGACCCACACGCCGAGAGACCCGAGGTCGATCGAGCCGCCGAAGGGAGAGCTGATGAGGTCGATGCGGAATCCGGACAGGACCGCGATGGCCGCCGCGGCGGTCTGGAATGCGAGCTTGGTGCTGGGCCGCAGCCCGCGCAGGTCGTCGATCAGACCCGCGAGGAAGATGACGCACATCCCGAGCGCCACGCCGGGCCAGTTGTAATCGACCGGTCCACTCAGCGTTCCGGCGCGTCCCGCGACGACGGTGCTCGCGCCCACCCCGGCGACGAAGGCGACGAAGATGCCGATCCCGCCCAGACGCGGGATCGAGCCGGAATGCGCGCGCCGCTCGCCGGGATGGTCCACGGCACCCACGCGGTGCGCGACGCGGATCACCGCCGGCATGATTCCGAAGGCGACGACAAGGGAGACAGCAAAGGCGGTGAAATAGTGAACGAAGTCCAAACCCGTGCTCCTGCCCCCCGAGCTTATGTATATACCGCCATCGCGGTTCGCTGGGGATGTCGAATTCTGCCAGGCTCGGGGTCAAATTCAAATTCCTTCAGGCGTGGACGACCCGGTCGGCGAGAGGACCCCTCTGCTACACTGCGCGCTCGCGAGAAGCGGAGACGAGGATGCCGGGTTCGGGCGGCGCGGGTGCGCCAGGCGGCGGGCGCGTACCGGCGAAGATCCTGCTGGCGAACCGGGACGACCTGCGCCGGGCGGGACGGTCCCTGGACGAGCCGTCCTTCCACGTCGGGATCATGTTCGAGCGCGCTCTCGACGCGGCCGGCTTCGAGCCCGAGCTGATGGCCCCGGCCGACCCTCGGCGCATCCTGCGCGCGGGGATCGACTTCCTGGGACCCGTGCGGCGTGCTCCGGTCGCGGCGGTGGTCCAGGGTTATGCCTGCGTCTCCGCGTTCCTCGACAGCCTCCTTCCGCGTCCTTCGGCCGTGATCCTTCACACCTGGAAGGTACCGTGGACCGGGCCCCGCCGCCTGACCGCGCATCTGATGGACCGCGTGCTGGAGCGCGTGATCCGCATCAGCCGCCTCGTGGTCCTTGCCAGTCACGAGCAGCGCCGTCTCATGGCGGAGCGCCACCCTCGCGTGCGGACGGTGTGGATTCCGGTCACGGCGGACATCGACTGGTGGAAGCCCGGTCCGATCGAGACCGGAGTGCTGGATCGGCTGCGGCTGCGCCGGGGGGAGTACCTGCTGTCCGTGGGCGACGTGGACCGGGACGAGTCCGTGCCGGTGCGCGTGGCCCAGAGGCTGTCCCGGCCCCTCGTCCGGGTCACCCGCGATCCCGGCACGAAGGCCCGCGCCGAGGAGACGTTCCGAAGCCTCGACGCCCGCAACGCGCACTGCCTGCTGCGCATCCCCTACCCTGAGCTGCGTGACCTGTACCGCGGCGCGTGGACGATGCTCGCGGCCCCGGTCCTCTCCTATCACCCTGCGGGCCTCACCGGCCTCACGGAGGGGATGGCGGCGGGGACTCCGCTGCTCTTCCCGCGCAGCGTCACCGCCGAGGGCTACGCCGAGGACGGCGTTCATGCGCTGCTCTACGACGAGATGAGCGTGGACAGCATCGCGGCCGCCGCGGCGCGGCTCGAGGAGCCGGGCCTGCGCGCGCGCATCTCGCAGTCCGCGCGCGCCGTCTCGGAGCAGCGGCTCAACTACGACGCCGCCAGCGCGATGCTCCGCGAGGCGATCGTCGGCCTCGACCTTCACGCCACTCCCCGCGCGCGCCGCTGGCTGCGGCGCCACTCGCCGGCCGAGGCGGAGAAGCGCTAGGGGCGGATCGGCCTGGCCAGGATGTCCTCGTAGGCCGCGGAGAGGTTCTCGGCGCCGATCCGGACGAACCCGCCGGCGTCGTCGATGAAGTGGAACTCGTAGGGGGCGATCCCGCCGACCAGCTCGAGCAGGTCGGCGCGGGAATACCCGAAGCGCTTCTCGTTGCCGTTCGACTCGAAAACGATCGAGGGACGGTGGCGGGCGAGGGTCTCCCGCGCGCCGCTCAGGACCGCGTACTCCGCTCCCTCCACGTCGATCTTGATCACGTCGGGCGCCGGGATCACCCCGGACTCGACGAGCTGATCGAGCGTCACGATCCGGCGCGCCAGGGTCGAGTGGCGCTCGTCTCCCGGCTTGGCAGACGCGTGCCCCGAATGGGAGGTCAGGAACAGCTCCGCCGCGCCCACGCGGTCCCCGAGCATGAGCTCGAACACGCTCACGTTGCCGAAGCCGTTGATCCGCGCCGAGGCCGCGACCGCCTGCGCCAGGGCCGGCTGCGGCTCGAAGGCCACGACGCGCACGGCGTCCGCGAACGCCCCCGCCATCTCGATCGAGAGGTAGCCGACGTTGGCTCCGATGTCGAAGAAGACCCGGCCCGCGGACAGGAGCGACGCGCACACCTCGAACACTCTCTGGCTCCAGACGCCTCCTTCGTTCATCATCGAGGCGTACATGTCGAAGCTGCCGGGCTCGATCGCCAGCCGGTTTCCGGCGCGGGTCGTCATGAAGTAGCGCAGCGGCTTGCCCAGGTTTCGACCCAGGAAGCGCGGGACGGCACCCTTGCCGCGGGGCAGGCGGCGGTTGAGCAGGGTGGCGAGCCGGAAGCAGAGGGACCGCTCGCAGGGCCGGCAATCGCTCATGTCCCAATCGCAGGTCAGCGGCGCATACTCGGCCATGGATCTCCTCCCTCGCCGGGGCTCAGGATACTCGCCCGGGCGCGGCCGCCAAGGCCGCTCGCTGCGTGACGCTCAGCCCAGGTAGCACGCGACCCTCTCGGCCGCTTCCGAGAGATCGTCCGCGATCTCGTCGGCCGCGTCGTAGCCCTGCGCCGCGAGATCCGCGCCGTAGCCGGTTCGCACCAGGATCGTGCGCGCCCCGGCGTTCCTCCCCATCTCGACGTCGCACGCCTTGTCCCCGATCAGCACGGCGCGCGAAACCTCGACCCCGGCCTCGGCGCAGGCCCGGACCAGGAGCTCGCTCTTCGGCTTGCGGCACGCGCAGTCGTCGTCGGGATGGTGCGGGCAGACGTAGAAGGCGTCGATCAACCCGCCCAGGAGCTCCTGAATCCGCGCATGGATCCGCTGCACGTCGTCGAGAGTGAAATAGCCGCGGGCCACGCCGGACTGGTTCGTCACGACGACGACGCGCAGTCCCAGCTCGCGCATGCGGCGGATCCCCTCGGCGGCGCCCGGCAGGATCTCGACCTCCTCCGGCCGGCCCAGGTAGTTGCGCTCGACGACGATCGTGCCGTCGCGGTCGAGGACCGCGAGACCGCGGGGTCGCGGACCGCCCAGGACCCGCTCCACGACCCCCGCCGAGCGCGCGAGCGACTCCTCGGTGCCGATGTCGATGAACTCCCCTTCCACGGGGAGCACCGCGATGCTGCGGGGCGCGGCCTTCGCGAAGTAGTCCTGCTCGATCGAGAACGGGCCGTCGGGCGTGTGCGCGAGAAAGGCCTCGCGCTCGAGCGCGTACACGCCGGCGCTGATCCAGCCGGGCGCGGGGTTTCCGGTCTTCTCGCGGAAGCCGAGCAGCAGGTGGTCCGCGTCGAACGCCACGGTCCCGAAGCGTGCGGCGTCGGGCACGTGGGCCAGCTGGATCGCCGCCAGGCCCGAGCGCGTAAGGGCCGCGTCGAGGCCGGGGAAATCGAAGCGCGCGACCGAGTCGGCGTTCAGCCCGAAGAAGCTCGCGCCGCGCACCGTTCCCGCCGCCAGACGCATCGCGCCTCCGGTCCCCAAGGGCCGGCTCTCGACGCTCGCTTCGATCTCGAGCCTCGCCGGCCAGCGTTCCAGGGAGCTCCGGATCTGGTCCGCGCCGTGGCCCAGCGCGAGGATCACCCGCTCGATCCCGTGCGCCGCGAGAGCGTCGAGCAGACGGAACAGGAACGGGCGTCCGCCGACCTCCACGAGCGCCTTCGGACGCGAACCGATCACCGCCCTGAGGCGCGTGCCGAGCCCTCCGGCGAGCAGGACCGCCTCGCGGGTTCGGAACGGGCCCCGGAAGTTCTCCGGACTCACGAGAGGTAGAGGAGGGTGGTCCCGGTCCAGTCGAACTTGAAGGGGATCTCGACGAGGTCCGCGAGCGCCTCCCGCACCGCGGCCTGGTGCCCCTCCGGGACATAGAAGAGAAGGAATCCGCCGCCGCCGGCGCCCAGGAGCTTCCCGCCCAGGGCCCCGGCCTCCCGTCCCCGGCGGTACGCGTCGTCGATCGACGCGCTCGAGACCTTCGACGACAGGCCGCGCTTGACCTCCCAGCCCTCGTGGAGGAGCGTCCCGAACTCGTCGAGGTCGCGCCCGCCCTCGAGGATCGAGCGACCCTCGCTCACGAGCTCCCCGAGCAGCCTGAGATCCCGGTCCAGCACCTTGGCCTTGGTCTTCTCCACCTGCTCCTCCAGGACCTGGCTCGCGAGCCGAGTCTCGTGGGTGTGGAAGAGCATGAGCCGGGTCTCGAGCGCGCGCAGGCGTTCCGCGGGCAGGTAGATCGGATCGGAGTGGATGAGGCCGTCGCGCTCGAAGCGGATGCGCCGCAGGCCGCCCGTGGCGCAGATGTACTGGTCCTGGCTGCCCACGCGCTCCGGGATCACTTCCTGCTCGATGTGGATCGCCAGCAGAGCCATCTCCTCCTTGGAGAGCAGCCGGCGGTGGAAGGCGTGCAGCGCGTGGATCAGCCCCACCGTGAACGAGGAGGAGGAGCCGAGTCCGCTCTGCGCGGGGAGGTCCGCAGTGTAGTTCAGGTTGATACCGTCGTGGACCCCGAAGAAGTCCAGGCAGGCGCGCACGGCGGGGTGCTGGATCTCGTCGATGCGGTCGACGAGCTCCCGGCGCGAGTAGCTGATGAGAAAGCGCTCCTTGATGATCTTGGGGAGCGCGTTCAGCGTGATGTAGCCGTACTTGTCGATGGTCGTGGCCAGCGTCTGGCCGCCGTGGCGCAGGTAGTAGTCGGGGTAATCGGTCCCGCCCCCGAAGAAGCTCACGCGCACCGGCGTGCGCACGATCACGATCTCGCACTGGCCCCCGCTGGGGAAGGTCGTGCGGCGCAGCTCCCCGTGGCGGATCACAGCACGCTCCTCAGGTACTCGAGGGAGTCGTCGATCGTTCGCTCGAACGAGTAGGTCGGCCGCCAGCCGGTCTCGGCCACGAAGCGGCTGCAGTCGGGGATCTGGAGCGTGACGTCCGAGGGGCGCAGCAGCTGCGGATCGACCCGGACCTCGGGGCGCTTCGCGAGCTTGGAGCGCGCGATCAGCAGCTCGAGAAGCTCGCCGATCGTCATCGTGCGGTCGCCGCCGATGTTGTAGACCTCGCCGTAGGTGCACTTCAGGACGAGCAGCCGATACGCCTCGACCGCGTCCCGGACGTCGGCGAAGGTCCGCACCGAGTCGAGGTTCCCCACGCGGATCACCGGCTCGATCTTCCCCTTCTCGATCTCCACGATCTGCTTGGCGAAGGCGGACTCCGCGAACACCTCCCCGCGCCGCGGCCCGGTGTGGGTGAACATGCGGGTGCGGATCGTCTTCACCCGGTCGCTGATCCAGTAGTTGAGCCCGAGCAGGTCCTCGGTCACCTTGCTCACGCCGTAGGGGCTGATCGGGCGCAGGGGGTGGCTCTCCCGGATCGGAACGTCCTCGGGCCGCGGCTGCCCGTAGACCTCTGAGGAGCTGCACACGTGCACGACCGGATCGGTCTTGGTGCGGTCGCGCTGCGCGCGCACCGCCTCGAGCAGGTTCGAGGTCCCCACCCCGTTCACGTCCAGGGTGACGCGCGGCGCCCTGTAGCTGTACGGGACGTAGGACTGCGCGGCCAGGTGGAAGATGAAGTGCGGGTCGGCCTGCGCGAGCGCGTGCCGAAGCGAGGTCTCGTCCAGCAGATCCCCGAACAGGAAGGTCACCCGCGGCTCGCGCAGGAGGCCGCGGATGTTGCGGTCCGGGGAGCGCCAGCGCAGGAAACCGAAGATCCTCGCCCCCGGGTGCTTCGCGAGGAGGTGCTCGGCCAGGTGGCTCCCCACGAACCCGCTGATTCCGGTGATCAGGACCCGGGCGTCATCCAGCGATCGGGATTCTCCTTGCACCATTGGATTGTCTTCCTTATCCCCTCGCGCAGCGAGTGCTTGGGCCTCCAGCCGAGCGCGTCCATGCGGGTCGTGGACATGACCCGGGTGCGCTGTCCGTCCGGGTAGGCCGTGTTGAACACCAGCCGACCTCGAAATCCCGTCTCCTCCGCGATCGTCGCGGCCAGCTCGCGGATCGTGTGACGCCGTCCGGAGGAGATGTTGAACACTCCTGTCCCGCCGCTCGCCATGATGGTGTGCAACGCATCGGTGCAGTCGGCGATGTACAGGAAGTCCCTCTCCACCTCTCCCGTGCCCCAGATCTCCACTTCCTCCCGCCCTTCCGCGGCCGCGCGCAGGAAGCGCTGGATCAGCCCGGGGACGACGTGGGAGAAGCGCGGATGGAAGTTGTCGTGGGGGCCGAAGATGTTGGCCGGGATCATGTAGGTATAGGGGATGCCGTACTGCTCGCGCTGCGCCTCCAGGTGTACCAGAAGGCCCCGCTTCGCGTAGGCGTACGCGTCGTTGGTCGGCTCCGGGATGCCGTCGAGGAAATCCTCCTCGCGCAGCAGGTCCGCCTCCAGGCGCTTCGGGTAGGCGCAGCCGGTTCCCATGGCGTGCACGACATCCACGCCCGCCTCCCGCGCGGCCAGCACCACGTGCGTGTTGATCAGGGCATTGACCTCGTAGAACTCCGCCTTGCGGGTCGAGTTGGCGTGGATTCCACCCACGAGCGCCGCCAGGTGCACGAGGACCTGCGGGCGCTGGCGGGCGAACAGCGCGCGCGCCGCGGCGAGCTCGATGAGGTCTCCCTCCTTGCGGTCGACCGCGCTCACGTCGTAGCCGCGGGAGCGCAGGTCTTCGCAGAGATTGCGCCCGATCAGCCCCATCCCGCCGGTGACCAGGATGCGCTTGCCGCGGAGCGACGCCGTGCTCGTGGGGCGCTCAGAGGTGGGCGTCTTCAAATCCTTCCCCGTACAGCGCCTGCTCGCTGATCCCGCACAGCAGGTGGCCGATGACCTCGTGCATCTCCTGGATGTGCTGGGTGTCGTCGGACGGAACGATCACCGCGACGTCGCACAGCGCGGCCAGGGGTCCCCCGCCCTTCCCCAGGATGCCGACCGTGCCCACGCCCTGGGCGCGCGCGGTGCGCGCGGCGCGCAGCAGGTTTTCGGAGCGGCCCGAGGTGCTGATCAGGATCGCCACGTCGCCCTGCCGGGCGTGCGCCTCGAGCTGGCGGGCGAAGACGTTGTCGTAGCCGATGTCGTTCGCGGCCGCGGTCAGGATCGAGGTGTCCGTGGACAGCGCGAGCGCCGGGAGGGCCGGCCGCGAGAGCGCCGCGTTCAGGCGCACGATCCACTCAGCGGCCCAGTGCTGGGCGTCGGCGGCGCTGCCGCCGTTTCCCATGAGCAGGAGCCGCTGCCCGGCACGCAGCGCCTCGACGATCTTCCTGGCCGCCCGCTCGATGTCGCCGTACACGGCCTCCATCGTGCGGGCCAGCGCGATGTGCTCCTCGAATCCGCGGGCGACGGCCTCGACCACGGTCATTCTTCCGGCGGATTTCATGATGGCCGGTAAATATACTTCCTTGGCATGGCCGCAACAACGTCCGGGAGCGCAACCTTCAGGCGGGCACGGGAACCGACCTGCGGTAGTCGAGCCGGAAGAACAGCAGGGCCACGAGCAGGAACGGGTAGGTCATGCCGTGGAAGGCCAGGATCCCCGCCATGTCCCCGCGCACCTCCACGAGGCTGGCCAGGAACACCGCCATCACCAGAACGCGGGCCGGGCTGCTCTGACAGCCGTCCACCATCCCCTCGGCGGCATAGGCGGCGGCGGTGCGGCACAGGATCCCGAGCCCCAGTCCACCCAGGAGGACGCCGATCACACCGAGATTGGCGTAGGCATCTCCCACGAGCGTGGTCGCGATGCTGTGCCCATAGTACGGATCGTAGTACACGCCGTCCGTGTACTTCGTGAGCTCCTTGCCGATCCCGACCGGCTTCTCCGGCCACACCGCCCGCGGGATGAACCCGAGCAGCGTGACGAGCAGCGTCCCCCCGTAGCGGTAGGGCTCGGTGTCCGGGAACAGCTCGACCACCTTGCACGCGACCGCGAACGGCTCGGCGACCCCCGTCAGGTAGCCCATGTACGCCGCCTGCTGCGGAACGCCCGCTTCGCGGTTGCGGCCTTCCGCGAGGTCCCTGAGCGAGCGCGAGCGCACCGTGCCCCAGAAGGAGAAGAACGCCAGGAGCGCGACCAACGCGACGATCGCGGCGCGGCGCGGCATCCGCGCCTTGCCGAAGCGCAAGAGCCACACCGCGAACAGCCCGAAGAACAGAAAGAACAGCCGCTTGCGCGCCCCCAGCACGAGCGCGAAGAAGATCACCTCGAACAGCAGCACCGCAAGGAAAAGCGCGCGATCGCCGGGCCGCGCGGGCCCGGACTGGATCAGGCGCCAGGCCATGAGCAGCGTGGCCAGGATCAGCGCGTGGAACGCCAGCAGGAAGAAGGCACTCGACCGTCCCTGCCCGTAGCCGAGGCGCAGGATGTAATCGAGGCCGCCCAGGTTCCACACGAACCCCGCGCAGCCCAAACCGCTTCCCACGAGGATGAGCGTCTCGATCCAGCGACCGGGGAGCTTCACCCGACCCGGTCCGAAGACCGGAAGGACCCGCGCCAGCGCGACCCCCACACGAATCTGGTAACCAGCGATGAAGCTGCCCTGGAGCAGGAGGAACAGGGCCAACGTGGCGACGACGCGCTCCACCGGGATCGTGTAGAGCGACGTGTACTGCGCCTGGACGAACGGCAGGCACAGCGGTCCGATCACGAAGAACTGTGCCTGGAATACCGACACGAGCACCAGCGGATCGCACAGGAAGGGCAGGCGCTTCTCCGCCCTGGCCCAGACCCCGAGCACGAGCAGCAGGACCACGAGCGCGACCATGAGCACCACGAGGCCCCAGCCCGGCTTCAGGAGCTCGGGCACGAGGAACGCGAGCGCCGCCGCCGCAAGCGCGAGGAGGATTCGGGGGAAAAGGGTCGATCGCATGCCCGGTACCGCGTCAATATACGATGGACGCCGTGGCCCGGCCAATCAGCCCCGTCCGAGCAGCCTGCGCAGCGCGGTTGCGATCTCCTGCCCGCTCACCCTTCCGGCGAGCACGAACAGCGCCAGGAACAGGATCAGGAACGCGGCCGAGGTCCCCCGGCCTGGATCGAGGAGCCAGGACGCGAGGCTCGCGCCCAGGCAGCACATCCAGGCTACGTGCACGCGCATGGGCACCCGGAACCCGAGCCTCAGGCGCAGCACCGCGCCGACGACGGTCTGGTTGAGCCAGGCCCCGACGAGCGCCGCCCAGGCCGCCCCTCCCAGCCCGAAGGTCGGAATCAGTCCGAAGGTCAGCCCCAGCGCCGCGAGCACGTACAGCACCGACGCCAGCAGGTAGACGCGAACGGCGCCGAGCGCCACCAGCATCCCGCCGCCGAGGAAGACCACCGACCCTCCGAGCCCGACCGGCGCCAGCACGCGCAGCAGGTCCGCGCGCGGCCGGAACTCCGGCCCGAACAGGGCCATGGCGTCGGGGGCGAAGCAGATCAGGACCAGGACGATCGGGCACGTGATCAGAATCGCCGCGCTCATCGCCGCCGAGGCTTGCCGCAAGCCCTGGCCCTCCTCTCCCGCAGCCTGCAGGCGCGCCAGCCCGGGCGAGATCACGAGCGTGAGCATCGAAGGGATCGTCTCGAGCAGCGCCACCCAGCGCAGGGCCGCGTGCAGATAGCCGAGCGAGGTCACGTCGAGCCAGAACAGGACGACGACGGGCGCCATGCTCATGTACACGAACAGCACGACGGTCTCGAGGTAGGTGAAGAGCACGACCTCCCAGAAGCCCGCGGGCAGGAACCAGCGTAGCTTGCGCGGCTCCCCTGCCTCGGCCGTGCGCGCCACGAACACCACCCCCAGGATCGCGGCGACGGCGTAGATCGTGGGCGCGGCGCTCCACAGCAAGCGCCCGGGATCGGCCTCGAGTCGCGCGCGCAGCGGCCCCAGCCCCAGGAGGGAGCAGACGAAGAACCCGACCACGACCGCGCGCAGCGTGATCGCCGCGCGCGCCGCCTGCAGCACGCCCCACAACTGATGGGAGAGGACGGCCACGAGCGCCACGGCGAGCGTGAAGGCCAGGGCCGCGCTCGCCGGAGGATTGCCGAATCGAGAGAGCGCCCAGGGGCCGAGCCCGGGGATGACCACGAACCCGAGCCCCGCCAGCACGAGGATCAGCCCCAGAACGATCGCCGCATAGCTGAAGAAGAACGGGAATCGGTCGCGGCGCTCGAGCGCGGGCACGAAGCGCGTGAACACCTTGTTCCCGCCGATCACGATGAACCCCTGGACGATTCCACCCAGAAGCTGGATCGCTCCGTAGGTTCCCAGCGCCTCAGCGGAGACCCGCCCCAGGATGGTGTTGGTCACGAACGCCAGAGGGAAGGTTGCCAGGTTCAGGATCATCACCCAGCGCGCCCCGGAGATCACGCTGCGCGCGACCTCCCCTGGGACGTCCGGCGCGGTAGGCTCGGGCTTGGACATCGATTCCCTAGACCTTCCCCCGGCGCGCGCTCTCCACGAGGCACGCGAGCTGTTCCTCCCACTTCCTCTCCGGAGAAGGGTAGGTTTCCCGCAGGACCCGCCTGCCGTTCTCCATGAGTTGCGTCCTGAGCTCCGGATTCGCCATCAAGCGGGCCAGGGCCCGTGCTGCATCCGCGGGAGAGAGCGGATCGAAGTAGACCGCCGCGTCCACGCACAGCTCCTTCGCGAAATCGATGGCCGAGGTGGCCAGAGGGACCCCGGCGGCGAAGCTCTCCGGATAGACGGCGGTGGAGCACTCCAGGAGCGTCGGCAGGAAGACCGCGTCGGACTCGCGGTACCTCTGCGCAAGCTCGCGGTGCGGCACCGCATTGAGCGTGCGTACCCGGTCGGCTACCCCGCAGCGCACGGCGTCCGCCTCGATCGCCTGCCACTCGGGAGTCCCCGAGGGCAACGTCAGCAGGAACTCGAAAGGCGCCCGCGTGAGAGCCGTGAGCTCGCGCGCCACCCTCGGGACGATCTCGAGGTTCTTGTGCAGGTAGTAGGCGGAAGGAACGAACACCGTGAAGGGCCGGTCCTTTCTTCCCGACCCGGCGCGCGTCAGGGCATCGACGAACAGGGGACTGTAGCTGTTGCGAACCACGAAGATCCGGGAGGCCGGAAAGCCGTGCAGCTCGTCAATGCGCCTGCGCACCGTCTCGGTCTCCACGACCAGGTAGTCCGCGTTGTGGAGCGTGCGCCGCACCCAGCGCAGCCGCAGGGCGAGCGACGCCCTCGCGAGGCGCGCCCGCGCCCCGGAGCGCCACAGGTGAACGTTGGTCTCGGGATAGAGCAGGTGGGGGATCGCGAAGCCGACCAGATGCGGCGCCTGGGCCCGCCACTTCGCGGGACCGAACACCGTGAACACGACGTCGGGCCGGATCGCCCTCTCGAGCGCCGGCAAGTGCCGCACGATCTGCGCGTACTTGGTCCAGGAGCGGTTGCGTACCGGGAGCCGCACGACGCTGGCGAAGGAACGGTCGAGCGAGGCGGGAGCCTGTTCGGCGATCCGCCCCGAGAGCACCGCGTGCCACTCGTGCGAAGGCGTGCGCGCGGCGTTCTCGAGGATCGCGAGCCCCACCTGGATCGCACCGCCCGTGTGCAAGTGGGCGCAGTCCAGGAGCGCCCTCATCGCGCCTTCCGGCGCAGGGCGGCCTGGAGCGCCCGCGCGACTCCGTCCACGGGATCGTGGAGCGAAATCCAGCGGGAGTGCTGGCTGCGCGCCTTCCTCCCCATCTCCGGGAGGAGTCCGGGCTGGGACAGGAGACTTCGCAGGCAGTCCGCGAGCGCGCACGGGTCGTCGCGGGGCACCAGCCGGCCGGCGCCCGGCTCCGCGAGGAGGTCGGCGGCCGCCGCGAAGTAGTGGGTGGTGATGACTGCCGTACCCGCTGCCATCGCCTCGTTGAGCACGAGCCCCCAGGGCTCGTTGCGGCTCGCGGCGACGCAGACATCCGCCGCGCCGAAGCAGCGCGCCACCGCGTCGGGCTGGAGGAAGCCGGGCATGTGGACGCGTGTGCCGAGCAGCCGCCCTGCCCTGGCCTGCAGCGTCTCCTTGAGCGGGCCGTCCCCCACGATCAGCAGATCGACGTCGGGGAACTCGGCGTGGAGCTCGAGGAACGCCTCGAGCAGCTCGCTCACGCCCTTGATCGGCCGCAACCTGCCCACGAACAGCAGCACTCTGGAGGAGCGGATGCCGAGCCGGCCGCGCATCTCGCCCGTGGCCCGCTCCTCGTCGGCCCGCCGGGCCATCGCGTCGGCGTCGATCAGGAACGGGACGCGGTACTGCCGCTCCGGGCCGAGCCCGTAGTAGGTGTACACGGCCTCGTTCATCACCCCCAGCGAGAGCGCGCCGAACGCGCGCCGCATCTCGAAGCGAAACGTGAGGCCGCGCAGGGCGCGCCGCAGCGTGGACTTCTCCATCTCGCTCGTGAAGTTCGTGTCGCAGCGCAGGAAGAAGGGGACCCTCCGGCGCCGCGCCCAATGGCTGATCGCCTTGCCGGTCGGGGTCCCGAGGGCGTGCGTCACGATCGCGTCCGGGGCCGCGCGCTCCAGGATCCGCCGCATGCCGGGATTGACGCGCTGGATCACCGGGACGTCGCTCAGGCGTCCGAGATCCAGGGGCCGCAGGGCCAGCGATCGCATGCGATGCGGCCGGTCGTCCTTCCACTGCATGTCGGACCACGCCCCCTCCTGGAAGATCGCGAGGAAGCGGTACTGCGGAAGGCGGCGCGCGAGCTCGTCGTAGAAGAACGCGCGGTACGGCGCCGGCGTGGGGGCGATGAAGACGATCCGGGGCCGCGCCGTGCTGCGCATGCCCGGGGGGCTCAACGGGCCCCCTCCTGTCGCCCGGGGGGACTCGGCCCCGGCCGCGTCCTTCCGGGCCGCGCCGGGTCCATGCTCACGAGCCCCGTGCCGGGGACGATCAGCCGGCGAGGCGCCAGTTCCTCGAGCCATGCTCGGAACTCGGGCTGGTCCGGGTATTCGGCCGACCACTCGCGGACCAGCGCGTCCGCGCTGTGCGTTCGCCCTACCTCGCGGTAGAGGTCCAGCAGGGCGCGGGCCAGCGGCAGGTTCTCGATCGGGACGCCGAGATCCTCGCGCAGGACCTGCTCGGCCGTATCGAAATCGCCCGCCGCGAGGCAGGCGCGGGCGGTCTCGATGCGCAGCCCGGTGTCCCCCGCGATCTCGCGCAGAGCGTCGCGCAGATCCCGGCAGGCGTTTGCGAACCCGCCCGAGCTTGCCTCGAGGGACCCGAGCCTGCGGTTCACCTGTGCCCGGTCGTACCCGAGCCCGCGCGCCTGGATCAGGAGGTCCACCGCCTCGGGCAGGCGCCCCAGATCCTCGAGCACGAACGAGAGCTGCCACAGCGCGTGATAGGTCCAGAACGGCTCGCGCGCGGCACCGCGGGCGGCGCGCAGATGCTCGAGCGCGGTCTCCAGGTCTCCCTGGCCGCGGGCGAACATGCCGAGCTCGAGGTGGAGCATGCTCTTGTCGAACGCCGGGGCACGCGCGATCCCCTCGTTCGCGCCCTCGAGGATCGCCGCGTACAGGGTCGGGACCAGGCGCCGGCCGCTGCCCCAGCTGTGGAACGAGGGCGCGGGCATTATGCGCGCGGATTGCACGTAGGCCTTGCTGGCCTTCTCCACCTCGCCGGTCGACTCGTAGATCCGCGCCAGCACGTCCAGCTCCTGGTAGCCGGAAGGCTGGAGGCGCAACGCCAGCGTCGCGGCCGCCACCGCGACCGCGTGCGCGGAGTCGAGGATCCCCTCGCCGCGCCGCGCGAGCTCGGCCAGGTCGATGCCCCGCTCGCGGTCCCGCGCCTGCGCCCCGTACAGCGACACCTGAGCCAGGCCGCTCCAGGACCAGGAGTCCGCGGGGCAGCGCAGCACCGCGCCGGCGTAGGCGTACCAGCCCATGGCCAGGAGCGCGGCCTCCCGCTCCTGGGGCCAGCCGCCCGGAGGCGGGGTCCTCAGGAGCCTGGTGACCGAATCGCCGAGCCAGCTCCACACCTCCGCATCGGCGTCCCAGATCGACCGGGCGCGATCGAACTCCTCGACCGCGTCCTCGTAGGCCGCTCCTCCGAAATACCCCTCCCCCGCGTCCACGGCCCGGAAATAGCGCGTGCCGCGCAGCGCGGCCCAGCCCTGCGCGGCCAGGACCAGGACGATCGCGACACGGATCGCGAGGCGCCTCACGGCGCCGCCTCCTCCGCCGCGCGCTGCTCCTCCTCGCGCGCGGCCGCGGCCAGCACCCCGAGCAGGATCGCGAAGAGCGCGGCGTCCGCCGGGATCTGCAGATCGCCGTCCACGACCGAATGCGCCAGGATCGCCGCCAGCGCCGCCGCGGCGCCCACGCTCGTGAAGCGCGGCCGGGTCGCGATGCTGCGCAGCGCCGGGACCAGGATGCGGCCGAACAGCGTGAGCAGGGCTCCGACGAGCAGCACCGCGCCGACGAGACCGGTCTCGGAGAGCAGCTGCAGGTAGTCGTTGTGCGCGTAGTCGAGCTTGCCCCACTCCCCCTCGCGCTGGTAGGACGCGAAGCCCCACTGGAAGGTGCCGAGGCCGGTTCCGGTCAGCGGGTGGTCCAGGAACATCCGGAACGTCTTCGCCCACAGATCGAGGCGCACAACCGTGGACGCCTCCCCGGACTTCGAGGAGAACGAGCCTGTCTCCATCCCGGCCTGCCCGGGGCCCGCCAGACCGACGATGCCGACCCCGATCCCGAGGGCGACCACCAAGGCGAGCGGGATCCAGATCCGTCCGCGCAGGACCTTCGCACCCGCCAGGACCAGCGCGCCGAACAGGAATGCAAGCGCCCCTCCGCGAGAGCGGCTGACCAGGAGGCCGAGGACCGCGAGCACGATCACGACCCCCAACACCAGGAGGCGAGGTGCCGCCCACGCGCGATCGGTGAGCGCTCTCTTGATCCCGGGACGATCCAGGCGTCCGCTGGGCCGGCAAAGGACGGCGAGCGCGAGTCCGATTGCCACGAGCGCTCCCATCGCGAGGTAGCCGGCCAGGTGGTTGCGGTTGATGAACGGCAACATGGGAACGAGATCGCTCGCCTCCTGCGGGGTCCACAGCGGCGCCCCATTCCAGCCCAGCGCCTGGAGCAGCGCCGCCAGACCGTAGGCGCCGGCCCAGGCGCTCACCCCCCACAGCAGGTGGTAGCGGGACATCGGATCCCGCGAGACGCGCGCGGCGGCCAGGAAGAGCAGGATCGGAGTGATCCACGCGAGCGCCGCGCGCCGCGTCGCGAAGGGGTAGAGGGACAGGGTCCGGCCCGCGCTGGGATCGCCCCGGTCCGGAAGGCCGGGCGTGGCCCTGGCACCCTCGGCAAGCCGCACGCCTTCGCGCGTGGCGCGATCGAGAAGCCAGCCCGGAAGCGCCTGGCCCCCGCCCGGCACCACGCTCGCCTCGTGGATCGCGGCGACTTTCGGCGACAGCATCCGCACAACGAAACGCGGCATGGGCGCGGCCTGGATTCCCGCCCACAGCACGAGCGCCGCGGCCCACAGCGCCAGGCGGCCCGCGGGCGGAGCGACGAGGCGCGCCGGGGACCCGCTCCAGAGCAGGATCCCCAGGCACAGGATCGCGCCGAAGCGAAGCCACTCCGACGCCCACAGCTCCACGGAGCCGTAAGGATACGCGGCGGCGCCGATCAGCAGCACGAGCAGGCCGACCGCGAGGCGCCGGGCCCAGATCCGGTTCGAGTTCTCGCGGCCCTTCACAGGATCCCGTCCCTTCCCCGAGCGCGCAGCTCGCTCACCACAGCCTTGACGTCCTCCGCGCGCTCCCGTGCCATGACGAGGAGGGCATCCGGGGTATCCACGACCACGGCCCCGGGAACACCGACGAGGGCCACGAACCGCTGCGTCCCTTCGCGGAACACCGCGCTCCCGGTGCTGTCCAGGGAGAGGACGTGCGGCTGCTCTGCGCCGGATTGCCTGCGCAGGCGCATCACGGCATCCCAGGAGCCGACGTCGTCCCAGCCGGCACGAAGCGGCACGACCCGCACCCCCGCGGCGCGCTCGAGCACGGCGTAGTCCACGGAGATCCGCGGGGCGCGCCGCCAGGCCCCGGGGCTTCCCTCGAGGTGCGCGCGGACCGCGCGCAGGACGCGCGGCGCCACGCGCTCCACCTCCTCGAGGAAGCGACCTGCCTGCCACACGAAGATCCCCGCGTTCCAGAGGTAGCGCCCCGAGGACAGGAAGCGGCGCGCGCGGGCGGCGTCGGGCTTCTCGACGAAGCGCTCGACGACCGCGGCCTGCTCCGCGCGGGGAACTTCGCGGCAGCGGATGTACCCGAAGCCGGTCGCGGGGCGGTCCGGCGGCACCCCCAGGCACACGAGCGACCCGCGCGCCGCTTCGCGTGCGGCGGCGCGGACCGCGCGGCGAAACGCCTGCGCGTCGCGCACCGCGTGATCTGCAGGGAACAGCCCGATCACGGCCTCCGCGCCGGCGGTGCTCGCGATCGCGGCGCAGGCAAGGACGATCGCGGGGGCCGTGTCCTTGGGAGCGGGCTCGACCACGAGACGGCCGGGACGGATCTCCGGGAGCTCCCGCCGCAGCGCCGGAACGAGGGCGCGCGGCGCGACCGCCCAGACCCGATCCGCGAGGACGAGCGGACGGACCCTGCGCCAGGTCGCGCGCAGGAGCGAGTCGCCCGAAGTCAGACGCAGGAACTGCTTGGGCCGCCGGATCCGGCTCAACGGCCAGAATCGGGTCCCGCTGCCGCCGGCGAGGAGCACGGCGTGGAAGGCAGGCCTCCTCGCGCCGCCGCTCATCGCGACGCGTGCTCCCACAACCGCGCTGCGCTCGTCACGACCCAGGTCGTCATCCCTGCCTGCCGACCCCCGTGTACTTGATCCCCAGCGACCGCATCACCTCGGGATCGTACACGTTCCGCAGGTCCACGACGACCGGCTCGCGGAGCCGCGCCTTGAGCTTGGCGATGTCCAGGCCCCGGAACTGGTTCCACTCGGTGGCGAGAACCAGGGCGTCGGCGCCCTGCGCCGCATCGTACTCGTCGCCGGCGTAGAGGACCCCGTCCCGGGGCGTCTCCGCGGCGATCGTCATCGCCACCGGATCGTAGGCGCGAACCTTCGCCCCCTCGGCGAGCATGCCGTCGAGGACGCCCAGCGCCGGAGACTCGCGGAGGTCGTCGGTGTTGGGCTTGAAGGCCAGGCCCAGCAGGGCGATCGTCCGGCCCGCGAGGCTTCCGCCGAGCGCGGCGCGGATCTTGGCCATCATGCGCGGGATGCGCGCGTCGTTCACCTCGATCACGGCGCGCACGATGCGCAGGTCCACGCCGTGCTGGGACGCGAACTCCACGACCGCGCGCGTGTCCTTGGGGAAGCACGAGCCGCCGTAGCCGGGTCCTGGGTGCAGGAACTTGGAGCCGATCCTGTGGTCGAGCCCCATCCCCTTGGCCACCGCGTGGACGTCTCCGCCGACGCCCTCGCACAGGTCCGCCATCTCGTTGATGAAGGAGATCTTCGTGGCGAGGAAGGCGTTGGAGGCGTACTTGATCAGCTCCGCCGTCACCACGTCCGTGATCACGAACGGCGTCTCGATCAGGTACAGCGGGCGGTGCAGGTCCTTGAGGATCGCCGTGGCCGTCTCGTCCTCGGTCCCCAGCACCACGCGGTTGGGCCGCATGAAGTCCTCGACCGCGGACCCCTCGCGCAGGAACTCCGGGTTCGAGGCCACGCTGAACTTGTGGTGCTCGGCGAGGTTCTCCTCGATGACCCGGCGCACGCGCGCCCCGGTCCCGGCCGGCACCGTGCTCTTGGTCACGACCACCTTGTAGGAGTTCATGTTCCTCCCGATCGTCTGGGCGACCTCCATCACGTAGGAGAGATCGGCGCGCCCGTCGTTTCCCTGCGGGGTTCCGACCGCGATGAGCACCACGAGCGAATCGCGAATGGCGCGCTCGATGTCGGTGGAGAACTCCAGGCGGCCGCCGCGCACGTTCCGATCGACGACGGCGTCCAGCCCCGGCTCGTAGATCGGCATCTTGCCGGCGCGCAGCATGTCGATCTTGTCCGGAACCTTGTCCACGCAGGTGACGTGGTTTCCAAACTCGGCGAGGCAGGCGCCGCTGACGAGCCCCACGTATCCCGTACCCACGACCGTGATGTTCATGTCGTCTCCTTCCCGATGTGGCGGTCCGCCCCCTGGCTACGAAACCACTGCAGGAACAGCTCGAGCCCCCGGTCCAGGTTCACCGTGGGCTCCCAGGAAAGCTCCAGACGGGCCCGGCGCACGTCTGCCCAGGTCCGCTCCACGTCGCCGGGCTGCGCGGGGCGCCGGCGGATGCGAGGACGGGTCTCGAGTCCCCGGCCGATCTTTTCCACGAGCTCCGCCAGGGTGGTGGTGCGCGAGCCTCCCAGGTTCCAGATGTGGAACGCGCGGCAGCGCTCGAGCGCACGGACCACCCCCTCCACGACGTCCGAGACGTAGGTGTAGTCGCGGGCGGAGGTGCCGTCGCCGTACTGCTCGACCTCTTCCCCCGCCGCGATCAATCGCGCGAACTTCCGGATCGCCATCTCCGGACGCTGGCGCGGCCCGAAAACGGTGAAGAAGCGCAGGCACGCCACTTCCATGCCCGAGAGCCGGTGGTAGTTCCACGCGATGAGCTCGCCCGCTCGCTTGGTCGCGGCGTAGGGCGAGACCGGCCGGTCCACGGGGTCGTCCTCTGCGAAGGGGACCTTCTCGTTGTCGCCGTACACCGAGGAGGACGAGCCGAAGAGGAAGCGGCGCACGCCGGCCCGGCGACACGCCTCGAGGACCCGGATCGTACCCGTGACGTTCACGTCGGCGTAGGTCGCCGGGTCCGCGATCGAGGGGCGCACGCCGGCCCGGGCGGCGAGATGGATCACCGCTTGGAAGCGCTCCGCGGAGAGCAGCCCAGCCAGCAGCGACTCGTCGCGGATGTCCCCCTCGACCAGGCGGAAGCCGGAAGCCTGTGCGGCGGTCCGCAAGTTCGCGCGCTTGAGCGCGGGGTCGTAGTACGGATCGAAGCTGTCCAAGACGACAACCCTCTTGCCGTCCCGGAGGAGTCTCTCGACCAGATGCGAGCCGATGAACCCCGCTCCTCCGGTGATCAGAATCGAATCCACTCGCTGTCTCCTGCCCGTCGCCGTCGAGCACGAGCTCAGGGCTTCTGTTCCCCTTCCGGCTTTGGCGCGGCCTTCTCTTCCTGCACCTCGATCCCCTGCTTCTGGTAGTGGCGCATCAACCAGCGAGCGAACTTGCTGTCGTTGACGCCGGCGACGACCTCCTCGAGTCCGTCGTGCAGCGTGCGCTCGTTGACCAGTGCCCCCAACGTCCCCTGTCCGGTGTCCACCTTGTTCGTGATCTCGTGGAGGTTGCGGAGGATCGCCGCGAGATCGGCGGCGGATTTCTCCGAGTACTCCGGATCGTTGAGCAGGCGCCCGACGAGCCCCTCCCTCGCCTCCATCCGCGCGCCGATCTTGCGGATCGACTGGGCGGCATCGCGCAGGTTCTCGATCGCCTGCTGGCCCGCGCCGCCCTCGTTGAGGAGAGCCCCCACCGCGCCCTCGCGGCGGGAAACCGACTCGAGCGTCTTGGTCACGTGGCCCAGGCTGACCGAGATGTCGTCCACGCGCTGGGCGAACTCCTTGTCGAACAGGATCCGGCCCGCGAACCCCTCCCCGCGCCGCAGCCGCGTCGTGAGGATCTCCAGGTTCTCGAGGCTCGCGTGCAGGTGCGCGAGACCCTCCTTGCCGAACTGCGGATCGTGGATCATCTCGCCGAGCAGCCCCTCACCCTCCTCGAGAGGCCCCAGGATGTTCTTGAGGGAGAGGGTGATCTCGTTGATGTTGCTCGCGATGTCGGCGCCCTGCTCGAGGAGCTCGCGCTCGCCGCTGGCGGGCACCGCCGAGCCTGGCTCGAGCGCGGGCATGGCGGAGCTTCCCGGGGTGATCTCGACGAATTTTTCGCCTGAGAGCACCTGGAGATAGCGCAGAGCCGCCCGCGAGTCCTGCCGCACCCGCGGCCCGTAGTCCTTGCCCACCGAGAGCACGACCTCGATCCCTTCGCTCTTGGGGTCCTTGGGCAGGCGGATCTCGCGCACGGATCCCACCTGGACTCCCGCCATCTTCACGGGCGAGCCGAGCCGCAACCCGTCGGTGTTGGGGAAGGTGACGCGGAACTCCGTGCCGCGCGTCAGACGGGACTCGCCCCCCACGGTCATGACGGCGATGGCCAGCACCAGAAGGGCCAGGGTGGCGAAGGTCCCCACCATGACGTCTCGCCCCGCACGATTAGGCATAGCCGCCCCCCTGAAGGAAGTTCCGGAGCAGAGGCTCCTTGCTCTCGCGAGCGTCGGCCACGGCCCCGTCGAAGAGGATCTTCCCCTCGTACAGGAACGCGATCCGGTCGCCCACGGTGAACGCCGAGTGGATGTCGTGGGTCACCACGATGGAGGTCACCCCGAGACGCTGCTGCAGAGAGCGGATCAGATGGTTGATGGTGTTGGCCGTGATCGGGTCGAGCCCCGTCGTCGGCTCGTCGTACAGGATCGCACGCGGAGCCAGGACGATCGCCCGCGCCAGCGCGACCCGCTTGCGCATCCCACCGGAGAGGTCGGCGGGCATGAGTTCCTCGACGTTCTCGAGCTCCACCAGCGAGAGGACCTCCCGCACCCGCTCCCGGATCCGCTCGTCGCTCCAGTCGGTGTGCTCGCGCAGGGCGAACGCGACGTTGTCGAAGACGGGCATGGAGTCGAAGAGGGCGCCGGCCTGGAAGAGCATGCCGACCTTCTTGCGGGTCTCGAGGAGCCCGTCCTCGTCGAGGCCGCTGACCTCCACTCCGTCCACCCACACCTCGCCGCTGTCGGGAACGTGCAGCCCAACCGTGTGCCGGAGCAGCACCGACTTCCCGGATCCCGAGCCCCCGAGAACCACCACCGTCTCCCCCGCTCTCACGTCGAGGTCCACCCCGCGCAGCACGGCGTTGTCGCCGAACGACTTGTACAGATCCCGGTAGCGGATGAAGGCATCGGTCACGGCTTGCTCTAGAACATGAGAAAGATCTTGGTCAGGAAGAAATCGGAGACGATCACGGCGATGGACGCGAAGACCACGGTGTTCGTGGTCGCCCGTCCCACGCCGTCCGCCCCGCCCGTCGCGTTGATCCCGTGGAAGCAGGCGATGATCCCGATCAGGAAGCCGAAGAACACCGACTTGCCCACGCCGCTGCCGATGTCTTCCAGGCGCAGGGCGTCCACGACGTGGGTGATGTAGAAGACCCGGGTCTGCCCGATCTCCAGGGTGGCCATGAGGAGCCCGCCGAAGATCCCCATGGCATCCGCCAGGATGGTGAGCGCGGGCATCACCAGGACCAGCGCTCCCACCCGCGGGACCACGAGCTTCTTGACCGGGCTCGCCGCCAGGACCCGCAAGGCATCGACCTGCTCGGTCACCGCCATGGAGCCCAACTCGGCCGTGATCCCCGCCCCCACCCGGCCGGCAACCATGAGCGCGGTCAGGACCGGCCCCAGCTCGCGAACCACCGAGAGCGAGATGATGTCTCCCACGAAGGTCTTGCCCCCGTAGGCGGCCAGGGAGTAGGCGGTCTGGATCGCGAGCACCATCCCTGTGAAGAGCAGGGTGAGGTTCGTGATCGTCAGCGAGCGCACCCCGAGTTCCAGGCACTGGTCGAGCCAAAGGTCCCGCTCGAAGGGGCGCCGGAAGCCCAGCCGCAGAGTGTCGCGGGCCAGCAGGACCATCCCCCCGATCTCCCCGAGGTATTGGCGCAGGTAGACTTGCATCCGGCTCGCGATCGGCGCGTGATGCGGAGGAAACCCTGGCGACACGCCACCCTCCTCCCGGCGGTCCGAAAGCGCAGACGCAAGCATAGGTTTCACAGGATCTTCGGTCAAGAACTCGAGGGCCCCGCCCGAGCCAGGAGCGCTGCATGGAGGATGCCGAGGAAGAGGTCCGCGAGGGCCAGGCCCAGGAATGCGGTTTCGCGCCCCGAGCGCCAGGCAGCCGCCAGGAAGAGGCAGCCACCGAGCCGGGCCAGAACCGCAACCAGGACCACAGCCCGGAAACGGGACGGGTTCAGGGCGGGCAGGGAGTACATCGCAGCCAGCACAAGGAGCAGCAGCCCGGCGAAGCGGACGTAAAGAGGATCCACAGGGGTCGCGATGCCGAGAATCCTCCCCGCGCTCTCGGGAGCCAGGAGCATCGCCAGGCCGAACCCGAGATCGTACCCGGCGCCGGCGGCCATGGACGCCGCGAGCGCGCGGCGAGGTCCAGGTTCTCCTCGGTTCATTCGCGTAGTATAGGGCGGCGATGATGCGCGCCGTCGCGATGTGGCTCGTGCTCATCACGGCGACCGTGGTGCTGGGGGCGCTCGCGGTCGTCGGGAACCTCCTGCGCCCGGGACACGACCTGACCTTCCTCCTCGCCCGCATCTGGGGGCGGCTGACCCTCGCCGCCGCGGGAATCCGCGTGCGGTTCGAGGCCGCCGCCGAGGGGGACCTCGGGCAGCCGTGCATCTTCATGTCCAACCATCAGTCCGCGGTCGACATCTGGGCGCTGACCCAGGGGCTCCCCGATTCCACGCGCTTCGTGGCCAAGCGCTCGCTGTTCCGCATCCCGTTCCTGGGCTGGGCGATGGCGGCCGGGGGTTTCGTCCCGATCGACCGGCAGGATCGCGGCCGGGCGATCGCCGGGCTCTCCCTCGCGGCGCGCCGGCTCGGGGAGGGCAAGTCGCTGATCGTGTTCCCCGAGGGAACGCGCAGCCGGGACGGGAAGCTCGGGCCGTTCAAGAAGGGCCCTTTTCACCTCGCCGTCACGACGGGCACGAGGATCGTGCCCGTGGCGATCTCGGGCTCCTTCGAGGCCCTCCCCCCGGGCTCGCTGCGCGCGCATCCCGGAGAGGTCGTGGTCCGTCTCGCGCCCCCCATCGATCCCGCCCCGTTCGCCCCGCGCGACTTGAACGGCCTCATGAGCGTGGTGCGACGCTCCATCGAGGAGCGCCTGCGATGAGGGTGAAGGCGCTCGAGGCGCGTCTCAAGCGCCTCGTGCGGCGCGATCCGCTGCTGCGCGCGGCAGGCGCGGCTTCCCGCGAGACCGGTGTGCCGCTGTGGCTCGTGGGCGGGCTGGTGCGGGACGCCGCGCTGGGGAGGCGCGCCCAGGATCTCGATCTCGTGGCGGGCAAGGGTGCGCGGCGACTGGTCCGGGCGCTCGAGTCGGTCTGGGCGCGACGCCTGTTCCGCTTCCGCAAGCGCGGCGTGACGACCTGGAGGACGACCGTCGCGGGGCGCTCGGTCGACGTCGTGGACGCCTCGCGCCGGGGACTCTCCGGGGACCTCGAGCGCCGGGAACTCACCATCAACGCCGTGGCGTTCGAGATCACGCGCGGACGGCTGATCGATCCGCTCGGGGGTCTCGGCGACCTGCGCGCGGGGAAGCTCCGCCTGCCCAGGGCCGGGGTCCTGGCGGAGGACCCGGTCCGGGTCCTGCGGCTCACCCGCTTTCTGGCGACGATCCCGGGCGCTCGGCTCTCCCCCGCTGCGAAGCGCGAGGCCCTGGCGGCGGCACCTAGGTTGCGGCGCGCCTCCGCAGAGCGAATCCGGGACGAGATCGACCGGCTGCTGTGCTCCGCTGCGCCCGCACTCGGCCTCGCCGCCATGACCGAACTCGGACTCCTCGAACCCGCCGTGCCCGAGCTCGTGCCCCTGCGCACGTGCCCCGCCGGAGAGGGACGCCCGGACGCCTGGGCGCACACGCTCCGCGCGCTGGCCCTCGCCGCGCGTCCGGGACACCTGCCGGGGGCCGCGGCCGCGCGCGACCCCGAGGGGGCGCGCGTGCTGCGCTGGGCGGTGCTCCTTCACGACATCGCCAAGCCCGAGACCTTTCGCCGGGCCGGAGATGGGCGCCCGACCTTCCATGGCCACGAGGTTGTCGGCTCCCGCGCGGCGGAGCGCCTGCTGCGCCGGCTGCGTGCGCCGGGCGCCCTGCGGCGCCGCGTGAGCCGCATGGTCCTGTTCCATCTTCGCCCGCACCACCTGGCCGATGCCGGAGCCCCGGAGCGCGGGCTGCGGCGCCTGGTGCGTGAGGCGGGCCCCGACCTCCCGCTTCTGGTTCTGCACGCGGCCTGCGATGCCCAGGCCTCGGGCGCTCCGGACGCTGCCGCGCGCTGGCGCAGGCTGCGTCCGCTGCTTCTGGCCCTGCTGCGCACGCATCGCGACTCCCTGATCTCGCCGCTGCCGCGGCTCGTGGCCGGTGACGACGTGATGCGCGCGCTCGGCCTCGCGCCGGGCCCCGAGGTGGGACGCGTGCTGCGCGAGTTGCGCGAGCTGCAGGAGCAGGGGACGATTGAGACCCGGGAGCAGGCGCTGCGCTACTTGGCGTCGCGACCGGCCGCGGTCTGAAGATCTCCCCTCAGCGCGAAGCGTCTCGAAGAAACTCGATCAGGCGCTCCGCCAGCGCCGGGTTGGCCGCGAGCAGGCCCGGCACCGTGGCGTCCGGACTGTTGAATCGCAGCGCCGACCCGTCGAAGGTGCGGACGACTCCCCCCGCCGCCTGCACCAGGGCGATCCCCGCGGCCACGTCCCACTCGTGTTTCGCAACCAGGCTCCACGTCGCATCCGCGAGGCCAGCGGCCACCCGGCTCAGCTTGTAGGCCACGGAGCCGGTGGGCCAGACCTCGAACGGGGCATCGCGAAACCCCTCCCACTCGCCGCGTCCGACCTCGCTGCGGCTCGCGAGAACGAGCGCGCCGGCAATCTCCGCGCGGCGCGACACCGTCACCGGCAGCGCGTTCCTCCGCAACCCGCTCCCGGCGGCGCCGAGGAAGATCTCCTGCGTGAGAGGATTGCAGGTCCCTCCCGCCACAACGGCGCCGTCCTCGACCAGGGCGATCGACACGCACCATTCGGGGATCCCGGCCACGAACTCGCGCGTTCCGTCGAGCGGGTCGACCACCCACACGCGGCGCAGGCCGAGGCGGCTTCCGTCGTCCCGGGTCTCCTCGGAGAGCCAGCCCTCGCCGTCGCGAGGGAGCGTCCCGCGCAGCAGATCGTCCACCGCCCGGTCCGCCTCGGTGACCGGATCCCCGCCGGCCTTGCGCTCGACGTCCATCCGCTCGGGATCGAAGCCGCGCAGGAGATCGGCCGCTGCCAAGAGCGCACGCTCGATCCGCTGCAGCGCGTCGAGATCCGCCATCAGTCCTGGCGGCCCCCTGCGCCCGGCCCCGCGTCGGCAGACGGGCGCGCGCGCAGCGCGCGGTGGACCGCAAAGGTGCCGCGCATGACCCCCAAGAGCACGCGCAGCGGGATCGGCGAGGGACCACCCGCGCGCACCGCGGCGAGCACCGCCTCGATCTCCTCGGCGTGCCCTTTCCCGCGTCGGCGCACGCGCTCGGAACGTCCGGGCCGCAGGATCCGGCACTCCCGGTAGTCGTCGATCCAGGCCGAGCAGCCGCCGGCGTGCGCCTCGACCCGCTCCTTCGGGAGTGCGGGATTCCCGCGCGCCGTGTACACGATCTGGCCGACGCTGCCGTCCGCGAAGGCGAGCTGGATCGCCACGTCCTGGGAGAGTCCGCGCGGGGAGCCGGCGCTGAGCGCCTGCACGTCCACGATCTCGGCATCCTGGGCGAGCGAGCTCAGGAAGTCCACGAAGTGACAGCCCTCGCCGATGATTCGCCCGCCCCCCAGATCGGGATCGTGGAGCCAGTGCTCGTCGGGAAGGACTCCGGCGTTGACGCGGTACTGCATCAGGATCGGTCCGCGCGAGGCGAGCGCGTCGCGCAGCGCCTGCCCCATCGGCGAGAACCTGCGGTTGAAGCCCACGAGAAGGAGCCCGGGGCTCGAGGAGGCCGCCTCCTCCACGTCGCGCAGCTGCTCGTCGTCGAGCGCCAGCGGCTTCTCGACGAAGACGTGCTTGCCGGCTCGGAGGGCGCGCGCGACCAGGGACGCATGGAGGTCGTGGCGGGTCGCGATGCACACCAGGTGCACCGCGGGATCCGCGAGCACCTCCTCCGGGTCCGTCCCGACCGCCTCGAAGCCGAAGCGGCGCCCGGCGTCGGCGGCGGTCAGACCGTGCGCGGTCACCACCCGGCGCAGGCTCAGCTCCGCGCCGCGCGCGCGGAATTGCGGCAGGAGCACGGCGCGCGCGAAGGCGCCCGCGCCGAGGAATGCCACGCCGATGCGGCCCTCGATCGTCCGCACCGCCTCGCGTCTCGGGGCGGTCGCGGCACGCCGCGCGGGGAGGGCCTCGGCCGCTCCCTCCGGGAAGTCGATGAGCATTCCCAGCGGGCGCCGGCCCGTGGCCGTCATCAGCTCCTCGTAGGCGGCGGGGGCCTCGTCGAGCTGGAAGCGGTGAGTGATCAGGGAGCTGAGATCGACGCGACCGTCCCGCAGCAGGTGCAGGAAGGCCTCCATGTTGCGCGTCTCGGTCCAGCGCACGTACCCGGGCGGGTAGTCGATCCCCTTCTCCTCGAAGTTCCGGTCGTAGCGGCCCGGCCCGTAGGAGCGGGAGATGCGCAGCTCGAGCTCCTTCACGTACGCGATCTCCCGTGGCAGGCCGAACGGCACGAGCCCGACCGCCACCACGCGGCCCCGGTCGCGGCACATCCCGGCCGCCGCCAGCATCGGCTCCTCGCTGGCGCTGGCAGCGGTGACGATCGCGGCGTCCACTCCCAGGCCCTCGGTCCAGGCCAGCGCCGCTTGCACTTGGTCGTCGACCGCGCCGGCGATCCCGGCCTCTGCCCCCAGGGCTTTCGCCCGCTCCACGAGGTCTTCCGAAAGATCGAACGCGGCGACGCGCACCCCATGGGCGCGCAGGATCTGCACCGTGAGCAGGCCCAGGATCCCGAGCCCGATGACCGCGAAGCGCTCCCCGAGCGTCGGCTCTGCCTGCCGCACGCCGTGCAAGGCGATGGCGCCCAGGGTCGTGAAGGCCGCCGCCTCGAAGGGAACGCCGTCGGGGATCCGGGCCGCGAGGGAGGAGGGGACGCAGTTCACCTCGGCGTGGCTCGCCACACCCATTCCCGCGCACGCCACGCGGTCGCCCACGCGGAACAGATCTCCCATGCCGTCGCCGACCGCCTCCACGACCCCGGCGCAGGAGTAGCCGAGAGCCCGAGGCTCGGCGAGCTTGGCCTGCACCTTGCGGTAGGCCGCGAGGACCCCCTCACGCTTCACCGTATCCAGGACGCGCCGCACCAGATCCGGGCGCGCCCGGGCGGTCCGCAGGTAGGAGTCGCGCACGGTCGAGATCGCCGCACGCTCGGTGCCCGGAGAGATCGCCGAGCACACCGTGCGTACGAGGATCGCCCCCGGGACCAGCGCCGGGGCGGGCAGGGTCACGACCTGGATCTTTCCGGATTTCGGATCCTGGAGGAGCTGTCTCATCGGACACGCAGGATAGCACCTGTGGGACGGGAAGAACGCGCGGCACGCATCGCTCATTTCCTCGCGAAGAGTTTGTACACGGCCAGGAAGTACTCCTGTTTGCCTTCGAGTCCCGGAATGTCCGAGAGCATGGCCCGGCCGTAGCCCAGGGAGATCACGGTCAGCCAGGGTCCGACCAGGTTCGCCGATACCCCCACGCCGGCGAAGCGCTGCGCCGGGCCGCCGGTGGAGCGGTCGAGGATGCGGGCCGTGTCCAGGTCCACCCCGATGCGGATCGCCTCGAAGAGGTTGAAGTCGTAGGCCGCTCGCGCCATGACGCCGCGGTCGAAGCGCACTCCGGTGCCGGAGAAGCCGCTGAGCCGGGTGTCCCCGAAGAAGCTGAACTGGAAGCGGCTGAAGCGGTCGAGGTCCGATCCGTCGAGGTAGTTCATGCTGCCCCGGATGCGCTGGAACTTGGGGAGGAACCACTCCTTGCTCAGGGACGCCCCCCAGGTCAGGAAGCTCTGCTGGGAAGGGTCGTATCCGGGGAAGCTGCCGTCCGAGGGATCGGGGATCCCCCAGGGCGCCCAGCTCGAGCGGCGCGACGCCGCACCGAACAGCGTCAGGCCGTAGCCCCTGCGGTTGAGCTCGGCCTGAAGGGTCCCCGTCAGGACCCTGTGGTCCTGGGGCAGGACGAACGCGGGGGAGGTGCTGTCTTCGCGGGCGTAGCTCTGGAAGTAGAGGTCGCCGATCAGGGACAGCTTGACGAACTGCGCCAGCGGGAAGCCGAGCCGCGCGGAGAGGTTCTGGCTGTGGTAGCCGATCGTCTCGTCCTCGACCTCCTGCCCCTCGGAGTAGACCTGGTCCGAGCGCTCCAGGGCGAAGCCCGTCGCCTCCGCGCTGGCGTCGATCCTCGTCCCCAGCAGGTCGGGGTCGGTGAGCGTGGCGAACAGCAGCACTCCGGCGAAGAAGACGTTGGTCTGGACGTTCTTTCCCGCGACGTTGTAGTTGAAGTAGTTCACACCGGCGAGCGGGACGACCGACGACAGCGAGCTGTCGTTGTACGCGCCCCCGACCACGAAGAGCTGGCTCGAGTCCACGCTCGTCTTGACCGACCGCGAGCCGTCGGGCTGGCGCTCCAGGTAACGCAGCCCCTGGTCGGTGTCGCGGAGCATCTGGTGCTCGGAGGCGTAGGCGCGCTTGCGCCTCTCCTCGAATTCCTGCGCGGCGGGATTGATGTCGAACGAGGTCAAGGTGACCTCGCGCTGGACCACGAAGTTGCGTCCAGCCGTGGTCCAGATCTGCTCCCCGCGCGTGTGGACGAGCAGCCAGAACGTCTCCCCCCCCGGCCCGGACACGGGGCCGTACACGCTCTTCTCCTCGTTCGAGAGCACGGGGGCGGAGAGGCCGGCCGTCTGCACGACCGAGAGCTCGAGCCTCACGAACGTTTCCTTGTCGATCCAGATCCGGCCCCGGTAAAGCGCTCGGCCGGCGGCGTCCGCTCCCGGCTCGAAGGCGAGCACGTAGGCATTCCGCCCGCCCACGCGCTCCTCGGAATCGAGCCGGTAGACGTAGGTCCGGTCCAGGGTCAGATCGAGGGGAACGGTCACGACCTTCTCGGGCTGGATCAGGGGCAGCTCGGGGATCTTGGACCAGGTGACCCTGTTCCCGTTGATCGCGTACGCGGTCTGCTCCCACTCGAGCTGGCCGCCCCGCTCCCAGAAGTAGTTGCTGTCGATCGTGACGTCGACCGTGCCCCCGGCCTGGGCCAGCTTGAAGTGGAAATCGATGCGGCCGGTCGCGGTGTAGCGCTCCAGGCGATCGTCCTGGAACTTCTGGACCTGCTGGTTGCGCGCGATGATCTCCTGCGCGGTGAGCCCGCGCGCGTCCTCGACCTCGAGCTTCTCCGCGGGGAGATCCACGGGGGATTCCGCCGCGCGGTAGAACACGAGAGCCATCGGATGGTCGGTGAGGAGCAACGCCGCCGTCCTGCGCCGCGGCTCGCGCGGCAGGCGTCCGATGCCGCTCGGGTAGCGTTGCCCGCTGGCCGGGTCGAGCACGAAGGCGTCCCGGGCGTCCCGCGCGTCGAGCAGGAGCTGCGCCTGCTCGGGCGGCGCACCCTCCGGCAGCAGGCCGGCGTACACCACGAGGTTCGAGAGGTCCTCCTCGTGAACGAATCTCCCCAGCACGCGCGCGCCGGCGTGGGGGTTGCCCGCGGCATCGGAGAACACGAGCTCACCCGGCGGGGCGGGAGCGTATCCGGCGCCCAGCAGGCGCTGGATGCCGTGGGTCCAGCGCACATCGCGGCCGATCTCGCGGGGATCGCTCGCGGTGCGGGAGAGCGCGGCCTCCGCTTGGGCGGCCACCGCCTCCACGGCCGCGAGGGCCGCGGAGTCCGGCTCGCTCCCGGGCTCCACGTAGGCCCAGATCCTGGGAACGGGCGGATGGGCGACGGCTTCATCGAAGATCCGTTGCAGGTCCTGGGCCACCCCCCCAGGACCGGAGCCAGCGCGCACGCGAACGGGCAGGACGTCGATGTAGGACGCCGTATCCGCCGCGAAGACGCCGCGCTGCCAGTCCATGTCCGCAGGGTCCACCGCCCCTTGCGCTAACAGCAGGACTTCTCCCCGGTCGCGCGCCTCCGCGCGCGCCGCCAGCGCCGAGCTCTTCAGAAGGAACGCGTAGAGATCCGGCGGGAATGCGGGAGCAGCGCCCGGCGAGTCCCAGACCTCGAGAACCGTCAGCGCGCTTCCGAGCTCGCGCACGGCGCTGCGCACGAACTCGACCCAGCGCGCCAGGGAGTCTCCGGAATACGGCGAAGGTGGCTCACCGGCGGGAAGGTAGAGCGGGTTCGAGCCGGTCAGGCACAGCACGACGCGGTAGCCGAGGCCGCGGACCCGGGCCACCTCCTGCGCCAGGCCCGACCAGTCGTACGTCCCGGGCGTGCGCTCCACGTCTGCCCAGGAGGCGACGAAGCGCAGCACCATGCCACTCTCCGGGTCCTGCACCAGATCCGCCGGCAGCGCAGACGCGGCGGCGAGGTCCATCTGGAAGCCGAGCGCGGGTCGCGGGGGGTGTTCCTGGGCGCTCGCCCAGCACGTCGCGATCCACCCGAGGGTGAGGAGCGGAGGGAGATAGCGGAGCGCTGCCCTGATCACGGATCTGCAGTATTCGTTCCCCGCCGAGTCGTGTCAACCGAGCCGCGCGCGGCCGTCGCTCGTGATATAAAAACGTTTTCCGAAACGAGGCGCAAATGCACGACGGTGTGGTTCTCGCGGGTGCGGTCCGAACCCCGATCGGAAGATTCGGCGGAGCTTTCTCTTCTGTCCCCGCTGTCGAGCTGGCCGTGGTCGCGGTGAAGGCGGTCCTGGAGCGGACCGGGATCCGCCCCGACCAGGTGGACCAGCTGATCTTCGGCCACGCCCGGCAGGCCGGGTGCGGACCGAACCCGGCGCGCCAGGTGGCTTTCCTCAGCGGGATCCCGGTGGAGAAGCCCGCGTTCACCGTGAACCAGGCCTGCCTGTCGGGAATGCAAGCGATGCTCTGCGGCGTGCGCGCCGTGCGCCTGGGCGAGGCCGAGGTCGTCGTCGCCGGCGGAACCGAGTCGATGAGCCGCGTGCCCTATCTGCTCGACGCCCGCTGGGGGCTGCGCATGGGACACAAGCCGCTCGCCGACGCCATGGTGCGGGACGGCTTCCTCGACCCACTCTCCGGCAAGATCATGGGCGAAACCGCGGAGACGCTGGCGCGGAACTACGGCATCTCCCGGGAGGAGCAGGACGCCTACGCCGCGCTCTCCCAGCGTCGCTGCGAGGCGGCGCGCCGCGCGGGAAGGTTCATCCCGGAGATCGCCCCCGTCGCCCTGCCCGGCGCTGCGCAGGCGCGCTCCGTGAGCGAGGACGAGCATCCGCGTGACGGAGTCAGCGCCGAAGCGCTGGCCAAGCTCCCGCCGGTGTTCTCCGCGGACGGCACGGTGACCGCCGGGAACAGCAGCGGGATCACCGACGGGGCCGCCGCGCTGCTCGTGCTCTCCGCCGCCGCCGCGAAACGGCTCGGGGTCCGCCCGCAGGCCTCGATCGAGGGATACCACGTGACCGGAGTGGATCCGGCCGTGATGGGGATCGGCCCCGTCCCCGCGGTGCGGGGGCTGGAGGCGCGCACGGGAGTCACGCTGGATCGCATCGACCTCGTCGAGCTCAATGAGGCGTTCGCGGCCCAGGTGCTGGCCGTGGACCGCGAGCTCCGCTTCGATCGCGAGCGCCTCAACGTCAACGGGGGCGCGATCGCCCTGGGTCATCCGATCGGCTGCTCCGGAGCGCGGATCGTCACGACGCTCGTGCACGAGATGGAGCGGCGCAGCGCGCGGCTCGGCCTGGCGACGCTGTGCGTGTCGGGAGGGCTGGGTGGCGCGCTGCTTCTGGCGCGCGCGCAGGGAGGATCACCGTGAGCACGTTCGTCCGCTTCGCGTTGGATGGGCCGGTGGCACGCATCACCTTGGACCGGCCGCCCCTGAACATCCTGACCACGGCGATGATGCAGGAGTTCCGCACCCTGCTCGAGCAGCGCGCCTCGGCTGCGGATGTGCGGCTCGTTCGCATCGACGCCCTGGGCAAGGTCTTCTGCGCCGGCGTCGACGTCGGCGAGCACGAGGGGGATGCGCTTCCCGCCATGATGGACGCGCTGCACGGGCTGTTCGAGGCCCTGGGCCGGGTCGAGGTCCCGATCGTCTCCGTCGTTCACGGCGCCGCCCTGGGCGGAGGCTGCGAGCTCGTTCTGGGCACGGACGTGTGTCTCGCCTCGGAGCGGGCCTCCTTCGGCCAGCCCGAGGTGCGGCTCGGGCTTTTCGCCCCTCCTGCGACCGCGCTCCTGCCGCGCATCGCCGGCGAGCGCCGCGCGCTCGCCTTCCTGCTCACCGGCGAGGCCCTGCCCGCATCCGAGGCGCAGGCCCTCGGGATCGTGCACCGTGTCTTTCCCGAGGCCAGCTTCGCGCAGGATGCGGAGGCCTGGATCGGGCGGCTGCTGGAGCTGTCGGGCGCCGCGCTGCGGATGGTCAAGCGCGCGGTCCTCGCCACGCGCGGCCTCGGCCCCGGCTCCGCGCTCAGCGCGCTGGACCGGCTCTACCGGGAGGAACTGATGCAGACCGAGGATGCCCGGGAAGGGCTGCGGGCGTTTCTCGAAAAGCGCCCCCCCAAGTGGAAGCACCGCTAGGCGGCCCGCGGCGTCCCCTCGCTGGTTGCGGCACGGGGGTACGGGCGTAGATTCTCCATCTCGAGGAGCGCCGATGCCCCTTTCCGGGACCTTCTCCTGCATGTCGCTGCCGGATCTGCTGCAGTGGCTGGGCCACGCGCAGAAGACCTCCACGCTCGAGGTGGAGCGCGACAAGGTGGTCCGGCGCATCTTCTTTCGCGACGGCCGCGTCGTCGCCTGCTGCTCGGATGAGCCCGCGCAGCGGCTCGGGCAGTACCTCGTCTCGCGGGGAAAGCTCAGCGAGGCACTGCTGCGGGAGGCACTCGCGCGCCACGAGGCCACGCGCATGCACCTCGGCCAGGTCCTCGTGGACATGGGGATCGTGAGCCTCGAGGAGCTGCACCAGCTCCTGGCCGGGCAGGCCGAGGAGACGATCTTCAGCATCTTCGACTGGGACGACGCCGCGTTCCGCGTGCGCGACGGGGTGGCTGCGCAGGGTCTCGTCTTCCCGCTGGATCTGCGGGTCGACGAGATCCTGCTCCAGGGCGCGCAGCGCTACGACGAGATGCGGCGCATCCGGGAACTGTTCCCGGACGGCGGGATCGTGCTCCAGTCCACGGGCAAGCGCCCTCCCTCCGATCTGCTCCGCAACCGCATGGCGCGGCGCGTCTACGAGCTCGTCGACGGTGAGCGCAGCCTAGCGGAGATCGTCCTCCAGGCGCATGCCTCGGAATACCACGTGTTCCGGCTGCTCTTCGAGCTGTTCCGCGCCGGTCTGGTGAAGATCGGCGGCGTGGTCCGGGTCGAGGAGGAGCTCGATCTTCCCCCCGACGAGCTGCCGCGGGAGGAGCAGCCCGCCGCGCCGATCGGCGCCCCGCCCAGGGTCGCGCAGGCCGCCTCCGGGAGGGCTGTGGCGACGCTCGTCGCGACCCGGGACAGCGTGACGATCGAGACCGAGCTCCTCGCCGCCCGGCGGCTCATGGATTCCGATGAGTACGAGGCGGCCATCGACGTCCTGGACGTTCTTTACCAGGCCGAGCCGAACCACGAATCGCTGCGGCGGCTGCGCGCGGAGGCCGAGGCGGCGTTCGTCGAGAAGGCCTACAGGCACTACCTGCCCGCGAGAAAGCTCCCCGTGCTGGCTCGATCCATGGACGAACTGACGCGCGAGCAGATCACCCCCACGGAGTTCTTCTTGCTGAGCCGCATGGACGGGACGTGGAGCGTGAAATCGATCGTCCAGGTGAGCCCGATCCGCGAGGTCGACGCGCTGCGCGCGATGAAGCGTATGCGCGAGAAGGGGCTCATCACGCTCCGGGACCCCGAATAGGAATCAACTCTCGAGCACGACGACCGCGGCGGCCGCGCCCGGCTGATGGGTGAGGCTCACGTGCACGCGCCGCACCCCCAGCTCCCGGGCCCGGTCCCGGGCGGCCCCCTCCAGGACCAGGCCGGGCCGCCCGCCGGGCTCACGAATCACCTGGACCTGGCGGAACGAGAGCCCCCGGGCCCATCCGGTGCCCAGCGCCTTGAGACATGCCTCCTTCGCGGCGAAGCGGGCCGCGAGCGCCTGCACGCGATCGGCTCTCGCGGCGCATTCCTCCCTCTCGAGGGGGCTGAACACCCGCTCCTCGAGTCTGACCCCATGCTCCTCCACCGCCCGCGCCATCCGGTCCGTTTCCACAAGGTCGATCCCAAGGCCGACGATCATGCACCCTCCGGCCCCGGGGAACGCACGGGGCGGGTGCTATAATACGTGCGCTCGTCGAACCAGATCCATCCGAGGAAGTTCTTGTTCTGCAACAACTTGTGATCTTCAGAAGCGGGCCGGCATGAGCCAGAGCGAACGCGATCTTCTGAGGCGCCTGGGAAACCAGGGGTTGCGACGCGTCCTCGACGACCTCCTGGACGCCGCGCGCCTCGTCAAGCTCGCGAACGCCTGCGGCCTGCGCTACCCGGGGATGAGAACCCAGTCGCAGAAACGGGAGCGGATCCTCGCGGACCTCGTCGAGCGGGCGGAGCGGGAGGAAGCCGCGCGGCGCTCGATCCTGCGCACGCTCAACAAGGAGACTTCCGCCGCCGCCCGCCGTTTCGCCAGCCTCTCCCCCGAGGAGCGAGCCGCGAGACTCGCGGACGAAGGGCTCCTGTCCGCGACCGGAGCGCTCGGGCTCCACCTCTTCCTCGTCGCCGGATCCGGGTCCGACGAGGACTTGGCGGGCCTGCTCCGGCGATGCGATGCCGCGCGCGCGCCCGCCCCCGTGCTCACCGAGGAGCCGTCCCTGGCCAGCCTCGCGAGGGATGCGACCCGCCTGCGAAAGAAGAACCAGGAGCTCCAGAAGAAGGTCCTGTACCTGGACAGCCAGGTCGTGAAGTTCCGCGAAACCGAGAAGACCCTCAAGCGGGAGCTCATCCGCCGCAAGGGAGAGTTGGCCGAGGCGAGGATGCTCGCGGAGCGCCTGCGGCGAGAGGTTCAGAGCCCGAAGCCGAGCCCGGTTGCGGCGGGAGGGCCTGCGGCGCGCGGCGCGGAGCCGGGGGCCCAGCCGCGAAGCGGCGAGGCCGCCCTCGACGAGATCGCGCGCTCGGTCCGCAAGCTGGGGCAGGATCAGAAGAGGATCGCGCATGCCGTGGAGAAGACTGCCGCGGCTCCACCCGCGCCCGTCGAGGTCCCCGCGGAGGTCCTCGCCCCGATCCTGGCGGCGATCGACGAGATCCGAAAGGAGACCTCCGCGGCCCGGCGCGAGCGCAGGAAGGACGAGCAGCAGGATCGCGTGCTCGAGGAGCTGCGGGCGGAGGTGAAAGCGCTGCGCTCCGCCGCCGAGGAAGGCCCGGCCCTTGTTCCGACGGTTCGACGCCGCCGGGGAAAAGGAGAGAACGCCCGGGTCGGCGTGTTCATCGACGTCCAGAACGTGTACTACGCGGCTCGCCAGCTCAAGGGCAAGCTCGACTTCGACGCGCTGCTGCAGACGGTGGTGCGGGGCCGCAGGCTGATCCAGGCCAAGGCCTACGTCGTGGAGTCGCAGGAGATCGATCAGTCCGGCTTCATCGCCATGCTCCAGCAGCGCGCCATCGAGGTGCGGCGCAAGACACTGAAGGTCCGCTCGGACGGGTCGATGAAGGGAGACTGGGACATGGAGATGGCCCTGGACATCCTGGATGCCGCCCCGAGCCTGGACGTCGTGGTGCTCGTGTCGGGAGACGGCGACTTCACCTCCCTGGTGAACCGCGTGAAGGCCATGGGTCCCAGGGTCGAGGTCGTGGCGTTTCCGCGGAACACCGCCAAGTCGCTCCTGGAGGCGGCCGACGAGTTCCAGCCTCTGGACCGCAAGTTCATGATCCGCTCCGGCGCCGTGGAGCCGCCACCGGAGGCGCGCGAGACGACGGGGCGCTCCGCCTCCGCCCCCTCTGCGGCCACCGAGGAGCTGCCGGCGGGGACGCAGAAGTAGCGGCGAGGGTCACCCGGGGAGGGAGTCCACGAACTCCATCCGCCCGTCGCTCCCCACGCGCAGGTGTCTCCGGCTTTCCTTCCACTCCGGGAGCACGAAGATCCGTCCGGGCGGCGAGGGCGGGACAGCGGCCAGGTCCCGCTCCAGGTGGAAGTGGCCCAGGACGACCGCATCGTGGCCTTGCGCGAGGTATCCTGCGGCGTACGCTCGCACCTCCCGCTCGGGAAAGGCACGTTTGAACTCCGGATTCGAGCCGCGCATGCGCCGTTCGAGCCAGAGCGCCGAGGCGAGCCTGCGCCGCCGCGGGAGGGCCTGGAAAACGAGCCACAGCGCGCGCGAGCGCGCCACCTTCCTCCAGGCGCGGTACTGGCGGTCCTCGGGATTCGCGAGATCGCCGTGGATCGCGAACAGCCGCCTGTCCCCCCACTCCTCCACGATCCCGCTGTCACCCGAATCGTCCACGGCGTCGCCGGCGTAAACCTTCCCGAGATGGAAATCGCGGTTTCCCTCGAGATAGCGTACGACGACCCCTGCCCCGCGCGCGCGGCGCAGGGCCTCGACAACGGCGCGCTGGTGAGGCAGTTCCAGCTCGCGCGCCCCCAGCCAGAGTTGGAACAGGTCGCCGGCAAGCACGATGCGGGACGCGGAGCCCGTGAGGGCCCGGAGGAACCTCAGGAAGTCCTCGAGCGCGGGATCGTCGCGATCGAGGTGAACGTCCCCGATGAAGACGAGATCTCCCTGGACGCGCGGCATCACGGCGGCGCCTCCTCCGCCCGATCCTCGGCCGCGAACTCCCGGCGGAACGTCTCGAAGACCCCGCGCTCGATCGCCTCCCGCGCGCGGCTCATGAGGGTCCGGTAGTAGGTCAGGTTGTGGATCGTGTTCAGGCGGGAGGAGAGGATCTCCCCGCACAGGAAGAGGTGGCGAAGGTAGGCGCGGCTGTAGTTCCGGCAGGTCTCGCAAGCGCAGCGCTCGTCCAGCGGGGCCTTGTCCGCGCGGTACTCCGCGCGCTTGATGTTCACCTTGCCGCGGCTCGTGAACAGCGTGCCGTTGCGGGCGTTGCGCGTGGGAAGCACGCAGTCGAACAGGTCGAAGCCCGCAGCCACCGCGGCGACCAGATCTGCGGGCTTGCCGACTCCCATGAGATAGCGCGGGCGGTCCTGGGGAAGAAGCCCCGCCGATCGCGCGATCGTGGCCGCCACGGCCGCGGACGGCTCCCCCACGCTCACCCCGCCGACCGCGTACCCCGGGAGGTCGAGCTCGATGAGATCGCGGGCGCTGCGCTCGCGCAGGTCCTCGTGCTCGCCCCCCTGGACGATCCCGAACAGTACGCCCGGCCCCCGGTACGACTCCCGGCAGCGCCGGGCCCAGCGGCCGGTTCGGTTCACCGCCTCTTCGATCTCCTCCCGCGCTGCCGGGAGGGCCGGGCATTCGTCGAGCGCCATGGCGATGTCGGAGCCCAGGCAAGTTTGAATCTCCATGCTCTTCTCGGGCGTGAGCAGGTGCGTCGATCCGTCGATGTGGGAGCGGAAGCGCACCCCCTCGTCGTCGATCCGGCGCAGCGCGGCCAGCGAGAAGACCTGGAATCCGCCCGAGTCGGTGAGGATCGGGCCGGGCCAGTTCATGAAGCGGTGCAGCCCGCCCAGGTCGCGGATCAGCTCGTGCCCGGGCCGCAGGTACAGGTGGTAGGTGTTGGAGAGGATGATCTGCGCGCCGCAGGCGGCGATCTCCTCGGGAGTGACGCCCTTCACCGTGCCTGCGGTCCCGACCGGCATGAACGCGGGGGTGTCGACGGCCCCGCGGGACGTCTCCATGCGTCCGGCGCGGGAGCTGCCGTCGCGCGCCTCGATTCGGAATCCGAGAGATCCCATCCGCTCACCCGATCCACATGGCGTCGCCGTACGAGTAGAAGCGGTAGCCGGTCGCGATCGCCTCCTCGTACGCGGCGAGCACATTCTGCCTTCCGGCGAAGGCACAGACCAGCATCAGCAGGGTCGAGCGCGGCAGGTGGAAGTTGGTCAGGAGCGCATCCACGACCCGGAAGGCATGGCCGGGGTAGATGAAGAGGTCGCAGCGGCCCGAGCCCGCGGCGACGCCACGCTCCGCGTCCGCGCGAGACTCGAGAGTGCGCACGACGGTCGTCCCCACGGCGACCACCCTACCCCCGCGCTCGCGTGCTCTGCGCACCGCGTGCGCGGCCGATTCCGGTATCTCAAAGCGCTCCGGGTGCATGCGGTGGTCCGCCACCGCCTCCACTCGCACCGGCAGGAACGTCCCGATCCCGGTGTGGAGGGTCACGAAGGCCGTATCGACGCCGCCCGCGCGGATCTCTTCCAGGATCCGGGGCGTGAAGTGCAGACCCGCGGTCGGCGCCGCGACGGCGCCGGGGGTGCGGGCGAACACGGTCTGGTACCGATCCCGGTCCAGAGCGGCGCGCGGGTCCCCGGGCAGGCGCTCGATGTAGGGCGGGAGGGGCACGCTCCCCCGCTCGAGGAGGGCTTCGACGGGCATTCCCCGCGCATCCTCGAAGCGCAGCACCGAGCGCTCCGCGCTGCGCCCGATCGCGACCGCGGACAGCCCGCACCCGAAGTCGATGCGCGCGCCCGCGCGCAGCGGCTTCGACGAGCGCGTCAGACACTCCCACTCGGGAGCCTCGTCGCTCCCCCCGACCCGCTCCAGCGCCAGAGCCTCGACCAGCCCGCCCGTGGCCCTTCGCCCCTCGAGCCTCGCCGGCACGACCCGGGTGTCGTTCAGGACCAGGAGGTCCCCCGCGCGCAGCAGCCCGGGGAGGTCGCGGAAGAGCCGGTGCTCGAGCGCGCCGGAGCTTCGATCCAGGACCAGCAGGCGCGAGGCGTCCCGCTCGGGCAGAGGCTCCTGCGCGATGAGATCCTCGGGGAGCGTGTAGTCGAAATCCGCGACGTTCACCGCTTCACCAGGCTGCGGAGCACGTTCAGGTTCGCGCGGTCCTCGGCCAGGTCCTCGCCCTTCGGGGTCTCGAGGACCATGGGAATCCCCCGGAAGCGAGGATCGTTGAGAATGAGCCGGAAGGCCTCGAGCCCGACCTCGCCGTGGCCGATGTGGGCGTGGCGATCCACGCGGCTCCCGAAGGCCGAGCGCGAGTCGTTGAGGTGGAAGGCGCGGATCCGTTCGATCCCCAGGGAGCGGTCGAGGGCGCGCAGCGTGGCGCGGTAGGAGGAGGAGTCGCGGAACTCGTGGCCTGCCGCCAGCGCGTGGCAGGTGTCGAAGCACACCCCCAGAAGCTCGTTGCGCTCGACGCGCTCGACGATGAAGGCGATCTCCTCGAAGCTCGCACCGAGGGTCGTTCCCGCCCCGGCGGTGATCTCGAGCAGGATCGTCACGCTCTCTCCCGCGGTCGCGCGCCTGCGAGCGTGCTCGCCGTCGAGGACCCGCGTGAGAGCCTGGATGACCCGCACCAGCCCGGCTTCCGTTCCCGAGCCCATGTGCGCCCCCGGATGTACCACCAGGTACGGGATGGCGAGGCACGCGCAACGCTCCTTCTCCTCGCGAAGCGCCTCGATCGAGCGCTGCCACAGGGCGTCGTCGGGGGAGGCCAGATTCACGAGGTACGACGCGTGGGCCAGCGTATGCCGCGCCAGACCCGCGGCCGCGGCGGCGCGGCGGAATTCGTCCACCTCGCCGGCTGCGAACGCGCGCGCCTTCCACTGGTTGGCGCTCTTGACGAACACCTGCAGCGCGGTGGCCTGCACCGCGAGCGCCCGCGATACGGACAGCGCCATCCCGCCGGCGATGGACATGTGGGCGCCCAGCCGGGGCTCCCGGTCGGCCCTCGGAACAGACATCGCGCTAGATCGTAGCGCAGACCTATCGAAGCTGGAACCAGAGCAGCGCGGCTCCCGCGGCGGCGGCGATCGCCGTGAGGGCGGCCCAGAACAGGAAGCGCATGGACGCTCGCGGCGCCTCGGCGCGCTCGCCCTGCGGAAGGTCGATCGCCGGAGGCAGCGGCGCTGCCCCCGCGGCGAGATCGACCGCCGTCAGGTTCCGCTCCAGTGCCTCGCGGCCCGCTGCCCGGCGGAACACCTCTCGGTTCACCCTCAGGATCCTGCCCTCGGGGACCCTGCCCCACAGCGAGCGCTCAAGGCGCCGCAGCCGGTCCGAGGGAGACGGATGGGAGACGGCGATGTCCGAGAAACGTCTTTCTCCGCTTTCGAGTGCCGCCTCGAGGCGCCGCAGGAAGCGGAGCACCGACTCCGGGTCGTAGTCGAGGGCCAGGATCGCCTCCAGGGCCCGGGCATCGGCATCCCGCTCGCGCCTGCGCCCGTACCCGAGACGCACCAGGTCCAGCGCCGCCTCCGCCCAGGCCTCGGGGCTGGGCGCATCCTGCCTTCGGACGACGGCATCGAACCCGAGCCGGACGAGCCGAACCGCGGCATCCCCGGAGGCCGCGTGGGCGAGCTCGTGCGCGAGCACGAAGACCAGCTCGGCCTCGTCCTCGAGGAACGAGAGCATGCCCAGGCTGACGAGCAGGGTTCCGGACGGCAGGGCCAGGGTGCGCAGGGACGGCTCCTCGACCAGGAGAACCCGGCTGGCCCCCGGCGCGGCCTCCACGCGCCGTGCCACGTGCCGCGTCAGGCGATCGAGGTAGGCGGCGAGAGGCGCCGAGGAGACGCAGCGCCAACGATTTGCGAGCGCGGCCCGCACCTCGTTCTCGGTGGCGCGGACCACTTGGG
>Ga0316622_100000047_pt1 | contig 50775 bp, 41 predicted proteins | sample OWC_Aug_OW2_C1_D_FD_207646 | JGI IMG/M metagenome (GOLD analysis project Ga0316622, IMG submission 207646) | Wetland soil microbial communities from Old Woman Creek delta, Ohio, United States - OWC_Aug_OW2_C1_D5_C | ecosystem: Environmental > Terrestrial > Soil > Wetlands | place: USA: Ohio... | reverse complement strand
AGCCCGGCGACCGCCGAAGCCAGGAGCAGCTTCGTACCCGTAGTCCTCGACCCTGTTGCCATCATTCTTCTCCCTTCGTTTTTTGCGCGCCTTCTGCGCGTCGTTTGCGGATGAGATGCCGACCGCAGCAGAGAGGTTTCAGGTGTTTCGGTGCGGACAAGCCTGAAACGTCTTTTCGGTGCGTAACATCCAAATCGACATCTGAAACACGTAAGAGGAGGATTTCGATGAACCGTATGTTGGGTAGGCTAGCGCGTCTGTGGGACCTCGCGGCACGGATCGGCAACGCACTCGACTGGCTCCCGCCAATCGTGGCGCGCCTGACCGTCGGCTTGATCTTCTTTCAATCCGGCTGGGGAAAGTTGCACGACCTCGCAAAGGTGACGGACTATTTTACGGAACTCGGCCTGCCGGCGCCGGCCTTCCAGGCCACTCTGGCGTCCACAGCAGAGTTCGTCTGCGGGTCGTTGCTGCTCGCCGGCCTGGCGACTCGATTTGCAGCCGTCCCGTTGATGATCACGATGGCCGTCGCCCTCAGAACCGCGCTGTGGTCTCAGATCGACTCGCTCGGGAGCCTATTCGGTCTCGCAGAGTTCCTGTACGCGGTGCTGTTGTTGTGGCTGAGCACCTCGGGGGCTGGTCCGCTGTCGCTCGATTGGCTGATTGAGCGGTATCGGCAGCACCGTACGCCACCGACGCCGATGTTCGCCCAGCGCACCTCGAGGGCAACGGCCTGAACCGTGGGGGGGGTCGTGGTGTCCCGCTGCCTACACTGGCTCACGGGCGTCACGCCAGTAGCCATTGCTGAGCCGGTACGGGGTGTTGCGGTTGATGGCGGCAACGCCGAGCTGCTGCCGGCGGCGATCTCGGCGCTGGCGGTTGTTGGCGCGGTGGTCGCGCACTGGTCGTTGCGGCGCGTCGGCCGGCGGTTGCCGCGGCTGCTCCGCCGGCGCGCTAATCAGCCGTTGACCCAGGGAATGCCGCTGCCCTGGGAAGGCGTCATTCAACTCGCGGTGCTGATGGCTCAGCTCAGCATCTGGCTCGTGGTCGCTGTCTTCACGAGTGATCAGTTCTCGGTACTTCAACGGACGCGGCACATGTTCACGCAACTGGTGAGCATGAGCCTGACGTCCCACATGTTCGCGCTCAATGGCCGTGGCTATTCAGCCCTCGACCTCCTCGAATTGCCGGCCGTCTTGGCGATGGTGTGGTTCGGAATCGGCGGGCTGACGCATGTGCTCAAGGCTCACATCCTCAGCGCCACACATATGGAGCGCGGGGTGCAGGAAGCCGTCGCCTTGCTGACACGATATGCATTGGTGTTCCTCAGCGCGATCGTCATCCTGCAGATTTGGGGCATCGATGCCAGCTCGCTGACGTTCGTCGCGAGCGTGCTGGGAGTCGGCATCGGCTTCGGACTGCAGCACATTGCCAACAATTTCGTGAGTGGATTGGTGGTGAGTCTGGAACGACCGATTCAGCCAGGGGACTTCGTCAAGGTGGGCGAGTGGATGGGCACGGTCGAACGTGTCGGGCCGCGGAACACCGAAATTCGCACCATCGACAATATCAGCATCCTCGTCCCCAACTCGCGCTTCCTCGAGACCGAGGTGGTCAACTGGACGCACGGTGATCCGGTATGCCGGCTGCACGTTCCTGTAGGCGTCGCCTACGGCTCTGACATCGGGCGCGTGCGTGCCGCGCTCCTCGAAGCGGCGCGCAGCCACCGTGACGTGATGGCGGATCCGCGACCACACGTCGAGTTTCGAGGCTTCGGGGACAGTGCGCTCAACTTTGAGCTGCAGGTGTGGACGCGCGACCCGCGTAATCAGTTCCGCCTGACCAGCGACCTCAATTTCCGCATTGAAGCCAACCTGCGGCGCTACCAGATCGCAGTTCCGTTCCCCCAGCGCGATCTCCATCTCCGTTCCCCGCAGCTGGAGCAGTTGCTCGCGGCGTTCACTCGGCGGCACTTTGGTCAGACGGAACTCGCAGCAGATCGCGACGGGACACCTGGAGGCGCGGAGCCGTTGCCCCACACGATGGACGCGTTCGATGACGGCGGGGAACGCCGGAGCTGGAGCGACGACGAGATTCGCTCACTGGTCACGCGTTTGCGTGGTCCGGAGGGCGTGCCGATTATGGACCGGCGTCATCTGTTGACGGTCTACCGGCAGTGCTTCGTGGGCCGCGAGGCAGTCGACTGGATGACACGCGCACTGGGCTTGACCAGGGCCGAGGCCGTTGAAGTCGGACAACTGCTCGTTGATCGTGGCGACATTCGACACGTTCTCGATGAACACGGATTCAAGGACGGTCGCTTCTTCTACCGCTTTCGCGATGATGAACGGGCGGAGGTTGGCCCTTCCGCTGTTCTTTCGGCGTGAGGGCCCGGCCCCTTCGACGCTTCCTCCACGTTTCACGTGATTCTGACCCCACCGCGATTCGCTCGCGAAATGTCGCGGATCTGGCGTCTGACGCTTCAGCGGCCCTCGACGCTTCGCGGGTGCCCGCGCGGTTTCGCGGGTCGCCCTGAGATTGGTTCCTCCAGAAGATGATCCCACTCGCTGGCATGAAGGTTGCCTTCCTTCAGAAGTACGATGTTACGCATAACCGTCATCCCCGGTACACCATCCACCATCTTCAAGATTGAAGGTCGCATCGCCGGAGAGACGGTCACGGAACTACGGCGGGTGTGCGAGGAGTCGCTCGCCAATACCGGTCACACCGATCTCGTCCTCGACCTCGCGGACGTATCCTTCCTGGACCACGAGGGCATCCGGCTGGTTCGTCACCTGCGCCGCCGCAACGTCGTCCTCACGAACTACTCGCCCTTTGTCGCTGAGCTTCTCAAGGAGGTCGTTCCATGCTCATGACAACCGCCGCGCGGCATCTGAACGAGTCCACGCCGCCGTTTCCCGACGGACAGCACTCTGCGATCGGCGCTGTGGCGACGTCGCGGGAACCCACAGATCGCGAACTCGTCACGCAGCTGCAACGCGGCGACGAGGGGGCGTACGAGTCGCTGGTGCGTCAACGGGGCAGTGCGATGCTCGCAGTCGCCCGGCGCATGCTGCGCAACGACGAAGATGCGCGCGAAGCGGTGCAGGATGCCTTTCTCCAGGCCTTCCGGGCGATGCCGCACTTCCGCGCAGAGGCGCGGCTGTCGACGTGGCTGCACCGCATCGTGGTCAACGAGACCCTGATGCGGCTGCGCTCCGCCAGCCGTCGCCCGGAGGTCGCAATTGACGATCTCCTCCCGGCATTCGATGCGGAGGGACACCACGCGGACCACATCCGCCCATTGCCGCTCAGCGTGGAATCGGCGCTCGAGAGTGCGGAGACACGGGCCGAGGTCCGCAGGTGCGTGGAACAGCTGCCGGAGCAGTATCGTGCCGTTATCGTTCTGCGCGATCTGCAAGAGCTGAGCACGGCGGAGACGGCAACCGTCTTGGGCATCACCGAGAACGCGGTGAAGATTCGCCTCCACCGCGCCCACCAGGCGTTGCGCACGCTTCTGACCGCCATTTGACGCCGGCTGACTGCCCCCTGTAGCTCTCGGCATACCCGTCGACGGCGGCGCGCCCCTATGGCAAGATGGCACACCTGAAGGAGGGTGACCACCGCTATGCTCGACCCGACACCGCGCACGCGTCGCGGACATCGAAGTTAGACCCGATGACTGATCGCGTGCCTCCCGGTGCGACTGCACACGAAGCAGCCGTTCCGCTCCCCGAAGCAACCGTCGCTCCTCACGCCGCCGCGCTCGATGACGAGTCCGAAGTGCTGCGCCGCTTGGTCGAAGGCACGGTGGGATCGACCGGCGAGGCGTTCTTCCAGTCGCTGGTACGCAATCTGAGCCTGGCCGTCGGTTCGGCATGCTGCTTCATCGCCGAGTTCGCCGGGAGCGCGACGCGCGTGCGTACCTTGGCCTTCTGGGACCGCGGACGGTTTCTCGACAACGTCGAATTCGATCTCGCCGGTACACCCTGCGAGGAGGTGGTGCGCGGGGGGTTATGCCATCACCCGCGCGGCGTCCAGCAGAAGTTTCCCGCGGATCGCCCGTTGCAGGAGATGGGGATAGAGAGCTATCTCGGCGTGCCGTTGCAGGACGGCAGCGGACGTGTGCTCGGCCATCTCGCGGTGCTCGATACGAGCGAGATGAGCGAAGAGCCCCGGCGCCTTTCGATCTTTCGGATTTTCGCAGCCCGCGCGGCCTCCGAGCTGGAGCGCCTGCGTGCAGAGCAGCAACTGCGCGCCTCGGAGCAGCGCTTCCGGGATCTCTACGAAGAGGCACCGATCGCGTACATTTACGAGGACACCGAATCCCGCTTTGTCAACGCCAACCGCGCCGCGATAAAGCTGCTGGGGCTCAAGCCGGAGGAAGTGCGGGGCACGCTCGGGCTGTCGCTGGTCGCCCCGACGCCGGAGACACAGGAACGCGTCCACCGCGCCATCGAAGCCATCCAGAGAGGTGAGGAGCGGGCCTGCATAGAGTTGGAGCTCCGCCGGAAGGACGACGGGCGGCCGGTGTGGGTGCAGTGGTGGTCCAAGCCGGAGCCCGACGGCAAGTACACGCGGACGATGTTGGTCGACATCACCGACCGCGTGCTCGCCGAGCAAGAGCGCAATCGCTTGCAGCAACAGAATCTGTACCTGCGAGAAGAGCTCAAGAGCGAGTACAACTTCGAGGAGATCATCGGAGGTTCGGCTGCGCTCGCAAACGTGTTGGCCAAGCTGAAACAGGTGGCGCCGACGGACTCCACCGTGTTGATCCTGGGTGAGACTGGCACGGGAAAAGAGCTCATCGCCCGCGCCGTCCACAATCTCTCCACGCGCAAGGACAAGCCGCTCATCAAGCTCAACTGTTCGGCCCTGCCCACGGGCCTCATCGAGAGCGAGCTGTTCGGCCACGAGAAGGGCGCCTTTACGGGCGCGATCGAGCGGCGCATCGGTCGCTTCGAGTTGGCTCACGGCGGGACCATCTTCTTGGACGAGATCGGCGACGTACCGCCCGAGGTGCAGGTGAAGCTCCTCCGTGTTCTCCAGGAGCACGAGTTCGAGCGCGTCGGTGGCACGGACACCATCAAGACCGACGTGCGGTTCATTGCAGCGACCAACCGTGACCTGACCAAAGCCATCGCGGCGGGTGCGTTTCGGCAGGACCTGTATTATCGCCTCAACGTGTTCCCGATTGCCCTGCCACCGCTGCGCGCCCGCCAGGAAGACATCGTGCTGCTCGTCCACTACTTCGTCGGCCGCTGCGCCGCAAAGATCGGACGGAAGATCGCGCACGTGCCCCGCGAGACCATGCAGCGGCTGATGGCGTACTCGTGGCCGGGGAACGTTCGTGAGCTCGAAAACGTCATCGAGCGCGCCGTGATCCTCTCGCCTGGCGCCGACCTCCAAGTCGCCCCCGAGATGCTGCTGGAAACGCCCCCCGCACCCGGCGCGCAGATTACACCTGCGCACATCGCCCCGTCATCAGGGAATGACGAATCGGCCGCCGGCTCCGCAGCCCTGGAAGACGTCGAGCGCCGGCACATCGTGGCGGTCCTCACGCAAGCCCAATGGCGGATCGACGGCCCGCGCGGCGCGGCCCGCCTCCTGAACATGAACCCCAGCACGTTACGCAGCCGGCTCAAGAAGCTCGGCATTCGGCGCAGCTCCGAGCAGTTCTCGTCGTAGTCTTCTCCCAAACACGGCGTGGGAAACGCCGGGCAGTGCCGCGGCATCAAACCCACGCGATGAAGCCGCCAGCTGCGCATCAATTCAGCCAGCCGCACGTGGCACTTACGACCGCCATCAGCGGCGCCGCGGTCGAGCCCTTGCCAGCTTCGTCCGGGCCGCGCGCGGCACTGCAGGAGCACTGGCCCGAGTATCTGATGGAAGCGGCCGAGTTGGGCGTGTTCTTGATCTCCGCGTGCGTCTTCGTCGCCCTCCTCGAGCACCCGGGCTCGGCGGTGAGACAGATGATTCCAGACCCCACCGTGCGGCGCGTGCTGACGGGGATCGCCATGGGCCTCACGGCCATCGCGATCGTGTACTCGCCCTGGGGCAGGCAGTCCGGCGCCCACTTCAACCCGTCGGTCACGCTGACCTTCTGGCGGCTCGGGAAGGTGGCGACCTGGGATGCCGTGTTCTACGTCGTCGCGCAGTTCGCCGGTGCGATAATTGGCGTCCTGACGGCCGCAGCAGTCCTGGGCGGGCTCATCGCACATCCCGCCGTGAACTACGTTGCGACGCTTCCGGGTTCCGGAGGCCCCCACACGGCCTTCGTGGCCGAGTTCTTGATCGCCTTTGGCCTGATGACCGTCGTGCTGACGGTATCGAACACACCACGCTTGGCGCGTTACACCGGCCTCTGCTGCGGCGCGCTGGTCGCGACGTACATCAGCGTCGAGGCGCCCCTGTCCGGGATGAGCATGAACCCGGCACGCACGTTTGGCCCCGCCTTGGTTGCGCGCATGTGGGACGGGCTGTGGGTGTACTTCACGGCGCCCCCGCTCGGCATGCTGATGGCTGCGCAGGCGTATCTCCGCCGGCGGGGCCCCGCCGGCGTCGAGTGTGCAAAGCTCGACCATCAGAATGCGAAGCGCTGCATATTCTGCAGAAAGCAAGAGCGCCGAAAGTCAAACGCTGACAGCCAGACCAGAGCGTCTCGCTTTCAGCCTTGAGCTTGTAGCAGTCAACCGGAGGGCCTCATGTCCGACAACCATTACGACGTGATCATCATCGGCAGCGGCGCAGGCGGCGGCACGCTCGCCTACAAGCTGGCACCATCCGGGAAGCGCATCCTGCTCCTCGAGCGTGGGCCGTACGTGCTGCGCGAGAAGGAGAACTGGGACTCACACGCCGTCAACATCGAAGCCCGATACCACATCAAGGAGCCGTGGTTCGACAAGGACGGCGAGGAGTTCCACGCCGGCGCGCACTACTACGTGGGCGGCAACACCAAGTTCTACGGCGCCGCGCTGATCCGCCTGCGCCAGCAGGACTTCGGCGAAGTACGCCACAAGGGCGGTATCTCGCCCGCGTGGCCGATCAGCTACGCGGACATCGAGCCGTATTACACGCAGGCCGAGCATCTGTATCACGTGCATGGCCAACGCGGCATCGACCCCACCGAACCGCCCGCGAGCGCACCCTATCAGCATCCGCCCCTGAGCCATGAGCCACGCATTCAGCAGCTGGTCGACGACATGACCCGGCTCGGTCACCACCCCTACCCAATGCCGGTGGGGATCATGCGCGACGAGCAGAATCCGCAGAAGAGCAACTGCATCCGGTGCAACACCTGCGACGGCTATCCGTGCCTGCTGTCTGCGAAAGCCGACGCGCAGGTCATCTGCGTCGACCCCGCGCTGGAGCATCCCAACGTGTCGCTGATCACCGACGCCTACGTGTCGCGCCTCGAGACCAGCGCGTCAGGCCGCGAGGTGACGAAGGTGCACGTCCAACGCAACGGCGCGGCGGAGACGTACGCGGCGAACATCGTGGTGTCGTCCTGCGGCGCCATCAACTCGGCGGCGCTGTTGCTGCGCTCACGCAACGAGGTGCATCCAAACGGCCTGGCCAACGGCTCAAACCTCGTGGGCCGCAACTACATGTGCCACGTCAACTCGATGTACCTGGCGGTGTCGCGCGACAAGAATCCCACCCGATTCAACAAGACCTTCGGCTTGAACGACTGCTACTACGCCTCGAAGGACTGGGACTATCCCATGGGACACATTTCAATGATCAGCAACGTCGACGCCAACATCCTGCGTCTCGGCGCGCCGCGCCTCGTGCCGGGGATGACGCTGGAGATCATGGCGAATCACACCCTGCCGTTCTGGGTGACGACGGAGGACCTCCCGGATCCGAACAACCGGGTCACCCTGACGGAGAACGGCGGCATCAGGCTCAGCTATACGCCCAACAACGAGGAAGGCCACCAGCGCTTGCAAGGCGTGCTCAAGAACATGCTCAGGGCCATCGGCTGCCACGATCATCTCGTGCCATTGCAAGCGTACATTCCCGGGCGCATTCCGCTCGGCGGCGTGGCGCATCAGAACGGCACGTGCCGCTTCGGCCGGGATGCGAAGACCTCGGTGCTGGACGTGAACTGCAAGGCGCACGACCTCGACAACCTCTACGTTGTCGACGGCGCATTCTTCCCATCGAGCGGCGCGGTGAACCCGGCGCTGACGATCATGGCGAATGCGCTGCGGGTCGGCGACCATCTCTTGCAGCGCTTGAACTAGCACCGAACGAGCCTGCACGGGAGCGCGGATGGGCGAAACGCAAACCAGAGTTCTGATCCTCGGCGGAGGCTTCGGCGGGCTGTACACAGCGCTCGAGCTGGAGAAGCGACTGGCACGTGATCCGAACGTCGAGATCACGCTTGTGAACCGCGAGAACTTCATCTCGTTCACGCCAATGCTGCACGAGGTGGCGGCCAGCGACCTCGACCTGACACACATCGTCAACCCCATCCGCAAGATGCTCAAACGGGTGAACCTGTTCCTGGGCGACGTGCAACAGATCGATGTCGAAGCGAAAGAGGTGGTCGTCGCCCACGGCTCGGACCACCACACCCATGCGCTGCCCTACGATCACCTGGTCATCGGCTTAGGCGCGATCACCAACTTCTACCAGCTGCCGGGCCTCGAAGAGCGTGCGCTGACCATGAAATCGCTGGGCGACGCGATCCACCTGCGCAACCGTTTGATCGCCAGTCTCGAAGAGGCCGACACCGAATGTGCCGTCAAGGCGTGCTTACGCGAGCCGCTGCTGACCTGCGTCGTCGCCGGCGGGGGCTTCGCCGGGGTCGAGACAATCGCCGCCGTGAACGACTTCGTGCACGAGGCGTTGCGGTTCTACCGCAACCTGCGGGCCGAGCAGGTCCGCATGGTGCTCGTCCATTCGGGGCCGGTCATCCTCCCCGAGCTCAGCGAGCGCCTCGGCCGGTACGCGCAGAAGAAGCTGGCCAAGCGGGGTGTCGAGATTCGCCTGAACGTCCGCGTTACCGGCGTCACTGACGAGGGTGTGCAGCTCAGCGATGGAACTGCCATCAAAACGAAGACGGTGGTGTGGACCGCCGGAACCGCACCCAATCCGCTGCTGGGCTCCTTGGCATGCAACAAGGATCGCGGCCGCATCGTCACCAACGAATATCTCGAAGTTCCCGATCAGCCCGGTGTTTGGGCCGTGGGGGACTGCGCGCTGATTCCCGACCGGAAGACCGGGCAGGCGTATCCGCCGACCGCACAGCACGCTTTGCGCGAGGGGCGCATCCTGGCCCGGAACATTGAGGCCGCCGTACGCGGCGGGCGCAAGGAGGCCTTTGTATTCTCCACGCTCGGTCAACTGGCCACCATCGGCCGGCGCACCGGTGTCGCCAACATCCTGGGCGTCAACTTCTCCGGCTTCGTTGCCTGGTGGCTGTGGCGCTCGATCTACTTGAGCAAGCTCCCACGCGCGGAAAAGAAGCTGCGCGTTGCCCTCGATTGGGCGCTGGACCTGCTGTTCTCGAAGGATCTCGTCCAATTCGACACGTTCCGGTCGCCCACGACCTCCGGCCCAGGAGATCCACATTGAACGACCGCCGATCACATATTCGCATTCTGCCGTTTCCCGCCGACCCGCCGCGCACCTGCACCCGCGCGCTGACGCTCATCGCGACACTGTTGCTAGTGCTTGCGACTGTGGTCGCTTCAGCACGGGCGCAGCCTCAGGCAACGCCTCCGGATCGCGCGCGCGTTCCGGTTGTCACCGGGCTCCACGCGGTGGGCATGACGGTCGCGGACATGGATCGTTCCCTGGAGTTCTTTTCCAACGTCCTGTCTTTCGAGAAGGTGTCCGATGTCGAGGTTGCAGACGAGGCGTATGAGCACTTGGAGGGCGTCTTCGGCCTGCGCATGCGCGTCGTCCGCATGCGGCTCGGGGACGAGGCGATCGAGTTGACGGGGTACCTGGCACCGCGCGGACGACCGGCACCGACGCACTCCCGCAGTCACGACCACTGGTTCCAGCACATTGCCGTCATCGTCAGCGACATGGACCGCGCCTACCAGTGGCTGCGCCAGAACAAGGTCGAGCACGCCTCATCCGGACCACAGCTGCTGCCCGAATGGAACAAGAACGCCGGCGGCATCCGCGCCTTCTACTTCAGGGATCCCGACGGTGACGTGCTGGAGATCCTCCAATTTCCACCGGGCAAGGGCGACGCGAAATGGCACCGGCCGACCGACAAGCTCTTTCTGGGCATCGACCACACGGCGATCGTCGTTGGGGACACAGATGCCAGCCTACGCTTCTACCGCGACCTCCTGGGACTCCGGATGGTCGGCGAGAGCGAGAACTACGGCACCGAGCAGGAGCACCTCAACAACGTGTTCGGCGCACGCCTGCGCATCACCAGTCTGCGTGCCGCCACCGGACCGGGCATTGAACTTCTCGAGTATCTGAGTCCCCGGGACGGCAGGCCCATCCCGGCCGACGAGCACGCCAACGACCTGGTCCACTGGCAGACCGCGTTGACGACTGCGGACGCTGATGCAGCAGCGGACCGCCTGCGGGCAGCCAGGGTGCTTTTTGTGTCCCCCGGAGTGGTTGCACTCCCGGACGCTACCCTCGGGTTTCAAAAGGGCTTCACGGTGCGCGACCCGGACGGGCACGCGATGCAGTTGATCGAACGATGAGCGGCGACGATGGCCCCTGCCCACGTAAGCGAGCCGGACTGGTCCGCTGACATTGGTCGCCGTGTAGCAGCAGGTCACACGCAGTTTGCGGGAGTCCGTCAATGATCTGTCGTGAGGTAGTCGAGCTTCTCATGGAGTACTTGTCGGGAGAGCTGCCGCCCGATCAGCAGCGGGTGTTCGAGAAACACCTGGAAGCGTGCCCGGAGTGCGTCGCGTATCTGCAGAGCTACAAGGAGACGGTGAAGCTGGGCAAAGCGGTGTTCAGCCACCCCGACGAACGCGTCCTCGACGAGGTGCCGGAGGAACTCGTGCGGGCCATTCTGACCGCGCGTAGAAAGCAAAGCTAGCGCAATCCTGCCCCGCGCCGCATGCCCGCTGAAACCACACCGCGCACTGCCGCATCAGAAGGCGTATGAAAGCAATCGCTGTCGTTCCAGACGCCCGCAAGGTTGAACTCATCGATCACGATGCGCCCAGCCTCTCGACGCCCACTCAGGTGAAGCTGCGGATGCTCGAAGTTGGCGTCTGTGGCACCGACCGAGAGATCTGCGCGTTTCAGTACGGCACACCGCCGAGTGGATCAAGACATCTGGTTATCGGGCACGAGTCGCTTGGCGAGGTGGTCGAGGTCGGCACCGAGGTCTCGCGGGTCAAGCTTGGCGACCTCGTCGTCACCATGGTACGCCGGCCGTGCGATCACGACGACTGCCTCGCCTGCCGATCCGACCGGCAAGACTTCTGCTACACGGGCGACTTTGCAGAGCGGGGCATCAGGATGGCCGACGGGTTCATGACGGAGTTCGTTGTGGATGACCAGAAGTACATGAACGTGGTGCCGCGCCAGTTGCGCGACGTCGCCATCCTCGTCGAACCGCTGACCATCGCCGAGAAGGCACTCACCCAGATCTGGCAAGTCCAGCAGCGCCTGCCGTGGGACTGTCCCCATGTTGAGCAGAGGGGGCGGGGGCACTGTCATACCGCGGTGGTGCTTGGTGCAGGTCCCGTCGGACTGCTCGGCGCGATGGCCTTGGCCGCCGTGGACTTCGATGTCTATGTCTATTCGCGGGAAGCCCCTCCGAATCCGAAGTCGCAGATCGTCGAGGCGATCGGCGGCCACTATGTGTCAGCGCTGAGTGACTCGGTCCAGCAGCTTGCGGATCGTGTAGGCAACATCGATGTCGTGTACGAAGCAACTGGGGCATCGTCGATCTCGTTCGAGGTTCTCAAGGTACTGGGGACGAATGGGATCTTCGTGTTCACCGGCGTCCCCGGCCGCAAGGCGCCGATCGAGGTCGATACCGACCTGATCATGCGCGACCTGGTGCTGAAGAATCAGGTGGTCTTCGGAACGGTGAACGCCAGCCGCGGGACGTTCGAGGATGCGATCCGAGACTTGGGGGTATTCATGGAACGCTGGCCAGATGCTGTACGATCGCTCATCACCGGTCGCTACCCGATCGACGCGCACCGCGAACTCCTGCTGGGCCAGGGGACCGGCATCAAGAACGTCATCAACTTCGGACGATGAGGCGGAACCTCCGTTCGGTCTCCTCGTTGTCCGGATCGTCCTTTGACGGACTCTTGGGGAGAGGGTGGCCTGGGTCCCCCACTCCACTCAGAGGCGTAAACGGCGCCGGTCGAGGGACCCCGGGGTCAGTCGGCCAACATACTGGGGCGCGTAGAGAGCGGCGAAGATCGTGGCGACGGTGTTCACCAGCGACCCCTCGCCGTGCCGGTACACGCGCTCGCCATGGCTGGCATAGAACTCGGCGGTGGGTGGCGTGCAGATGAAGGCGGGAGACCGGAAGGGACCCATCGGATGCGGGTACGGCCAGGCCTGGGGCGACTCGTCGAAGCTGCGATCGACGAAGGTGCACTGGGGCGGTTCCACCAAGTAGGACGTGACCGTGATCTTGAGAATATACTCCTCGCCGTCCCGCGCCGTGAGGGCCACATGGATGTCGTTGCCCTGAACGATGGGCTCACCGATCTTCCCGCCGCCAACGTCATGAATAAACTCGACGAGCTCCTCGACACCGGCACGGAGGTCATCAGCTATTGGCGCTCTGGCTGGATCTGCAGCGGTCATCGGGGCACGGGTGGCTCTGCGAGCTCGCGGCCGCCGGCCCCGCAACACAGAGAGCAATCTGACCATACTTTGCCTCGCCATAGTGTCGCCCCCTCGAGAAAGGCGCTCCTCGGCAGAATTTGTGAGTACGGCTCACGCACAAGAACACCCATGCAGGATCAACGCGTCGTCCCGCCCCAACGAGCGGCGAAGCGCTCCCGCGTCTCGGCGTGCTGGCAGAAGCAGTCGCGGCGGGGAACGTAGGCCTCGACGCACCACGGTCCTGGGATCGAGGCGAGCAGATCGAGACGCAGCACCGGACGCGCCGGCTCCAGCGGGTCCGACCGCGCGCCGCGCACGCGGTCCTTGACGAACTCCATGGCCATCAGGAAACCACAGAGCGCGGAGACGAAGCTGATGGTGGCTTCGGGGAGATCCTCAACGACCACGGCACGGCTGCACGTGTACGCCTCCAGCGCCGCGAGCGGCTGGTCGAGGAGACTGCCGGGATCGACGGCCGCGAAGTGAACACCACCGCGTCGCTCCAGCGCGTCGAGGATCCCCGCATCGATGCGCCGCTTGCCGGACACGAGCGCAGCGGCGGTCGTCCGGTCGACGCCGAGCTGCCGAGCGACCCGACCCACCCGACCGTCGCTTTCCGGATAGAGACATTCGAGGCAGGGCCCTTCGAGGCCCACGTGCCGGCTGACGATGAACTCGCTCGCCTGCGTGCCGCCGTTGTAGATCGCATACGGCAACAGGTTCATGATTTGCCGCCTGGCGGCGCCGGAGTCGACGCCGACCAGGATCGCCTCGGCCTGCGAGCCGCCCAGCGCGGTCACGTCGAATCGGGTTGCCATCGGGATCGGGCGCAGCCGCGTGCCGCGAAAAGCGCTCGCCGCCACGCGGACCTTCTCGCGCCCGATGTCGGCCGCGCGTGCCGTCAGCATGCGCTCGAGATTGCTCGGCGACAGCCGGTCGTCGTCGACGAGCTCCACGTTTCCGCGCGCGCCCTGGACCTGGGTGAGGGCCATGGTGGCCGCGCTGCCGAGCGCTCCGAGACCCGCGAGCGCAACGCCTCCGAGGTCGAGAGCAGCCGGCAACCATGGCCCCGTCCCCTCCGTGTCGAATCCGTGCCCCCACAGATCCCACGTGACCGTCCCGTCAAGCGGCGCAAACGACCCGGTGCGCGCCGGCCCCGACAGGCGGCGGAAGACACTCTTGGCGATCTCCGCCGCCCCGAGGGCCGCCGCGATCATGGGTCCAAACGGGTTGAAGATACCCCCCGGCGACGCTCCCAAAGCCCGGGACGCCGACCCGACGCGCGCCGTCCACGCGTAGCCGTCGATCCAGATCGTCTCGCACGCCTCGACCGGCGGCGGCGCGTCCCCGATGAGCAGTGCGACCGCATAGGACTGACCCTGCGCTCCAGCGCGGTACCGGTAGCGACCCGGCGTCGGAGTGAGCGATTCGAGGAACGCGACGAGCTCAGCGGAGAGCCCGCGACCAGGGCGAAGCCCAGGGATGCCGCGGAGCACACGCGCTGCGCCCGCGTCCACGTCAATGACCGGCGCAAAGTCGAACAACCGGCCGACGATGTTCGCCGCCACGGCCAGCATGAGCTGGCCACGGCGGGTGGTCGCAGCGGCCGGGCCAAGGGCAATCAGAATCGGCTGGTCGCGCAGCGCCGCCAGCCGCTCCGCCGCGGGCACCTCGCCGAGGGCCTCGTTCACGAACAGCGCGGCCCGGCTGACGTCCTGGAAGTCCGAACGTCGGCTTTTCATGCCTCTGCCGCTCGAATTGTTCGGTCGCCGACGCGTACGACCCGCACCATCTCGCTGTGGACGATCACCCGCGCGTCGCGCTCCGCCGGCGGCAGCAGACGCCAGGTGCCGTCGGTGCGCTCGTACACCGCGCTGCGCCGCGGGAAGAGCAGCGGTGAGCCGAGCGCATAGTGACCGATCACGGCGCTGAACACCCCGTTCCCAGGCGCCAGGTCGACACCGCGGTCGTCGATCTCGCTGTGCCGCAAGCCGCAGCCATCGACGCCGCCGTCGGGATGCGTGTGCAGGGAAAGGAGTGGCACCTCGTCCCGATTTTCGAGGGCGTCGAGGATGAGCGCGGTCTGGGCGTGGCTGGTGAGTGTCACGTACGCGCCGGTCGCCGCGGTCATGGGCAGGACGCAGCAGGTCGCCTGTGCCGCCGTGCCCGCGGCGCTCACCACCGCGCGGCCGGCCAGGAAGCAGAGCTGCTCGCGGCGCTCGTGGCCGCTGGCGCGCAGGAACTCCCACGTCGTGACGAGAACCCCGAGTGGGATGTAGAGCCGCTCATAGCGCGCGACCGGCGCGCCCCGAGCCTCTGAGCTCAGGATGGGCATTGCCGGGCTCCGGCCTCCGGCTTCTTCACCAGGCGCATCGTGATCTCACCCTCGCCCACCTTCTCCCCCGCCGCGGCGCCGAGCGTTCGACCTTCGTTGATCACCTCACCGCGAGCGACGAGCAGGTAGTGCTCGGGATCACGAACGCCCAGATCGCGGCAGGCCTGCGTGAGGATGTCTGTCATCGGGGTGTCCGGCGTTGCCGTGATGCGCGTCGAATGCGCGCCCGTCGTCTTCACCGTGACGGTCACGACGCTGGACTCCAGTGGCACGGCGGCCGCCTGTGCCGCCGCATCCTGGGCGACGGCGGCGACATCCGCGGCGGGTTCCATCGGGACACCACCGCCCGGCGCCCGCCGTTCCGGCCGCTGCGGTTGTTCGCGAAGCTGTTCCATTGTGTGGATCCTCCCTTCTCCCTGTTACGGCGTCTCGTTCACGTACTGATGCCGGGCGGCTCCCTCGTTCGTATGGACGGCCACGACCTGTTCGCCCACGCCCGGCGGCAGGCTCAAGGCCTGCTCGAGGTTGCTCACGGTCAGTGTCCGCGCGACGCCGACGAACTCTTCATCAAGCGCCGCCAGGAGATCCTCCCGCGTGATGCCCCGGGGCGGAGCCGTCCCGTCGTGACGGGCCTGGTACACGAACGCGTGACGGCTCGCGCACTCGCAGCTCGCCCGGATCAACGCACCGGAGACGGCCATGGCCCGCGTCAGCGGCAGCCGGCTGCCGTCGCGGAGCACCGCCTCGGCGATCGGCTCGCGCTCGGCGAAGATGGCCAGCGTCGCCGCCTGCCCCAGGGCCTCCCGGTTCTCGTCGGCGCAGCGCAGGTCGTCGAGATACAGGCGAAAGAGCGCCCGCGTCCGCGCCGCATCGGGTCGCGCAAAGGGCACTGCCACCGCCCGCAGCGAACGCTTGATGGCGACATCGATCTTGTCGCTGCGATTGGTCGTCAGGATGAAGAGCACCTCGCCTCGCTGCGTGAAGCCGTCGGTCGCCGTGAGCATCAGGGAGACGACGCGATCCTCCACCCCGACCAGGCTCCGCCCGCGCTCGATCAGCATCGATTCCGCCTCGTCCCAGACCAGCACCGCCCCGCCCCGCTCTTGCTTGGCCGCCTCGATGCGCGCGCGCAGCGCCGCCTCGGTATCCCCGTACCACTTGCTGGCGATCTCCCCGCCGCTGACGAGGTAGAGCGGGCGGCCGAGCTCCGTAGCCAACCACCGCGCCGCGTGCGTCTTCCCGACCCCGGCTGGACCCTCGAAAATGAAAAAATGACCCACCCCGACGCGGTGCGCCTCGGCCAGGGCGGGGAAGCGCAGCGGCAGAATCACGCGCTCCTCGAGGACGCGCATCGTGCGCGGCGCCAAGACGAGCTCGCTGCGCTGCACGCTCGGGAACTCGCGCACGACCAGCCGCTCGCGCTCCGGGGGCCCGAAGAAGGTGAAGGCGAGGCCGAGCTGCTCATCGTACGCAACCAGCCGTCCGAGCAGCTGCTCGTGGTTGCTGGACTGGTGTTGCAGCTCCGTGGCGACGCTCCCCGCCGCGCGGAGGATGACCGTGTCCGGACCGCGATGGACGCGGAGCAGATCCGGCGCGAGGATCTCCTCCACGCGGGCAACCGTTCCGTGGCGGACGTGCGGCCCGAGATGTGAGCGGATCGCATAGTGCTGAGGACCGGTCTGCACGACCTCGACCTCGTCACCGACGGTGAAGTGGGGGTCCGGGACTTCCGGCAGCACCCCGACGGTCAGCCGCGTTTGCTGGCCGAGCAGGGCGACATGAACGCCACCGCCGTTTGCCGCCGTGCCATTCGTCCCGTTCACCTCCAGCACGACGGCCCGGTACCCGGCAACCTCGCCGAGCTCCTTCAGCACCTGCGCGACCTCCTCCAGCCGGCGGTTCTTCTCCTCCGTCTGGCGCAGCTGGCGCCCGGCGTGGCGCAACGCCAGCTCGCGATCACCGGGATCGAGCGCCGCGACGGCCGCATCGAACTGCTCGAGCTCACCGCCCTCGGGACGGCAGAGCGCCAGGACCTCGTCCACTCTCTTCACTTGTGACTTGCTGATTGCAGGCATGACTCTCCCGATGGTCAACCCTCGATGAGGTTGAAACAGACCCGCGCGAGCGCACCGTCAATCCAGCAGAACGCCGCGAGGGCATCCTCCGGCACGGCGAATCGCGGGTCGATGATGAGCTGGATCTGGAACGGCAGCCAGAAGAAGCCGCAGGCCATGGCCTTGTCCTCGCTCGACAGGAAATGCGGCTGCAGCTGCTCGCCGCCGAATGGGTGCGAATGCGCCATCCCGCCACACCACTGGCCCCGCTCCGTAACCACCCGGACCTCCGCCAGCGCTTCCGGCGTGACGCGCAGTTTCATGCGCGCCCCTTCGGTGCCGTGCCCGAGCGGCGCCACGTCGACCACCGGGATTCCGAGCCGGCACCCGACGTCCATCTCCTGAATGATGAACGGCTCCACCACCAGGACGGCGCCCACCTCGACCTCGGCCGCCGCGCGCGCCTGCTCGAGCATCTGCTGCGCGTGCCGGCGCGGCAACAGGATGGCGGGGTGCCGGCAGGTGGGCAGCGACGTCAGGCCACAGTCCCACAATGACCGTTCCGCCAACCGCCCCAGCCGCCGCGGCAGCGGCCGGAAGCTCAGGCGGGTCCCATTGTCCGATGCCGGCACGCGTGCCGCAGGGCTGAAGCGGTACGTGCCCTGCGGCAGCACCTCCGCGGCCAGCAGGCGGGTCACCGTGGTCTCCGCGTCGTCTCGCAGCGATTCGCTGGAGAAGGTCTTCGTGAAAGACATGCTTCCCGCGCCCACCGCGACGCGGAGCTGGACCCGCCCCTGCCCGGCCTCGACCGACAGCTCGTCGACGCGAACCGCCGCGCCGTTGTTCGGCAGCACCCCAGCCAGAATTGCCGCCATGTGCGTGTCGGCAATCAAGCGCTCGTGGGCATGCGAGGGCAGCGGGCCCCGCCACACCTCGCGGTCCGAGTCGAGGGCGCGCAGAAGCAGGTCGATCTCCGTCACCCGTCACCCCCTCAGGCAACGCGCGGCGCGCCAGGGGTTACCTCCGGCATCGGCTCCACCTCGTCCCCATCCTGGACGGCCTCGCCGATGATGGCCGTTCCGTTCAGCTTCTCCGCAGTCCCGTTCCGGCGCTGCACGAACAACTCGTAGTGCTGCGGGCGGTTCTCCACGTCGACGCTGGGGAGACCAAGCGCATGGCTGATCTCCCGGGTGGCCTCCTCGACGGTCCAGTCGGCCGGCAGCTCGGCTTCGGTCGTCGCGCCCGTGGTGAACTGGCGCAGGACCGCGTTGATGTAGCGGGGGCTGGTTTCCTGTACGGCTTCCATTCTTCACACCTCCATACGCTGCTCCCGGGGTTCCGGGAGGTTGTTGGCGATGGCGTACTCGACGGCCACCGCGTCGTTGCGCAGACATTCAAAGACGGCCATGGCGTGCCGCGCGTCGTGACGAACCGCCTCGAGGAAGTAGTCGAGCTCGTCCTCGTCGCCGTCGGGCGGCAGGCGATTCCCCACGGTCAGGCTGAGGGCGGCGGGATCACGCACGACCACCCGCGAAAAGGCGAACCTGCCGTTCAGCTTCAGCACCGCATGGGCGGTTGCCCAGCGGACGGTCTCGCTCGCGCGCCGAGCGGGCAGCAGCGGCAGCGCGCGCTCGACCAGAAATCCGCCATCAAACGCCGACAGGATGAGCGGCGGCAGGTCCGCCTCGCCGGGAATCGAGAACCGCAGTTCGCTGTCCTTGCGTTCGAGCGCCGTCCAGCCCTTGCCGGCAGCCACCCAGCGGGCCATCTCGAGCAGTTCGCCGGTGCTGGCTGCCTCGCTGCCGTTCCCGAGAGCGGCCCCGGTTTGCACCGACGCGGCGGCCGCGCCGATGACCTCGCCGAGCCATCCCGCGCGGCGGCCATCGAGGCCCTCGACCGGCGGGATCGTTCCGACGACCACGAGCGTGCCGTCGCGAACGGCGAGCCGGGTGTTATAAGGCAGGTGAGCCGTGAGCAGGCCCAACAGCGCGTCGTCCCCGAGGCTCATCCAGGACACGCCGGTCGGCTGGCTGAAGCAGATGCCAGCCCGAAGGCGCTCGCTCGATACCGTCATGCTTCACTCCGTGACCGCAACCGGAGCTGGCGCCGCGATGCGCCTTCCGATTGCGGGGCTTGCTGGGTCGGCGAGGGCGTCCCGGACTCGAAGAACCCCCGGCGGTCGATCGGGAACCGCCCCTCGCCCATCTGTTGCCGCGCCCACACGGCCGCTTCGTGGCTGAAGGGTTGCGCGGCAGCAATGCGGGCCCACGCCAGCACGTGGTACGTGGAGACGATCCAGTCCGCGATCGTCATGCCGGGCGAGAACGACCCCAGGCAAACGAACGCCAGCGGCGGCAGGTCGCACCCGTCAAACGGATCATGAATGTGCACGTTGAACAGATCAGCCTGGCCGGCGATGACCAGCGGTGGTCGGTGCGGGTGGTCTGGAGCGAGCTCGTAGAGCACCGGAACCCGGCGTGCCTCCTCGCGAATGACACGGTCTTTGCCACGCACGACCGTGCGGACGTCGAACAGCACCTCGTACGCGCGACCATCGGGCGCCGCGCGGCGCAGTGACGCGCGCGTGCTCCGCGCCAAGGTGCGCCGTACCGATTCCGCTTCCATCGCCAGGCGGGCGTTCATGCGGGTACTCCTTCCACGACTGCCAGGGGGTAGGCCTGCCGATTGTGTTCGGCGAGCGTGTCGCGATCGAGGAGCAGGATGGCCTTCCACGGCAACGGGGCGAGTTGCTGGAGCAGCGCTGCGCCGAGATGACCGAGGCCGATCAACCCGAGGCGGGTCTCCCGGATGCGGGCGAGGTCGAGCTCCTTCGGCAAGCGGGAGAAGCGGGTGCGGCCGGCCGCGTCATCCCAGGGCATTCCGGCTTCCCATGCGATGGCTGGCGGGTCGAACCCGAACACGCGAACGGCGCCGGCGGCTTCGGCGGCAAAGACGTCGCCTGGGCGGAACCACGCGCTCGCCGGCCGCCGATGGGCCGCGGCGGCATCGGCCCAGCGAACCCGTCGCACCCGCCGCGCGGCAGCGAGGGGTCCGCCACAAATCGGGCATTCTCCAAGCGGCCGCCTCGCCGCGCAGTACACCGCCACCACGTGGACGCAGAGCTGGCAGACCGCGGTGGCCACGATCTCCGCAGCGCCAAAGACCAGGGAGGTGTCGTCCGTCACCTCACACTCCCGCATGAGCTCGTCGAGGGCCACGTCTTCAGGGTCAATCGGCAGCCACGCCACACGCCCCGAGGCGAGGGCGTGATCCGCCGCGCAGCGCGGGTTGGGATCGAGCCGGAAACGATCGAGGCGCCGGTTGCGAAGGTCGAGGCGGAGCTCTTCACCGGCGTGCACGGCTTCGGCGGTGACGCCGGCAAGCGCCAGCACTTCGCGGGCCGCCAGCGCGCCGCCGGCCTGGCCCATGACCAGCGTGCTCGGGAAGCCGTCGCCCGTCTCGATGCCGAGGCACGGCATGCCGACGTCTTCGCCCGCGCGCGCAAGATGCTCGGCTGTCCAGCCGTCGATCAAGCACGCGCCGCCCGTCGCCGGGGCGCAGACCGTCGCCCGCGCCAGCCAGAGATCGGCACGCACCCCCGCATCGACGGACGGAACCCCCGCCGCGAGGAGATGGCGCGCCGCCAGATAGCGGGCGTGGTCGGTGTCCACCGTAACCGCCGCAACGTTCAGCGCGGTGAACAGGCCGGGCGTCACGTCCGCCAGATCCGCCGCGATCGCTGCGATCGCCGACCACGGGTTGACGCGGCGCACGTGATCGCGCGCGATGTCCACCTTGGCGCGGCCGATAGCGGGGCGCTTCATCCCTGCGGTTGCGCCGGCAAGCATTCCCGGTCCTCCCAGGTGTAGAAATCGTCGAGGCGGGGCGTCCAGAGCAGGCGCCGCAGCGCCGCCGGTTGCCCGCACCCCGGCGTCGCGCACACGCCGCGCGGGAACGCCATCCAGCAGACGTTGCAGGCGCGCGCGCCGCAGCGCGGACAGGAAAGCACCGCCGAGCGCTCGCCCTCGCCGACGCGCTCGCAGCAGATCGGGCACGGATCGCCAGGCGCCGGCTGCACGGGCGCCGGAAGCGCGTCGGTGCTGAAGATGGCTTCCACCTGACCGAAAAAGACGTGGTCGCCGTGCGCGATCTCGTGCACGCCGTCCGTGACGTGGCGAGCGCCGACACTGACGCCGGCGTCAGGGGCGACCACCATGGCATACCGTCGCGGCGCGCGCTCGCTCGCCGCGAAGGGGATGACCGACGCAACCCACTCGGCGCCGTCGGCCGCGAGCCGCCCGCGTGCGTCGAGCCGCAGCGGCCCGCTCGAGGGGCACGTGAGGCGCCGAATCTGGTCGTCCGCCAAGAAGAAGAAAGCTGACATGATGAGGCCTCCACTAAAGCGAAGCTGAGCGACCGATGTCCATGTTCACTGCAGGAACCGAGCGCTAGAGATCAGAAACCGGACTTGATGATGGGATGCCGCGCGCGCGCCGCGGCGGCCGGAGGCGTTCGAGAAGCAGTCGCAGACCGCGCTTGCTCAGCGTGATCCAGTCGAACACCCGGCTCCCGGATTGATGACCAGCGACGACGCCCAGCAGGCGCCCTTGGAGGTCAAGTTCCTTGCAATGACGGAGGTTGACCAGGATGCCTTGGCTGGCGGGTACGAAGTGGGGATCAGCGAGGAGATCCGCGACCTCGCGCACGGCTCGAACGAAGGGCAGGAGGAAAACTCCTTCGCGCGTGCGCGCGTAGACGCGATTGCCCTTCAATGAAAGGTCGCAATCCCACAGCGCGCCGATGCGGCGCATGGCGCGCCGGCTCCCGAGAAACAAGTAGAGCACGTCCTTCGGGTCGAGCACACTCAGCCGGGAAGTTTCGGTGCTGATCGCGCGCGCGAGCAGGAGCCGCACACGTTCACCGCGCACCCCCTCGGACCTTGGAGAAGGAACGGTCTGCTTTGCCCGCTTCTGCCGCGACGATCGATCGCGAGCGCCGACGCCCTGCGGGGCGAGCGTGCTCTCGCTGCGCGCTGCGTGCTCCGTGTCCTGTATCATCCTCGTTCCTCCAGGATCGATTGCGCCCGGCGCCAGTTGCGTTCTGCCAGTCCGGCGAGCGCCGTGTAACTGACCGCGGCATCGCGGTCGTATGCGAGCCACCAGAGCGCGAGCGCAGAAAGGCAGCCGGCTCGCCGTCCCAGCGCAGACGCCGTCGCGGACCGGACCTGCCCGTCGCGGTCGGCCACTCGGCAAAGGAGACGACTCGTAACCCGAATCCCCGATTCGGAGGCGAGGCCACGCACCGCACTTAGGCGGACGTGCGGATCGTGAGACCCGAGCGCGAGCAGCAATCCCCGCACATCCCCGAGCGCCGCCAGGGCGTCGACGCTTTCTGCGCGCAGCCTCGGGCAGCGAGCCGCCAGTCCCTTCCGGATTCGCGCCATCGTCTCGGCGTCAGTCATCAGTCGTCGCTTTGCCGCCATACAGAACGTCGCGCTGGCCTGAGCGGCGCTCGGTGCCAAACGGTTGCTCAACCATGCGTCTGTCCATCGTACGCAGCTTTCGATATCAGTCCGCGGCGACGCGGGAGCGTCGCGCGAGCAGCATCACCCGCAAAGACTGGGAAGGGATGCCGGTTTCCTCACGCATTCAGGGCTCCGAAGAAATCCCCGTCACCGTAGATCACCACGCGTCACCGTCATGCTGTCTCCCGTTCGACTCGCAGGCGACTTCCAGCGGGCCCGGCGCCAACCGGCGATCGACCGCGGCCAGCGTGCACAACGCCGGCCTCGTGGAGCTGCATGATGGTCGCCGTGTCGATCAGCATGGGGGGTAGCCTCGCCCCGCGGCATCGGCATGGCAAGACAACACGCCGCCCACGTGCCCCTCTCCTGGCGCGTTTGCGTCGGGTGTGCCCGCCGGCGGACATCGATCCGGCAGCCGAGGGCGCGCCTCCCGTCGGTCTGTACGGATTCTTATCGCTAACAGCCATGCGTACCCTGCCATTCGCCGTACCAGAAGTGGGCTTGCCAATCGCTCGCTCGCGCTTCCCGGTGACCGACCACGGGCTTGAGCGTGGTATGCGCTGACTCTTCAGTGACCCCGTCGGGTGTTCACGAACGCCGCCTCGGTGGTCGTAGGTGCTTCTCATCCTCCTCGCCAGGATTACCCGACGTGAGAATCGGTCGACCCCGGGGTCAGGAAGACGGCACAGAAGTTCACCGTTGCAATTCGTTGCGGACCCGGACTACGCGTGGACAAGAGGGGAGGATTCCATGCAGGTACGGTGTCGATTGCGGGACATCATGGATGAGCGCGGCATCACGGTGGACGCATTGCACCAGCGCGCGCGCGTCGGGCGCGAAGCCATCGCGGCCTTGCGTAAGAACAACTGGAAGCTCGTCGGGCGCAGCACCATGGGCAGGGTCTGCAACGCCCTGAACATCACGCTCGACCAGCTCTTCGACTTGATTCCGGAGGATATCTGGGCAGCGGTCAAGCTGAGCCGTGAGATCACGATTCACTACGGATCGCGTACGGTGCTGGAGTCGCATGAAGCCAGCCGCAGCGGCGACGATGCGCAGCACTGCCGGCAGTATGTCGGCGTCTGGGATATGCGCGCCCTGACGTTGATCTGGGAGCATCTCAAAGGGTGGGGCCTCGACATCAGCGTGCGTCTGGAGGAGCACATCACGGGACTCGATCGTGGCTTCGACCCCTCGGTGCGCGAAGCGGTGCGCCGCGTGTTCGACACTGGGAACCACCTTGTGATTGGCTCACCCATCGCCAACCAGTTTGCGGAGAGTGTTGTGTGTCATGCGTACGGGGTGGCACCCTACGCCCCCCAGAAGCCCCAGCAGTTCCCTTACGAATTCGTATGGGACTCGGCGCGGGCGGTGACCTCGTCTTTTGGACGGCAAGGGGTCGAAGGTAAGTTTGGCATCGCGTCGACACGAACCGGCGAGCTCGTGGCACAGCGAACCGTCGTGAGTGACGGGGAGGGTCAGGACTGTGCGTTGATTCTCGTGCACCGCATCTGGCAACCGCCCACGCGCCGCGGGATCGGCGGCGAGGACGAGCGCGTGGTCATTGCGATCCTCGGCCACAGCGGAGTGGGAACCTATGCAGGTGCGCAGGTGGCAGCCGACCCGATCTGCGCCACGGGTCTCCACCCCCTGGAACGCGGCAAGCCGCAGCTGCGTGTGGTCGCCGCGACATACACCGCCAGCCCCGTGACGCCGCCGCGCGACAACCGCCAGGTAACCTCGGTCCGACTCCTCGATGACCCCGACGGCGGGCCACTGCGAGCCGCAACCGCCAGTCGTGCGCGGGGGACGAGGCGCCCGCCAAACAGCCGGGCACCGCGGCGGCGTTCACCGACCGGCCCCCGCACCGCACGCCTCGTCGGCGCGGCGACAAACGCTCACCGAGCGCGGTAGTGGGCGAGACCCACACCCTCTGCGTTGGAGAAAGGGCGGCCGAGCACGACCAATCCCAGTCACTCAACCGCCCTGGCTGCGCCCATTCTCGAGCAGCCGACTTGACACCGGGAGGGGCGGAGATAGAAGTGAGAGCGCTATCTATCTGGTTCTGCTGCGTGATACCCCCTCCATCGATCACGAACCTCTCGCGAAACCCGGATCGGTCAACAACTCGAGGACGGAACATGGCGACATCAAAGATCATCTGGACCAAGACCGACGAAGCGCCACTGCTGGCAACCTACTGTTTGCTGCCCATCATTCGGAAATTCACCAAGGGCTGCGACATCGAAGTGGAAATGAGGGACATCTCCCTGGCGGGGAGGATCATCGCCAACTTTCCCGACAACCTGACCGCGGACCAGAAGATTCCCGATCACCTGACGCAACTGGGGGAGCTCGCCAAGACGCCGGCGGCCAACATCATCAAGCTGCCCAATATCAGCGCCTCGATTCCGCAGCTGCAGGACGCCATCAAGGAGCTGCAGGGAAAGGGGTATCGCATCCCTCAGTACCCCGAAGATCCGCGCAACGACGCCGAGAGGGCTCTGCAGAAGCGATTTGGCGTGGTGCTCGGTTCGTCAGTCAACCCGGTCCTACGTGAAGGCAATTCCGACCGGAGACCGGCGGCCTCGGTGAAGAAGTTCGCCCAGAAACATCCGCACAAGATGATGCGTCCGTGGCCGACCTCGGGGTCCAAGGCGCGGGTGGCCCACATGGACGGCGGGGATTTCTTCGAGAGCGAGAAGTCCGCCACGGTGCAGAAGGCGTGCGACGTGCGGATCGAGTTCGCCGGCAAGGACGGCAAGGTGACCGTGCTCAAGGAGAAGCTGTCGCTGCTGGCGGGCGAGGTCATCGACACAGCGGTGATGAACGTCGCGGCCCTGCGCCGGTTCTATGCCAAGCAGATCGAGGAGGCGAAGAAGGACGGCGTGTTGCTCTCCCTGCACCTCAAGGCGACCATGATGAAGGTCTCCGATCCCATCATGTTCGGCCACTGTGTCTCCGTCTATTACAAGGATGCCCTCGACAAGCACGCCGACGTGCTCAAGCAGGTCGGCGCCAACGTCAACAACGGCCTGGCCGATGTCCTCGACAAACTCGGCCGGCTGCCGGCCGAGAAGAAGGCCGAGATCGAGGCGGACATTGCCGCCGTGTACGCCAAGCAGCCCGAGCTGGCCATGGTCGACTCGAGAAAGGGCATCACCAACCTGCACGTGCCCAACGACATCATCGTCGACGCGTCCATGCCCAACGTCGTTCGCGACGGCGGCAAGATGTGGAACCGGAAGGACGAGCTGCAAGACTGTATCGCCATGGTCCCCGATCGTTGTTACGCGACCATGTACAAGGTGATTCTCGAGGACGCCAAGAAGAACGGGCAGTTCGATCCGGCGACCATGGGAAACGTCGCCAACGTCGGCCTGATGGCGCAGAAAGCGGAAGAGTACGGGTCGCATGACAAGACGTTCGAGGCGCCTGCCGACGGCACGATTCGCGTGGTCGACGATTCCGGGACCACACGCCTCGAGCAGACCGTGGAGGTCGGTGACGTCTTCAGAATGTGCCAGACGAAAGATGCAGCGATCCGCGACTGGGTCAAGCTGGCCGTGACCCGGGCAAGGGCCAGCGGCTCACCAGCGATCTTCTGGCTGGACGAGCGCCGCGGCCACGATCGGGAGATCATCAAGAAGGTGAAGCAGTATCTGCCCGAGCATGACACCACCGGCCTCGATATTCGCACCATGAAGCCGGAGGAGGCGATGAAGTTCACCCTGGAGAGGGTCCGCAAGGGAGAAGATACGATCTCCGTCACCGGCAACGTGCTTCGTGATTACCTGACGGATCTGTTTCCGATTCTCGAGCTGGGAACCAGCGCACGGATGCTGTCGATCGTGCCTCTGATGGAAGGCGGCGGCCTGTTCGAGACCGGCGCCGGCGGTTCGGCGCCCAAGCACGTTCAGCAGCTCCAGAAAGAGGGTCATCTGCGGTGGGATTCGCTCGGCGAGTACTGCGCGCTTGTTCCATCGCTCGAGTTGATCGCCAAAAATACCGGGAACAAGCGAGCGACACTCCTGGCGGAGACGCTCGACCAGGCCGTCGGCAAGTACCTGGGAAACGCGAGGTATCCGTCCCGCAAGGTGAACGAGATCGACAACCGGGGCAGCACCTTCTACCTCACCCTGTACTGGGCGCAGGCGCTGGCGGCGCAGGAAAGGGATGCCGAGCTGAAGACGCGTTTCGCCAAGGCGGCGAAAGCGCTCGAGGAGAACGAGTCGAAGGTCGTCGAAGAGCTGCTTGCCGCCCAGGGGAAACCCGTCGATCTCGGCGGGTACTACGCCCCCGATCCCGCCAAGGCGGAACGGGTGATGCGTCCAAGCCCAACCTTCAACGCAATCATCGACGCGTTGTAGTAGGTTGGCGGCGCCTTCATCGACGACGTCACTTGCCGCCGCGTATCAGTGCCTGGTAGTCGAAGGACCCGGGGCTCAGCGGAATGCGCCGGGCATTGGGCCAGTTCTCTGCCGCGCGCACGACGGGACACGTCGCCCGGTCCATCCTGACGTTGTACACACAGCGATAGATCATGTTGCTCGCCCACAGCCGCTCGCTCTCGGCCCCTGGCAAGCGGCTTCTGCCCACGTACGCGAGCACCTGGTACGAGTTGATGAGCTCTCCCTTCCAGTCGAACTTCCGGTTCCAGGCCCCGTTGAACGTTCCCTTGTCGATGTACAGCTGCACTTTCCCGTACAGGTAGTAACGATCCTTGGGGATGCCCTCGATGACCCACTGGGGCCTTCTCACCATGGCAGCGGCGATGGGGGCCCACGGAACGCCTTGCCAGTTCGGGTCCTCGAGGCCCAGCTGGGCAATCGCAGGCCAGCTGTTCTGCCATCCGCCACCGGGGAGGGGAATCTGCACGACCTGCTCCGGGTTCAGCGCCAGGGGATCGACGTATCGAAGCATCTCCTTCTCGCCGACCAGTTTCCAGGTGAAGTCTTCCGGCTTCCCGTCGAAGAAGGGACCGTCGTCCTGGCTCATGTCCGAGCCCAGAAAGCCGTCGGAGCGGTTTGACGGGCTGACCTGCCGGACCCTCCTGAGGGCCGGGACAAACGCCCATATGGAGTCCCGTTTCTCTGGATCGCGATACCGCCAAGACAGAGCGGCCGTCCCGTAGAGGTCCGCGGGGGCGAGTGTGTTTGAAATGAATTGCCAAAAGAGACTCTTGGGATTGTTCGGAGGGATGTACCTGCGCGGCTGGGACTCGTAGTAGAGGAAACGGACCTCTTGAGTGATCTTTCGCTCCGCCCCGTGACGACCAACCCAGGTGACCTCGGTCTTATTGTGATAGTTTCCGAGGTTCCAGTAGTCGTAGTAGTGATTCCACAGCACCTTCACACCAGCGTCGCTATCTGCCGGATCAATGTCCGGGAATGGGAGGCCGTCGACGGCTGGGGGCTGCTTCCCGGTGTCTTTCTCGATGACGGTTCCCAGCCGATCCACGGTGTACCTTCCCCGGTTCATCTCAGTAGCCGCCTCGAATGCATCATCCCGCCGGTACAGCCCCTCCGGCCACTCGATGATGGGGTTGCGGTAGTCTCCCGTCTGGTAGAATTTCAGGATCTCAGGTGGGAGCAGATCCCGAGCCAACTCCCAGTTCTCTCGCGACAGAACATCGCCCGGCTTCAGCCCCTCGCCGTGGGCGACGTTTGCGAGCAACAGGACGCCGACGAGCAACGCTCTGGTTCGTGCATGCCTATCCGTCCGCATGGTCCCGACCCCCTGCGCCCCTCGCGGGCGCAGATACTATCAACCTGCCCTCTCGGCCACAGGCCCCCGTGTAGCCCCTGTTCGTCTGCCCCCGCCCTACACGCCACAGTTGGCGGCCCTTGCCCCGGGGATAGGCCAGTGACGGCAACACTGTCAAGAAGAAAGCAACAGAAGAAAGCAACGGAGCCGCCCCACCAAGTGGAACGGCTCCCAGATCAGCGTGCGGCGATCGCCCCCCGTACCGACAGTTGCCCTAAGCCTACGGTAGAAACCCCCGTTCTCGACAGTTGCTGATCTGCGACCGACCTCCTCGGAGCTTACACGTCCCCGACTCTCCGATGACGTCGCGGCGATCAAAGGTCTTAGTCGAGAGAACCACCGTGATCGGCTCGGTCGTGAGCGGCGGCGGAAAGTCGCGTTGCCGAACCGAGATTTGAACTTTGAAGAGGTTCGGCAAGCGCATGGGAGTGAACTTCGCCCGGCGCTGCGGATGCCCGCCTGCTGTCAGCCTACAGAGGACTTGCGGTCCCAACAGGGTCGTACGCGCGCTGCATTCTCCGCCGCTCCAGGTTACGCTCTCGTCGACGCCGCCGGCGCCCATGACGCGCATCTTGAAGCCGGTGGTGAGCAGATCGTTGACGAGATCAGCGTAAGGTGCATTGGCATTCACGACGGCCTGCAGGCGGATTCTGCCGTCGTCCGAACCGGCGTTTGCTCCCGTGTCGGCGCGCAGGCGCACGCGCTGGAGGATCAGGCTCGCTGTGGCGAAGTTGGGGTCACAGACGTCTCCGATGCCGTCCCCGTCGGTGTCGGCCTGATCGGGATTGAAGTGATCCGGGCAGTTGTCGCCGACGTCGGGTACGCCGTCGCCGTCGCCGTCGCTGGGGGCACAGCCGGCGTAAGAGGTGAGATCGCTCTCGACGAAATCAGGCGGAATGCCCAGCCCTTGCGAGAGACCCATCAAGCCGTCAAACGCCGCCAGAGATCGCTGGGTGATGCGAATCCGTCCGTCGAAGAACAGCTCGATCTGGAAGCTGTTCGAGTTCACCGTTTCGATCTCGGGTACGTTCTCGAAAGTCACGGCGACCCGGTCACTCAGCTGCTTCCAGGAGATCGTGCCCCCGGCACTGGGATAGAGATCGTCAAAGAGCGCCGCAACGCGCGGCAGGGCGAAGTGGGAGGCGAACGATTCGGCGTAGCTGAGGTCGCCGGCACCAAAGGTGACGTAGCCGTTGCTGCCCACGAAAAAGGAGTGGTAGCTCGTGCCGTAGAGAGACACGGTGGCCCCATCTGCGAGTGTGACCTCTGCGAAGCTGTCGTCGCTGAGGATCAGAAGGTTGCCCCCGCCGGGGTTGGTCGGGAACGACGTCGCGAAGGTGAGGCACGCGTCATAGAAGTTCGGTGAACCGTTCGGCGTGAACGTCCACGACCGGTTGTCCAGATCGTTGCCCGTGGGGTCGAAGAGCTCGGTGAAGTAGTCGTGCTGAAACAGCGTTGTGAAGGAGTAGCAAGCCCCGCCGTTGTCATCGATGGAGGCGTTGCCGGCCAAGTCGGTGACCTCGACGAGGTAGAAGTAAGTCGTCGACGACGAGAGCCCTCCGAGCACGACCTGATGTGTCACGCCAGGCGTGGTTTGCGTTTGCGCCTGCGTGAGGGCACTGCACGCGAGGCCGTAACGGACCAACGCGGTTGTGGGCTCGTCGGTGGTCACACTCACGACTGCCGTCCCGGCAGTGATGTTGATCGTTGCCACGCTCACGATGACGGGGGCGTTGCAATCGACCGCGGCGGTGTCTTGGACCGTGGCAGGATTGCCCGTGCCGTCGTCGGCGTCGTTGTAGGTGGCGGCAATGGTCTGACCGTTTGCCACTTGGAGCGTACCGTCGTTCACGCTCGTGGCACCAGCGACGGTGGCAAGAGAACCGACGAAGACACCCGAGTCGACCGGGGTCTCGATGAGGGTGACCGCTTCACTATCTCCCCCGTCCGTGGTCACGGTCACGGCCAGGGAGCCAGTCATGGCCAGGTCCGCGTCGCCCACGGTCAGCGACATGCTGTCGGTACAGCGGTAGACGCCGGCGTCGAGAGCAATGAAGCCCGCGGAGGTGACGTTCGACATGGCGAGAACGTTGTCGAGCTCGAAGAACCCCGGTCCGGAAAAGGATTGCGGGACCACCCAGCGGAACGTAATCCGGACCGCCTGCCCGCCGAAGGCCGAGACGTCGACCTCTCCCGTCTGCATACCAGTATCGGGTACGAACGTTCCTGCCATCGCTCGCAGTACGAGCGTGCTTTGTAGAGGCGATCCGCCGCCCGACGGCTCGACGTCGACGCGAAATTCCCGGTCGACCGTTGCCCCATAGCCGAACAAGTCCCACGCTGCCCGGTAATCGAACTTCAACACCGGCAGACCGGCGGGAAGGACGACATCTTGCGCGACGCGAATCGCGCCCGGGCTCCCTCCGTCAAACCCATGCTGTGCGGAGAAGACTCCCTCGGTCGGTTGGCTGGTAAAGAAGCCGAATCCCGAGCTATTGCCCGCACCCGCAACGGTGAGTGGGAAGAAAGGACTGGTGATGTCGTGAACGACCCATCCGGTGAAGTCCCCCGCTTCGAATCCGCAATTCGTAAAGACATTCGCGGGATTGTTGCAATCCTGGGGCACGAGGGTGGTAAACGAGTAACAGACGCCACCATTGTCGTCGATGAAGAGATTGCCAGCCGCGTCGGTGACCTCGACCCGGAAGAAATGCTGCGTGGCGGGGGCCAGGCCCTCCAGCACGACCTGATGCATGGTGGCGAAGCCGCCGACTGACTGCACCTGGGTCAAGCTGTCGCATGCCGTTCCATAGCGAACCATTACCGTCGCGGGTTCGTCCGTCTCCAGCGTTACCGTCGCCGTGTAGTCGGCGACGTTCACTGCCGCTACGTTCGACGTCTGCGGGGCCACACAGTCGACCACCGCGGTAGCCTGCACCGTGGCGGGGTTTCCAGTACCGTCATCGGCGTCGTCGTAGGTGGCGGTGATGGTGTCGCCATTGGCCACGTTGATGGTGCCGTCGCTGGGGCTCGCGGCACCGGGCGCGGTGGCTACGGAGCCCTCGAAAACACCCGAGCCGGTCGTGGTCTCGATGAGGGTGAGAGTTTCGCTGTCGCCACCGTTGGTGCTCACGTTCACGTCGACGGAGCCCGCCGTCTTCAGGTCGGAATCCGCAACCGTCAACGCCGCGGTGTCGGCGCATTTATAGAAATTCTTGTTCAGGGTCAGAGTCCCCGCCGGGGTAACCGTCGTGAAGTTGTAGGCGACGACGGCGAAGTCCTGATCCGTCGAGTCCGAGTTGCCGGGAATGCCGTCACCGGCGATGGTCACGGCGTCTACGGTGATGCTGGCAGACCCGCTCACTCCGGGCGAAAGGAAGACCGCCTCGGCGTTGTTGCGCGCGTCTGCCGTTCCCGCCGGCTGCGATTCTCCGGCGACGAAGTTGTTGCCGATGTAGGTGTTGCCGCCGGCGGTGAAACGCAGATTCAAATCGTTCACAAACGCCGCAGCAAACGTCGGTCCGGGAGCATCTGTCCACACCAGAGCGACGCGAACCGGTTGAGAGGGATCGACGATCGAACCCACGAACGTGACCGTCTGACCGGAGCTGTCGAAAACGGTCGCCTGGTCGTGGAAGAAACGGGGCGCCGTGGTATCGAACCCCAGGCTCCCGTCGGCGATGCCAAACCCTTGATTGATTCCAGGCAAGCTTTCGTTCGCGCCCGCGCCGGTGAGGTGGCGTGCGCCGTGGATGACGTACGCCTTCTGCAACGCCGGGCTCGGTGACGCGATCCCGTAAACTCGGGCGAGCAATTCTTGGGTCAGCGAACAGGTTCCCGCGATGGCCGGTGTGGAGTGGCTCGTTCCCGAGGACCACGTGTAAGCGGTACCGGGCGGGAACAGTGCGTCCGTGCCCGGGGGCGCGAAGTCATTGGTTGCCGCACCACAGACGCCTGAACCGTTGAAGACAGGTTGCGAGGCGGCCCCTTGAATGAAAGTCCCCGGGGCGACGACGTCGGGCTTGATCCGGGCGTCTGCGCACGGACCGCGGCTGGAGAAGGACGCCATGTCTCGCGCGTCATCCCCGGAGCCACCCCCCAGACCGCAGCCGTCGCCAAATACGGCGTCTGGGTTTGAAGTCTCGCTCGCACCGACCGTGAGCACGTTCTTCGCCGTACCCGGACTTCCCACCGATTCGGCGAAGGGGCCGGCGTTGCCGGCAGCAAAGACGAAGAGCAACTCCTGGTTGCCGGAGACCCCGTTCTGGGCATCCCGTGCCAGCTCGTCGTACTCCTGGGCGAAGGAGTCATAGGATCCGAACACGTCGGCTCCCCAAGAGTTCGTGCTCACCCGCGCGCCGCGGGCGTAGTAGTCGCTGACCATGGTCGAGTTGCCGAAGCCGATGTCGAAGCCCGGCGTGAAGATACGCACGTTTGCCAGCCGGCCGTACGGCGAGATGCCCAGACCGTAGTTGAAGCCGAATACGTCCTCGACCGCCGCGCCGCTGGCGGCGTTGAACGCGCCGACGATCGACGCATTGATGTTGCCATGGCCGTCGGGGCCCTCGGCGCTCGCGGTGAACGAACCGGGCGGTGTTACGGCGAAGGTCACGCGGCTTGGCAAGGCGCCGTTGTTGAGCTCGTGGAACTCGGGGTTGACCGGATTGGTCGAGCCGTTGTCGACGCCGTCGTCGACGACGACAACCACGGGGTAAGCGGCCGGATCGGTTGAAAACCCCTTGCCGGCCAGCCACGAGAGATATCCCGGTCCCGCCGGGTCCTGCAGCGACCCGTTCAGGTTGCCCGCTACGATTTGCCCCTGCCGCTCGTCGTAAAGCTTCGGCTCGACGTAGGGCTCGATGTTGACGACCGAATCCACGTTGGCGATGGCCTCCAGGTCGGAGCCCTTCACCGCCAGTCGGACGTTCACGTATCTGCCGTTCAACACCTCGAACGGATCGGCAAGAATCGTTTGCGCTTTCCTGGTCACACTGGAAACGGCGCTGCGACCGCCGCGGTTGAAGAGTTGCACGGTCACCTGGACGACGCTGTCGGTGCCCAGCACGTTGTCCAGCCGCGGCGACAAAGCGTAGTCCGGATAATATTCGCCGTGATACTGGATCGCGGCGTAGCTTGCCGCCAGGTTCTTGAGGCTGCGAGCGATCGCGTTGCTCGCCGTCCACACCAGGTAGGCGTTCTGCGGAACGTAGTGAACGACCTCCGCTCCCGTTGCCACCAGCCGCCGCAACTCTGCCTCCGACGGCGGAGCGGAGAACTGGATCAGCTTCAGACGTCGAGACCCGCGTGGCGAAGACAAGACGCCGGGCGTCGAGGCAGAGCCCAGGCGCGTATCGATGAGCTGCCGGCGTAAGGAGATCTTGTCGAAATCGGCACGCACGGCGATTCCGGGAATCGCACCAGCCCTCTGAGCGGCCGCCTCATCCAGGGTCGCGACCGCGTACCCGCCGCGGTCCGCCACCACCACTCCGCCGTGCCTGCGAACGTAGTCACTGGCCGCGGCGTTGGTAGTGTCCAGGATGACCTTCGTCGTCGAAGGGTCTGCAGCCGAGGCCAGCCCTGGGAACAGCATCAAAAGCAGTGTGATGGCACCGGCTATTGCCTCGAACGTCCGGTTGCGGCGATAGCGCCAGTGACTCTTCCTGAAACCGTCCCCCTGACATCGCGCTGCGAAGGCGAAGCTTGCCCCGGCGCTGAGCTGCGTTGCTTCCATGGCCCCCGCTCCCCAAGATGCCACGAGAATCGCCCCCCAAAATGAGCGGAGGCGGGTCATACTGTGAAATGGATCGAGATGTCAAACGGTTTAATAGGGGAAATCTTGGTGATGCGGGGGACGGGGGGACGTTTTCGGCTCTTTGTCCCGTCGCTCTGTCTAAGATGTCACACCAGGCGCGCGCTGGTCGACCGGCGAGAGCAAAACAAGTTAGCAGTCCTCGGCTATGTGCTGGTCGATGAACTCTCGCATCACGCGCAGCGCCTCCGGTAGGCGCGCAATGAACCCCATGTGACTGGTGGGGTACCAGCGGATCGCCGGCTCGCCCCAGTGCTTCCACATCCTCTTGACCACGCGCGGGTCGAAGAAGCGATCGTTCGACGCGGCGATCAGGAGAATCCGGTCCACCGGCAGCTTGGGGAGCAGCCCGTGCCAGCCCACGCTGGTCACGAACTCGCCGAACTCCTTGTTGCCCCAGCCGAAGGAGCGGAGATCGCGCCGCATCTTCCCAAGCACCGGCGCGTCGGCAACCAGGGCTCCCAGGTCCATATGTGCGATGAGGGGAACGGAGAAGGCGAAGCGCTCCTCCAGACAGGTGAGGCAGAGGGTCAGTGCGCCGCCCAGGCTCAGCCCCGCGACCCCCACGGGTCGGGCATCCTCTGCGAGCAGACAGCTCAAGAGGGTCCTGGCGTCGAGCAGAGTCTGGCGCAGGGCCTCGAAGCTGCGCACCAGGTCGGCCGTCCAGTAGAACTCACCGCTGAAGCGCGCGCCGCGCGGGGTGCGCCGCCCGTGGTAGGGGAACTGCATCTGGATGACTTCCGCGTTGAGCTGCAGCGCCATGCTCGCCAGCAACGCGAACTCCTCGATGTAGGTCTCGGGCTGCATGTAGCCGTGGAGGTAGAGGAGGCGCGGGCGCGGGCGGGCTGCCGCCGGGCGGATGCGCCGAGCGTACACGTGGTGCGCTTCGCGGTAGCGCTCCAGGTACCGGCGGCGGAACCTGCGTTCGATCGGTACGTGCAGGGAGCGGAACACGAGGTCCTCGCTAACCAGACCGGGCAGTCGCCAGCGCGCGCTCACGCTCACCTTGGGTACGCGCTTCGGCGCCGGGAACAGCTCCTCCAGCGGGCGTCCGGCATAGGTGCCGAGATCGGCCAGCGTGTTCGACACTGGGTGCGCTCCGAGCTGCAGGATCTCGCTCAACGCACCAGTCACCACGTCTGGATGCGGGATACTCAGGGCTGCCTTAGATCGTTTCGTGCGTGCACCTTCGCACACATGCGCTCGTAACTCATCGCCGTGTACTTGGAGGCATTTGCCTGATCTTAGCACCGTCCAACGCCACGTGCCCGAGCTCGACCAACACTGTTACCTCGCACAGCTGCAGCACCTGAACAAACAAGCGGGCCACGGCCCGCAAATGGCGTTGCCGAAAGGTCGACCATCACCGGAGGTACTGGCGCTCGGACAGGTCGCCACCGTCCGAGCAGAACTTTCATCTGCCGGTTCTCCGCGGCTTTCAGGGCGCACGACGACGTCCCCAGGTTCCTCTTGTCGCGACAGGCCCTGGGTCCCGGGCTCGGTCTCGTCCAGTGCGACCGCTGGCCGCCGTGTTCAGGGCCATTGTGCGAGGAACTCCTGCGCGACTGCCGCCGGGCTGTGCCCCGTTTCGTCGACGGCGCGGTTGAGCGAGCGCATCCGCTCCGCGTCGATCGCTCCGCCGAGGCGGGCGAGCGCGGCCACCACCTCGGGACGCTCGCGGACGAGCCGGCGGCCTACCAGCACGATCGCGTCGTAGGGCGGGATCGCACCGCGGGTGTCTGCCAGCGTCACCAGGTCGAAGGCGGAGATCCGACCGTCCGACGAGTAGGCCGTGATCACGTCGACCTGGCCCGCGGCCACGGCCGTGTACAGCAGCGACGGATCCATGGTGCGCTGCTCGGCGAAGGCGAGGCCGTAGACCGCGCGCACCGCTGCCCACTCGCCCCGCGCCCAGAATTCGTAGTCGGCGGCGGCGCGCAGACGCGCCGCGTGGGGGGCGAGATCGTCGAGGCTCCACGCGCCCAGGGCGGCCGCGCGGGCCCTGGTCAGAGCGAAGGCGTAGGCATTCTCAAAACCCAGGCTGGCGGCCACCTCGACGCCGTGCTGCTCGGCCAGCCAGCGCCGCACCTCGGCGAGCACGTCGGCACGCCCCGGCCCAGTGCCGGAGCGATGCATCAGGGTGGCCCAGATGGTGCCGGTGTACTCGACGTAGGCGTCGATCTCGCCGCGCGAGAGCGCATCGAAGGCGACCGTCGAGCCCAGCGACGAGGTGACTTGCACAGGCAGGCCCGTCGCGCGCCGCACCTGTCCGGCCAGCACCTCGGCCAGCACGTACTGCTCCGTGAACGTCTTGGCGCCGACCCGCACCGGCCGCTCGCCCTCGGCTGCCCTCGTCGAGCCCAGGGCCGCGAGCCCCGCGTGGAGAGCGAGCAGCAGCAAGCCTCCGAACCCGACGGCCACCAGCGTGCGCCGTCGCCTGGCGTAGCCGCGCCCCACGAGCTGGACGAGCCCGTCCAACGCCAGCGCCAGCGCGGCGGAGGCCCCGCAGCCCACCAGCACGGCGTCGAGGTTGCGGGTCTGCAGCCCGCCGAAGATGTAGTTGCCCAGGCTCGGAGCACCCACCGGCGTCGACAGCGTGGCCATGCCCACCGTCCACACGGTCGCGGTCCGGATCCCGGCCAGGATCACCGGCAGAGCCAACGGCAGCTCGACCCGCCACAGCCGCTGCGCGGGCGTCATGCCCAGACCACGGGCGGCCTCGATCGCGGCGGGGTCGACACCAGCCAGGCCGGTCACGGTGTTGCGCAGGATCGGCAGCACGCTGTAGAGCGCCAGCCCGAGGAAGGCGGGCAGGAAGCCGATGCCGCGCAGGCCCAGGGCCGAGAGCAGCGGCACCATGACCGCCAGCAGTGCCAGGCCGGGGATGGTCTGGATCACGCCCGCGGCGGCGAGCAGCGCGCTCTCCAGCCAGGCCCGGCACCGCACCAGCACACCGAGCGGCACGCTGATCAGCGTGCCCACGGCGAGCGCGGCCAGGGCGAGCTGCAGGTGCGCGGTGAGCAGGCCCGGCAGCAGCGTGATCTGCTCGCTCACCGCGCCTCCCCGAGCAGCGCGTCCACCACTCGCGCCTGGCGCCGCGGGGTGTCGAGCAGACGCGCCACGTGCTCGTCGGCGGGCGCGCGCATCAGCTCGGCAGGCGTGCCGAGCTGGACGAGGCGCCCGGCACGCATCACGCCCACCCGGTCGGCGAGCAGCAGCGCCTCGGCCATGTCGTGGGTGACGAGCACGGCGGTCAGCCCCAGCCGGCCCCGCACCGCCAGGAACGACTGCTGCAGGTGATCGCGGGTGATCGGGTCGAGCGCGCCGAAGGGCTCGTCGAGCAGCATCAGTCGCGGCGCGGCGGCCAACGCCCGCGCCACGCCCACCCGCTGCTGCTGCCCACCCGAGAGGGCGTCCGGGAAGCGGGGGGCCAGGGTGGCGTCCAGCTCCAGGAGCGTCAGCAGTTCCTCGACACGCGCGCGGATCCGTTCCCGCGGCCAGCGGAGTAGCGTGAGCGGCACCGCCATGTTCTCGGCCACCGTCATGTGGGGAAAGAGGCCCACCCCCTGGAAGACGTAGCCGATGGAGCGGCGGAGCGCGTGCGGCTCGAAGGAAGAAGCGTCGCGCCCGTCGATTGTGACCCGACCGGCGTCGGGCTCGACCAGGCGGTTGACCATTTTGAGGGTGGTCGTCTTGCCCGAGCCCGAGCCTCCGACGAGGGCCAGGAGCTCGCCCCGGGCGACGGTGAACGAGACGCCTTCCACGGCGAGGGTGTCGCCGTAGCGCCGCGTGAGTCCCTCGGCCTCGATCATCCGCCGCGGCGTCTCCGTCGCGCGCCACTTCTCCTCGGCCATCTGCAGTCTCGGGGGACGGGCCGAACGTTACCGGCCCGCGGGGAACGGCGCAACCGCGGCGCCACGCGCCGGCAGACCGGAATGCGTTGGCCTCGGACGATCTCGTTCGGTAAAATTGCAGGGTGTCTCCCCTGCCCTGCGAGTCCGTCTGGAACTACCCGCGCCCGCCCCGCCTCGAGCCGACGTCGCGGCGCATTCGCGTCGTCTTCGCGGGACTGACCGTGGCGGACTCCACCCGTGCCCTGCGCCTGCTCGAGACCTCGCACCCGCCGACCTATTACATTCCGCCCGGAGACGTCCGCACCGATCTCCTCGAGCCGTCGGGCCGCAGCAGCTTCTGCGAGTTCAAGGGAAGGGCGCGCTACTGGACGCTGCGCGCCGGCGGGCGCTCCGCGCCGGACTGCGCGTGGAGTTACCCGGATCCGACACCGGCGTACCGGGAGCTGCGGGACCATCTGGCCTTCTACGCAAGCCGCGTGGACGAGTGCTTTGTGGACGACGAACGGGCCACGCCCCAGCCGGGTGCCTTTTACGGCGGCTGGGTCACGTCTGATCTCGTAGGCCCCTTCAAGGGTGATCCCGGCACGGAGGGCTGGTGACCGCACGCGTCGAGAGCGTACGGGACGCTCGGGAGGGACTCCGTCGCATGGCCGAGGAGGTTCGTACGGGGCTCCTCGCGCAACCGCTCCCCTCACTGCCAAGCAAGTACTTCTATGACGACCGCGGCAGCGCCCTCTTCGACGAGATCACGCGGCTCCCCGAGTACTACCAGTCCCGCACCGAGCAGGCGATCCTGGAGGCGATCGCCGACGAGGTGATCGCTCTCGCGCGACCACGCGAGTTGGTCGAGCTCGGCTCTGGTGTGGGCCGCAAGGTCCGCCTCCTGCTCGACGCCATGAAGTCGCGGGGGCTCCTGGAGCGCTGCGTTCTCCTGGACATCAGCGAGCGCTTCCTCACCGACTCCGTTGCGTGCCTCGACGCCGACTACCCCGGGCTCGATGTGCGGGGCGTCGTGGGCGACTTCCTCGACGACCTCCCCGCGCTGGGCCCGGGCGGCGGGCGAATGGCACTCTTCCTCGCAGGCACGATCGGTAACCTGCACCCCGACGAGGTGCCGCCTTTCCTGCGTGCGATGACGGGTCAGCTCGCGCCGGGCGACTCCTTCCTCGTCGGCCTCGACCTCGTCAAGGACGAGGCGCGGCTCCACGCCGCCTACAACGATGCGGCGGGCGTGACCGCCGAGTTCAACCGCAACATCCTGCGCGCCGTCAACGACGGCGTCGGAGCCGACTTCGACCCGGAAGGCTTCGAGCATGTGGCCTTCTACGACCGGGCGAACGCCTGGATCGAGATGCGGCTTCGGGCGAGGCGAGAGATGCGGGTCCGGGTGCCGCGCGCCGGTCTCGACCTCACCTATCGGCCCGGTGATCAGATCCGGACGGAGATCTCCTGCAAGTACACGTTGGAATCGTTCTCGGCACGCCTCCCGGGAACCGGGTTACGCCTGGCGAGCTGGCACACAGACCCCGAGGGGTTGTTCGCCTCCGCTCTCCTCCGCCGGACGGAGGGAGCGTAAGCACGCAGGGAGGACGATGACGACGTCGATCGCCCCGACCGCCGTCCACGAGGCGCTCGCGGCTGCGTGGGAGCGGTCCGATCTCCTCTTCGGCCTGCTCACGGCCGAGGCCTTTCTCGCACGTCCGATACATCTGCGGCAGCCGTTTCTCTTCTATGCCGGCCACCTGCCGGCCTTCGCCTGGAACCACCTCGGGCGCGGCGTGCTCGGCCGGCCGGCCTTCAGCCCCGGCCTCGACGGCCTCTTCGAGCGCGGGATCGACCCGGCCGACGACGGGGACTACGTCGCGGACGACGCGGCGGCGTGGCCGGCCTTGGCCGAGCTGCTCGCCTACCGCGACCGTGTGCGGAGGGAGCTGGCGGGGATCGCTGACGACCCGGTCGTCCTCGAGGTGCTCCCCATGGTCATCGAGCACGAGCTCATGCACCACGAGACGCTCCTCTACATGCTCCAGCGGCTGCCCTTGTCGATGAAGCTCCGGCCGGCTTGGCTGCCCTCGCCCGTGTCTGGTCGTGCCGCGACACCGCAGAGGGTCGCCATCCCCGCGGGGACGGCCGTCCTCGGTGCGCCGCGCGGCGGGCGCTTCCGCTGGGACAACGAGCACCCGGAGCAGGCCGTGGACGTGGAGGCCTTCCACATCGACTCGCTGCCGGTGACGAACCGCGAGTTCCTTCGATTCGTGGAGGCCGGCGGCTACGCGGAGCGTCGGCTGTGGACGGACGACGCGTGGCGCTGGCTCCAGCGGCGCGGGCGCCGGACGCCGGAGTTCTGGACGCAGGACGCTCACGGCCTTCGCGTGACGACACTCTTCGACGAACGACCCTTCGACGAAGCCGCCGACTGGCCGGCCTCCGTGGCCCACTGCGAGGCTGCGGCCTACGCGCGGTGGCGCAGCGCACGGCTGCCGACCGAGGCCGAGATCCACCGGGCCGCGTTCGCCACTCCGGAGGGCGAGCTCCGCGAGCACCCTTGGGGAGACGGCGCTCCCCGCCCGGAGCACGGCAACCTCGGCTTCCGTCTCTGGGAGCCGGCGCCCGCCGGTGCGCACCCAGCCGGCGCGAGCGCTTTCGGCGTTCACGAGCTGGTGGGCAACGGATGGGAGTGGACCTCGACTGCCTTCGGCCCGCTCCCGGGGTTCGAGCCACTACGACGCTATCCGGGCTATTCCGCCGACTTCTTCGACGGCCGCCACTTCGTGTTGATCGGCGCGTCCTGGGCCACTGACACGCAGCTCGTCCGTCGCAGCTTCCGCAACTGGTTCCAGCCGCACTACCCCTACGTCTTCGCCAAGTTCCGCTGCGCCGGGCCCGCGTGAAGCCGGGGCGCCAGCGGGCGCGTCAGCTCCGGTCCCTCTTCGGCCAGATCTCCCGGAGCGGCATCCGCGGCTGTCGGTTGGCATGAGGGTGTCTCAGCGACTGGCGTACTGCGTCAGACAGATGGGATCTTATCCAAATGTGGTTCATCCGCGCGCAACTGGAGAGGGCGAGGTTCCTGCCGAGCCGCTTCCGCCTCGCAACACGGCTCCGCAGCAGCGGCGCCCTCCCAAAGGGATACCTGATCCGCGGAACCGCAAGATCCCTCTCGCCCGACTCTACATCACGGATCCCAAGTCCAAGAGGAACAGCGCCCACCACCCCACCATCATGTGAGAAAGAATCGGGCCCACCAGTGAGCGCTGCCGGGCGAAGAGCACTCCCCAGAAAACACCGGGCAGGAAGACGGCCAGCGCCAGGGTTTCGGAGAGATGCAGGTGCGCGCAAGTGAACATCGCGTTCGATATCACGATCGCCCAGAACGTGCTGCGTGGACCCACGAGGAACGACTGTAGAGAGCTCTGCAGGGCGCCCCGTATCGAGATTTCCTGGAGGGGAACCAGAGCCAGGTACCCCAAGGCAATCAGGGCGACGAAATACGCGTCCCTGGGCCCAGCGTCGGGGTTGACTGCCGCGTAAATGTTGAACAGCGGCGTGTGCGAGAACTGGGGCACCGTGCGGATCAACGCGAACTTGGCCAGGGTGAGCAGGGCCAGGAACGGCAGGGTCCAGAGGACCGATTCGACGCAGTTCGCCTTCCAGTTCACGAGCGTCAGCCCATAGGTACGCAGCGGATATCCGCTCTGGAGCATCATCATGAACAGTGCAGATGCGAGCCCGATGATGATGGGAATGCTCACGACGGTGGAAGACGACGCGGTGTGGGCCATGTTGGTGGCGGCCCGCAGGATGAACCCGTAGACGGACATGACCAAAACGACGTAAGCGAGGAACGTTCCCATCGCCACACGGGCGTTCAGGTGCTCGACTTCCCTCTCCAGGCTCGCCGCGGCAACCTCGTTCGTGCCGCGCAAGCGTCGAGCCATCTCTGATGCCAGGTTTCGGATCAGCACCGAATAGAGAGACTCGCTCCCGGCCGACAGCAACCGCACCTCGTTCACGGAGAGCGCGGAAAGATGCGTCGGCTCGAGCGTCCGCACGGATGCCGAGCGCGGCTGGCGGTCGATCAGCCCGACCTCCCCGAAGCACTCCCCGGCCTGGATAACCGCCAGCCGCTGCCCCGTCGCGCTTCCGGGCGTCCGCTTGGTCACCTCCACCGACCCGACGCGAATGATGAACAAGTCGTCCGTCAAATCCCCTTCCTCGATGACCAACTCGTCCTCGTCGTGACGCACTTCGCGGAAGTGCGCCTCCAACTGCGCGAGTTGATCGTCGGACAGGCCGTTGAACAGTGGATGGTTGCGCCAATCCGGCGGGGGCGCGTTCATTTCTGAAATATCCTCCCGGCCACGGGCCCACTTCGAGGCGTGCGTGTTCCCGCTTGAGGGGGCGCGGTGCGTGGTCGGACCGGATCGCGGAGGGGCCTGCGATTCGACTGGTGATCTCATTGCGCGGCGGTGTCCTCGTAACACGGCTCTGGCGACGACCGCAAGCGAGCCGACGCCGAGTTCGGGGCCTCGATTGGAAGCTGCCCAGGGCGACGTGGTCCACAACGACGACACGACCGCGAAGATCCTCGCCGCGATCCGCGCACGCGGTCCCGATCCGGTCTCCGACCGCAAGTCACGCACGGGAACCTACACCACAGGGATCGTCTCACGACTGGGCGAGGGCGGCAGGCGGGTCGGCCTGTTCTTCACCGGCCACCAGCATGCGGGGGAGAATCTGGCGAAGGTGCTCGCCGAGCGCGCCGCCGAACTCTGCCCGCCGCTGCACATCTGCGACGGGCTCGCGCACAACACCGCCGGGGACTTCGAGACCATTGTCGGCAACTGCATTGCTCACGCCAGGCGATACTATGTGAAGATCGTCGACGCCTTTCCGGAAGCCTGCCGTTTCGTGCTCGAGGAGCTGCGCGAGGTCTACCGTGTCGATGCGCGGGCGCGCCGTGAGGGGCTCGACGACCACCAACGGCTGGCCCTGCACCGCACCGAGAACGGGCGGCGTATGGCGAGGCTGAAGAAGTGGCTCTACCTCCAGGTGCGCGACAAGAGGGTCGAGCCCAACTCCGCGCTCGGCGAGGCGATCACGTACATGCGCACGCACTGGAAGCGCCTGGTGCTCTTCCTGCGCAAGCCGGGGGCACCGCTGGACAACACTGTTTCTTATGCCGGGCGCGGCATTACTTGGCCGAGCGTGCGCTCAAGCGCGCCATCCTCCATCGCAAGAACAGCCTCTTCTACAAGACTCTCAACGGGGCACTGGTCGGCGACCGGTTCATGTCGTTGATCCATAGTGCGGAGCTCAACGAGGTCGATCCCTTCCACTACCTCAATACGCTGATCGAGAACGCGGCCCTCCTCGAGGAGCACCCTGAGCGCTGGATGCCCTGGTGCTACCGGCAGACGCTGACCAACCTACGCGAACACCCCGGCGACTGCGCTCCCGCGCCCTGAACGGCCGTCGCCATCTCCCCAGTTCTCACGCCTCAGCCGCCACCGGTCCAGCCGCCGGCGTCACACAAAATCCCAGGAAAATCGGCCCTCGCATGGTTGCCGGAAGGACACCGAGCACGGCGACGAACAGCTCGACCTCCTGGCGCGCGCCCGTCAGCGGGTCGATCCAGTGGGGCTTCTTGCCGGAGAAGTCCGTGAACATCTTCTCGCCGGCGCGGTGCACCTGGCGCATCACGACCCGCTGGCGCTTCTTCCAGCGCCGGTAGTGGTCACAGAACTGGGTGTAGCCGTACCCGTCGGGGTGCTGCTCGCGGTACTCGACGTGGAGCAGTTGCAGCGTCACCCCGGTCTTCTTCAGCTCCCCATCCATCCAGGCCGGGTCGGGCAGCGCGGCCCGCCGCTGGCGGCTCACCTCCCCGTAGACGGCGGCCTCCAGCTCCGCCTCGCCGAGCGGCTCCACCCGGGCCCAGTCCAGCCCGGCCGTGGCGGCGCGTTGCACCACCTCGCTCACCGTACCGACGCCGACCTTGAGCGCCCGGGCAATGTGCCGGTGGCGTCTTCCCTCGGCCCACTTGAGCCGCAGGATCTCTTTGATTCTCCGCATAGGCAGTCTCTCCGTTGCCATCCTCGCCTCCTCCACAGCTTGGTGTGTGGGAGGCAGATGGCCTCCAGAAACTGCCCGGCGCCCGCTCCGCCCCCCGGTTGGTGGCGGAGACTTCTAGCCGAGATCAGCGCCTGATCACGTTCCCGAAATCAGTGATCGCATGCCGAAACGAGTGATCACCATCCCGAAACGGCTGATCATGATCCCGAAACGGTCCCTGATCACCATGCCGAAATGAGTGATCACGATGCCGAAATCGGTGATCACGATGGACCGTTACGCGCACCCTGGTGCGAGGGAACCGCCGTCGGCTCTACGCGCTGTTGTTCCGCGCCGCCGCCGCGACCTTACGCACCTTCGCGCTGGACCCCCGCTACCTGGGCGCCGAGCCCGCCATCACCATGGTGTTGCACACCTGGGGGCAGACGCTCGTCGAGCATGTCCACGTCCACTGTGTGGTCTCGGGCGGCGGGCTCGCGCTCGACGGCAGCACCTGGGTCGCTTTGCCCATGGGGAAGAAGACGCGGCGCCGCCCGTTTCTGTTTCCGGTCGCCGCGCTCTCCGCGGTCTTTCGCGGCAAGCACCTCGCGGGGCTCCGGCGCGCCCGCACCCGTGGCCAGTTACGGTTTGCCGGGGACAGTGCCGTGCTGGCCGATCCGCCGCAATGGCAGCACCTGCTCGCCGCCCTCGCGTCGCGCGACTGGGTGGTCTACTGCAAGCGGCCGTTTGCCGGACCCGCGCAGGTGCTCACCTACCTCAGCCGCTACACGCACCGGGTGGCCATCTCCAACCGCCGCCTGCGGTCCGTGGGCGACGGCGTGGTGCGCTTTGTCTACCACGACTACGCCGACCACGATCGCCTCAAAGAGATGTCCCTGGCGGCCCCAGAGCTCTTGCGCCGGTTCCTGCTGCATGTGGTGCCGCGCGGCTTCATGCGCATCCGCCACTACGGCCTCACCGCCAATCGGCATCGCCAGGACAAATTGCCACGCTGCCGCGAGCTGCTCGGGGTGCCCCCGCCCCCGTCACCCCCAACCGACCCGGCACCCCCCAGCGAGCCGGACACTGCCACCAGCTCTGCCGATTCCACCGCCGCGCTCTGCCCACACTGTGGCACGCCGCTACGGATTGTCGAGCTCCTTCCCGTCACCGGTCGCGATCCGCTGGCCCCCACTCCCCCCGACACGTCATGACCAAGGCCGCTGGCTTCCGCATCCGCCGCCCCTGTTTCTTGCAGCCGCCAAGCCGCGCCGCCGCGGTGTGTCGAGCGGGCCACGCCGGACCCGTCGCTATCGGGGCTGCACGCATCAGGGCGCCAGCATGTGCACCCTCCGCGCCCACACTGCATGCCGCCGACCTACCTGCCAAGCCGCCCTTCGGGTCCCTGTTTCCCTTGCTCGCCACACCCCAGACGCCCTAGAATCCCCATAGCGCAGTGGGGACACCGTCGATGCGACGCGGTTTCAGTTCAACGGGGCCTTTCCGCCATCCGGCCATGGCCGTTCGTGCTTGTCGCACACGTCCTGCGACCGGATGGCGGGAAAACCCTCTTACGTTAGACGCCAAGGAGACATCATGACGGTCAAGCGTATGGACAACGTCGGCATCGTGGTGGAAGACATCGATGCCGCCATTGAGTTCTTCACCGAACTTGGTCTCGAGCTCGAGGGGCGTGCCCCAGTTGAAGGAGGCTGGGCAGATGGCGTCACTGGATTGCGCGACATGCACGTCGAGATCGCCATGATGCGTACGCCGGACGGTCACAGCCGACTCGAGCTGTCCCGCTTCCTCGCGCCGCCCGTGGTCGCCGATCACCGCAGCGCCCCAGTGAACGCTCTCGGCTACCTACGCGTCATGTTCACCGTGGAGGACATCGACGCCACGCTCGCCCGACTCGGCAAACGCGGCGCGAAGCTCGTCGGGGAAGTGGTCCAGTATGAAGACATGTATCGGCTCTGCTACATCCGGGGTCCCGAAGGAATTCTCATCGGGCTCGCCCAACAGCTCGGGCAGCAGACTTCCCGAGCGAATCCCATAGGACATAAGCGTTGAGAACTAGAGAAGAGTCAATGCTGCTCTTAGTTGAAATTCGGGAGCACCCCAAATTTACGCCGCCTTCTTGTGTCTAGGTTTGCCCACTCGCTCTTCGTCTCTTGCGATCCTGTCCGCCTGTAGTGCGCGCCGCAGCGCGGGCAGGTGCTTGTAGCCGCGCACACGGCGCAAGCGCGGCTCGATGTCGAGCAGGGCCGTCGCCAGCCAGCGCTGCTTCTGCTCGCTGTTCTTCCAGTAGTCGATCTTGCCCGTGCGCTGTTCGACCAGCCCGTTGATCGACTCCAGGCAGTTGGTGGTCTTGAAGCTGACCCCGAGCTCGGCAAACACCCCCAGCCGATGCAAGGTCAGCGTTTCCTCGAAGCCCTCGTCGAGACTGGCCACGGCGGACAGGTTGAGCACGGCCAGCTCGGCGCGCAGCTTCTTGCTCGTCTTCGCCTGCTCGTAGGTCGGCTGCGCATACGCCGCTTGCAGCTTGCGGCGCACGCTCGCTTGTTGCCTGCCCGCCAGTCGGTGCTCGTCTCCACGAAGCCCAGCACCACTTTCTCGCCCTGCAGCGTCACGCCCAACGCGATCACCATGGGGGCATTCCGACGCGCGCCTCCACTCCATCGGAGATGACGAGCAGCTCGTTGGTGGCGAAGATGGACGGAATCTCAGCCTTAGCATGTCAGCTGAGGTCCTTGGAACCGTTCCGCCCGATGTCGAGTTCCGACACGTTAGGCAACCGCCAGTCGCTGTATCCTGCAAAGCTCGCCTGGTTCAGACCCCTGACAAGAGCGAAAGCCGCCGGGCCACCCTCTCCGCGGGTATTGAGCGGGTATTGCGGGAGAGAACGGAATAGGCTCTCGCTGACCCGAGGAGTTTCGCGTCCACGAGCTGCGCGAGCATCTGGTGCGGGCGGGATTCCCTCTCGCCGCTGCGGGCGGCGGCGCGGGCGTGCGAGTGTGGCCGCAGGTCTTTAGCCCGCGCGCGAGCGACACCGGCGCCTACACGGCCGCTCGCCCGCGCCCTTGACTCCGAGGCCCCCACTGCCAGAGTGTTCGACGGGCGCTCGCGGCGCCCCGGGGAGCAGCTATGTTGAGGTACAGACCCAACGGGTGGAGGTGGCTGACGGGGACTCTCGTCGCGGCCACATTGCTGCTGGCGGTCGCGGTGCTCGCACCGCGCGCGGCTGTCGCGTTCGATCTCGACGACGTCGCGCGGCGCGCTCAGGCCATGGCCGCCGAGCCGTTTCGCGATCCGAAAGGCGAGGTGCCCGACTGGCTCCTCGTCCCCAGGCTGCAATACGACCAGTGGCGCGACATCCGCTTCCGGCCCGACCAGTCGCTCTGGCACGATCGCGCCTTGCGCTTCCGCCTGCAGTTCTTCCACGCCGGCCTCTACTATGACCGCACGATCAAACTGAACGTCATCGAGGGCGACAAGGTCAGCCCTGTTCCGATGACGACCAAGCAGTTCGACTACGGCAAGAACACCTTTGCGGACAAGATTCCCAAGGACCTCGGCTACGCCGGCTTCCGCGTGCACTACCCGCTGAAGACGCCGAATTACTACGACGAGGTCATCGTCTTTTTAGGCGCCAGCTATTTCCGGGCGCTCGGGCGCGAACAGGTCTACGGCTTGTCGGCGCGCGGTTTGGCGCTGAACACGGCGACCGGCTCGGCGGAGGAGTTTCCGTATTTCCGCGAGTACTGGCTGGTGGCCCCGGCGCCAGACGCCGACGAGCTGACGATCTACGCACTGCTCGACGGGCCGAGCGTCACGGGTGCGTACCGCTTCGTGCTGCGGCCGGGCGACCAGACGACCGTCGACGTCGACTGCCGGCTGTTCATCCGACACGCCGTCGAGCGCTTCGGCGTGGCGCCGCTGACGAGCATGTTCTTCTTCGGCGAGAACACGGCGCGGCCGTTCGAGGATTTCCGCCCCGAGGTGCACGACTCAGACGGGATGCTCCTGCACTTCGCCAGCGGCGAGTGGCTCTGGCGCGCGCTCGACAACCCGTCGACCATTCAGACGGGCACCTTCCAGATGCCGAACCCGCGCGGCTTCGGCCTCATTCAGCGCGACCGCGAGTTCGACCACCACCAGGACCTGGAGACGCGCACCGACCTGCGGCCGAGCGTGTGGATCGAACCGCGCGGCGACTGGGGCGACGGCAGCGCCGTGCTGATCGAGATGCCGACGCGCTCGGAGATCGAGGACAACATCGTCTCCATGTGGGTGCCGCAGCGCAATCCGCAGCCGGGCGACACGCTGTCGTTGTCGTACCGCATGTACTGGTACGGCGACGACCCGACGCGTCCGCCGGGCGGGCGCGTCGTGGCGACGCGGCGCGATCACGGTACGCGTCCGCAGGGACACCGCTTCGTCGTCGATTTCGCCGGCGGCGACCTCGAGAAGCTGGGGGCCGATGCCCCCGTCCAGGGCGTCGTGACGGTGGTCGGCGGCGCGCAGGCGGGCGAACTCTTCGACCAGCACCTGGTGAAGAACCCGGTGACCAGCGGGTGGCGCCTGACGTTGCAGATCGTGCCGGCGAAACCGGTACCGGTCGAGTTGCGTGCCTTCTTGAAGAAGGGCGACGACGTCCTAACCGAGACGTGGTCGTACGTGTTGCTGCCGTGACCGGGGCTCCCGCGGCGATGGCCGGGGCGTCTGCGGAGGCCCCGGCGGTCTTTCAAGTACCTCCAGCGCGCCTGGTGCAGGATTGGAAGGAAGCGCAGGACCGGGCGCTGGCGTACCTGGCCGCCGTTGGAGTGCCGGAAGCGGCGCGGGCGTGACGGTCCAGAGGGGACGCACTGTTGCCGTGCGGCAGAAGTTTCACCAGTGCCGCTGGACCTCCTCTGGGTCACCGGTGTAGCGCACCAATCGCCAACGGCTTTCCAAAATCTCGTGAATCATGGATGATCTGTCCGATTGGGAGCAACGGTCGGGATGAATGACAAGGCGTAGACGAAGAACCTCGGCTCCGGCGGCGCCTCCGAGCCCGCGATCTCACGCGTCCGCCGACCGCTCGATGGCCTTTCTGCTTCCGCCGCTGGCGCTGACCTCACTGGTCTATGGCTCTCTGGTGCGCAACTACTTCCACGATGACGACTTCTTGAACCTGTATCGGATCGTAAACCGTCCGCTGCTTGAGTATCTCCTCGAGCCCCACGCCGGCCATCTTCTGGTAACGCGCAATAGTGTCTTCGCGCTCTCTTACTACCTGTTCGGACCACGCCCGGAGTTCTTCTTCAGCGTCGTGCTCCTGACCCACCTCGCCAATGTCGCCTTGCTTTTTTGCGTGATTCGCGGCTTCACCGGCAGTGCGCAAATCGCCTGCTTCGGCGCCGCCCTGTGGGGTGCCTCTCCCCTCCATGAAGTCACGCTGGGTTGGTACTCGGTCTACGGTCAGGTACTGGTCGGCACGGTACTGCTCGTGTTCTTCGCTCAGCTCGACCAGCTGGCAAAGCGCAGGCTGCGGCAGGTCCCCGCCGCGGTCTGGGTCCTCCTCCTCTTGGCTGCGGCCACCTCCTTTGGCCTCGGCCTAGCGATCGCGGTGCTCTCGCCGGCCGTCGCTTTTCTCGTCCTACCACCGGGACCTGGGCGGCGGCGCGCAGTATTCGTCCTCGTGCCTACGGCCGCGGCGATACCGCTGCTCTACCTCGGCCTTCACTATGTTGCGTCCCTGTACCAGGGCTCCGGTACTCTCGAAACGACACTCAACGGCCTGAATGCCTGGCGTCGCATGGGAGTCATGCTGTGGCAACTCACAACCTATGCCGGCACGTATCTGCCGTTCAGCCCGTTGCGGACGTCGATTGCGCTGCCAGCATTGATACCGCCCGCTCTGGTAGTGGTCGCCACCGCCGGCCTTGTCATATCGTTCCCTACCACACCTTCACTCGGGCGTCGGCAGCTACTCGCCTGCGTCATCGTCTGCCTGAGCTGCTATTGCCTCATTGCTGCCGGCCGTGGGCAATTGCTGAACGCCAGGCGACTCTCCGACCTGGAGCAAGTGCGTTACCACTACGTCGCGACCATTCCCCTGACACTTGCGCTTTGCCTCACGCTCCGACATCTGACCGGGCGAATCGCGGGCTCCACCTGGTCCACCAACGGCACGCTGGCTGCGTGGTTCGTTGCCGCGCTCATCGTTCATTCATGGTTCGGGCTTCGCCTCAGCCATCAGGACTATGCGCGCCGAGAGACAACGCAGGCAGTCAGCACAATACGGGAGCGCATCGCGGCGCAGCCGCCAGGCAGCACCGTGACCATCCCGAATCGATCGTTTGTTACCGTCGGCAGCAATTGGATTCCACGCACGCGGTTCCCCGGCTGGGCCGGTGTGTTCACGATCTTCTTCGATGAGAACGTCGTCAACGGACGACGGGTCGTGTTTAGCGATCCTGATCCGAACGTGGTCGCCGCCGCTGCCGGCGGACGGCGTAGCGCCGGACTGATCGTTCAAGGCGAACAGGTCGTCAAGCCGTGGACCTCGACGCCGCACAAGGCGGTACGGAATCCGTAGGCGG
>Ga0316622_100000046_pt1 | contig 50823 bp, 43 predicted proteins | sample OWC_Aug_OW2_C1_D_FD_207646 | JGI IMG/M metagenome (GOLD analysis project Ga0316622, IMG submission 207646) | Wetland soil microbial communities from Old Woman Creek delta, Ohio, United States - OWC_Aug_OW2_C1_D5_C | ecosystem: Environmental > Terrestrial > Soil > Wetlands | place: USA: Ohio... | reverse complement strand
GATCAATGGCGCGAACATGGCGGCCAGATTGTCTTTAACGAAGGGCTCGGCGGTTTCGATCGAGCCGGAAGCGAAGGGGGGCATGGGGTCGTATTCCGCTTGCAATTGAATCGCCTCGGCATATTGCCTGCCGCGCAAGGCGGCGACCATTTGCAGGCCGAAATCGATGCCGGCCGTGACGCCGCCGCCGGTGACGAGATTACCGTCCCACACCACGCGCTCCTTGACCGGTATCGCGCCGAACGCCGGCAATAGTTCCAGGGTGACCCAGTGCGAAGTGGCTTTCCGTCCCTTCAGCAAGCCGGCTTTACCCAGCAATAGACTGCCGGTGCAGACGCTGGTGACGTATTTCGATGCGGCCGCCCGGTTTTTGATGAAGTCTATGAAGACGGTGTTTTTCATGGCTTGCAATGTGCCGTCGGTGCCGCCCGGCACAAACAGGATGTCCGGCGCAACCGGACATTGGCTTTGCAAATGCGTCGGCAGAATTTCCAGGCCTTCGCCGCTCTTGACCGGTTTAAGGTCGTTGGCCGACGAAATCAAATAAATCTTCGCGCCCATCATCGATGCGAACAAATAGTGCGGCCCGACCAAGTCCAGCGCCGCAAAGCCCGGATAGATCAGCATGACGATCTGTTCGTTGCCGTGCATTTTAAAGTCGTCGCCGGTCTGCATGAAGGCTTGGTGCGCCTTGTCGGACAACTCGCCCGCCCGCTGCTTGCGGGCTTCCGGCGACGCGTTCGCGGGCAGCGGTTCCATGGCCGAGGACGCAAGCGAGCGGCAACCGTTGAGCAGGGAGAGGAGGCCGCCGCTCAAAAAGGCCAGTTTGGTAAATTGGCGTCTATCCATATTATTTCCGTACGATTGTATTTAACAAATTCCCTGGTTAAGGAAACTCTGATGAAGTCCTTCGACAGGCTCAGTACCCACAGGGCATAAAGACGAACGGTAAGTGCTTGATTCCGTTCGTGGTGAGCGAAGCCGAGCGGCTTAACATAACGCCATTGCCGGCTAGGGATCAATATTTCACCGATACCGTTGCAAATACCGAGGTGCCGGCCACCGGGGTGACGTGACCATCCAGGTAGGCGTACGGCTCGAAGTATTGTTCGTCGGTGAGGTTCTTGATGCTGGTTGCAACCTTATAACGCTTGGTTTCGTACGCCAAGGCGGCGTCGAAGCTATGGAAGCCCGGCGTTTTGTACTGGTTGTTGCTCGAGATATGGGCGTCGGATTGCACGTAAACCCCACCGCCGATGCTAAAGCCGCGCAGCATGTCCTGTTGAAACCGGTAATCGGCCCACAAACGGCCGGAGTTTTCCGGGACACGGGCCAGCCGGTAGCCCGCCAGGACACCGGTCGAAGCCGGATTGTTGACGTAACGGGCATCGGTGTAGGCGTAGGTGGCCAGGAGGCTCAGCGCCTCGGTGGCCTGCCAGTTCAAGTCGGCCTCGAAGCCGCGCGAGCGCTGTTTGCCATCGGGTGCGGAAAGCAGGCGGTTGGCACTGCTGGGTACCGCCACGTTGCTACGGTCGATCTGGTATACCGCCAATTGCCCGGTCAGTTGCGATGCAAAATTTATTTTCAGGCCGGCTTCCGCTTGCTTGGACGATTCCGGTTGGGGTGTGCCGATGAATCTTTTGTAGGTCTGGCCGCGCATGCCTTCCGAGTAATCGGCGAACACCGACAAGCCGTCGACGATGTCGATCACGCCGCCGACCCTGGGCAGCCACTCGGTTTTGTCGGTGACGGTGGTGCCGGACCCCGATCTTAGATAGTCGATCGCGACGGTGCCGATTCTGACACCGCCCAACAAATGCAGACGCTCAAACAGCGTGCTTTGCCATTGGCCGTAACCGCCGTAGGTGGTGTTGAGCATCCTTTGGTTGATAATGCCGGGGCCGGGATCGACAAAGGCTGCGCTAAACGCCGCGTTGCGCAGATCGACCATCGGCAGGGTCATCATGTTCATATTCATGTCCGTAAAGGCTTGGTCTTCGAAATCGCTGTGATCGGCGCCTATCAACACGGTATTTTTGGTGGGACCGACATCGAACTTGGCCGTGGCGTTGCCGAGGAAACTCAACTCTTCCTGTTGTTGATACAGATGGGTATCGACCAGCGCCCACGTCGCGGGCCTGAAGAACGGCGTGTCGCCCAGGATGCCATCGCTGCCGAACAGCACTTGGGCTTTTTCGTTGAAACTGGATGCGGCATAGCGCGCCTTGAGATTGATGGACCAGGTTTCGTTGAATTTGTGATCCAACGTGCCCCAGACGCCGTCGAAATCGGCATGGCTGTCCGGCATGTCGTAGTTGCCGGTAAAGGTTTCCCGACGGATGCGGAAGTTGCCGGCCAGCGTGCCGGTGGCCGGCAGGCCTTGATACTCGGGTTGTTTCCAGCGCGACACCTTGCCTTGCACGGTGAAATGGGTATCGGCGTTGTCGGTGAAGGTCAGCGTGGGATTGATGTTGTAGCGTTGGGTGTCGATGTTATCGATATGGCTGCCGGAGTTGGTGTATTCACCGGTAATGCGGAACAGCACGTTGTCGTTGAGCGGCTGGTTGATGTCGGCAAAGGGCTGATAGAAATTGTAGCTGCCGATCTTGAAGCCGGCCTCGCCGAAGGCTTTGGCTTGCGGCAGTTTGCTGACCACGCTGATCAGGCCGCCGGCCGGCGAACCCGAGCCGCCGCTATACAGCATGCCATTGGTGCCTTTCAATACTTCGAGGCGCTCGACGTTGATCGTGCTGTCCCGATCGCCGGGGTTGTAATTTTGAGTAAAGCCGTCTATCACCTGCTCGGCCGCGAAGCCCCGAATCAGGATACCTTGAGTGGCCGGCGTGAACAGGGTGCTGAGCGGTACCACGCCGCTGACGTTACGCAGGCTTTCGCTGATGGTGAGGTTTTGCTGATCGTCCATCAAGGCCCGGTTGATCACCTGTATCGACTGCGGGGTTTCCATGATGGGCGTGTCGGTCTTGGTCGCAGTGACGGTGTTGGGCGGGCTGTAAATAGGGTGAGCCGGAGCCGAGTCGGCGTGAGTCGTCTCGCCCGTCACCTGCACGGCCTGTAATGTGGCGTTATCAACCTGGCCGGACGGAGCATCGCTCGGTGCGACTTCGACCGTCACCGTGTCGCTGCCGGTATAGCGGTATTGAAGGCTGCTGCCCGCCAGCAGTTTTTGCAGGGCTTGCTGCGGCGTGTATTGGCCTTTCAATTCGCCGCTGTTGATGTCCTTGGTCAGTTGCGAACTGAAAAACACCTTGATGCCGCTGGTTTCCGAGAATAGCAGTAGCGCATCGGCCATGGGCTGGGCGGCGATGTCGAAAGCCCGCGCGGTTTCGGCGGCGCATAACGGGGCGGCGACCAAGGCTGGGACCGCGGTTAAATAAAGCGGGTTAAAGCGGGGAAAGCGTTTGCTCATCGAGCCTCCTGGCAATGTATAGGTGGACGGAGACGGTTATCGGAACGGCCTTCCGTTCCCGTCTGCATGGGTTCATCTGTTAGGACGATGGCGGGGAGGGGTTTTATAACCAGGAAGATGAAAAAAAATTTTGGCGATTATGTCAAAGGCTACATTCGCCGCAAAAACACCAGCCTTTCGGTCAGACGGGTTTCCGCAACGGATAAAGTCTTTTCTATCGCGCTCAGCGCCGCCTCGGGGGCGGCGGCATCGAATACACCGGTCACCAAATGCTCGGCCAAGCTTGGGTCGGCGATGACGATTTTACCGGGGCGGTAGCGGTTCAGTTCGGCCACCACTTGCCTAAGCGGCTTATCCTTGAAAACCAAGCGCCCGTCCCGCCAGGCCTTGGCTTGTTTCAGATTGACATTTTCTATCGGCCCGATTTGGCCGGCACCGGCGACGACGCGTTGGCCTTGCTGCAAACGCTCCATGGTTTCGCCTTCCGCAATGGAAACTCGGACGCTGTGCTCGTATACCGTCACCTCCATCTCGGCTTGCAGTTGCTTCACGTCAAAAGCCGTGCCCAGTGCTCTTACCCGGCCGCTGCCGGTATGTACTTCGAATGGCCTGCCGGCATCGGGAGCCACCTCGAAATAAGCCTCGCCGCCGTGTAAGGTGATGGTGCGACGCCGGTCGGAAAAATTGACAGACAGCGCGGAATCGGTGTTCAGCAGCACCATCGAGCCGTCGCTCAATTGTATCCGGCGCTGTTCGCCGGTGCTGGTATGAAAGTCCGCAAAATAGCCAGCTCCGGCTGCAAAACCCAGCCATACCGCCAGCAACAGGCAGGCAAAAACCGGAATGGCCCAACTGATAGGCCGGCTGCGCGGTGACGGGGAATTTACGCGGGCTTTAGTGGTTAAGCGTTGTTCCAAAATCGAACGCTGCGCGGGACTGAGCGCATCCATGTTTTGCCACCAGTTTTGGAGTTTTTCCCAGGCCAGCAGGTTGTCCTGATTGGCCGCCAGCCATTGCCGAAAAAGCAGGCCTTGTCTCTCGTCGAACCAGGGAGATTCGAGCAAGGCCAGCCAATATTCGGCCTGTTCGGAGGCGCTACCTTGCGGCAGCGGCGGGATGGTTTGTGTCATGGAAATGTGCGAAGGCCGAAGTCTGATTCCGTGCTTGGATTATAAGACGAACTGCCGCTTAAACCCTATCGTTTGGATTTGATTTTCAAGATGGGCCTAAGGCCTAATCGACGTCGCCGACACGCTGCCGGCAATGGCTCATCGCCTGAGTCAGATATCTGAATATCATGGTTTGCGAAATGCCTAGTTGCTTTTCCACGTCCGCGTAGCTGCAATGCTTGATCTTAAGCAGGACGAAGACTTCCCGGCATTTGGGCGACAACTCCGACAATGCCGAGATCAGTTGTTCGAGTTGTTGCTGTGACATGACGGTGTGTTCGGCCGAAAGCGACGTCGGTTCGGATTCTTCTTTTCGGTCCGGCTCCAGAGTTTCCAGTTCTTGTATGGGCCGGCGGGAGCAACTACGCAAATGATCGACGGCCAGGTTGGCGGCAATCCGAAAAATGAAGGCGCGCGGATTGTCTATCTTGTGTTTGGCGCCGTATCCGGAGTAGCGGATAAACGTCTCCTGAAAAATATCCTGAGCAGTTTCCGAACAACGGGTCCGTTGCGATAAGAATTTCAGCAATTCGGGGCGATGCTTGTGCATCAAGTCGGCAATATCGCGGGCGGCTAATTCGATCATGGTTAAATTCAGGTTGGAGGCAAACGCTGTCCAAGAAATACATTAACAAGTTTCGGGCCAAGATCAGTTGACGGGTGATTTGCGGTTAAGGATTTATGCCATGGCGGGAGCGGACATTAGCGGCATGGCGCGTTCCGGGGAGATGTCCGAGCGATGAAAGTTCCGAAGGTTAGAAAAACCGTGGCCGAAGTTGGGCCTATGACGCTCGAAAACTATGTCATCTAACGCGCCCCGTAAGTCAAATCACTCAGCTTTACGGTGTCTATCATTCTCCAAAATCGCATAACAAACCGGCGTCAGGATCAGGCTGGCGGCCATGCCAAGCAGCAGGCCGGCCGATAATGACAAGGTCATCGGAATCAGAAATTGCGCCTGCGGGCTGGTTTCCAGCAGCGTGGGCAAGAAGCCGGCGAAGTTGGTCAAAAAGGCCAGCAGTATCGGCCGGAAGCGGGACGTGCAGGCCGCGCCGATCAGGCTTTCCACGGGTTGATCTTCGTTGCCGTGCTGGCGGATGTAATCCAGCAGCACCAGGCTGTCGTTGACCACCACACCGCTGGCGGCGATCATGCCCACCAGCGATTCCATGGACAGCGGCAGGCCAGCCGCCCAATGCGCCAGCACCGCGCCGCTCCAGGCCACCGGTGCCGCCAGCAGGAAGATCAGCGGTTTGCTGTAGGATTTATAAGGCACGGCGATCAAGGCGTAAATCGCCAACAGTGCGATCAGCGCGTTCTTGCCGAAGGCGGCCAGCATGGCTTTTTGTTCCTGGCGTTCCTGGCCTATCTCGACGTGCAGATCCGGAAAGCGCTGCTGCAATTGCTGTATTTCTCCGTCCTCGAGTGCCGCATAGATGGCGTTGACATCGGCCTGAGTGGGATCGACGCGGGCCTGCACCTTAAGCACCCGGTGCCGGTCCTCACGGGTCATTCTGGAGTATCCTTGCACCAGCTTGATGTCGGCCAGATCGGCCAGCGGCGCGCTGGCGCCGTTCGGCAGCCGGATCGGTTGCGCCTTCAGTTGGTCCAGTGACCGGCGTTCGTCCAAGGGATAACGGACCATCACCTTGACCTCCTGGCGGCCGCGCAGGAAACGATGCACTTCCTCGCCGTAATAACCGTGGCGAACCTGTTCGGCCAGTTGCTCCAGGCGCAAGCCTAGCCGTTCGGCCTCAGGTTTCAGGCTCAGCCGCACTTCCGGCTTGCCGGGTTCGGAGGAATCGATCACGTCGTAGAGGCCCGGAAAGGCTTGCAGCTTTTGTTTCAGCTGTTCGGCGGCAGGCATCAGCGAGTCTGGATCGCTGGCGCTCAGCATCAGTTCGATGTCGTAGGGTACGTCGCCTTCCTTGTAGATGAAGTCGACCTTGCCACGACCGACGTCGCCGATGCGTTGCCGCCAGTCGCGGATGAAATCATCCACCTTCAAGCGCCCGCGGCCTTCCGCCGATAACTCCAGCCAAATGCCGGCGCCGTGTTCCCAGGTCATGGTTTCCACGCCGACGATCACGCTGTTATCGTTGGCGTGGGCGGCGGCGACGCTGTCGGAGGAAGGTTGGCCAGTCTTGGCTACGCCATCCAGTTCGTCGCGCAGTTCGAACAAGGCATTTTCAACCAGGGCCGCCAGTGCCTGGGTTTCGCTGTACGGTGAGCTCTGCGGCAATTCCATCGAAACCCAGAAACTGTCCTTGGTCACATCCGGATTGACCGACTGCCGCACCCGGTCGCCGAGCACTAGCGCCGCGCAGATGCTCAGCAGCGCGATGAACAGCGCGACGGTCAGATAACGCCAGGCCAGCGCTTTTTCCAGCAACGGTCGGTAAACCCGATCGACGAAATCATCCATGCCTTGATTCAAGCGATCACGCAGCCTCTGCAATCGGCTTGGTTTGTTGTGCGTGCCGATGCCGCCGACCAGATGCGCGGGCAGGATCAACAAGGCCTCCAGCAGCGAGAACACCAAGGTCAATATCATCACCAGACAAATCGGCTTCATCATCTGCCCGGCCCAACCCGGCAGGAACAAACCGGGTAGAAACGCCACCAACACGATCAACACCGACAGGACCACCGGCAACGCCACGGCCCGCACACCCTGTATCGTGGCATCCAGCGCCGACACCTTTCCTTCACTCTGCCGGCTGTGCACGCTTTCGCCGATGATGATGGCGTCGTCCACCAAGATGCCCATCGCCAGCAGAAAGCCGAACAGCGACAGCATGTTCAGGGATATGTCCAGGGCCGGCATCAGCCAGAACGCACCCAGCACCGAGGTGAAGATGCCGACGCCCGCCCACAAGGCCACCCGCAGCCGCAAGAATAGCGTCAGGACCAGGCAGACCAGCACGAAACCGCTCAAGCCATCTTCCAGCAGCGTGGTGATGCGCTCGTCGTAGGCTTGAGAGTCGTCCCACCAGGTGATCAGGCGCAGGCCTTCCGGCAATTGCTGGCGCATCTCCTCGACGGCGGCCTTGACCCGCCGCGCCACCGCCACGCTGTCCTCTAGGGTGTGAATCTCCCAGCCCTGGGCGGTCTGGCCGTTGTGGTGCCATTCCGACAGCCGTTCTTCCAGGCCGTCCTTGATGGTGGCGATCTGATCCAGGCGCACCCGGTTGCCGTCGGGCAGGGTCTTGACGATCAGCGCGCCGACTGCCTCGGCATCCCTGGCACGACCATGAACGCTGAGCAACAACTCGCCGTCTGGATTCTTGATCACGCCGCCCGGCAGATCGACCGAGGCCTTGCGCACCGCCTGCGTCACGTCATCCAGCGTCAGCTGGTATTTGCGCAGCTGCCCAGGCGCGACTTCTATGCCGATTTCGTAAGGAATCTCGCCGTAATTTCTAACCCGGCTGACGCCGGGTACCGCCGCCAGTCGTTCCTGTACGCGATCGCCGTAACGCTTTAAGGTCACCGGGTCGGTAGCGCCGTGCAGGGCTACCCAGATCACACCGTCGTCGTCCTGGCGATCGGCCGCCAGCACGTCGATTTTTTCCAGCTGTTTTGGCAGGCGTTGAATCGCCTGCACCCGACCGCGCACCAATGCCATCATTTGTTCGCGATCGTAGCCCGGCAATATTTCCACCGTCAGCGTGCAGTTGTCGCCCCTGATCTCTCCATGCAGATGCTTTATGCCCTGGATGTCGTGAATGGCTTCCTCGATCGGCACGCACACCGATTCCTCGACTTCCGAAGGGCCCGCGCCCGGATAAATCGCGGTGATTACGATCTGATGCGGACTGAAGCGCGGAAACACTTCCTTGTCCACACCGACAACGCCCAGCAAGCCGCCCACCATGATCAACAGCATCAGCAGATTGGCGGCGACAGGATTAGCCGCAAACCAGGCCAAGAGGCCTAAGCGGATAGTAGGGGGGGAGGATGGCGTCATCGGTATAGGTTTTTTGGCAAAGCCATGGGCATCCGTAGTCTCGATGGAATGCAGTGAAATCGAGGAAAATCGATGTTAAAAACCTCGATTCCGCAACGCTGCATCGTGGCTACTTTTTGCGTGTGCTGGGTGTGGCAATTCATCGAACGGCCTGGGCTTGCGACTCGGCAATGGTGACCTTCATTCCCGCCACCGGCACCGGCATTTCCGAAACCACCACCTGGTCGCCCGGATTGAGTCCTCCTTTTACAATCACGCGGCCGGCTTCGCTACGCAGCAATTCCAGTCGGCGAATTTCCAGGCGCTGATCGGCATCGACCAATTTGGCTTGTTGCAGGCTATTCAGAGCGGTGCGCGGCAAGGCGAAAAGATTGTCGCGCCTCACACCCTCGATCTCGGCCTGTACGAACAGGCCGCTGAACAAGGGAGGTTGCTCCCCTTCGGCCTTAAACGGATGCTCGACCTGGGCAACCAGATACAGCTGGCCACTGTCCTTGTCCAGTGCCGCTTCGCTACGGACGATGCGGCCTTGCCAGCTGTGCGGCGTGCCGGCCAGCTCGGCGCGTAACGTCACTCTCGGCCAATTGCTCGGATTTTTGGTGTTGCCGCCCAGCGGCAGATTCAGGAAGGCCAACTGCTCGGTGCCGATCGGCAAACGAATTTCCGCGACATCGCTGGCGTAAATCCGCGCCACGACCGTGCCGGCCTGGATGTATTGGCCCAGTCCCGCCTGTTTACTGATTACCCGGCCGGCAAATGGTGCCCTGAGTTCGCAGCGTTCGCGGTTGAGTTTGGCCTTGGCCAGATCGGCCTTGGCGGCATGTAACTTGGCTTCCGCCTCGGCCAGTTGCGGTTTGCGGAGCGCCAAGTCGGTCGGCTCGCCTTCGCCCAGCGCCTGCCATTCGCTCTTGGCCTGTTCGACCTGGGCCTGCTCGTTGATCAGCACACGCCGGGCTTCGGCGATTTGCGCTTCGGCGGCGGCGATGGCGTAATCGTAATCGCGGGTATCGATGGTCAGCAACAATTCGTTGGCGGCGAAAAAGCCACCGGCCACCATGGCCGGGTGCACCTGCACGACTTTGCCGGCCACTTCCGAGACTAAGTCGATTTCTTCGCGTGGCGCTACCACGCCTTGCGAAAATACATTCAGTTTCAAGGTTTGTGGTTCGACGCGGATGACATTGACCTTGGGTGTGTTGGGTTGTTCGGACCGTTGAACGGTCTCGGGCCGTAGAGCGACGATCGCCCAGGCCGTGCCGGCCGCCGCCAGCAACACCAGTATCGGCGCCAGGATTTTCAAGCTCGATTGTTGCAGATTCAAACGGCACCGCCCAAGGCCAGATAAAGATTGATACGATTGTTCAGCAATTGCCGTTGCACGGCCAAATGGGCGCTTTGCGCATTCAGCGTGCTGCGGTAACTGTCGAGCAGGGTAAGGATTTCGATCAGGCCCTGCCGGTAGGAATACACCGCCAACTTGCGGCTGGCAGCGGTCTGCTCGACGGCTTCGCGCAAGGCCCGTTCCTGATTGCGCAACCAGGCCTCGGCGGCCAGCGCCTGCTCGACCTCGCGGAAGGCATTCAGCGCCACGCTTTGATATTGATTGTAGGCTTCCTTGACCTTGGCTTCGTTGAAGCGAATCTCGCCTTGCAGACGGTCGCCGGTAAACAGCGGCTGCGCCAGGCCGGCCGCCAGATTCCAGGCTACCATGCGCGGATCGACCATCTCGGTCAATGCCGGACTGCTGGTACCACCGGCCGCCGTCAGCGTCACTCGCGGCAACAAGGCCTTCTCGGCGCTTTCCAAACGAGAATCGGCTGCGCGCAGGCGCGTGAAGGCGGCAACGATGTCCGGCCGCCGCTCCAGCAATTCCGCCGGTAAGCCGGCTGCCAACGCCTTGGGAGGTTCTGGCAGTGCCGTGGCTCGTTCGAGTTGTGAGGATGTGGCGGCGAAATCATTCGCCCCGCCGTTCGACGCCACCCACTTGCCGTCCGGATAGCGGCCTAGCAGGTTTTGCAAGCGGCGAGCTAAGATCTGCACGTCATTGCGGGTTTGAGCCAATTGCGCCTCGGCATTGGCCAGGTCGGTCAATACCAGCCGCAGGTCCAGGCCGCGCGTCAGGCCCTTGTTGAAACGGCCGCGCACCAGATCGGCGATCACGCCCCTGTCCTTGACCGATTGCTCGGCCACACTGGCCTGCAATTGCGCCTCGGTCAAATCGAAATAGGCCTGGGCGATGCGCGCCGCCAGCGACAGTTGCGCGGCCCGGTAATCACCTTCAACCGCATCGGCCTCCCGCGCAGTCGCTTGCTGCGTGGCCTTGATCCTGCCCCAGACATCCAGCTCCCACCCCAGATTGAATAGCGCGCTGAACGCGCCGGCTTCCCCGCTGCTGTCCTTGCCGCGCAGGTAGCCGGGTGCAAAATACAACTGCGGCCAGCGAGGCGCGCCGGCGATGATGGCCTGTTCGCGCGCCGCATCGACGCGGGCGGCGGCGGCTTTCAAGTCGAAGTTGGCGGCCAAACCATCCCGCACCAGCACAGTAAGCTTAGAATCGGCGAAGGCTTCCAGCCAGGCGGTGGAAGCCTGATCGGCAAAACCGCCATCGCTGGCCCATCGAGCCGGCACGGGCATATCGAGCCGCTTGGCGTCCCGCTCCGGCACGGTGGAGCAACCGGCCGCGAACACGAGCAGTAACGCAACAAGATTAGCCTTGAGGTGTTTGCGTCTGGCGGACATCAATACAAAGATGAAGTGGGATGATTGGAAAGCTGATTCGGGATCATATCGGTTAAGACGAATGAAACCGCTAAATCCCCACCCTGTGCGAAAAAATGTGTAATTTACCGTAGTGGTATTCTGTAACCGCTCCGTAAAAGGAGCCCACGTGACGCACGCCTATTAATCTGGCTGGACGGGGTATTTACCTCAGCCGAAATGCTTTAGCTGGATAATATCGGTCTTATGCCAAACGTTCAGATCGGGGTTGAAAACCCCAACCCGTGCAAGTTGAAAAATTGGTTTGAAACGTTCAGGTCACGATTGCAGACCCTGATCCGCGAAACGCGGTTAATATTGAATGTTGATCGATCCTATCACGCTACGTGGCTGGCCAAAGTCTATGGTTGCCAGACTATAGCTCGGGCTATTGGCGCCGGATGACAGCAGTCCGGTGTAATAACGTTTGTCCAGCAGATTGTTGATATTCAGTTGTGTGGTGATTTTAGCGCCAGCGACTTTCACGCTATAAGCGGCCAACAGATCGACCGTCGCATAGCCTGGAATGGTTGCGGCGGGCACATCGCAGCATCCGGTTTGGCCATCTCGCAAGGTTACGCCTCCACCCAATTTCAGACCTTTCAAGTCGCTATCCCGAAATTCATAGGTATTCCAGTAGCAGGCGGTATTGCGCGGCACGTTGAAATAACGCGAACCTACCGCTACGGTGCCATTTCGAGCCGGTTCATTATTGGCATTGGTTTTGATCACCCGCACGTCGGTATAGGCATAAGTGGCGATCATGTTCCAGCCCGGCAGGATTTCACCGCTGATATCCAATTCCGGCCCACGGCTCCTAGCGGCACCAGTGACGATGACATAATTCTGATGAGCGGGATCGGGATCGCTGGAAGGAATGTTGGTTTTGGTCAAATCGTAGTAGGCCAAATTGGCGCGTAATCTGCCGTCGAAGAACTCGGTTTTGATGCCGCCTTCATACTGTTCGGCGCTGGACGCCGGAGCCACTTTGTTAGGATACACAATTCCGGTATTCGCGCCGAAACTCTCGACATAGTTGGCGTAAAGACTGAGCCAGCTTTGCGGTTGCCATAACATGCCAACCCGAGGCGTGACGGCGTCTTGTGACTGGGCGCTGTCCGCGCCAGGGTTAAATTCGTCCGTACTCGCTTGATGCAGGTTTTGATAGCGAATGCCGCCCATGACATGAAAACCGTATGGCAACTTGATCTGATCCTGAATGTAAGCACCGTATTGATCGGTATCGTTCGCGAGCAAGCTGGACGGAAACATGGGTAAGGGCGAGCCCGGATGAACCGGATTGAATAAGTTAATGGTCGACTCGTAAAAGGTACCGCTACTACTGTCAAGCGAATAGGACGTAGCTTTTTTAGTATGCAGGTGATAGTAATCGCCCCCCAACAGCAAGGTATGTTTTAAGCCAAATGTGTTGAAATGTCCGGTCAAGTCGATATTGCTGGAGTAAGTATTGTATTGAAAGTCCCATCCGGCGCCAAAGCGGTGAATATCGTTGTCTGTGACGCCATTACGGAGCAGAAATTTGGGTTGGTGATTATGTTGTTGATTGATCGAAAAGCGTTGCTTGATCGACCAGTCGTCGTTGAACTGATGCGCCAACGTGAATCCGCCGAAAACGCTCTCGGTGGTTGCCGGCGAATATTCCCCATAATTGCGGCTGCGCGGGATATTGGTGGTTTTTCCGTTTAGCATCGGCATGATGGCCGAATCGGCGCCGAAGTGATTATGGTCGTACTCCAGCTCGAAGCTTGCCTGGGTTTTTGGGCTGATATTCCACTTCAAAACCGGCGCCAGAAACACATCTTCCTTATCGACGAATTGGCGAAACGAACCGCTGTTCTGATAGGACATATTCATCCGGTACAGCAAATCCTTGTTGTTGGTGACCGGCCCCGTGGCATCGATCGTCGTGCGATAAAAATCGAAGGAACCGAACTGCTGATTCAAGGCATAGTACGGTGTCTCCAGCGGCTGCTTGGTGATGACGTTGACCATGCCGCCTGGCTCGACCATGCCGTATAGAATAGCCGCCGGACCTTTCAGCACCTCAACCGATTCCACGTTGGCCATCGCCCGGCTCGCGGCTCCCTGTTGCAATCGAAAACCGTTGCGGAAAAAGAACTGCGATTCGAAGCCGCGTAACACGACGGATTGCAGCAGGCCGCCGTCAAAAGCGGCATCCGCCGCGTTGCCGACTACCGTCACGCCGCTGACATTTTTCAGGGCCTGATCGAGATTGACGACTTGCTGATCCTTCATCACCTGCTTGGAAATCACCTGTACGTTCAGCGGCGTTTCCATGATTGGCGTATCGGTTTTGGTGCCGGCGGTAGCGTTGGGCAGGACGTAGTCTGGGTTGTAAGGGTCTTTGGCATCATAGACGGCTTGCCCGGTCACCGTCACCGCGCCTAACGTGGTCGCATCGTTCGCGCTTGAAACCGGTCTCAATGTCACCGTGCCGTCGCCATCGATGCTATAAGTCAGGCCGCTGCCAGTCAGCAACTTGCGGATGGCTTCCTCGATGGTGTAATCGCCTTTCAAAACCGGACTGGTCTTGCCGGCGGCGCTGTGTTCGGCATACAGCATCGCAGCGCCGGATTGATTCGCCAGTTGTTGCAGCGCCGAAGCCAGATTTTGCGCGGGAATGTCGAAGTGGTGTTTGCCGTCGTCGGCGTAGGCTTGCGCGGAAATCAGCGTCATTGCAACCGCCAGCCGTTTCATCTTCAATGTCATGCTCCATGTCTCCATTGTTTTAAGGGTTCATGGGCATAGACGCGGGAGGTTTTAAAAGCCGCCAACAAAGGCCAATTTTTTTCAATTCAGCGTTTTGCAAACCTTGCAGGGGGCGAATTTATGTAACCCTGGGCGAATGACCCGTAAGAGCGCGTAGCGAATTCGCCCTATCTGGCCGCCTCCAACACGATCTCCTTCTCGCCGATACGCTTAACATTAACCGGCAGCAGCGTGGCGACGGCGTTGAGCATATTATCCAGTTGTTCGGTGCGAAAGCTGCCGTTGACGCGCAAGTCCGCGAGTTTGGGATCGGGCAAGCGGATGTCGACGTCGTGGTAGCGGCCTATCTCCGCAAGTACCTCTGCCAGCCTGCGGCCGCGGAATAGCAGGAGACCCTGCCGCCAGGCGGTAGCCGATGCTATATCCGCTTGCGATACTTCAACGAAACGGCCACCGTTATCGTAAGCCAATTGCTGGCCGGCGCTTACTTCCCGGCGCTCGCCCTGGCCTTCCATTTCCACGACGCCTTCCCGCACCGCCACGCTGATTTGCCCGGATTGCTTGTAGACATCAAAAGCGGTGCCGATGTCGCGAATCAGGACATTGCCGACATGCACGGTAAATGGCCGTTCCACGTCGTGGCCGACTTCAAAGAAGGCTTCGCCGCGCACCAAATCGACATGGCGTTGGTGATGATTGAAATGCACCCTGACCTCCGTATCGGTGTTCAACTCCAGATGGGAGCCATCGGATAAGGCCAGGGATTGCCTTTGGCCTTTATCGGTGCCATAGCTGCGGGGCAATCCATACCAACCCTGCGGCGAAAACATGGCCCAGCCTACCCCCAACAGCACGGTCGCGGCCATGCCGTAGCCGGCCAAACCCCGCCATAGAGGCTTGTGAACCGGCGGTCTATAGCGCAAAGCCTCATCCCGCGCCCGAAAGCCCTGTCCCTTAAACGCGTCCATCCACGCCCATTGTGCCTCCGCTTGTTGGTAGGCAAGCGGATGAGCGGGATTGGCCGCCAGCCATTCGGCAAAAGCCTGTTCCAGCAAAGTGTCTGCCGGCGCGTCGCGCAAGCGCAGCAACCAAGCGATAGCCTGATCTCGATGAGCTTGGGTGCAGTTAGATGTATCAGTCACGTTCGATATTGTTTAACTTCAAAGTGGGCACAGTTTACCGGACATTATCGTAGACGGTTAAGCATGACGCTCACCGCCAGTCCTGATCCCGCTCCGCGCCGAGACGGGCGCTGATGTGTTGCATCGCCAGCATCACATAACGTTCGGAGCAACGCACCGAAATATCCAGCCGCTTGGCGATTTCGGCATGCGAGCAGCCCTCTATACGGTACAGCACGAAGGCATGGCGTCGAAGCTCCGGTAGTTCGTCCAGCCAGGCGCTAAATTTTTCCAATTGCTGATGGGTTTGCCAGTAGTGTTCCGGCGATAAACCCGAGTCAGCCACATGCTCGACTTCGGCATCCGGTTCGTCGTAGCGTTCGCGGGTCTCGCGGCGGCGATGTCGGTCGACGGTCAGATTAGCGGCGGTCTGAAACAGGAAGGCCCTGGGATTCAGGATGGTTTCCGGTTCGGGAGTTTGCGACAGCCGCAGAAAGGTTTCCTGGACGATGTCGGTCACATCCTGTTCCTTGGGCCAGCGTCCGCGTACGAAGCTGCCGATTTCGCGAGCATGGCGCTGAAACAGGGTATGCAGGAAACCGGAAGAGTCTTTGGACATTTGCGTTGCTGTGTTTTTGCAGCGATTAAAGCGACTTATTCAGCAATAAATAAGCCATTCCTTCGATTTTTCGTCATCAACGGATGTCTGTGGCTGCAATACGCCGGTACCATCTGCCTTTACCAGTCACAAACACGGCCTAACTGCGTGATATGCCATATTTTTTCAAGACTATGCGGCATATCACGCAGGCTTGGCGGAACTGTTTGCGGTGGCCAAATCGGAAAGCCATTTCCAACCGACTCTCATCATGCCACACCATGCGGCGCGCCGAGGCGGCACGGCGGACGTCAGTCTTTGATGTATCCCTGCTTGCGAAAGAAAAACGCCACATTCACCAGGGCAATCATCACCGGCACCTCGATCAGCGGCCCTATGACCGCCGCGAATGCCGCGCCGCTGTTGATGCCGAACACCGCCACCGCCACCGCAATCGCCAGCTCGAAGTTGTTGCTGGCGGCCGTAAAAGCCAGCGTGGTGGTCTTGGCGTAGCCGGCGTTTATGGCCCTTCCCATCATGAAACTGACCAAGAACATCACCACGAAATAAATCAGCAGCGGCACGGCGATGCGCACCACGTCCAGCGGCAGTTGCACGATCAAGTCGCCCTTCAGCGAAAACATCACCACGATGGTGAACAGCAGCGCGATCAATGTCAGCGGGCTGATCCTGGGCACGAAGTGGTTTTGGTACCAGTCCTTGCCCTTGGCGCGCACCGCCACGAAACGGGTGGCGAAGCCGGCGATGAACGGGATGCCCAGATAAATGAACACGCTTTTGGCGATCTCGCCTATCGTAATATCGACCAGACTACCCTGCATGCCGAACAAAGGCGGCAGCACGCTGATAAACAGCCAGGCATAGACGCTGTAAAACAATACCTGGAAAACGCTGTTGAAGGCGACCAACCCAGCCGCATATTCATTGTCGCCGCGCGCCAGCTCGTTCCAGACGATCACCATCGCGATGCAGCGGGCCAGGCCGATCAGGATCAGGCCGGTCATGTATTCCGGATAATCGCGCAAGAACACAATCGCCAGCACGAACATCAGCAGCGGGCCGATGGCCCAGTTTTGTAGCAGCGAAACGCCCAATATCCGCCAGTTGCGAAACACATCGCCCAGTTCCTCGTAATGCACCTTGGCCAGTGGCGGATACATCATCACGATCAGGCCGATCGCTATCGGGATGTTGGTGGTGCCGACCGAAACGGCCTGGCTGACGGCATTGACCTCGGAAGGAAAAACAAAGCCGATGCCAACGCCCACCGCCATGGCCGTGAAAATCCACAGCGTCAGGAAACGGTCCAGGAAAGACAGGCCTGTTCTCGAGCAAACTTCTTGATTCATCATCTTCTCCGGTTAATGCTTGAAGGATGCGATTTCCAATAAGCGTTCCGCACCTACCGGTTCCCGCTGCAATAAGGGCACCACGGCATAGCGGCTGGCATGCCGATTGGCGACCGCTTCGATTTCACGCACTTCGTTGGCGGCGCGCTGGCGTAGCAATTGCGAATTTACCTTCGTGGCGGCAACGCTTTGGTTGATCACCCAGGCCCAAGGTTCTATGCCGGCGCGGCGCAGATCGTCCTGCAGATGGACGGCTTCCAGTACCGGCGTGGTTTCCGCCAGCGTGACAATCAGCACCTTGGTTTGCTTGGGGTCTTGCAACTGCATCATAGGCGTCAGGTAATGAATGCCACTGACCATCTGCCGCGATATTTCACGGTGATAAGCGCCGGTCGCGTCCAGCAGCAGCAAGGTATGGCCGGTCGGCGCGGTGTCCATCACCACGAATTTCTTGCCGGCCTCGCGAATGATCCGCGAAAAGGCCTGAAACACGGCGATTTCCTCGGTACAAGGCGAGCGCAGGTCTTCTTCCAGCAAGGCACGGCCTTGTGTGTCGAGTTTCGCGCCCTTGGTCTCCACCACATGCCGGCGATAAGTTTCGGTTTCTGCGAAGGGATCGATGCGGCTGACGGTCAGGTTATCCAAAGAGCCATCCAGAGTTTCGGTCAAATGCGCGGCCGGATCGGAAGTGGTCAGATGTACAGGTAGTCCCCGATACGCAAGTTCGACGGCAATCGCGGCGGCCAGCGTGGTCTTGCCCACCCCGCCCTTGCCCATCAGCATCACCAAACCGTGGCCGTCTTGGGCAATCTGCTCGACCAGTTCGGAAAGACCAGGTTGCTCCAGCTCTATCGGCGAATCCACCGTGATTGGCTCTTGCGTTGGCGTGTCGACCAGCAATTGGCGCAGGGCATCCAGTCCCACCAGATTGAAGGGCTTCAACATGAGTTCGTCACTAGGCAAGCTTTGCAATACGTCCGGGATGGCTTGCAATGCCGTTTGTTCGCGTTCGTGTATGGCCGCAGCCAAGGGATCGTTGGCTATCTCGATATGGGGCAAAATGCCGTTGATGACCAGATATTGATTGCGCAGGCCAATCCCGGTCAGTTCCCGATGGGTGCGGGCGACTTCGCGCAAGGTGGCTTGTTGGGCGCGGGCCACCAGAACCAGCCGGGTACGGGTTTCGTCGGCCAACGCATCCACGGCGGCCTTGTATTGCTCTCGCTGCTTTTCCAGGCCAGCCAAGGGACCCAAGCAGGAGGCATCGCCCTTGCCGGTTTCCAGAAAGCCACTCCAGGCACCAGGCAGTTGCAACAGGCGTATGGTGTGGCCGGTCGGCGCGGTGTCGAACACGATGTGATCGTAAGCTGAGGTCAGCGCCGAATCGGTCAGCAGCGCGGTAAACTCGTCGAACGCGGCGATTTCCGTGGTGCAGGCGCCGGACAGTTGTTCCTCTATGCCTTTCACCACCGTTTCCGGCAACAAGCCGCGCACCGGGCCGACGATACGGTCCCGGTAGGCTTGTGCCGCCGCTTGCGGATCAATTTCCAGCGCCGCCAAACCCGGCACTGCCGGAATAGCGGTAATCCTGTTGCCTATGGCTATGCCGAACACCTGGCCGACATTGGAAGCCGGGTCGGTGCTGACCAGCAGCACTTGCCGGCCGCCATCCGCCAGCCTGATCGCCGTGGCGCAGGCGATGGAAGTCTTGCCGACACCGCCCTTGCCGGTGAAAAACAAAAACTTGGGCGGGTTGATCAGGAATTTCATCGCAAGGTCTCCGGCTTTTTGCACGTTAACGGCAGCAACCGCCGCTGTCGGTCGTCTTCTTTTCCGATGTGCCGCCGCAGCAGGCGGAAGTGGCGCTGTCGGCCGTGGGATTACCTAAGATGCGTCCGGCCAGTTCCAGCATGTTTTTGGCCGAGGCCCGTTTGACCATGTCGCCGATTTCGACTGCTTGTTGCATGGTTTGTTTGTCGACGCCGAGCTTATGGGCTTTGTCGTAATGGAACTTGAAACAGGGTTCGCAGCCGGCGGCTATCGACGCGCCCAGCGCGATCAATTCCGCCACTTGCTCGCTTAGTTGGCTTGGCGCCGAGGCGTTGATTCCGGCCCATTGTGCCAGTTCGTCTCGTCTGGGATAACGTCCTACGAGCATCAACGCGCCATCAACTAGAATAACAGGCAAGGCTTCGGCGCCGGAGCTTTCCAGAAACGCCTTGACGACCGGGTTTTCCGCAAAAGCCATGGGTTGCTGTGCCAGATTGAAGCGCTCGATTTGCGCGCCGTTTTGCTTGGCCCAATCGGCATCGGCCGAAAAAGCCACCAATTGCTGATCGACGTCCACGCCGCAGACGCCGGTGCTGCAACACAGGGCGGGGTCGAATATTTGAATACTGCTCATCATGCTTCTCCTTAATCTTCCCCACTAGAGGAAGGGCCGTAAAAGCCCCTCTCCTAGTGGGAGAGGGGCTGGGGTGAGGGTAACAAGCTGCCTATGCGGTCCAGTTCCGCCTTCAGTCGCTCCGGATCATTCCGCAATTCATCCAGCGGCAGCGCCAGAAAGGTTTCGATGCGATGGCGCAGGATGCGGTAGGCGGTCATGAACGAGGCGTCGATTTCTTCATCGGTGCCGGTGGCGTGAGCCGGATCTTCGACGCCCCAGTGACTACGCAATACCGGGCCCAGATAAGCCGGGCAGGTTTCGTTGGCAGCGTTGCCGCAGACGCTGAGCACGATGTCCGGCGTCACAGGCAGGTCGTTCCAGGACTTGCTGTAATAGCCTTCGGTCGAGATGCCTTCCCGATTCAGCAGCGCCAGCGAACGCGGATGCACCTGGCCTGTGGGCTTGCTGCCGGCACTCAATGCCCGCCAGCCTTCCGGCGCCAGATGGTTGAAAGTCGCTTCGCCGAGGATGGAACGGCAGGAATTGCCGGTACAAAGAAACAGCACGTTCATGATGTCGAGTCCGTGGGTGTAGATGAAAGTGTGGGTTTGGCATCGCAGCAGCCGGCCGCCGCATCGGTTTCGAAGCACTGCTCGGGATGGCCGGTGCAACATTCGGCGGTCAGATACCCGATCAAATCCCGCATCACCGCGAGATTGGCGCGGTAGCGCTGGTAGCGGCCTTCCTGAACTACGCTTAGCAAGCCGGCCTGGGTCAAGGCCTTGAGATGAAAGGACAGATTGGTCGGCGGCAGAGCTAATTGGGTAGCGATTTCGCCGGCGACCAGGCCGTTGGGGGCGTTCTTGACCAGCAGCCGGTAAACATCCAGCCGCACGCCGGAAGCCAGGGATTCGAAGATTGTCGTTGCGAGTTGCTTATCCATAGGGCAACTATACAACAATTATTGAAATATCAAAACAACCACAACCGCCGGTCGTATTAGCCTTGCGTGGTGCAACCCGACATTTGAAGCCAACACAACATATCGGGTCTGTCGTTCAGCAAAACAATCTATTCGCCAATACGGGAAGAAAGGCAGTTAGATTTGATCAAAATACAGAGTCTATTGCCTAGAGTATGGCAAACAGGGATGATATACGGTAATCATATGATCATTTGTTGAGCACAAAAGGTAAAACAATGAGACCAATCCCTTTGATAGCCATTACCTTGCTTTTGAGTGCTTGCGCAACGGTTCTGCCAACCTCTGGAGATAGGGAGGTTCAACTTGAATGGGGAAACCAATTTGCTTCTCCGGGTGCGCGGCTTATCTATGAGGAGACCTTTCGAGAACCTACTCAGGAAGGCACGGGGGTAACGTATAAGTTGCGGGCCGAGGGGTTTCCCAGCGACAAGACATACTCTTTGTGGGCAAGAGGGATCGACAGGCGAACCACCGAGATATACAAGCCACTTCACATCGACGGTTCAGGTCGTATCTTACAAGATGATGGAGCAGAACGTGAGTACGTCCTGAAGAAGATGCTTGAGGGGGAATCCATTGAGATCGCGCTGATTTCCAGTGACAAAAGCAAGAAAGCCTTTGTTGAAATCACTCCATTTCCCATCATAGCCCAAGGAGAAGGCAATTGCCGACTTTCAGTCAAGCCCTTGTCCGCGGAAGGTCAGGCTTTCCAAATCAAAGGCGAAGGCTTTGTACCAAAACAAGAGCTCAAAGTCGTCGCGAAATCCAATGGGGAGTTAGGGGAATTTCCAGTCAATGGAACAGACGACGGAGTGTTTGGTATTGTCGTCGCGCCCGCAGTCTTGGGCAAAAGTGGTGGAGGGGCGAGTGTAACGGTAGCAGATACCACTTGCTCGGCCACTGTTCGCTACAAATGGGGCGATGCAATGGGGATATCGGGATTGGAAACCCAACAAACCAATCCGCTCCCTCCAGATCGTTTTCTGCAGGACAAAGCACTAGAGGTTGGGCGTACCATGGGCTGGTCCTTGGCTTACGAAAATCGAGACGAAGGACTGTTCGTCTGGCGTTTTAAAGAAAAGTCGCAACTCCCTGAGCTGGGTGGTAATGAGTGTGAGGGCTTGTTTACTTGGTACATCAAGCGTGTTGGAAACAATATCGCGCTGGATGATCCCGTCGTAGGCATTCCGGGATGTCCATGTTGCGCACCGGATCCCAAACAATTTGCAGCCTTTGCAAAATCTATTCAAAGGAAGTTCCAGCAACGTTGGCGTGCTCTAGCCGGCCCCATAATCCTAATTGGGCCAACAGATGCCACTCATTCCTCGAAACTTGAAGGACAAGTAATCGGGGAACTCATTAAAATAAGTACACCGCCTGAACAAACACTACCTAACAAATAGAACCAAAGGGTGGGCCAAACAAGCTAACGATGCTGGGTTTTGCCTTGCTCTACCCATCAGCCTACCAACCCCGCTGTCGCGAGAGGGTCATCGATTTCATCGAAACACCGCTAGTCCATACCCTGAACCGCCACCTCTCGACCCCACAAGGCGGAGATGATCGCCCGAGCGTCATTGGGGTCGGCACTCGAGAAAAATCTTGCTTCCGCAGGTTGGGTTCGGGGAGCGGATACGCGATGGTCGCCGAGTCGGCGCTCGACTTGCAACGCAACCGCCACGGCCGGATCGACGATGGCGATGTTCGGTCCGACGATGTCGCGAATCAGTTGAGAGAGAAAGGGGTAGTGTGTGCATCCCAGCACCAGCGTGTCGGCGCCGGCAGCCAGCAGCGGCGAAATGTATCCGAGGAGCAACGCACGGCTTGCGTCGCTCAGCAACTCGGCTTTTTCGACTTGTTCCACCAGGCCTGGGCAGGGTTGTAACAGAATTTCGACGTTCTTGCCGTGGGCTTCGCAGAGCCTCGCGACGCTTGGGCTGGCGATAGTCCGGCGAGTGGCCAGCACGCCGATCACGCCGGTTTTGGTGTTTTGCGATGCCGGCTTAATGGCCGGTTCCATCGCTACCACGGGTACCGGGCACCATGAGCGAAGTCTCTCGATCGCCACGACGCTGACGGTGTTACAGGCAACAACGATCGCCTTGGCGCCGGAGGCTAGAAGAAACTCGGTAATCTTTGTGGCACGGGTTGCAATAAAATCTCCATCTCTGTCACCGTACGGCGCGTTGCCGGAATCGGCTACATAAATCAGGTTTTCTTCGGGAAGCTTACTATGGATGGCACGGAGAACGGATAATCCGCCCACGCCCGAATCAAACACCCCGATGGGGGCGTCGTTGTTAAAGGCTGTCATAGCTCGGTAAGATAATAGATATTCAGAGACCTTTAATCGCCGCACAAACCCGTCATACAGGTGCCTTACCAGTCGGCATACACTGTAGGGTCGAATTTATTCGACATTTAGCGCCATTAGTGCAAATAAATTTGCACCTACAAGTTCTTAAGGAAATCCTGAACAAATTTATTCCGCTCATGGTTCGACAGGCTCATCACGAACGGAATCAAACAGTTACCGTTCGTCCTGAGCTTGTCGAAGGACTTATTCAGAGTTTCCTTCACTTAACGGTATGTCCTACCCAGTCCGCAGGAAGTGCTGAACAAAAGCGAAGCCCCTAACCGCCAAACAACTGATGATCGATCAAATCGCACAAACAATGCGAGATCAACAGATGCACTTCCTGGATGCGGGCGGTGGAATAAGACGGCACGCGAATTTCGATGTCGGATTCGTTCAACACACCGGCCAGCACGCCGCCATCCTTGCCGCTCAGCGCGATCACCGTCATGTCTCGGTCGTGAGCCACCTTCACCGCCTTGATGATATTGCCAGAGTTACCGCTACTGGTGTAAACCAGCAAAATGTCGCCGGCCTGCCCCAAGGCCCGCAATTGCTTGGCGAAGATTTCATCGTAGTGGTAGTCGTTGGCGATCGAGGTGATGGTCGAAGTATCGGTGCTCAAGGCAATCGCCGGCAAGGCCGGGCGTTCGCGCTCGAAGCGGTTGAGCATTTCCGAGGAAAAATGTTGCGCATCGCCGGCCGAACCACCATTGCCGCAAGTCAGCACTTTTTTGTCGTTCACCAAGGCCTCGACAATTTTTTGCGAGGCGAATTCGATCAGCTCGCAAAGGCTGGCCATCGCATCCTGCTTAGTTTGAATGCTGTCGGAAAAATGGGCGATGATGCGGTCTTGTAAACTCATAGGTCTCAGGTTTGAAAAGCGTTTTTGATCCAGTTGATACGGTTATCGCCGGCTACGGCAACCACATCGAAACGGATCGCGGAATGGCTCAGGTTGTTGATTATGACATAGTGTTGAGTGGCGGCGATGATACGCGCCTGTTTTTGCCGGGTGATGCTGGCCAGCGCGCCGCCGAATTGCTCGGATTTGCGGAAGCGCACTTCGACGATGACCAGCGCCGCGCCGTCCTTCATCACCAGGTCCAGTTCGCCAGCCTTGCAGCGAAAATTGCTGCATACCAATTTCAGCCCCTGTTGCTGTAGATAGCGCAAGGCCAACTGTTCGGCGCTGTCGCCTTTTTGCAGATGAAGGGGCTTGGGCTTGCCGAACACCGGCTTTACTCAACGTAGCCAGTCGACACCGGCATGCCAGCTTTAAACTGGGCGCAAACCAATTTTCGGGTAATTTGATTTTCGCCGTTCAGCGATAAACGGCCGGTGGCGCCGGCATAGGGTGTCGTCGCCAGCTGATGCAACTGACCGAGCAGGTTGTAGGCATCGACGCCCAAGGCCACCAGCCGGGTCGCGCTGTCGGGCAATGCTTGCCAGGTCGATTGCAGCGCGGATTGGCTGAGCGGCCCGCTGTAGGCATCCGCAAACAGCCAGGGAATGTCGCAAAAATTGATCGCGCCCAGTTCGGTGTCCTTAATGGGGTTCTGCCGGCCGCTATAAATATTCGGCATTGCATAAACCGCAAGATCGCCGCCTTGATGATATTTGAGTTGTGGCGCCAGTTCGCGGCCAATCTCGGGACTAGCGCTGAGCAAGATCGTTTGCGGCTGATTTTGAACTCTCGGATCGGTCGCGAGCAAGGTATTCAGCTGGCTGGCAATGTTATGCTGCTTCGGATCATAGCTTTGCATGCCGGCAATGATGCCACCCTGGCTTTGCCAGGCAGAAGCCAGGTATTGGCCGATGCGCTGACCATACGAGTTGTCGGGCACTAGCAGCACGGCGCTTTGGCGGCCGTCGCGGCGGGCTTTCAAGGCCAACTGCTCAGCCTCGTCTACCGGGCTTAAACCGAACTGATAGAGATTGGTTTTGCTTAGATGCTCGACATGGTTCAAGGCCAGAACCGGAACCGTCAGCTCGGCATTGAGCGCCAGGGTTTCGATCTGTTCCTTGAGTAAGGGTCCGATCACTTGCTTGGCGCCCTCGGCAACGGCCTTGTTATACAGGGAGGTGATGTCGGTTTCCTCGGTGTCGTAGAATTTCAAGGCGGATTGCGGCGCGGCGCTGGCGGCCAGGCGATGCGCGACCGAGAGCCCTTCCTTAATCGCTTTGCCCGCTTGGGCGTATGAACCAGAGGCAGGCAGCAACACCGCTATCATTGCGCCGGTATCAGCCGGCTGGCCCGGCGCCTGCTCGGCGGCCATCGGCTGCGAAGCCGGTTGCGGCGTTGCCAGATAAGCCTGCAAGAATTCGGCATTGGCGGGATGATTGGGAAATACTTGTCGCCACTGCCGGATTTCTTCGCCGACGTCAAAACCGGCCTGATTGCGCTGTTTGAGCACCTTGGCTAAGGCCATCCAGCCGCTTAGTTCGTCCGCGATGGCCGGCTGCGCATCCAAGGTCTCCATCGGTAACACGCTGAGCAAGTCCAGAATCGTGACGATGTTTTCCTGTTGTTGTTTGGGGCTCTGCAGCAGGCTACCCAACTTGATCCGGGCGCTGACACCGGGCAGCACGTTGCCCATCAGCGAGTGCGCAAACGCCAGCGACTGGTAAAAACTGATCTGATCGGGGGTAGCCAGCAACTTCGGTCTGGTGATTTGCAGCTTGTTCAAGGCCTGTTCGGCATCGCCCATGTTCAAAGCCATTTGCGCTTCCAGCAGACTCAATTTGCTGCGCTGTTCGGCGGATAAATCGGCCTGCTTAATCAGATCCAGTTCTTTCTGGGCGGCGGGACTGTTGCCGGATTGAATCAAGGTATCGGCATTCAGCAAATGTTGGGAGGCCTGATTATCGGCCAAACCGTAGCTTTTGACCGGTGCGGCGGCCCGTTTTGGCCGTTGCGGCTTGGACTGCGGCCGCGTTTCGAGATGCGCCTGGTTTTTCACGGGTTCGCTGCTGCAAGATGCCAGCAACAGCATGCCGAAAATCCAGCAAAGCGGGCGGTGACGGGGCATAATGCCGGCGAATCTTGAATCAGTCATAGTAGCGGAGGACACAAAAAGCGATGAGCGGGAAATTATACGTGGTTGCCACGCCAATAGGTAATCTGGCCGATTTCAGCTTTCGAGCCGTCGAAGTGCTTAAGCAAGTGGATTTGATCGCCGCCGAGGACACCCGCCACGTCAAAATGCTGCTGCAACACTACGGCATCAACCGGCCGCTGATTTCCCTGCATCAGCACAACGAAGACAAGGCCTCGCAAGGCCTGGTGGACAAAATCAGGGAAGGCCAGTCCATCGCGCTGGTATCCGATGCCGGTACACCGCTGCTCAGCGACCCCGGCCTGCCGCTGGTTAAACTGGCCAAACAGGAAGGCATGGAGGTGTCGCCGATACCCGGCGCCTGCGCGTTGATCGCCGCGCTGTCGGCGTCAGGCCTGCCGATTACCCGCTTCACTTTCGAAGGCTTCCCGCCGCGCACTTCGTCGGCGCGCAAGAATTTTTTCCAGGATAAACTCAAGGATGCCACCACCTGGGCCTTTTACGAATCCAGCCATCGTATCCAGGCGGCTCTGGAAGACATGCTGGAAATTTTTCCCGCCGCTCATGAAGTCTGTGTCGCTCGCGAAATCACCAAGCTGCACGAAACCATCGTCAGGGACCAATTGGCCCGCGTCGCCGAGTTGGTCAAGACTGACGAGAACATGCGCAAGGGCGAGTTTGTAGTCATCGTCGCCGGCCACGAGGCTGAAGACGAAGGCGATGGGCTCAGCGACGAGCAGTTACGCATACTCAAACTTTTGCTAAAAGAATGCTCGATCAAGACCGCCGTGGCGTTGGCGGTGGAAATCACCGGGCAACGCAAGAAGCTGCTGTATCAGGCTGCTTTGGAGATGCAGGACGCATCACATAAAAAGGATTAGATCAATTAAAAATATCCCGCACATTGGCTCATGCTGAGCTAAATTTGACTAGGAAATCGGCTAATTGATCACTAGGAGGGGGACTCATGAGGCAACGTTTTTCAAAAGCATCCTCTTTTGATTTGGTGATCGCTGCCAGCTTGGTCGGAGTCCTGGGCTTCGCTACGCTGATGGGCTTGAATCTGCTGCAAGAACGCACTAGCCGCATCGAACACGCCCGCATCGAAACGGAGAATATTTCCCTGGTCCTGGAAGGACATGCGCTGGCCACTATTCAGAAAATCGACCTGATTCTGAAAGATATTCAAAGTCATATCCGCCCTGACGACATGCGCGCCAGTCAGTTCGATATTTCCGGTGGAACCAATTCCTTGCAGGCCTTACTCAAGGAAAAGGCCGATAACATTCACCAAGCGGCGGTTATTGGAATAGATGGGATACAAATATTTAATGCGGCCGGGGATTGTATATACAGTTCCATTGACGCTCAGCCCCCCATGAATATCGCCGATAAGGAGAGCTTTCAGCTACATCGGGATAATCGCGATATCGGATTACACATTTCCCCCCCCGAGATCTCGCGCACATTGGGCATCTGGCATATCTCTCTTACCCGGCGAATCGATTCCATCGATGGCGGTTTCGCCGGCTACATTAATGTCATTGTCCAACTGAGTTCGTTCGAAAAATTTTACGCGACACTGAACCTTGGCGAACACGGCGCGGTTTTACTGCGCGACGATCGGATGCGGCTTCTGGCGCGCCACCCGAAATTGGAAACCAATCTGGGCGTGCCCGTGCCCAATCATCCGGTTGCCGGATTCCTTTCTCAAGGAATAGAACACGGTGTTTATATAGAGGTCAGCCCGGCTGACGGTATCAAGCGGCTCTACAGCTTTCGCCGGGTCGGCGAGTACCCGCTGTATGTGTTGGCCGCCATCGCCGAACAGGATTATCTGGCCGAATGGTGGAAACATCTACTCTGGTACGCCATCGCCGGACTGGTCATCGCGCTTGCATCGCTGGCGCTGGCGCTGGTGGCCCGATACAGCATATTTCGGTGGCAAGCCAACGAACGAAAGTACCGCTACATCATCGAAAACGCACCTATAGGCATTTTTCAACGGGATTTTGAAGGACATTTCAGCTTTTTGAATCTCACTTTAGCCCGCCAATTCGAATGCGACTCCGTCGATAGCTTTCTGCAACGTTATTCGCTGGCCGAGACGCGGTGGGCCGATCTCGATCAATTGAAGTTATTTAATCGGTTGATTCGGGAAGATAAAGAGGTACGTGGATTTGAAGCACAAGCGGCGCCCATCAACGGGCAAGTCAAATGGTTCTCGATGTCCGGCTATTTGAATGAACAAACCGGCCAGATCAACGGTTTTACGTTAGAGATTACCGAACGCAAGCGCGTGGAAGAGCAACTGCGAACATCGGAAGAGCGCTTGCGAATGACGCTGGAAGCGGCGCAAATCGGCGTCTTCGATTGGGATGTCAAGAATGATAGCTTCGAGGTGTCGCCAATTTATTACACCATGCTGGGCTATCCACCCAAATCCGGTCAAGGCGACCGTGACGAATGGCTGGAGCGGCTTCATCCGGATGACCGCGCGGACGTCGCCGAAAAAATCGGCGCCGTACTGGCAAAACAGGCGAATGCCTATAGCTATGAAGCCCGGATGCGCCATGCAGACGGCACGTACCGGTGGCTGGCGGTCAAGGCATTCTGTGTCCGAGTCGGCGAAGATGGCATGGTTACCCGCGTCCTCGGCATCCGAATGGATATAACCGAACGCAAGCGCAGCGAAGAGGAGTTGGAGCACTATAAAGATCACCTCGAACGCCTGGTTAACGCGCGAACGGCGGAACTGGAGGCGGCCAGGAAGCTAGCGGATGACGCGAACCAGGCAAAATCCGACTTTCTCGCCAACATGAGCCACGAAATTCGAACGCCGATGAACGCCATCATCGGCCTGAGCCAGTTGGCGCTGGATACCCCGCTGGATGAAAAACAACATGATTATTTAAGCAAGGTATTAAGTTCGTCCCGAGCCTTGCTAGGCATTCTGAATGATATTCTCGATTACTCGAAGATCGAAGCCGGGCGTGTCGATATTGAAACGATCGAGTTTAGCCTGGAAGAAATTCTACGCTCAACGGCCGACTTATTCTCTATTCGTGCCGATGAAAAAGGCCTGGAACTGTTCATCGACATGGCGCCGGATGTGCCCGATCAATTGCTCGGCGATCCGCTCCGTCTCAGCCAGATCATCAATAATCTGGTGGGCAACGCCATTAAATTTACCCTGCATGGCGAGGTTCATCTCCGTGTTCAAGTGTTGGAAAGGACGAACGAAGCGATACGCCTGCGTTTTGCGGTGCGAGATACCGGCATCGGCATTACCCCAGACCAAGCCAGCCGCCTGTTTCAGCCTTTCGTGCAAGCCGACGCCAGTGTCACCCGCAAATTCGGCGGTACCGGTTTGGGGCTAACGATCTGTAAACGCCTGGTGGAAATAATGGGCGGAGAAATGTCCCTGGAAAGCGAACCGGAATGCGGCAGTACCTTTGCCTTTACAATACCCCTAGACCTACCTCCAAGACCAATTTTGGCCAAGTTTGCAAAAGGGCGGGGTTTGCAGGATTTAAGGACCATGAGAACCCTGGTCGTCGATGATCAGGAAACCTCGCTGGTCATTCTTCGCACCATTTTGGAAAGTTGGCATTTCGAGGTGGTCACGGCCCTTTCGGGCCAAGAGGGCTTGCGCTTGTTCACCGAATCAGAAACCAGCGGCAAACCCTTCGAGCTGTTGTTGTTGGACTGGAGAATGCCGGGCATGAGTGGCCTGGAGCTTGCCAAGACCATAGCAAAGGAAGAGCATGTCAGCCGGCCGCCGGTGTCCATCATGGTCACGGCCTATGGCCGGGAAGAGCTGGCTAAGGCGGCCGGCAACATTAGAGTGGATGCGATCATCACCAAGCCAATCACACCGTCCAGTCTATTCAATACATTGATCCAACTACAACAAAACGAAGTCTCCCCGCTTATTCCCGTGCCCGATGAATTTAAAGCCACGCGAAAGACTCTCGCGGCCATCCGCGGAGCGCGTATTTTGCTGGTGGAAGACAATGAACTCAATCAACAGGTGGCGCGGGAGTTTCTCGTAAAAGGCGGTCTGGAAGTCACGGTTGCCAACAATGGCCAGGAGGCCTTGGAATGGCTGAGGAAAGCCGGCTTCGACGCGGTGTTGATGGACCTGCATATGCCGGTGATGGATGGATTGGAAGCCACCCGCAAGATACGCCAGTCGGAAATTGGCCAGGAACTACCCATCATCGCGATGACGGCGGCGGCGATGGCTCAGGACCGGGAAGCTTGTGCCGCCGCCGGCATGAACGACCACATCGCCAAGCCTGTCGAACCCCAAGAATTGGCCGAGACTCTAGCGAAATGGATAGCACCCAAAACCGATGCGGCAATATCCGAAGAGCCAGCCGAAACCTGTCCGGATGCCAAGGCATTGGCCGAGCTCGAGAACCGGCTCCCCGGCGTGTCGGTGCGTGCGGGATTGGCAAGATTGGGAGGCAACGTCGCCCTTTATCGGCGCTTGTTGCTTGCCTTCGCCGAGCAGCATGGTGAGACCGCGACGCTACTGCGCCAACTGAATGTCGACGACAATCCCGAACGGCTGTTTTTCGTCGCCCACGGCCTGAAAGGTGAAGCCGGCAACTTGGGCTTCGAAACGGTCAAATCGCCGGCCGACCGGCTTTGCCATATGATCAAAGCCGGCGAAAGGGAAGGTTTGAAGGTGCATACGGAAGCCCTTGCTCGGGCGTGCGAAGCCATACTCCTTTTATTGCACAATCTGGGAGAAAATATCGGCGATGTTCAAACCATCACGCCCGAGGTAACGAAAGAGCCGCTTGAAACGGCCGATCTTATAGTTCGTCTCAATGCGTTAAGGCAGCAATTGAAGACCAGGAATCTGGATGCCCGATATTCGGTTGAGGATCTTGACGGCACGATAAAAGACCAATCCCTGGCTCTGGAATTTACGGACATAGCGCTAGCAATAAAACAATTACGCTACGATGTGGCGCTGATCGCATTGGAAAAGCTCTTAGACCGGCATAACTGGAAAGAACCATGAATAACCAAGATAACCGCCCCGGAATACTGATCGTTGACGATTCCCTCGGTAATATCGAGGTGTTGAGCAACATACTGGGCAAGGGATACAGCACAAGTTTTGCCTGCAATGGGACCGAAGCATTGACTCTGATCGCCCGCAATTCGCCGGATTTGGTGTTGCTGGATGTGGTGATGCCCGGCATAGACGGTTTCGAGGTTTGCAAGCATCTTAAATCCGACCCGGTTACTCGCGATATACCGGTGATTTTCCTGACCAGCTTGGACAGTGCTGTCGACGAGGAATACGGTCTTTCGCTGGGCGCCGAGGATTTCATTCATAAACCGGCTTCCCCGCCCGTTGTGTTGGCGCGAGTCCGGAATCATCTGATGCTGGCCAAGGCCAAACGCGAGCTTAAACGCCATAACGAAAACCTCGAGTTCTTGGTGGCCGAGCGAACTGAAGAGGTTGAACGGAAAAATCGGCAGCTCATTGCCGCACAAAGCTCCATCATCACTGCATTTTGCGCATTGGCTGAAGTCAGGGATAATGAAACCGGCAACCATATTCGTCGTACCCAAAATTACATACGACTATTGGCCCAACAGTTGCGATCCAATCCTCGTTACCCCTTCACCGATACCACTGTCGAGCTGTTATTCAAGACCGCCCCCCTGCACGACATCGGCAAGGTTGCCATTCCCGATGCGATACTGCTCAAACCTGGAAAATTCAGTACTGACGAGTGGAAAATTATGAAACGGCACTGCGAGGTCGGAAGGTCCGCCATCTTGTCGGCGGCGCGGGATTTTGGCGACAGCGACCGTTCATTTTTGAATTACGCCATAGAGATCGCTTATTGCCATCATGAAAAATGGGATGGCTCCGGCTATCCTCAAGGACTTTCGGGAGACGCTATTCCTGTCAGTGCGCGCTTGATGGCGGTTGCCGACGTCTACGATGCCTTGATTACCAAGCGTGTCTACAAAGAGGCATATTCTCATGAAGAAGCCGTCCGTCTGATAAAGGAAGGCCGGGGTACCCAATTCGATCCCGACGTGATCGATGCCTTTTTGGCTATCACTGACGCTTTCGATACAACGGCTAGACTTTACAAGGACACGGTCGAGCCGGCCACCGAAACCAAAATCGAATAAAGTCTTCAATTATTGTCCTTGTTCAAACAACATTAAAGGTCGAGATAACCATGGCATTACAACACGCCCATCGTCACATCAATCCGGAAGAATATTTACAAGGGGAGCTGGCATCCGAGATCAAGCATCAGCTGATAGACGGCGAAGCTTATGCGATGACCGGCGCCAGCGAAAACCATAATCTGCTGGCAGGCAATATTTTCAGCGAACTCAGAAATTGCCTGAAAGGCAAACCGTGCAGGACTTTTATGGCCGACATGAAACTTCGAGTGGCCGATGACTTTTTCTATCCCGATGCGATGGTGGTCTGCGGCGAGGACAACGAAAACGATTACTACAAAACATCGCCGGTCATCATCGTCGAAGTGTTGTCCAAAACCACTCGCAAGTTCGATCAAAGTGCCAAACGCCTGCGTTGCCAAGCCATTCCCACGCTGGAAGAATATCTGCTGATCGAGCAGGACAAGGGTGAAATTCAGGTCTTCAGCCGCCGAGATAGCTGGCAATCGTTTTATTACTACCTGGGCGACAAGATTAACTTCCGGTCCTTGGACATCACGGTTGCCGTCGAAGACATTTACTATCAGGTCAATAATGAGGATGTACTGGCGTTTTTGCAGCAGAAACAACAAGCTGATCAACAACTAGGCTGAGGCTACATCTTATGCGTGGCTATCGCCAATCCGAGCTGCTGGTAATGGCGGTAACGCTGGCGCCCGGCCTGCTTGCAGGTTTCGCTGTTGTCGAGGATTTCCAGGATGCGTTCGGTATGCTCGGTAACGGCCGGCACGTTATCGGATAGGTTGACGATCACGTTTTGCCGGCTTTCCGGGATGTCATTGCCGCCGATCAGGATGGTTTGTTTCAACTCGGGAACGATGCCGTTGTAAATCTGATGCGGAACGAAACTGCCGGCCCGAAAAGTCCAGAGCAGTTTGTCGATACTGGCGGCCTGTTCCTGGGAGTCGGTCAGCACATAACAGTTTTGACCGCTACGATAGATTTTTTCAATCAGCCTACAGGCAAAGTCCAGGCGCTCCTGCTGAGAATGCGAGCCCAGCACGTAAAAGCTTACTTCCGTCATGCCGGTTTTTGCGGATTTTTAACCTTACCGCAAAAACGGATAACGCGGCCACCGGCAGAGATGACTTCCATGGTACGAAACTTCAATTTAGAACAATCTCCACCGATGTTCGCATCATGGTCATGCCGATACGCGATTCAGCAGATACTGGCTGACCAGAGGCACGGGCCGGCCAGTCGCGCCCTTGTTGGCGCCGGTGCGCCAGGCGGTGCCGGCGATGTCGATATGCGCCCAGCGAAAATCCTCGGCGAAGCGCGACAGGAAGCAAGCTGCGGTGATGCTGCCTCCGTCGGGTCCGCCGATGTTGGCGAGGTCGGCGAAGTTGGACTTCAACAACTCCTGATATTCCTCCCAGACCGGCATGCGCCAAACCAAGTCGCAAGCGGCTTCGCTGGCGCCGAGCAGGTCGTCGCAGAGTTTGTCGTCGTTACCGAACAAGCCACTGGGGACCCGGCCCAAGGCGACGATGCAGGCGCCGGTTAGCGTAGCCAGATCGATCACCACTTCCGGATTGAATTTTTTCGCATAGGTCAGGGTGTCACAAAGGATCAGACGCCCCTCGGCATCGGTATTGAGAACTTCGATGGTCTTGCCGGACATGCTGGTCAGGATGTCGCCGGGTTTGTTGGCATTGCCGTCCGGGAGGTTCTCGGAAGAAGGAATCAGGCCGACGATGTTCAGCCTCAGATTCAACAGTGTTGCGGCCCGCAAAATCCCCAATACGCTGGCGCCGCCGCACATGTCGTATTTCATTTCGTCCATGCCTTGGCCGGGCTTCAGCGAGATACCGCCGGCATCGAAGGTCAGGCCCTTGCCAATCAATACGATGGGTCTAGCATTGGCATCGCCGCCCTGATAATTGAGACTGATCAGTTTGGCCGGCTGACGGCTACCGCGCGATACCGACAACAACGCCCCCATGCCCAAGGCTTCCATGTCGCTTTCTTCGAGAATTTCGCAGTCCAATTTTTCGTGTTGTCCGGCCAAGATCAGCGCCTGTTCAGCCAAGTAGCTGGGTGTGCAGATATTGCCAGGCAAGTCGGCCAGTTGTTTGGTCAGATCCACGCCTTGGGCAATCGCCACGCCTTGTTGCAAACCAGTTTCGGCCTGTTGCTTGAGGGAGTCGGTAACGGCGATGCGCAGTTGCTGTAACGGAAATTTATCGTCAACTTTTTTAGTGGCGCAGTATTGATATAGGCCTTCGTTAAACACCTCGACAATCTGGCGGGTCTGCCAAGAAATATCCGCCTTTTCCACTTCGATATCGAGCAATGCGCAGGTCGCCGCTTTAACCTTGCTGTCCTTGACGGTCTTAATCGCCGCCGCCAAGGCCTTGCGGTACAGTTTGCGAGTCAGCTTGCCGCGCTCGCCAAAGCCAACCACCACGATGCGTTCGATGCCGGCACGGGGAACGTTATTGATCAGCAGGGTTTCGGCATTTTTCCCCTTGATGTCGCCACGGGCGATAAACTTACTCAACAGACCATCGCACAGCCCATCCAGAGTCGTCGCAGCGGGGCTGAGTTGCTGGTTTTCGTAGATCCCGACCAGCAGACAGTCGCTTTGCAGTTTGTCTAAGGATAAGCTTTCTATAGAATAGTCCATGTTAACAGTGGCCTTTAAATGTCGCGATGTTAGAGTTTGTGCCGGGTGCGGGGCATGGGCGTAAATTATACATGAGAATATATGGAGTGAGTTGTTGAACGAAGAACGAACGATACCCGGCGCCGGCCGTCCTTTCCGGCTGATGACGGTGCTGGATAGGATGATTGTGATCGATTTATTTAAGACTGTCGGCGCGGTACTAACGGTATTGGTCATCATCATCGTCAGCCAGAAGTTTATCCGGGTATTAGCCCAGGCAATTGCCGGCAATATCTCCAACGAAACCGTGCTGAGCCTGCTGGGCTTGAAGACCATCACCGTTGCCACGACGTTTCTACCCGCGGCACTATTCATGTCCGTGTTGATGGTGCTGGGGCGCATGCATAGGGAACAGGAAATGGCGGCCATCGCCTCGGCGGGCGGCGGTATGTTGACCATTTACCGCTCGGTTTTCTGGGTGCTGATACCGCTCAGCCTTTGCGCGGCCGGCTTGTCGATGTTTGCCGCGCCCTGGGCCGAAGCGCATAGCCAAACCTTAATGAAACAGGACAAGGATTCGGCCGACGTACGCAGCATCTCGGCCGGCCGTTTTAGCGAATACAGCGGCGGAGAATTGATTTTTTACACGGAAGGCGTCGACACATCCGGAAAAATGCGGCATGTCTTCATACAGAATAAACAGGGTGACAGAACCGGAGTGGCCAACGCCGAATACGGGCACCTGGAAAACTTGCCCGGCGGTTTATATCTGATTTTGGAACAGGGCGAACGTATTCTAGGCGTACCCGGCAACAAGGATTTCACGGTCGAAAAATTTACCGAATACGCGGTACAGATCGAGAAAAAAACCACCGAACTGATACTGGGCAGCCAAGCCCAGAATACCAACCAGCTATGGCACTCCAGGAACCTGATAGACGTCGCGGAAATGCAGGATCGCCTGAATGGGCCTTTGGGCGTTATTCTATTGGGCTTTCTGGCGGTGCCATTGGCAAAACTGTCGCCGCGTGGCGGCGTCTATGGCAGCATATTGGTGGCATTCGGGATCTATTTCGCCTACTCGAACCTGCAACGTGTCAATCATAGCTGGGTAATCAGTGGGAAGGTCCCGTACTGGCTGGGATATTTCTGGATAGACCTGTTGCTGCTGATTCTGGGCATGGTATTTCTGCTCCGCCTTTACGGTCTAAAGTGGTTTTTAATCAATCTGAAAAAGGGACGCTGAGATGGGAGTACTAACGCGTTATATCGTCAAGGAAGTCGTTAAAGGCTCATCCGTCGCCCTATTACTGCTGTTGACCCTATACAATTTGTTTACCTTTAGCGATCAACTCCAGGATCTGGGCAAGGGCAATTACGGTTTAAAGCAAATTCTGATTTATCTGACCTTGACGTCGCCGCGCATCATATATGAACTAACGCCTTCCGCTGCCCTACTAGGCAGTTTGTTCGTGGTGGGAGCCATGGCCAACAACCGCGAAATCGTCGCTATACGCGCCACCGGCCTTTCGACGTTCTGGATCATCAGAACCATCATGCTGGCGGGCCTGGTACTGGTCATAGGGGCGGTACTGATCGGCGAATATGTCGCCCCTCCCAGCGAACGTGCCGCGCAGGTGCTCAGAACCACGGCGTTGCATGATGGCGTAGTACTACGCTCGCAATATGGCATGTGGCTGCGGGAAGGCAACCGTTTTATCAATGTCCGAAAAATTCTCGATGACGGTTCGCTGGCTGACGTTCGTATTTACGAAATCGACGATAGTCATAAATTAAAAGAGATCACGCATGCCGAACACGCCCAGTTCGAAGGTGATGAGCAATGGCAGCTAAAGGGTGTCAAACATTCGGAAATTGGCGAGCAACGGATATTTGCCAGCTCCCAAGCTACCGAGGCATGGAAATCGAGCATCGATGCCGATTTGTTGAAAGTGGCGGTAGTCGATTCCGACAACCTGTCTTTGTACGATCTGTTCATGTACATCGACTTTCTGAAAGAAAATAACCAGAAATCACAAATTTACGAGCTGGCCTTCTGGAGCCGCTTGATCAATCCGCTGGTGACCTTTGTGATGCTGATGGTTTCCGCGCCATTCGTAATCGGCATTGGCCGAGGAACCAGTACCGGCGCCCGTATCCTGATCGGGGTCCTGATCGGCACGACTTTCAATATCTTCGACAAAATTGCCGGCCATGTCGGCCTGGTTTACGACATGAATCCGGTGCTGATGGCCGTCTTGCCCAGTTTATTGGTGTTTTGCGGAGCGGTTTACGCGGTGCGGCGGGTGAGTTAGAGATGTCGAGCCGGTGTATTGCCGCCAATACACCGGCCTAAATCGGGGATTATTTCCGAATCATGAACAGATACAGAAATTTACATTTCAAAGTCATCTCCTTTCCGTCCATTTCCACTACCGCGCAATCCTCGTATTTTTCCCGGCCCGGAGTGATTTGTTTTTTGATCACGCCATCAGCCACGCTATATTTGATCGGGATGCTCACTTCGCCAATTCCACTGCGTGCATCTTCACCGGTGGTCATCAGCGTGCCGTCCTTTTGAAAATCCCAAGTCACATGCAAGGGTTTCTTTTCCCTGTCCAGCGCGAGGGCTTCGGCGGTGACCTGCCATTTGCCGAGAATCTTCGAGTTGTCTTCCAGTTTCACGTCAGCATTGGCCGAAAAAGCGGCAAGCGCCGCGAGCAGTGATAAGAGTGTTGTTATTGTTTTCATTGGATACTCCCGACGAGCGATTGATGAGGTAAGCCGGGAATATATCATATCCGTTTTGAGTCTCAGCCCTTTTCTTGGTTGGCGGAGCACAAACGGGTTTTGGATAAGTAGTCGTGCCAACACAGGTGGTTCTTGTCGAACAGGCACCAGAGAAAACCCAGACCGAAGCAGGCCCAAGACAGCGCCGCCGCTATAAAGCGCAATCCGGCTTGCCGCCAGCTAACGGGGCCGCCGTCCTCACGGCAGACCTTGATTTTCCAGGCTCTTAATCCCAGTGTTTGGCCGCCGTGCGTCCAAAACCAACCGTAGAAAATAAAGCTAATGGCTAACAGATAAAGCGGGTAGAGGTATTGGCCGGAAGAAAATGCCTGCCCGGAATTGAACGGCAGCACCAGCGCGGTCGCGAAAAACAGTACGGCCAGGAGTAGCAGCGCATCGTACCAAACCGCCGTCATCCTACGCAAAAAGCCCGGTGCGGAACTAGATTCCGCACCGGGCTTTTTAATTATTTTTTTATCTGCTTGCCGCAATTACTTGCTGAACAATTCGAGTTTTTGTCCCAAATACATGCTCATGGCAACCAAACCGCCAACCATCAACACTGAAAACAGAAACGGCGGCCTGTGAAACAGCAACACGGCAAAATCGGCCACAAACAGACTGGTAAATAAAGGACGGTCGATCAAACCATCCAACAATTTTTTAATCATAATCTTCCCCGGCATCTTTTGAGTAATCGCCCATGGTCTTTGTTAAAGGCTATGGCGGATTTGTTCTTATCGTGATACGTCATGGCAGCGACGCGCGCGCCGATTCTACTATATCGACAAAGAATGTGGAAGGCGGGGCTGATTGAGCTGGATTCCGGCAAGATGTTATGATACCAGTATCGCTAAATTAAACGGTTTCCGGCGCTTTACGGTGGAGTGGAAAACCGGACAGATAACAACAACAAAGGAATAGTGTCATTTTAAGTTTCTTCAAAAAAATCTTTTCCCCTGCCGAGCATTCGGAACCGGTAGCGAATACGGTGAAGATTTATCCGCGCGCCGAGCACTGCATTTCCCGCTCTCAGATCAGCGAAAATGCCCTAAAGGTGCTGATACGTCTGAAAAAGGCCGACTTCGAAGCCTATTTGGTCGGTGGTTGCGTCAGGGATTTATTGCTGGGCCGCGAGCCCAAGGATTTCGACGTGGCGACCAACGCCAGCCCGGAACAGGTCAAACAAATCTTCCGCAACTGCCGGATCATCGGCCGGCGGTTCCGTCTGGCGCATGTGTTTTTTGGCCGCGAGATCATCGAAGTGGCCACGTTTCGGGGCTCGGAACCCGAGGAATCCGATCAGCAAGTGGTACACGAAAACGGCCGATTGCTGCGCGACAATGTGTTCGGCACCTTGGAACAGGATGTCTGGCGCCGCGATTTCACCGTCAATGCCCTTTATTACAACATCCGCGATTTTTCGGTGGTGGATTACACCGGCGGCATGCAGGACCATGCCGCCGCCGTGTTGCGGCTGATCGGCGATCCCGCCATGCGTTATCGCGAAGATCCGGTGCGGATGCTGCGGGCTATCCGCTTCGCGGTCAAGCTGGGCTTCACGCTGCATCCCGATACCGAACAACCGATTCACTCCCAGGCCGAACTGCTGAAAAGCATACCATCGGCCCGCCTTTACGACGAGATGCTCAAGCTGTTCCTGGCCGGCTATGGGCTGCAAACCTTTGAAATGCTGAGACATTACGGCTTGTTTGCCATCCTGTTTCCGGCGACGGACGAATGTCTGCAGACACTGGATCACGACTTTCCCCGGCTATTTCTGATCCGGGCATTGGAAAACTCCGACAAGCGTTTCGCCGAAGGCAAAACCCTGACGCCCTACTTTTTATTGGCGGCGCTGCTGTGGGAACCCTTGCAACTGGCCGCGCAAACACGCATCGCGCACGGCGAAAACGAGACCCTCGCCTATCAAAATGCCGCCAACGAAGTGCTGACCCGGCAAATAAAAATCACCGCAATGCCGCGCCACATTACCCAATCCATGCGGGACGTCTGGTTTTTACAGAACAAATTTTCCAAGACCGTCGGCACTCGGCCGTATCGCTTGCTGGAGCAAGCGAAATTCAGGGCCGCTTACGATTTCCTGCAGCTCAGGGCTGAAACCGGTGGCGCCGATCCGGAACTGTTCGACTGGTGGACCCGTTTTCAGGAGGCTGATGAAGAATTGCGCCAGAAAATGACGGCGCCCCCCAAGGGCGGATCAGGCAAGCCGCGCCGCAAATCCGGCCGTTATCGTGGCCGGACCAAACCTTCCAATCAGGAATGACACCATCGAATCCATGGTTCGAGGCCTATATCGGACTGGGCAGCAATCTCGGCGATCCGATCCATACCATCGCCAGCGCCCGACTAGCAATCGCCGGGCTAGCGGATGTCGAGGAAATCGCCTTCTCACCGCTTTACGGCAGTCGGCCGGTTGGCCCCCAGGATCAACCCGATTACGTCAATGCGGTGATGCGTATCAAGACTCGATTGTCGGCGCCGAATTTGCTCAAGCAACTGCAAGGGATCGAAAACGCGCATGGCCGAGTGCGGTCGGTGCGCTGGGGCGCCAGAACGCTGGATCTGGATATATTGCTTTACGATCAACAACTCATTAACCAGCCGGACCTGATCGTACCGCATCCTGAACTGCCGAATCGAGCCTTCGTGCTTCACCCCTTGGCGGATGTCGCGGACAGCGATTTGCCGATACCCGGCAAGGGCCGTCTGGCGGAGTTACTGACGGCTTGCCCAGCGGACGGATTAAAAAGGATAGCGCAATGACTTTATATGCGAATACGCCGAAAACCCTAACCATCAGCGATATAGCGGCGATGAAGCAGGCCGGCGAAAAAATCAGCTGTCTGACCGCATATGACGCCAGTTTCAGCGCATTACTCGATCAAGCCGGCATCGATGTGATTCTGGTTGGTGATTCGCTGGGCATGGTGATTCAAGGCCACCATACCACGTTGCCGGTAACGGTCGACGATATGGTTTATCACAGCCGTAGTGTTGCAGCCGCCAGGAAACGCGCATTCCTGATCACCGACCTACCGTTTGCCAGCTATGCGACACCGGAGCAGGCCTTAGCCAATGCCGCCCGCCTAATGCAGGGAGGCGCGGCACAGATGGTCAAGCTGGAAGGCGTGAAAATCGATGTGATAGGCTTTCTGGTTGAACAAGGCATACCGGTCTGCGGGCATCTGGGCTTGTTGCCACAATCGGTCAACCGCATCGGCGGTTACAAGGTTCAGGGCAGAGATGCGCTGCAGGCTCAGAACATGATAGAGGATGCGCTGAAAATCCAACAGGCCGGTGCCGGTTTGTTGATTCTGGAATGCGTTCCGGCCCCGCTGGCCGCCGAAATTACCGGCAGACTCGATATTCCGGTGATCGGCATTGGTGCCGGCATCAATTGCGATGGCCAAGTTCTGGTGCTGTACGACATGCTCGACATCAGCGTCGGCAACCGGCCGCGTTTTTCCAAAAACTTCATGGCGGGAGCCGTTGGCATCGCGGACGCGGTGCACCGTTATCACCAACAGGTAAAATCGGCGCAGTTTCCAGGCCCGGAACACAGTTACTGAGACCATGCAAACCGTCACAAACATCGAAGCCTTAAGAGCCAACATTCGGCAATGGCGACAGGAACGGCAAAGCGTTGCCTTTGTGCCGACCATGGGCAATCTGCATGCCGGCCATATCAAGCTGGTGACCACCGCCAAACAGCAGGCCGACAAGGTGGTAGTCAGCATCTTCGTCAACCCCACCCAGTTCGGGCCGAACGAAGACTTTGCCAGCTACCCTCGCACCGAGCAGCAGGACCAAGCAAAACTGATCGAATGTGACACCGACTTGCTATTCCTGCCGTCGGCAAAGGAAATGTATCCGCAACCCATACAAACCAGCATTTCGGTCGGCGGCCTGTCAACGCTACATTGCGGCGCCAGTCGCCCCGGCCATTTCGACGGCGTGGCATTGGTGGTCTGCAAACTGTTAAACATCCTGCAGCCCGACTTGTTGCTGCTGGGCGAGAAGGACTTTCAGCAATTGGCGGTAATCCGCCGCATGGTTGCGGATCTGAATATCCCCGTGGCGATTCAAGGCGTGGCGACGGTTAGGGAAACCGACGGTTTGGCGATGAGCTCCCGCAACGGTTATTTGTCGGCAGCGCAAAGACGCCTAGCCCCCCGGCTTTATCAATCGCTGTGCGCCGCGCGCGATACGATTCTGGCCGGAAAAGACGATTATCAAGCCGTGGAGGATCAGCAGAGGCAACTCCTGCAACAAGCCGGGTTTGCGGTGGATTATTTCAATGTCTGCCGAAGCGACGATCTGCTGCCGGCAAACCCAAATGATCATACTTTGGTGATTTTGCTCGCCGCCAGACTGGGCACAACCCGCCTGATCGACAACGTCTATTTTTGCAAGCAAACACCTGATCGAACTGGATTTTTACCTATAAAAGAAAATGCTTAAATTTGATAGCTACTCCAATTTAAGGCATAATCGCCGGCCCTAGTATTTATCGTTGTTTACCATGCACATAAACATGCTCAAAGCCAAGTTACACCGGGCGCGTGTAACGCATTCCGAACTGGATTACGAAGGATCCTGTGCGATTGACAGCAAGATTTTGGATTTTTCCGGAATCAGAGAATACGAGCAGATCCACATTTACAACATCAATAACGGCCAGCGTTTTACGACTTACGCGATTCGCGCCGAAGCAGACTCGGGTGTATTTTCCATCAATGGCGCCGCCGCGCGTCTGGCTTGCCCCGGAGACTTGATCATCGTCTGCGCCTTCGCCAGTCTCGATGAGCATGAGTTAAAAGACTATAAGCCAACTCTGGTTTATTTCGACGGCAATAACAACATTAGCCACTCCAGCCATTCCATTCCCGTCCAACCGGCCTGATTGAATCCAGACAACCACCAATCCGTTGGTGGTTGTCTTTCCTTGCTAATCAAGCTTCAGAGACATCGGTCATTTAGCTCGTCTTTTCGATCAGAGTGATGTTTTGTTCGATGTCAGCCAAGACTTTTTGGTAACCGATGTGCTTTGCGGTGTTAATCAACACAGGCGATTTGAACGAGCCCTTGATGCTCGGTTTGTTGCCTTGTTCTTCCTCCTTGGCCAGGAAAATCAAGATCAGCAAATCGTCGGGGCTTTTGACTTGCAGCAAACTCTCTTCCTCGTCGGTCAAGGTGAAGTTATAGTTGATATTGAAATACAAGGGAGGGGCAACTGAAAAGGTCAGGGCTTCATTGTCCGACGCCTGTAGCCAGTAAACGATTTCGTTGCCTTCCTCGCGAAACAACCTGAAGCGGGTCTGATCCTCAAACCCGGGAAGGCCACGAGGAAAGGAAATAATGTTATGGAGTTGGTGTTCTTCGGATAATATTTGTTTTATGTCCATAGTAGTCGTCCGGTTGTTGTAGGAGAATGAATGGTGCTGAACACACTAGCTAATGTATAGCACGGAAAGAGGTATTTGTCGAAATGCCGGACAATCGCGGCGCGACACCCTCTGAACACTTGCGATTGTATAGATTACTTGATTATGTTAACACTGATTGAATGAACTTGGTTACTAATCAACTTGCAAAATGCCAAACAGCGATTGTGCTCGACAGGCACATTTCGATTGACACTGAGCGCGGCATGGAGAGCAAAACCCGAATCGGCGTTAACCTTTCTTGATACATCGCTCAAACCCGGATTCGGCATCCGCCGCATGCATGGGCCTCAAGCCGGGCTGGGCGCCAACTTCGTTGGATGACTAAAAGCTGATACTTACCCCATCCAGCCCTCTCATCAAGCGGAAAAGTCGTCTCTTGAATAGGCTATTAGCGCTTCGAACTTCATTTTTGCGGATCCGTTTTCGATTACCCGCAAGGCTTCCTTTACGCCGTCCCGTAAGGTGTCGCATAAGTCCGCCGCATATATCGCTGCACCGGCGTTCAGCGCCACAATATCGCGCGCCGGCCCCGGCTGGTTATTCAAAACCCCATTAATAATTTCCAGGCTGGATCGCGCGCTATCCACAGCCAAACTTGCAAGGCTGCCGCGTTCAAGGCCAAATTGTTCGGGTGTCAGCCTAAAGGTACTGATTTCACCGTTTTTTAACTCGGCGACATCAGTCGGCGCGGCGATGCTGATTTCGTCCAGGCCATCCTCGGCATGCACCACCAGTACATGGCGGCTGCCGAGCTTTTTCAGCACTTCCGCCACCGGCAGCAACCACTGTTTGTCGAACACGCCGATCAACTGGTGAGGGGCATTGGCCGGATTGGATAGCGGGCCAATCAGATTGAATAGCGTCCTGACGCCCATTTCCTTACGCGGACCCACCGTGTGGCGCACCGCGCTATGGTGTTTGGCGGCGAACAAGAAACCGACGCCAATTTCAGCTACACATCGCGCCACCTGTTCGGCGGACATATCCAGATTGATACCGGCCGTCTCCAGTACGTCCGCGCTCCCGCAACTACTGGATACCGAGCGGTTGCCATGCTTGGCGACCTTGCCGCCAGCTGCGGCCACCACAAAGGCGGCAGTGGTGGAAATATTAAAGGTATTGGCGCCATCACCGCCGGTACCGCAGGTATCGATCACATGCTCACCTTGCACCGGCACATGCCGCACCAGGTCTCGCAACACGCCAACCGCTGCGGCAATTTCCTCGACGGTTTCGCCCTTGCAGCGCAGGGCAATCAAAAAACCGGCGATCTGGGCATCGGTCAACTCTCCGACCATCATTTCGCGCATCACATCGCGCATTTCGTCGGCGGCGAGATCTTGTTTATCGAGCAGTTTTTGCAGCGTGGCTTGGATTTGCATGTATCAATTCAATAGTCGGCGGGCGTGGGCTGGGCGGAGCACAAGCGATACCCAGCTTGCAATTTTGATGCTGGTTTTACGCGTCCACTTCATCCTACGCAGGATAAAATGTTTTTTGGGTCGACATGATAACAAACCACCGCCAATATCCGCGCATCTCATCTTTGACTTAGCCATGCCAGAACCCCAAAACCGGCGGCACGGCCAGTCGCCAGACAGGCGGTCAATAGATAACCGCCGGTCGGCGCTTCCCAATCCAACATTTCACCAGCAATAAACACGCCGGGCAATTTGCGCAACATCAAGTGACTGTCCAGTGCCTCAAATCTGACACCGCCGGCAGTGCTGATCGCCTCTTCCAGCGGACGCGTTGCCAACAGTTTGATGGGCAAGGCCTTTAATGCTGAGGCTAATTGCGACGGATTGTTCATTGTCTCGGTGGATAAGACCTCGCGCAGCAAAGCGGCCTTAGCGCCATCCAGACCCAAGCGCTTGCGCAGATGATTGCTGATACTCTGCTTGCTACGTGGCGCCGACAGGCGCTCGGTGGCGTTTTCCAGCGTGCGGTCCGGTATCAAGTCCAAGGCTATCACCGCCGAACCGTTTGCCGATATTTCATCGCGCAAGGGTGCCGACAAACTGTAAATCAGCCCGCCTTCAAGTCCGTATTCGGCAATCGTCAATTCTCCTTGTTGGCTGAATGCCTCGCCATGCCGGTTATTGAATACCATGCGAACCGGCTTGAGCGGCTGGCCGGCAAAGCGAGTACGAAAATAGCCGCTCCAAGCGACGTCGAAACCGCAATTGGCCGGTCGCAGCGGCGCCAAGTCTATGTCTCGCTGAGCCAACAGCGCGGTCCAGGCCCCCGTAGAACCCAGCTGCGGCCAACTACCGCCACCCAACGCCAGAACCACCGCATCGGCCGCGACGATGCGTTCGAGGCCATAGCTGTAAAAACGCAATTGATCGTCGGCCGTCCATCCCAGCCAGCGATGGCGCATGTGGAATTTGACGCCGGCGGCCCGTAAACGGTGTAACCAGGCTCGCAACATCGGAGCGGCCTTCATTTCGGCCGGGAACACCCGGCCCGACGTGCCGACGAAGGTGTTTATCCCCAAACTCAACACCCATTCCCGCAACTTATCCGGCGAGAATCCGGTCAGCGCATCCGTCAATTCGGCGCGGCGATCGCCATATCGCGACAAAAACTGTCCGAATGATTCGGCATGGGTAATATTCAAACCGCCCTTGCCCGCCATTAGAAACTTGCGGCCCACCGACGGCATGGCATCGTAAACATCCACTTTCAGGCCGGCCTGGCTTAATACCTCGGCGGCCATTAATCCTGCGGGGCCGGCGCCGATGATGGCGACGGAAGGATTATTAGAGAACACTTTGTTCAAAAGCGATTTTCATAGCTCGGATAGATCAACGCGAACGATATATTGCGGCTGCTCGATATTGTTAATGGCTGTTAGCAAGCGCTCGCTATTAACCGGATTTTTCAGCAAATAAGCCATTTCATCTTCGCCTAACAAATTTTCTTTGGCCTCTTCATGATTGACGACACGACCTTCTTCGATGGCATTGAGCCCGGTTTCAATTTTTTGTTTAACATAACGTTCGTACATGGCGCTATTCCCATCGGTCCGGCCGGAAACTTGTTCGATGATTTGTTTTTCGTTTCGTATAGGTTCAACCGGTTAACGATTTATCAATTACTCAGAAAATTAATCAAACGTTAATCATGGATGTATCCTCTGGCGGAGGATTATTTCGTAAATAATCCCTTGCTTCGCCAATGATTTGTTCGGCAGTTTCCGCTCTTGGCTGACATTTTTCAGCCCAATGGCGACCGGGGTGCAAAACATCCCAGCGAGGGCGAAGCCCGGCATGCCGGCCGCTGCCAGGATCATGATTGCCGAACCCATCGATAAGTTTGTTCCACAACGGATCAAACTTGGCAATTAATAGGGATTCACCGAGCGGAATCCAGATATCGTCAACGATTAAATAACGGCAATGAAAGTTGGCAAGATTGAGGTTCGAAGCATCCTCGATACTTTTAATATGTTGCGTAAGTCGGTTATATAAAACCCTGCCAGGATTTGCGTTGAGATCGCCACCCTTGCGCGCGCCCTTGGGAACAGCCTTCCCGACATAAATCGGCGCATTAAATTTCCCATCGGTATTACGCATGGTAACGGCTTCGTAGGCCGGAAAATTCCCGGAATAGTAAATTGCATAGATTCCGGCGCCTTCAAAAGTGTTCAGGTCGGTCATGCATATCACGGCTTGCCGAAGCATTGCCTGGCCGACACTTTCCCCCAAATGACGTTTGTCGAGAGGATTGAATGGAATGATATTTCTGATCGTCATGCGCTATGCCTTTGCCTTGAACGAACAAGCGTACGCATTTGAGCTTCCGCCAAACGCTCGGCAACGGAAGCAGCCACTCGTCGTCCCAAGGTCACGGGCACCGCATTGCCCAATTGACGCATGGTTTCGCTCCAAGAACCATGAAAAACATATCCATCCGGAAACGTTTGTAGCCTCGCCGATTCACGCGCGCTGAAATAGCGGACATCTCCATCCTCGAACACCATCATATTTTCCCCGCCGGGTACGCCATGATCTCCAGCCTTCAAAGTCTTTGCTGGCAAATCGAGAGGGCTGCCGGTGTGCCCCGGATACGCTCTTGCCCCACTCTGGAAATTGTGGTTTAAAAAATTCCGCGCATCGGCAAGACGTGGGTCGGGAATATCGATCAAGGCATCGCGGACGGTTCGCCAAGGTTTTTCCTCGGGTGGCAGAAGCGGAGAGAGCTTGCGAACGCTTGGTTCCAGCCGAGAGCAGAGTGGTGGTCTGTTATTGTTCCGGATTTTATGACGCTCCCAGTATTCTCCGGTAATCCACTGCGAGTACAAAAGGGAATCGAGACCATGCGTGGGGCGAGGGAAAGACCAACGGACGTCAAGATCGGAGCGGAATCCCACTATAAACACACGCTCGCGTTTTTGAGGAACGCCATAATCCGCCGCGTTAACCAAGGTAGGCACCACGTTATAAGTCAGTCCGGACAAGTGCAGGGCGCCAGATGATTTCTCGGATTGCAAGCGTTTGAGATGCTCCAGCCATGTTTCACCATCCTTGCGAGAAACTTCTGGAAATTCCAATTGGAGAAGAATGTACTGGTAGTAATTGGCAAAGCTGGACCGGGTCAATCCCTTTACATTCTCGATTATGAAAGATTTGGGACGCAGTTTTCGAACCACTTCGACCGTAGTGGGAAACATGTCGCGGCTATCTCCAAACGCTCGGTGCTTACCCCCCATCGAAAAGGGTTGGCATGGCGGGCCGCCAGCCAATAAATCGATATTCTCGGGAATGGAAGACCAATCGAATAATCGAACATCGCCTTCCCATAAAGGCCAATCTTGGATAACCGGAAACCCACGTTTTTGGTTTTCCCGGATTGTGTCACAAGCCCATTTATCCCATTCGACAACGGCCAAGGATTCAAATCCAGCGAGGGATATACCCATCGCCAGCCCACCGGCACCGGCAAAAAGTTCAACTGATTTCATTACTATTTACCCGTTCCGCGCCCAAAAATGTCTTAACCATTAAAGACACGTGTTCGATATCGTCCATTTCGCATTCCCAAATAACCAAGACCCGCCACCCGAGTTCTCGTAATTGTTTTTGGTGCGCTATGTCGCGCTGTCTGTTCGCTTCCAACTTTTCAACCCAAAAATCAAGTTTTGACTTCGGCAATCTGGCTAATTTGCAGCCAGGATGCCTATGCCAAAAACAGCCATGCATGAATATTACCGAGCGTCTGCCTGGAAAAACCAAATCTGGTTTTCCAGGCAGTTTGCCAACATGCAATCGATAGCGGTAACCCAAGCCATGAACCAGTCGTCGCAATTTCATTTCCGGGATCGAATTCTTGTTTCGAACCCTGGACATTCGCTCGCTTCGTTCTTCTGGAGAAAGCGTGTCGCTCAAGCTTCGCCTCGGTAAAAACTGCCCAGAAAATTAGTTTTATCGCGCCAAAAAATTCCTCAACATTTCATGCCCATGCTCGGTCAGGATAGACTCGGGGTGGAATTGTACGCCTTCGATATCCAGAGTCTTGTGGCGGACACCCATGATTTCGTCGATATTGCCGCTGGCATCCTGAGTCCAGGCGGTCACTTCCAGGCAATCGGGCAAGCTGGCTTGTTCGATTACCAGCGAATGATAACGGGTGGCGGTGAAAGGGTTGCTCAGGCCTTTGAATACACCGACATCCTTGTGATAAACGGGCGAGACTTTGCCATGCATGATTTGCTTGGCGTGGATGATGTTGCCGCCAAAGGCATAACCTATGCTCTGATGGCCAAGACATACGCCGAGGATAGGGAATTTACCGGCGTAGGTACGGATGGTCTCGACCGAGATACCGGCTTCCTTGGGCGTGCAAGGGCCTGGAGAAATCACGATCTTGTCGGGGCGAAAGGATTCGATGTCCGCCACCGTGACTTCGTCGTTGCGCACCACCACCACATCGGCGCCGAGTTCGCCCAAATACTGCACCAGGTTGTAGGTGAACGAATCGTAGTTATCGACCATCACCACTTTGACGGCGCTCATGCTTTTCCTCCGAGGCCGGCTTCGGCCATACTGACGGCGCGGAACACCGCCCGGCCCTTGTTCATTGTTTCTTCCCATTCGCTGCGCGGCACCGAGTCATAGACGATGCCGGCGCCGGCCTGGATGTGCAAGGTTTGATCCTTGATCACGGCGGTGCGGATCGCGATCGCGGTATCCAGATTGCCCGACCAGGAGATATAGCCAACCGCGCCGGAATAAATGCCGCGCTTGACCGGCTCCAACTCGTTGATGATTTCCATAGCCCGAATCTTGGGCGCACCGCTGACGGTGCCGGCCGGGAAGGTCGCCGCAAGCACGTCGAAGGCATTCTTGCCTTCCTGCAATTCGCCGGTGACGTTGGAGACGATGTGCATCACGTGCGAATAGCGCTCAATGATCATCTTGTCGGTGAGCTTGACGCTACCGATCTTGGCGACGCGTCCGGTGTCGTTGCGGCCAAGGTCGATCAGCATCAGGTGTTCGGCGATTTCCTTCGGGTCGGCGAGGAGTTCTTTTTCCAGCTCCAAATCCTGTTCGTGAGTCTCGCCGCGCCGCCTTGTGCCGGCAATCGGACGGACAGTGACTTCGTTGTCTTCCAGCCGCACCAGTATCTCCGGCGACGAGCCGACGATGTGGAAGTCTTCCAGATTCAGGTAATACATGTAGGGCGACGGATTCAGGCAACGCAAGGCGCGGTATAAATCCAAGGGCGAGGCGCTGAACGGTATCGACATACGCTGAGACAATACCACCTGCATCACATCGCCGTCAGTAATGTAGTGTTTGGCCTTGCGCACCGCATCCTCGTAACCTTGCTGGGTAAAACCGGACACGAAATCGGTTTCGTGGACTTGTTTGACGCCCGAATGCGGTTGCGGATGGGCCTTGAGCTGGTGCAGCTTGTCGACCAGCTTCGCCAAACGGGCTTGCGCTTGCTCGTAAGCGTCGGGCTGGGCCGGATCGGCATGGGTCAACAGCAGCATCTTGCCGGACAGGTTGTCGAACACCAGCAAGTCCTGTGACACCATCAACAATATGTCCGGCGTGCCGATTGGATCGGGTTTGCCGGCCGATTGCAGGCGCGGCTCTATATAGCCTATGGTTTCGTAGCCGAAATAGCCGACCAGTCCGCCGTTGAATCGCGGCAGCCCTTCTATATCCGGCACCCGGTATTGCTGGCGGAATTCTTCTATCCACTCCAACGGCAGCGCATGTTCGAAAGTCTGCGTATCCGCGCTGTCTTTCTCGACCGTAATGGTATGGTCACTGATCTTGACGCGGGTCTTGCACGGCAAACCGATGATCGAATAACGCCCCCACTGCTCGCCGCCATGTACCGATTCAAACAAATAGGAATAAGCGCCGTCGGCCAGCTTCAGATAGGCGCTGAGCGGCGTGTCCAGGTCGGCCAGCACTTCGCGGCAGACGGGGATACGGTTGTAGCCCTGTTGGGCGTATTGATTGAATTGCGCGGGTGTCATTCTGATTCTCTGGGCGTTGTCTGGATTCAACCGGTTAAGCGATCCGCGATTGTAACCCACAAAGCGGCCGGGCAGCGACATCGGAAGAAAACGGTTCGATGTAGAAATGTATGGGCGCGTAGGGTGCATAAGCGGTAGCGTCGTGCGGTGCGACTGGCATGGTAGTCAGCAAGCTGGTGGAAGTCCAGCCATTGCCCTGTGAGAAGGGAAGATGTAGGCGAAGGCAAGGGTGTCCAAAGAAACTCTGAATTGCTACCCAAGGGGGATGCA
>Ga0316622_100000045_pt1 | contig 51315 bp, 38 predicted proteins | sample OWC_Aug_OW2_C1_D_FD_207646 | JGI IMG/M metagenome (GOLD analysis project Ga0316622, IMG submission 207646) | Wetland soil microbial communities from Old Woman Creek delta, Ohio, United States - OWC_Aug_OW2_C1_D5_C | ecosystem: Environmental > Terrestrial > Soil > Wetlands | place: USA: Ohio... | reverse complement strand
CGCACTTGGAGGCGCTCCGGCGATCGTCCGGAATGGGCGGCCCCGAGGCAGGCGGCGGCGAGCGTCGCGCCATGGCTCCGCCGATGAGACGAATCCCGGACAGCCGTGCGACGATGCGACGCCGCGACGAAGCCCTGTCTGGCCGGCCTCGGGAGGACGCCGGATCCGCGTCTGCCCGCTGCTGAAGCCGTCAGGCGGACATGGGCCGGCTCAGGCCTTGCGCACGCCCACCCAGACGCCGGGCCCTTGGTCCAGCTCCAGGTCGGCCTGCGCGTCCACCTCGGCAGGCCGCCCGCGGGCCAGCTCCATGGCGAGCGTTTCGCTCTTGATGTGCTCGCCCTCGCGCTCGAACGGCCCCGCGCCCGCTGCGCCGTCGCCGGCCACCTGGTAGTAGATGCGAATGCGGTCCTCCACCTGGTAGCCCGCCTGCTTGCGCAGGTCCTGGATGCGCCGGATCACCTCGCGCGCCCAGCCCTCGCGGCGCAGATCGTCGGTTACCCGGGTATCGAACGCGACCAGGGTACAGACGTCGTGCGCCACCGTGTGCTCGCCGCGCGGCGCGTAGACCATCTCGTACTCTTCGGGCAGCAGCGCAAAATCTCCCGCCGCGAGCCGGCCTTCGGCGTCGACGCGCACGGCGCCCGCATCGCGGACGAGCGTGGCCAACTCCTTCATGCGCGGCCCGTACTTCTTCCCGAGCACCGGATAGTTGAGCTTGATCTCGCGGCCCGCGAATCGCGAGATGTCCGTCTCGCCGAGCTCGACCGCCTTCACGTTCAGCTCGTCGCGCAGTTGGGCGAGAAGCTCCTCACGCACGTTGTCCGGCAAGGCCGCGAGCGGCAGCGTCCCCTGCAGCGGGACGATCCACAGGCGCGCGAGCGGCTGGCGCACGCGGATCTTCGCCTTCTCGCGCGCGGCCCGCGCGAGGCTGACCGTGCGGAGCAGCGCGTCCATGGCCAGATTGAGCGGCTCGTCGATCAGTTCGGCGCGCGGCTCCGGATAGGGCGTCAAGTGCACGCTCGCCGGCGTCTCGGTCCCGTTCTCCCCCAGCTTCAGTACCGCCGCCGCGCCCGCCCGGCGCGCCGCGCCCGTCAGGTTGCGGTAGATCGCCTCGCTGATGAAAGGCACGATCGGGGCGAGCAGGCGCACGTAGGTGACGAGCACGTGATAGAGCGTCTGGTGCGCGAAGCGCTTGTCGGCGTCGCCGGCCGCCTTCCAGAACCGCCGCCGCGAGCGGCGCACGTACCAGGTCGAGAGGCGTTCGAGGAAACAGTCCGCCTCGCGCAGCGCCCCGGTCACGTCGACGTCGTCGAGCCGCGTGCGCATCTCGCGCGTCAACTGGTGGAGCGACGAGACGATCCAGCGATCGAGCGGGTGCGGGCTCTTCCCGATGTCCGCGGGATCGGCGAAGCGCGCGGGATCGAAGCCGTCCAGCTCCGCGTAGGTGACCAGGAACGAGTAGACGTTCCACAGGGTGATCAGGCGGCGGCGCATCTCGTCGGCGATCCCGAAGCCGAAGCGCAGGTTCTGGTTCGGATTGAAGGCCAGATAGGTCCAGCGCATCACGTCCGCGCCCATGCGCTCGACCGCCTCGTCGAACCAGATCGCGTTGCCCTTGCTGCGGTGCATCGCCTCGCCCTTTTCGTCGAGCAGCTTCTCGTAGCTGAAGACGGCCTTGTAGGGCGGGCGGTTCTCGAGCGTGACCGACATGAACATGAGGGCGTAGAACCAGAGCCGCACCTGCTCGCGCATCTCGCAGACGAGCTCCGCCGGAAACCAGGCCTCCCAGTAGGCGCGATCTTCGAGATAGCGCAGCGTCGAGTAGGGCACGATGCCCGCGTCGAGCCAGCAGTCGCCGACGTCGTGGACGCGCTCGGCCACGCGCCCGCAGCCCTCGTGCGCGCAGTGGATCTTGATCCCGTCGATCCACGGCCGGTGCAGCTCGGGCAGCGCGTCCACCTCCCGCGGATCGACCGCGCGCTCGCGCAGTTCGGCCTTGCTGCGGACGAGGGTGAGGTGCTTCTCGGAGCAGAAGTAGAAGGGCAGCGGGAGCCCCCAGAAGCGCTTCCGGGAGATGCACCAGTCGCCCATGTTCTCGTACCAGTCGAGCGTACGCTTGCCCACGCTCTCCGGGATCCAGCGCACCTTGGCCGCCGCGGCCTTCATCAGCGGGCGGATCTCCTCGCTGCGCAGGAACCACTCGTCCTCCATGCGGAAGACGAGCTTGTGATGGCAGCGCCAGCAGAAGGGATAGCGGTGCCGGTAGATCTCGCGTCTGAGCAGCAGTCCTTTCTTCTGCAGGTCGGCGAAGATCGGGCCTTCGACATCGTGGACGTCCTGGCCGGTCAGCCAGGCGAATCCGGACAGGTAGACGCCCTGCTCGTTCAGCGGCGCGATGGCCGCCAGCCCCAGCCCGGCGCCCAGCTCGTAGTCCTCGGCGCCGCAGCCGGGGGCGATGTGGACGAGCCCCGAGCCCTCGGTCTCGCCGACTTCGCTCCAGGGCACGACGACGTGCTCGACGCCCCGTTGCGCGGGGAGTTCATCGTACGGCCCGCCGTAGATCCACCCGACCATCTCGTAGCCGGGCAGCTCTTCGAGCACGCGCGCCTGCGCGCCGAAGACCTGGCGCACGACGCCCGCGCTCGCGTAGTAGACGACGCCCTCGTGCTCGACGCGCGCGTAGGTCAGCTCCGGATTGACGGCGGCGGCGACGTTCGAGGTGAGCGTCCAGGGGGTCGTCGTCCAGACGAGCAGGCGCTCGCCCTCGGCGGGCGCGCGGCTCGGCCGCGGCCAGCCCTTCTCGCCCCAGTCGCGGGCGAGCTTCTCCAGCCAGGGTCCCTCGCGCCTCTGGCCGGCATGCAGGGGAAAGCCGAGGAATACGCTCGGGTCGTCGGTCTCCTTGTAGGAATCGGCCAGCTCGTGCTGCGAGAGCGAGGTGCCGCACCGCGTGCACCAGGGCATGACCAGGTGCCCCCGGCGCAACCACCCCTTCTCCTGGCACACGCCGAGGAAGTGCCAGATGTACTCGATGTTCGTGTCGGTCATCGTGTAGTAGGAGTGGTCCCAGTCCATCCACTGGCCGAGGCGGATCGACTGGCGCGTGATGATGCCGGCGTACTTCTCGACGCGCGCGCGGCAGGCGCGGCTGAAGTTGTCGAGGCCGAAGTTCTCGATGTCCTGCTTGGAGTTGAAGCCGAGTTCCTTCTCGGTCTCCACCTCCAGCCAGAGGCCCTGGCAGTCGAGCCCGTTCTGGTAACGCCCGTCGAAGCCGAGCATCGCGTGGTAGCGCTGGAAGACGTCCTTGTAGGTGCGCCCCCAGGCGTGGTGCACGCCCATCGGGTTGTTGGCCGTCATCGGCCCGTCGATGAAGGACCAGCGGGCCCGGCCGCGGTTGCGCGCGACGAGCGTCTCGAAGATGCGCTGCTCCTGCCAGAAGCGGAGCACCTCGTGCTCCAGCTTGCTGAAGTCCACGTTCAGGTCGACCGGATCGAACAGCCCCATGCCGCCTCTCCCCTTCCTGCTGCCTCATTCCCCCGAGGCTTCGTCTCCGGACTCGCGCGTCGAAAGCCCCCCGCCCGCGTCACTCCTCGTCCTCGTCTGCCCCGCCCTCTTCGGGCAACTCCTCGTCCTCCGGCAGCTCGTCTTCCGGCAGCTCGCCCCCGCTCAGCTCGTCCTCGGCCCCCTCATCCTCGGCCGCGAACTCGTCGTCGAGCGCCTCTTCCCTGCCGGCCGCCGTCCCGTTGCCGGCCGCTTGCGTGTCCTCGCCCGCCGGCCGTCCCGGCGCGCATCCGTTCCCGCCCGCGCCGCCGATCTCATCTTCGGCTTCGCCGCCGGTCACCAGCTTGGCGAGATCGGTGACGAAGTCGTCGGGCTGCAGATTGATCAGCTTCACTCCCTGCGTCGCCCGGCCGATCACCGAAACCTGTTTCATCCGCAGCCGGATGACCATGCCCTGCGAGGTCGTCAGCATCACCTCGTCGTCGTCGGCGACCTCCTTGATCCCGACCAGCATGCCGTTGCGCTCCGAGATGCGCAGCGTGATCACCCCGCGCCCGCCGCGGTTCGTGATCCGGTAGTCGGCGAGGCGGCTGCGCTTGCCGAGGCCCTTCTGCGTGACGACGAGCAGGGTCGCCTCGGGATCGGTCACGCACACCATCCCCACCACGGCGTCCTGCTCGTTCTCGAGGGTCGCCCCGCGCACTCCCGCCGCCGCGCGGCCCATCGGCCGGACGGTGCGCTCGGGGAAGCGGATCGCCTTGCCGCTGCGCTTGGCGAGCACGATCTGCGAGTTGCCGTCGGTCAGCCCCGCGCCGATCAGCGTGTCGTCCGGCGCGAGGGTGATCGCGACGATGCCGCTGCGCCGCGGATTGGAGAAGGCCGCGAGCGGCGTCTTCTTGATCTTCCCGGCCCGCGTCGCGAGCACCAGGAAGCGGTCCACGGGAAAGCAGTCGGTGCACACGACCGCGGCGATCCGTTCCTCTTTGCCGATGTCGATCAGGTTGACGATCGACTTGCCCTTCGACAGGCGCGTGCCCAGCGGCGCGTGGTAGACCTTCAGCCAGTACACCCGCCCGCGGTCGGTGAAGAAGAGGATGTAGCTGTGCGTGTGGGCGACGAAGAGGTGCTCGATGAAGTCCTCCTCGCGCGTCTTCGCCCCGGTGAGCCCGCGCCCGCCGCGGCGCTGGCTGCGGTAGGTGGTGACCGGCACCCGCTTGATGTAGCCCTGGTGGCTCACCGTGATGATCATGTCCTCGCGCGGGATGAGGTCCTCGAGGTCGATGTCCTCCTCCTGCGCGGCGATCTCGGTGCGCCGCTCGTCGCCGTACTTCTCGTCGAGTTCCCCGAGGTCCGCCTTGATCAGCGCGAGCACCCTCTCCCGGCTCGCCAGGATGTTCTCGTACTCGGCGATGCGCGCGACCGTCTCCCGGTACTCCGCCTCGATCTTCTCGCGCTCGAGCCCGGTCAGGCGCTGGAGGCGCATCTCGAGGATGGCCTGGGCCTGCTTCTCGCTCAGCCCGAAGACGGTCATCAGGCCCTCGCGCGCCGCGTCCACGGTGGGCGCTTCGCGGATGAGCGTGATCACGGCGTCGATCTGGTCGAGGGCGATCCGCAGCCCGGCGAGGATGTGCGCCCGCGCCTGCGCCTCGCGGAGCTCGTAGGCGGTGCGCCGGTGGATCACCTCGACGCGGTGCTGGACGTAGGCCTGGCACAGTTCGCGCAGGGTGAAGAGCCGCGGCCGGTTGTTGATCAGGGCGAGCATGTTCGCCCCGAAGGTCGTCTGCATCTGGGTGTGCTTGTAGAGCTGGTTCAGGACGACGCGCGGCTGGGCGTCGCGGCGCAGCTCGACGACGATCCGCATCCCCTCGCGGTCCGACTCGTCGCGCAGGTCCCCGATGCCGCTGATGACGCCCGACTTGACCAGCCCGGCGATGCGCTCGAGCAGCGCCGCCTTGCTCACCTGGTAGGGGATCTCGGTGACGACGATCGCCTCGCGCTCGCGCGTCAGCTCCTCGATCGTCGCCCGCGCGCGCACGGTGATCAGGCCGTGGCCCGTGGTGTAGCACTCGCGGATGCCGGCCGAGCCGTGGATGATCCCGCCCGTCGGGAAATCCGGTCCCTGGACGAAGCGCATGAGGTCGAGCGAGGTCGCCTCGGGATTGTCGATGAGATGGCTCGTCGCCTGCACCACCTCGCGCAGGTTGTGGGGCGGGATGTTGGTCGCCATGCCGACCGCGATGCCGGCCGAGCCGTTGATCAGCAGGTTCGGCGCCTTGCCGGGCAGCACGACCGGCTCCTGGCGCGTCTCGTCGTAGTTCGGCCGGAAGTCGACCGTCTCCTTGTCGAGATCGACGAGCATCTCCTCGGCGAGCCGCGTCAAGCGCGCCTCGGTGTACCGCTCGGCCGCCGCGCCGTCGCCGTCGATCGAGCCGAAGTTGCCCTGGCCGTCGATGATCGGGTAGCGCAGCGAGAAGTCCTGCACCATGCGCGCCATGGTCTCGTAGACCGCGGCCGTGCCGTGCGGATGGTAATTGCCCGTGACGTCGCCGGTGATCTTGGCCGACTTGCGATAGGGCCGGTCGTGGTAGAGGCTCAGGTCGTTCATCGCGACGAGGATGCGCCGCTGGACGGGCTTCAGCCCGTCGCGCACGTCCGGAAGCGCGCGAGAGACGATGACGCTCATCGAGTAGTCGATGTAGCTGCTCTTCATCTCCTCTTCGATGAGGACCGATGTGATGCGTTCCTGGGGCGAATCCATCGCCGCCTCTCTTTCCCTCCGGCGCCGCTACGCCGCGGCCGGCGCGGCCCTCCCGGGCCGCCCGCGCGCGGCGCGCGGATACCGGTGATCAGATATCGAGATTCCGCACGTTCAGGGCGTTCTCTTCGATGAACTGCCGGCGCGGCCCCACCTGGTCGCCCATGAGGATCGAGAAGATCCGGTCGGCCTCGGCCGCGTCCTCGCTGGAGACGGAGAGCAGCACCCGGCGCTCGGGATTCATCGTCGTCTGCCAGAGCTGGTCGGGGTTCATCTCGCCGAGGCCCTTGTAGCGCTGAAGGTGGAACCCGCTGCGTCCGATCTCCTCGAGGATGCGGTCGCGCTCGGCGTCCCCGTAGGCGTACCACTCCTTCTTGCCCTTCGCGACGCGGTAGAGCGGCGGCTGCGCGATGTAGATGTGGCCCTGGTCGACCAGGGGGCGCATGTAGCGGTAGAAGAAGGTGAGCAACAGCGTGCGGATGTGCGCGCCGTCGACATCCGCGTCGGTCATGATGATGATCTTGCCATACCGGATCGAGGTGAGGTCGAACTCCTCCTCGCCGAACCCGGTACCGATCGCTGTGATGAGCGTGCGGATCTCCTCGCTGGCGAGCGCCCGATCGAGACGCGCCTTCTCGACGTTCAGGATCTTGCCCTTGAGCGGCAGGATCGCCTGAAAGCGCCGGTCGCGCCCCTGCTTCGCGCTGCCCCCCGCCGAGTCCCCCTCGACGATGAACAGCTCCGCCAGCGCCGGGTCGCGCTCGGAGCAGTCGGCCAGCTTCCCCGGCAAGGACCCCGAGTCGAGGACGCTCTTGCGGCGGGCTAGTTCGCGCGCGTTCCTCGCCGCCTCGCGGGCGCGCGCGGCGCTCAGGCACTTCTCGAGGATCAGCCGCGCGTCGGCCTCGTGGTTCTCAAGGTAGTCGGCCAGCCCTTCGCCGACGATCGAGTCGACCAGGCCCTTCACCTCGCTGTTGCCCAGCTTCGTCTTGGTCTGGCCCTCGAACTGCGGGTCGCGCACCTTGATGCTGACGATCGCGCTCAGGCCCTCGCGCACGTCCTCGCCCGAGAGCGTCGTGCGGGCGTCCTTGATGATGCCGCTCTTGACCCCGTACGCGTTCAGGCAGCGGGTCAGGGCCGACTTGAAGCCGACCAGATGCGTCCCGCCCTCGACCGTGTTGATGTTGTTCACGTAGGTGAAGATCGACTCGGCGTAGGAGTCGGTGTACTGCAGCGCGACCTCGATCGCGAAATCCTCGCGCTCGCGACTGATGTGGATCGGCTCCGGATGCAGCGGCGTCTTGCCTTCGTTCAGGTAGCTGACGAAGGCGCGCACGCCGCCCTGGTAGACGAACTGTTCCTCGCGGGCGAGGCGCGGCTCCTCGGCGGTGCTCTCCGCCGCCTCGCTGGCCAGGACGATCGTTACCCCGGCGTTGAGGAAGGCGAGTTCGCGCAGCCGGTAGGCGATCGTGTCGTACTTGAACTCGGTCTCCTCGAAGATCTGCGGATCGGGCTTGAAGCGCACGAGCGTGCCGCGCTTCGTCGTCGAGCCGATGATGTCGACGTCGCCCGCCACCTCGCCGCGCTCGTAGCGCTGGAAGAAGACGACGCCCTTCTGGAAGACGCGCACCTCGAGCCACTCGGAGAGCGCGTTCACCACCGAGACGCCCACTCCGTGGAGTCCGCCCGAGACCTTGTAGGACTTGCGGTCGAACTTGCCCCCGGCGTGGAGGATGGTCATGACCACCTCCAGGGCCGGCCGCTTCTGCTCGGGATGCAGGTCGGTCGGGATGCCCCGCCCGTTGTCCTCGACCGAGACGCTGCCGTCGTTGTGGATGATGACGACGATGCGGTCGCAGTACTCCGCCAGGGCTTCGTCGATCGAATTGTCGACCACTTCGAACACGAGGTGGTGCAAGCCGCGCGCAGAGGTGCTGCCGATGTACATGCTCGGCCGCCGGCGCACCGCCTCGAGCCCCTTCAGCACCTGGATGTCCTCGGCCCGGTAACCTTCGTCCCCCGCCGGAGGACCGGCCTCGACGGCCGCCGCGCGCAAGGGCGCCGCATCCTTGGAGGCCTCGAAGTCGCTCTCCGCGCGGCGCAGCAACTCCTCCATGGCCTGGTCGGGCGGGTTCTTCCCGGAAGCGGCCGGCCCTTCGGGCGCCGTCTGCCTCTCGGGGATCGTCCGCCCTGCGTGGGCCGTCCGCTCCTCGGGCGGCTGCTCTTCGGCGGTCCGGTTGGTCTTCGAATCGTTGTCCTTCATGTACTCCTCAGCAGGTCTGCCTGCCGCCCGGGACACAGCGCACGTCGCGGATCGCCACCGCGGGGAATTCGCGCCGGAGCGCTTCCAGGATCCGGGGCTTCAAGAACCCGATGTGCTGCATCCAGGCGCTCCCCGACACCGCCACCCACAGCACCCCGCGCTGCAGCCGCAGCGCGGTCGCGTGGGCGGCGATCTCCGGGCCGACGACGCGTTCCCAGGCCAGCACCGGCTCGCACTCCGCTATGCGCCGTTCGAGGTGGGCGTCTTTCAGGAATCCGCGCAGCGCGTCGCCGATGTGTTCCATGTTACGCATGCGTCACCGCGCTTCGGGTAATCGCAGCGGCATCACCAGGCAGAGAACGCTCTCGGATGGATCCTCGTCGAGCGGACGGAAGACCCCCGCGGACACGGCCGACTGGAAACTCATCTCGACGCGCTCGGAGTCGAAGGTCTTCAGCATCTCGAGCAGGTAGCCGCCGTTGTAGCCGATGGTCAGCGGGTCGCCGGAATATTCGAGCGGCAGTTCTTCGAGCGCTTCCCCGGCGCCCTGGTATTCGGCGAGCACCTGCAGGCGCGAAGGCTCGAGCACCATGCGGATCTGCCGCGTCTGCGAATCGGAGAGCACGAGGATGCGGCGCAACGAGGCGAGCAGATCGCCCCGCTGGATCTCCGCCCGCAGAGGATTCGCCTTCGGAATCACGCGCTGGTAGTCGGGGAACGGCCCCTCGAGCAGGCGGCTGTACAACTCTGTCGAGCCGATGCGGAAGCGCCCGTAGTTCTTCGCCCCGCTCACCTCGATCTCGCCGCTCGCTTCGGGCATGAGGCGCAGCACCTGGTTGAGCGCCTTCGGTGGGAAGAGCATCTCGCGTTTCTGCTTGAAGGTCCCCTGCAGGCTGGTTCGCGCCAGACGATGTCCGTTCGTCGCGACGAGGCTCATCTCCTTCTCGGCGATCGACATGAAGACGCCGGTCAACTCGGGGCGCGTCTCGTCGGTCGAAACGGCGTAGAGCGTCTGGCGGATCATCTTGTCCAGGCGCGCCGGATCGAGAGCGACCTGCTTCTCCTCGGGAATCTCCGGGAGCCCGGGAAAATCGTCTACCGGTGCGCCGACGAAACGATAACGTCCGCTCCCGCATTTCAGCGTGAGACCCGACTCGTCCCCCGAGAGGGACAGTTCCTGGCCGCCGAGTTCGCGGACGACGTCATAGAGACGGCGCGCCGAAACCGCGACCCGTCCCGCCTCCTCGACAGAGACCGCGCGCCTCACGCGCACGGAGATGTCGAGGTCGGTGGTCGTCAGCGTGAGTTCGCCCCCGATTCCCGCCTCGACGAGCACCGTCTCGAGAATGGGGAGCGTGCTCTTGCTCGGCACGACGCTGGCGACGAGGTGAAGCGCCTTTTGCAGATCCGCTTGCATCAGCGAGAACTTCATGATCGGCCCCCGTTCTCCTTGCTCTTGCGCGGACCTCTCCGTGTCCGCCCCCTGGAATCGAAGCAACGCTCCGCCGACAAACCCCTCACCTTCGAAATTCGTTACCCTCGACAGGGGTCTGGATGCCTCTCCTCGATCCGGGCGGCGACCGAGCGGATACCGGAGAGGAATTGGCCCGCTGGAGCGCGCAAACGAGCGGTCCTGGCTTGCCTTACCGCATCCGTACTGCCTGGAGTCACATCCGGATCAGTCTAGGTAACCCCCCTGCGGCTGTAAAGCTCGAATTTGACTTCAAACAGCCCTGGTTTGAGACGGTAAGTCACTTATTGGCAAAATATTACAGAGACGCGTCCGCGCTCCAAAAACCCCATTTCCGGGGAGGTGACGGAGAGGGTCTCGCGGCACACCTGGACGGTCTCCTCAGGGCCCCTCCGGGCGGTCGCATGTACCTCCTCGACGGCTCCCCGGGGCTCGCCAACGACGTTTCCCGGCAGGCCGGCGAGGCCGCCTTTCGAGCGCCGAAAAAACGCGAAGAGGAACGCGGGCCCGAGGCAGCCGAGCCGTTCCCTGCAGGATTCTCTTCTGCTTCTGAATGAATTAACCAAGTAGTAGAGATAGTAGATGGCGTGGAAATGTGGATCATTTGGGGTCCGCTGCGCGAACACGCGAAGCGGCAAGTGATCCCGGTCAGGCGTCCGTCCTTTAGTGCTGTTGAGAAGCAGTGGGCAATCGCCACGGGCTCGCTCTTCACCCCACATTCTTCCGTACTCCACCGGTTGTTACCGGCGAGATATCCCCATCGTTGTACTGCACCCGTTCTCGATGGGCGAATCCGCGCGCGGCTGACCTCCATGTCTTCTGCGGAGTCTCTTTACGCGAGGAATGCTGCACGGTCCGCCTCGTCTGCGGCCGCCGGATGGGCGGCGCGGCTGGTCGAGGCTACGTACACTCCCAGACTGCCGGTGTCCGGCGAAGGGACGGAGGGGAGGGAGTGAGCTCCGGCCGAGGATCTCTCCCGCGGACCCCAACGGGGAGCTCAGGACCAGAGCGGTTGAGATCCCGGATCGGACGGCGGCCTGCGCTCGATCCGCCGGCGGCCGCCGGCGTTGCGCAGCTCGCCGGTCAACTCCTCGATCCGCTTGTCGAGATCCGGGTGGAGCTTGCGGCCGTCGGAGATCTTGCGGATGGCATAGAGCACCGTGCTGTGATCCCGGTTGCCGAAGCTCTTTCCAATGTCGACGAGGGTGAGCGCGGTCAACTGCTTGGTCAGGTACATGGCCACCTGGCGCGCGAACGCGATGTCGCTCGTCCTCTTCTTGCCGCGGAGGCTTTCGACGCTCACCTCATAGATCCGCGCGACCAGGCGCTGGATCAAGTCGACACCGATCGTCGTCTCGTCGGGGCGCGCATAGACGCTTAGCACTTCCAAGGCCAGGTCCAGCGTGATCGGGGCGTGCATGAGGCGGCTGAGGGCTGACAGGCGCATGAGGCAGCCCTCGAGCTCGCGGATATTGCTCTGGATCTGCTCGGCGACCAAGAAGAGAACGGGTTCAGGGACGGTGCTTCCGTCGCGCTTCGCGTTGGCTTTGAGGATCGCCACCCGGGTCTCGAGATCGGGCGGCTTGATGTCGGTTACGAGACCTGAGTTGAAGCGGGAGACCAGGCGCTCCTCGATCCGGGGTATGTCCCGCGGTGGGCGGTCGCTCGTGACGACGATCTGCTTGCGGGCGTCCCGCAAGGCGTTGAAGGTGTGGAAGAACTCCTCCTGGGTCGCCTCACGCCCGGAAAGAAAATGGATGTCGTCGAGGAGCAGGAGGTCGAGGTTGCGGTACTTCTTGCGGAAATCGATCGTCTGCCCCGCCGTGATCGCCTGGATCATGCTGTTCATGAACTTCTCGGACGAGCCGTAGTAGACCTTCGCGTTAGGGTTCTTTGCCAGGACGGCGTGCCCGATCGCCTGCATGAGATGAGTCTTGCCCAGCCCCGTTCCCCCGTAGATGAAGAGCGGGTTGTAGACCATCCCCGGATCCTGGGCGACGGCATGGGCGGCGGCGTTGGAGAACTCGTTTGCCTTCCCGACGACGAAGTTGTCGAAGACGAAGCGCGCATACAGGTTGTGCGACCAACCGTTTCCGCCGGCCGGCGCGGCCGCCGGCCGCGCTGCGGTGGCCGGCGCGGTGAGCAGGTTCTGCGATTGCTCGTAATAGGAGTCGCTAACCGTGAGGCGGATCTTCGGTGCGGAGGGGCAGCCAAGCTCCCGGAACGCATCGACGACCAGGGGAACGTTGTGCTCCTCGAACCAGTCCGCGAAGAACGGGTTGGGGACCTCGAGAACCAGATGGTCGGACTTCAGGTCTAGGACTCGGACTGGTTGGAACCAGGTCTGGAACCTCTGACCCGAGACGTGGCTACGGACGACATCGAGGATTGCGCTCCATTGAGCGTTCGGTCGTGAAGATTCCACCTGCGCCCCCAGGGACGGATGTTGTCCACAAAGTTGTTCACACCCGTCACCAGCCGACCCGGCGGTCGGGTCCCAGCAGGGCAAAGGCACAGGAAACCGTCAGAGCAGAGTCCTGACCGCAAAACCGAGCTGCATCGTGTGGTCAAGAATTTGTCCTGCATGGAGTTGTGCCGTTCACTGCCCTGGAGGCCGCCGCTTGCCGCCAGGATAACCAGAACCGTCGTCGAACCCTTTGACACCGGGCAAGGCCCCGGGAAGCTGCAAATGAAGCCCGGTCAAACAGTTGCTAACAAAGATGAATCACGGAAACAGGATGGATGCTAGCACCGTGTGGAGAACGCCGACAAGGCGGGTTTTGCGAATCGAGCGAGGGATTCGTAACCGGCTTGCGAGGAGGACGATAGCGGGTGGCTCTTGTCTGCTAAAGGAGTGTCGACGCTTCGGCATTTCATGATTGACCGTCCCCGAACCTGGGGGATATCCTCTGGGGTTAGCATCCGCAGGGAGCGGCGAGTCGCCACCTGCAGCGTGCATCCGAGCGGGGAAGCGGCACATCTCGAACGTTCCGACCCCATCCTTGCTCGCCGAGAGAGAAGTTCCACAGCGACTTACGCTCGATGGAACGCGACGTGGTCCGCAAGCCGGGGTGCCTACCCGGCATTGCGGTGGACGCTAAGGCAGGAGGAAGAGCAGCGTGAAACGGACCTTCCAGCCGCACAACCGGCGGCGGCGGCGCGTGCATGGGTTTCGCCGCCGCATGCGCACCAGCTCGGGACGCAGAGTGCTCGCCCGCAGACGGGCGAAAGAAAGAACGCGCCTGACCGTTTCCGGTTAGGTCCGCGCACGTGCATGCCGTGGGGAGACGAGCCGCTGAGTTCCAGGGAAGCGATCGACCGCCTGTTTCGGGAAGGAGTGAAGCTTCACGGTCGGGACCTGCTGCTGATCGCCCGGCGGGCCGAGGGTCCGCGCAGGGTGCTCTTTGTAGCCAGCCGGCGGGTCGGGAAGGCGGTGAAGCGAAACCGGGCCAAGCGCGCGATGCGTGCGGCATGGCAGAGCATCGCGGGGCGGCTGGTGGAGTCGGAGTGGCATCTGGGCTGGATCGCCCGTCCCTCCTGTGCGGCTCAGGGAATGCGGATCGTCGAGAGCGAAATGGAGGATCTCCTCCGGCGGGCCGGTTTGAGGCCGGAACCTGCCGGGCTGGAGCGGGATCGAGACTCGCGGGATCATCGGACATGAATCGACCGGGCGTGAACCGCCCCGCGGATCTTCCAGCGAGCGTACGAAGAGCAGGCTGCGAGCAAGCGGGCCGTGGCCGCGAGCATCCTCCCGATGCCGGTCCGGGCAAGCGCGCCCGCGGCGGGCGAGGACCGGCGGTCGCCGTCCTGGTTCTCGCGATCGAGTTCTATCGCCGTCTCGCGTCACCGCTCCTTCCTCCGAGCTGCCGGTATCATCCCAGCTGTTCCGCCTACGCGCAGGAGGCGCTGCGAAAGCACGGACTCTTGCGCGGCATGCGGCTGGCGGCCGGCAGGATCCTGCGCTGTCATCCGTTCCATGCCGGCGGCTGGGACCCGGTGCCTTGAGGAATGGCGTTGACCGAGTATCCTCAGGCCTCATGCTCGCAAGGGCCGGCCGTCGCTCGTCCATGACCATTTGACGCTCGCGGAGCCCGATGGCTTCGCGGCACTTGATCCCGACCGCGCCACGCGGCGCGTCGCGGAGTGAGCAGGATGCAAGAAAAGCGATCCGGAGGCCTGGACTCCCGCACGCTCATCGCCTTTGCGCTCATGATCCTCGTCTGGGTGGCCTTCACTCAGTTCTTCGGTCCCAAGAAGCAGCCGACTCCGCCCTCTTCGGTCGCGACCGAAGAAGCAGGCGGGCCTTCTGCGGAAGCAGTTGCCGAATCCCCGGTTCCCGCCTCTCCAGTGACGGACGGCCAGGCGTCGCGCCATGGCTGGGGTGCAACCGTGGCACCGGCTTCGGCGGCGGATGGGACCGCGGGCTGGCAGCTCGAGAATCGCCTCACCGCCCAGGAAGAGGATGTCGTCGTCGAGAACGAGCTGTACCGGGCGGTCTTCAGCACCCGGGGTGGAGCGCTGCGCTCCTGGACGTTGAAGGAATTCACCGACGCAGCCGGGCAGCGGGCCGACCTGGTACCGTCCGGCGGGACGGGCGCTCTCACGCTGCAGTTGACCGGTCCCGAAGGGGCCGTCGACCTCAGCCGGACCCTGTTCAGCGTCGAGCAGTCCGGAACGGAAGGCGCGCAGCTGCTCCGCTTTGTTGCCGAAGGCCCGATCGTCTGGGACGCTGCCGGATCCGGTGGCGAGGAAGGCCAGGAGCAGCCGGCCGCGGTGCGCGTCGAGAGGATCTATCGCTTCCGCCGCGGGGCCTACGACCTGGACATGGATCTCGCGGTGAGCGGGGTAGCCAACCCGCGCCTCGATCACGGGATCGTTCTCGGCTGGCCGGAAGGGATCCCGGGCGTCGAGACCCAGGAAGGACTCGACAAGCAGGCCAAGGCGGCGGTCGCCCTGCTCGGCGAGGAGTTCGTCAAAGACGGCTTCGGCGGCTCGGGTTTCGGCTGCTCCTGCGGTGGCGGCAAAGCGGCGCAGGGCGGCGAGCGGAACTACGAGGGCCTGTTGCGCTGGGCGGGCGTGCGCGCGAAGTACTTCGCCGGGCTCGTCATCCCCGCGGAGGAGGAGCCGGCGACCTTCATCGCGATGTCGCGGCCCGAGCTGGCCGAGGTGGGCATGCGCCTCGTGCGGCCCCTGGCCGAGGACGGCCGTACGGAGCAGCGCTACCGGGTCTACATCGGGCCGATCGACGCCGGTGTCCTGAAGGAGCTCGAGGCCGAGGTCGATCGCGACGTTACCCGCCTGGTGGACTACGGCGGCAAGCTGATCGCCCCCATCAGCAAGGCGACCCACTGGTTCCTGCTCACCGTGCACCGCGTTGTGCCCAACTACGGGCTGGTCATCCTCATCCTGGCGATCGTCGTGCGGGTGATCTTCCATCCCCTGACGGTCAAGTCGATGCAGTCGCAGCGCAAGCTGCAGCAGCTCAAGCCCGAGCTGGACGCGATCAACGCCAAGTACAAGGACAACCCGGAACAGCGCACCAAGAAGACCATGGAGCTGCACAAGCGGCACGGCGTCAATCCTCTGGGCGGCTGCCTTCCGCTGCTCGTGCAGATGCCGGTCATCTACGCGCTCTACAACGTGCTGATGAACGCGATGGAGCTGCGCAAGGCGCCCTTCGTCCTCTGGATGAACGACCTGTCCTCGCCCGACACGGTCGGCCACGTGATGGGCATTCCGATCAACGTGCTGCCCCTGCTCATGGCCGCGACGATGTTCTGGCAGCAGAAGCTCACTCCCACTGACCCGCGGCAGGCGCCGATGCTCATCATGATGCCGTTGCTCATGGTGTTCTTCTTCTACGGCCTGCCGTCGGGACTGGTCCTCTACTGGACCATCACCAACCTCCTGGCTGTCGCTCAGCAGATGCTGATGAAGCCGCAGATGGAACCGGCCACGGCCGCCCCGGGCCCCAGCACGACTCCGATTTCCGACAGGCGCGAGAAACGCGCCCGGGCCTGACAGGCGCCCCCGGCCGCCGGGCGGGAGCCCGGCGCAAAGCAGAAAGGACAGAGGCATGGAACGAAACCCCAACGAGGTCTATTGCGAGGGACGAAACGTCGAGGAAGCGTTGCAGGCGGCCTGCGACAAACTGGATACGACTCCCAATCAAGTGGAGTACGAGGTGGTCGAGGAGGGCGTCCCCGGGGGCGGGGTGCTCGGATTCCTCAAGGGCCGCGTGACGCGCATCCGCGTGTGGAAGAAATCGGCATCCGAACGGAAGCTGAACGAGTTGCTGCGCGGGTTCTTCGACGTGCTCGATCTCGACCTCGAATTCCAAGTGAATCGGGTCGACGACGGCTATGAGGTGGACATCCGCACCGAGGGATCGGACGGCCTGTTGATCGGCCGCGGTGGCGAGACCCTCGCTTCCCTCCAGCACCTGATCTCGCGCATGGCCTCGCATGTGGACGAGGAACTGCGCGTGCGCGTCGACGTCGCCGGCTATCGCAAGCGGCGGCAGGACCAGTTGCGTCGCAAGGCGCACGAGCTGGCCGATCGCTCCATCTCGAGCGGCAAGGAAATGATGACCGAGCTTCTGCCCGCCGACGAGCGGCGGGTCGTGCACCTGGCTCTGAGCGAGGATTCGCGAGTCGAGACGCGCGCCATCGGTGACGGATTGACGAAGCGCGTCATGGTGGTGCCGGTGCAGGGGCGCGTGGCCGGCGGCGAGCGCGGCGAAGGCGCCGAGCGCTCGCGCGGCCGTCGCGGGAGCCCGGCCAGCCACGGACGGCGGTCGGAGGAGCGCGGCGAGAGAGCTTCCTCTCGGGGCGAAGGTCGCGGCGAGGTCCGGGGCGAGAGTCGTAGCGAGGGACGGAGCGAAGGACGGAGCGAAAGCCGTCACGGCGAGGGCCGGGGCAGCGTCCGCGGAGAGAGCCGCGAAAGCCGGGCCGAAGGCCCCGGAGAGGTCCGGAGCGAAAGCCGGGGAGAAGGCCAGAGCGAAGGTCGGGGAGAAGGACGGGGCGAAGGCCGTGGAGAAGGACGGAGCGAGGGCCGTGGAGAAAGCCGCGGCGGAATGCGGCGCGGAGGCCGGAGCCGAGGAAGCCACCGGCCGCGCGAAGAGCGACCGGAGCCCGTGTCGGTCGAGAGCGAGCGCTCTCCGAAGCCTGCGGAGACGGCCGCCCCGGATTCGCCTGCGGACGATTCCTACTTCCGAATTCCCGAGAGCATCGGCATCGTCGCCTCTCCCACCCGCAAGGACGAGGCGGAGAGCACCGACGAGGAGTCCGCACCGAACGGCCAGCCGATCACCTTCGGCAGGCGTCCTCGCGCGGGGGGCCGCCGGCGCCGCTAGGCGGAACCGCGATCAGCAGGATCATGGTGGGCGGCGGCTCGGGCGCCGCCCATGCTGTGTGAACTCCCGGGCGGCCATCGGCCGCCGCACGCTCTCGCCGGAGGAAAGGATGACGGCCGATACGATCGCCGCTCTCGCGACGGCGCGAGGACCGGCGGCGCTTGCGATCGTGCGCGTGTCGGGTCCCGATGCGATCCCGATCGTCGCGCGACATTTCCGGCCGGGCGAAAGGATCACGCACCTGCCCTCGCACCGCTGCGCGGTCGGCGAGTTCGTGGACGCCGGCGGGGAGGCGATCGACCAGGTGGTTGCGACGGTCTTCCGCGCGCCGGGCTCGTATACCGGCGAGGATCTCGTCGAAATCAGCTCTCACGGCAGCGACCGGATCGCGGCCCGCATGCTGGCCGCTTTGCATGGATCCGGCGCGCGCCCGGCCCACCCGGGTGAATTCACGCAGCGCGCGTTCCTGAACGGGAAGCTCGATCTCGCGCAGGCCGAGGCCGTCGCAGCGCTCGTCTCCGCGAGATCGGAGGCGTCCGCCCGCGCGGCCCTGCGCATCCTCGCCGGCGGGTTGCGCGGCGCTCTGGATGAGTCCATGGATCACCTGGCCGATGCGCTCGCCTGCTTGGAGGCCGGCCTCGACTTCGACGAGCACACATCCCCCCGCGCGATTGCCGCCGAGCTCGAAGCGGAGGCCGGCCGGCTCGACCGGCTTCTCGCCGGCGCGCGCGCGGGCCGCTGCCTCGACGAGGGCCTGCGCGTCGTTCTGGCCGGGCGGCCCAACGCGGGGAAGTCGTCGATCTTGAACGCCTTCTTGTCTCGCCCGCGCGCGATCGTCTCTCCTCACCCCGGAACGACGCGGGATGTGCTCGAAGCCTCGGTGGACTGGGGCGGTTTGCCAATCGTCCTCATCGACACGGCGGGCCTCGGCGAGTCGAGCGACTGCCTGACGGCTCCGGGCTCTGGGCCGCCGCCCGTCCCGGCCGCGAGCCATGCGGCGCCGGGATCCGGAGATGCGCACGACTCGCTGCTCGAGGAGAGCCGGCGCAGGAGCCGGGAGGCGCTGCGCTCGGCTGTTCTCGTCGTGCACGTGGTCGACGCGGCGGCCACGGATCCGCCGCAAGCCGCGGAAGATCAGGCGCGAATGGGTCTCTTCGGCGACGGCCTCCTCGTCGCGCTGCACAAATGGGACTTGGGAGCGCGACCCGCGTGGCGGGAGCCGGACGGCATTCCCTCCTCGGTCGTTGCCGCTCCAGGTATCGAGCCGCTCCGCCGAGCGATCCTGGCGCGCTTGAGGACAGCGGGCGAGGAAGCCGAGGCGGGCCTCCTCGTCGGCGACCGCCAGCGCGACCTGGTCGCTCGCGCTCGCGAGGCGGTGGTGCGCGCAAGGGACATCGTCACTGCGGGGGCTGGCGAGGAACTCGCCGCCTTCGAGCTGCGCGAAGCGCTCGAGCGATTCGGCGAGCTTCTCGGCCGCCGGGCGGGCCCGCTCGTGCTCGAGCGGATCTTCTCGGGCTTCTGCATCGGTAAGTAGAAGCTCGTGGGCCGGGCATTCGCTGCGCAGGGTAACGGGAGAAGGACCGAACGACCACCGGCTGCGGCCGCGTTCACCCTGGCCGCCACCCGCGTTCACCGTCGGGCGGAGCGGAAGGAAGGGCTGTTCTGGAAGTCGCGAAGAAAGAGGATCGCTTCCGGCCTCCGCGGGAGTTCGATGCGGTCGTGATCGGCGGTGGCCATGCGGGCTGTGAAGCGGCCTGGGCCCTCGGCCGCCGGGGCCACGCCGTCGCCGTCGTCAGCCTCGATGTCGGCGGACTTGCGCGCATGTCGTGCAACCCGGCGATCGGTGGGCTGGCCAAGGGGCAACTCGTGCGAGAGATCGACGCGCTCGGCGGACTGATGGGCAGGCTCGCCGATCGCGCCGGCATTCACTTCCGCATGCTCAATCTCCGCAAGGGCCCCGCCGTGCGCGCGCCCCGCGCGCAGGCCGACAAGGCCCTCTACTCCGAGATGGCCGTGCGCGCGCTTGCCGCCCTCTCTTCCGTCACGTTCATCGAGGGTGAAGTGACGGAAATCGTGACCGAAGTCTCGGCCGAGATCGCGGCGGGAGCCGTGACCGCAATCGCGCCCGAAGTCCCGGGCGAATTCGCCACGCGCGTTCCAGGTGACGCAGGCGGCACCGGTGCCGTGCGCGTGCTTGGAGTGCGCCTGGAGGCTCCCGATTGGTCTCTTGTCCGGCCGGGCGGCGCCCACTCGGCCGGGCGCGCGCCGGCCCACTGCTCGCCCGATGCATTCCGCGTGACGGAACCGCTCGAAATCGAGGCGCGAATCGTGATCCTGACGGCGGGGACGTTCCTCGGCGGATGCCTGTTCACCGGCATGGACCCTCGTCCGGGGGGCCGCCGCGGCGAACCCCCCGCCCGCGCCCTTTCCGCGCGATTGCGCGCGATGGGACTGCGCCTCGGCCGGCTGAAGACCGGAACGCCGCCCCGCCTAGCGGGCGATTCCATCGATTGCACGCGGCTCGAAGTGCAGCCCGGGGACGAGCCGCCTCCCCGGTTCTCCTTCTTCGAAGAGACGCCCGTCCGCAACCAGACCGTCTGCCATCTCACGCGCACCCAACCGCGCACTCACGAGATCATTCGCGCCGCGCTCGACCGCTCGCCGCTCTACGGCGGATTGATCCGGGGCATCGGCCCGCGCTACTGCCCTTCCATCGAGGACAAGATCGTGCGTTTTCCCGAGCGCGCGAGCCACCAGGTGTTCCTCGAGCCGGAGGGGTTGAACGGCGAGACCGTCTACCCGAACGGCATCTCGACGTCGCTCCCCGCCGACGTCCAGGAAGCGTACGTCCGCAGCATCCCGGGTCTCGAGGAAGCACGCATCGTGCATCCGGGATACGCGGTCGAGTACGACTTCCTCCACACGGCGCAGATCGATTCGCGCTTGAAAGTCCGTGGGTTCGATGGGCTCTACGCCGCGGGACAGGTGAACGGAACCTCGGGCTACGAGGAGGCTGCCGCGCAAGGGCTCGTCGCCGGCCTGAACGCCTGCGCCGACCTCGAAGGCCGGCCGCCGTTCCTGCTGCGGCGCGATGAAGCGTACATCGGAGTGCTGATCGACGATCTGATCACGAAGTCTCCCGAAGAGCCATATCGGATGTTCACCTCGCAGTCCGAGTACCGCCTGTTGCTACGCCAGGACAATGCAGATCAGCGCTTGAGCCGCCTCGGGTGGGAGCGCGGATTGCTAGGCAAGGAAGAGATGGAGCGTGTCGCCACGCGCTGGGCGGCTCTCGAGCGTGAACGGGAGCGGCTGCGCGTCGAGAAGGTGAGCGGGTTCCACCCGCCGCTCACCGCGAGCGATGTGGGCAAGAGCCTGGAAGAAGTCCTCCGCAGGCCGGAGGTCTCGCTCGCACTCCTCGAGGAGTCGCACCGGCCGCGGATCCCGGTCGAGGACTTCGCCAGTCTCGAGGCGGACATCAAGTACGAAGGCTACCTGCCCCGCTTGCGGAAGGAGATCCGCGAGCGAGAGTCGCTCGAACAACTGATTGTGCCAGAATGGATTATCGATAATCCCCCGGTCGGGTTGTCGCGCGAGGCCCAAGAGAAGCTGAGGGAGCGGCGGCCGCGGACGCTCGGCCAGGCTTCGCGGGTACCGGGCATCACTCCCTGCGACGTCTCGATTCTGCTGGTCCGGATCGTCGCGGGAAACCGTGAGGCGGAGGGAACGAGGGCCAACGAACAGGCAGGCAAGGGAAGTCAGAGGTAGCTCGCATGAGGCAGGGCAGGAAGCGCGGAGCGCGAAGTGCAGAGCTCGCGAATGCGAAGGGGCGCCGATCGCAGTCGGATCGTCCTGGGACGCGAAGGCGCGAGCCGATCTCCGGAGAATTCCTGGTCGAGGGCTGGCGCCGGGAAATCGACGAGTTGCTCGCGAGTGCTGGCGCCCAAGGGTTGACCGTGGATTCGCAGGCGCCCGCTCGCCTGCTTTCGTTCTGCCTTCAGGTGAACGCCGATGCGCGGATCACGGGTTTGGTTTCGAAGGCCGATCTTCCGCTTCTCGTCCGCAAGCACGTGGCGGCGAGCCTCGGGGTGTTGCTCGTCGAAGAGCCGTCGCCCAGGAAGCGCTGGATCGACGTGGGGTCCGGGGGCGGGTTTCCGGGTATGGTCGTCAAGATCTGCCGTCCGGATGCCCGCATCGTCCTCCTGGATTCCTCGCTGAAGAAGACCGAGTTTCTCTCGCGCGCGGGAAAGACCTTGAGCCTGGACGGAATGGAAGTGGTCCGAGGCCGAGTCGAAAAGACGCCAGCCGGGTCCCCGGGGTTCGACGTCATCCTCATGCGAGCGGTCGCCTCGCTGTCCGAATCGCTGAGGCTGCTGAACGGCATCGCCATCCTGGGAACGAAGTTGCTCACATACAAGGGACTCGCCTGGGACAAGGAACTGAAGGAGGCGAATGAGGCCATGGGCGTGCTGGGCTGGCAGTTCGAGGGAATCCACCCGGTCCCGTGGGCACCTTCGCGGATCTTGAAGCTGGTCCGGACGGCCGTCGAGCAGAGCTGACTTGGCGGTGGGATGATTGTTTCACGTGGAACACATCGCTACTGCGGATCGATCCTGGCTGGCGGGCCGGAGGTCAGGCTTGGCGGCCGGCCAGGGGCTGGATGTACTCAGTCGGGCGTGTTTCACGTGAAACAGTGCGCGGTGGGGCCCGGGAGCAGCCAGTGCGCACCGTCAGGGGCATCAGGTCCGCATCCTGTTCGAGACAAGTCGGCAATCGCCCGCTCCTCATCGAGTACCTATCCCGCAGGTCGCGCGCGCGCCTCCTCGATGTTCGATTGCCGATGAGACGCAGGCGACTTCCGCGTGATTGACACCGGCCGCGCGCAATGATAGTCTTCGCCCATCCATCTAGGACCCAACCGGTTGCGAGCACTGCATCGAGTTTTCGGATGTCGGCAGGGAGGATCCTCAGTCAGGGAATGACGGCCAGCTTGCAGAATCAATCGGCATCTTCGTCGTTCCTGCTCTCATTCAGGTCCGCGATTCCCGGTCGCGGCCAGTGAAGGTGCCTGGTGGCGAGAATCGTTGTCATCTCCAACCAGAAGGGCGGCGTCGGCAAGACGACGACCGCAATCAACCTCTCCGCCTCCTTGGCGAAGCTGGGGCGGCACGTCTTGCTGATCGATCTCGATCCACAGGCGAATTCCACTTCGGGCATGGGTCTCGCCGTCGAGGATTCAGCTTCCTGCCTCTATGAAGTCCTGCTCGGAGAATGCGAGGCCAAGCAGGCGGTCCTTCCGACCGAGGTCCAGGGACTGCACGTGATCGCATCGGCCTCGCGACTCTTTGGAGCCGATGTCGAGCTCGTCCAAATGGAGAAGCGGGAGACCATCCTGAAGGAGCGCCTGACCCCGCTGGTCTCCGACTACGACTACATCCTGATCGACAGCCCGCCCTCTCTTGGACTGCTCACCATCAATGGATTGACCGCCGCCCAGTCGGTGCTCATCCCCATGCAATGCGAGTACTACGCTCTTGAGGGGCTCAGCCAGCTTCTCCAGACGATCCGCATGGTGCAGGAGAGCTTGAATCCTTCGCTGCGCGTGGAAGGCATTCTGCTGACCATGTATGACGGGCGCTTGATGCTCTCCCAGCAGGTGGCGGAGGAAGCGCGGCGCTTCTTCGGCGACCGAGTGTTCCAAACCGTCATTCCCCGCAACGTGCGCCTGGGCGAGGCGCCCAGCTTCGGAAAACCGGCGGTGCTGTACGACCCGAACTGCACCGGCGCGATCAGCTACATGAACCTAGCAAAGGAATTGACAAACCATGACAAGGAAGGTGCTTGGGCGAGGACTGAGAGCGCTTATTCCTGAGCCGGGAGAATCGTTCCCGGCCCATGAGCGGGGCATGCCTGGCGTGCGACAGTCGTCGCCGCTCGAGGCCGGACCCGCGACCCTGTCCCCTGCGGAAACGCCAGCCGGGGACGCCCCCGAAGCCCTGCGCTCGATCGATATCGACGCCGTCGTCGCCAACCGCCGCCAGCCCCGAAGCGACTGGGATGAAGGGGGACTCGAGCAGCTGACCCAAAGCATTGGCCAGGTGGGTCTGCTGGAACCAATCATCGTGCGGCCCAAGGGCGAGAAGTTCGAGATCGTCGCCGGAGAACGGCGATGGCGCGCGTGCAAGGCGGCCGGATGGAAGGAGATTCCCGCTCTCGTCAGGCCGATGGAAGATGTCGAGAGCCTGTCCGCGGCCTTGATCGAGAATCTGCAGCGAGAAGATCTCAATCCCGTAGAGGAGGCGCGTGCCTACGAGATGCTGAGCATGGAATACGCGCTCACGCACGATGAGATCGCCCGGCGGGTGGCCAAGGACCGCTCGACCGTCACGAACCTGATGCGCCTTCTCAAGCTCTCCGAACCGATCCTCCAGCATGTTTCACGTGGAACGTTGTCGGTCGGCCATGCACGCGTACTGCTTTCCCTGCCCGAGCACAACCGGCTGGCCGTGGCGGAGAGGATCGTCAAGGAAGGCTGGACGGTGCGAAACGCTGAGGCCTGGGTGGCCAAGATCTCCGGCACCGGACGCGGGCGTCCGCGGGCGCTTCGGCGCGGCATTCAGAAGTCGGAGCATCTGAGGAGGGTCGAGGAGGATCTGTGCAGGCATTTCGGAACGGAGGCCCGCATTCGTCTGGGGCGCCAGGGCGGACGCCTCGAGATTCGGTTCCATGACGAGGAGGAGCTGAGCAGGCTGCTCGAGCAGATTGGTGTCGTGGTCGTTTGAAGAAGACGGGCGGCTGCCGATGCCGCCGGTTTCCTTCACGGTCTGCGATTGGGCGCAAGCCGGGGATTGACCGTCGCGGGGTGGGTGAGTTGGCGCTTGCCGACCGGACGCTTCGGGAAAGGTGCCGCAGGTCGCCGCGATGAGTTTCGAACAGACAGACAGGAGAACCGGTCCTGGGTCCAGCGAGACGGGAGACTACCACATCACGGTCGCCTCGCCGACGGGCGCCCGGAGTTGGCAATTCCGGATCTCGCGCCGCAAGGCGTTCGCCGGCTTGGTTTTCTCCGGCGTGATCTCCCTCGTTGCCATCGCGGGGATCTTGTCGACGGGTCTGCTCGTCACGCGGCTTGCCGCAGTCCAGGCACTCGAGGCCGAGAATATCCAGCTGCGCAGGCAATTGACCCGGGTCGGCGAATTGGAGTACCGGATTGCGGAATTGGACGCCTCTCGCCGCTCGCTGATGGAAGTCCTCGGTGTGCGAACTGCCGAGGAGATGGAATCCGAAGAGGCTCTCACGGAGATCCCACTTTCGGGCGGGGAATCCTACATGCGGGTGGAACCCCTCGGCAGCGTCGGAGACGCGGCTCTGGTGGAAATTCGTGGCGCGCTCGACTGGGTCCCCCTTGAAGGTCCGCTGACGCGAGCGTTCGGCACCCTGAGACAGTCGGATATCTTCCATACTGGATTGGACATAGCCGGAGACAGCCACTCTCCTGTTCTGGCTGCGGGTGTTGGAGTTGTTTCTTCGATCGGCTGGGACGAGACGTTGGGCTGGGTGCTGGTCATCGCGCACAGCCCCCGTCTGAAGACGGTCTACGGCCACAACTCGCGGATCCTGGCCCGCGTGGGCGATTCGGTCGCCTCGGGCCAGACCGTGGCGGAAGTGGGAAGCACGGGGTTGAGCTCTGCGCCTCACTTGCACTTCGAAATCCATTGGCAAGGCAAGGCGATCGATCCTCTTCTGGTCTATCCGACACTGGATCGTCAACCGGCGGACGGCGGGCCGACCGACGTAGACTATTCCGAGGCTCCGGAGGGCTAGAAGAATCGAGTCTCGGCGGACTGCGCCGGCCCGGAAGAGCTCGATGATTCTGAAGACGCCATGCGCCCGGTCGGCGACCGACGAGCCGGGTGGAGCGGCGCGCAGACTTGCGGAAGCGAGGAATTTCGTGGCAAGAAGCAGGCAGACAGGAAGCCGCGACGAAGTTCGTGTATCCGCAGTATCATGGGCGCACGCTCGCGCGAAGGGCCGAGAGGCCGCCTACGGGCGGATTCGCGGAGTTCCATCCCCAGGAAAGAGTAGCTGCCGAAACAGGAGAGCGGTTCCGATCTGAAGTGTAGGCTGGCAGGCGGAGGGGACCCGCCCCGTCCGCGAAGGGAATCTTGGACAAGGAGGAAGCAATGTTCAGGAAGTCGTCATCGGATTCCACACCTCCTCCGCCCCGTGTCGAACGGACGGAACGGAGCGATCGGAGGGAACAGTCCTTCCTCCAGAGCGGCGTCAAGGTGGACGGCGATATCACGGCCGAAGGCGATCTGCGCGTCGAGGGGCAGGTCGTCGGAACGATGAAGATGAGCGGGCTGCTTACGATCGGGTCGAAGGCCGAGGTCGAAGGCGTGTTCAACGCACACGAGATCATCGTTCACGGCCAGTTGAAGGGCACCATTCATTCCGAGAGCCGCATCCACCTGGCCAAAGGCGCCCGCGTCCAGGCGGATCTCTATTGCTCCGCGTTGATGATCGAGGACGGGGTCTTCTTCCAGGGCAGCTCCAACATGGGCGGGGGCCAGAAACCCGGACTCGAGCGGCAGGAATCGCCCCAGTCGCAGACTCGACCGGCGAGCAGCAGTTGCCCGCAACTGGCCCGCAGAGAGGAGCTCCAGCCAGGCGTCCGCGGCGGCGTTGCTGCCGGTTCGCCCGTATCCGGCGCTCCGTCCTCCACTTCCTTGCCCGGCCTGGGCGGAGTCGGGAAGCCGTCGAGCGGAGATGCGATCGGCGCGGGGCAGGCGGCTCGGACCGGAACGGCGGGCACTCCTGGCTCCAGACCCTCGGCCTGAAACGCTTCGATTGGATCTTCCGGGGAGAAATGTGGAAAGCGGAGTGGACAACCTAATCGTTTAGAAAACATGCGATTGAGGGATCCGAGGGGTCGCATCTGGTTCGTTTTCCACATCGGCCCTGTGGGCCGGCCTCAGGGATGCCCCCAGATGCCATCAGGAGAAGACGGATCCACTCTTTGGGAGAGCGAACGCTGAGCGACTTCGCCCGCCGGGGTTCGTACGCCCGGTCGCCCGGACGGGCGGAATGGGAACCGGGTGCAGGGTGCCGGCGCAAGCCGAGTCCTTCACGCATCCAAGCAGACCGTCAAGACGACGCAGACCGCCCAAACGACTTCGACTCCCCGCGCACCTCGTTCTTCCGCGCGGCCTTGTCCCTCGCGAAGGACGGTTGAACGCCCGAGATTCCCTCCGCCCCAACTCGTTCCCACTTAGTCGGATGGCGGTCGGCCGCCTTCACGCGCGCGGTTCCGGCAACGGTTGACACTGGCCTTCGCGGCACCTAGACTCACAAGGCTGGCATTTCAGACACGGGATTCCGCTTCGGGCGTCTTCCGGGCCGGATTTCGCCATCGCGGATCCCCCGGCCCAGAGTCTCCTGGGCAGCGTCCGACGACCTGGAGCACGCAATCATGAAGTCGGTCATGCGGATCCGGACTTGGGCGTTCACGCTACTCGCAACGGGCTTTGGCTGCCTCCTCGTGTTTGGAGGGTGTTCGGAAGACGAGCCGACGGCGGACGGCGACACGATCGCTCCCCAGGTCAGCCTGATAGCTCCGGTCGAACAGGAAATCCACGGCGTTCGCGTGCAGGACTCGATCCTGGTCGTCATCCATGCGACCGACAACGACAGAATCGCGCAGATTCAGTTGGAAGCGCTCTTCCATGACGAAACCGATGCCGTGAAGGTCGGTCCCGCGCTCACTCAGCCGGACAGCGCGGGATACTACTCGCTCATCTGGCGGATCGGCGGCATCGAGAACGGCAAGGAGGGCGTCCTCTACGCGGTCGCCACCGATGCGGCCGGGAATTCCGCCTCCTCCGCTCATGTGCGGGTGCAGATCATCAACCAAAGCGGGGTCGGGCCTCCGGACTGCGATTTTACCGTCTCGCCCCCCGAAGGACCGGTGGGCGAATTCCGCTTCGATCCGACCTCCACGCGCGATGACATCGATGGGCTGACCGAGATTCTCGTGCGCTGGGATTTCGACTTTCAGGGCGACGGTCTCTGGGACACCGATACGAGCGCCGGCCGCACCGCCGGCGACGTGGTCACCTGGACTTATATAGTGCCCGGCAACTACACCGTCGTCATGGAGGCTTTCAACAGCTACTACAGCATTCCGAACAATCGGCCGTGCAGAGTGACGCGAGAGGTCCAGGTGACAGCCGCGGAAGGCCAGCCGCACCCTCCGGAGAGTCAAGAATACGTCCGCATCCCCGCAGGGACCTACGCGCTCGGCGCCGTCGTCTGCCCCGGCTGTGGGGTGATCGACTACGACGAACGGATGGACAGCACCGTCGTGATCAGGGGCACAGACACGACCTGGTATGCACCGCCGCCGCTCGTCAGAGTCTCGAACGCGTTCAGGATCTCGAAAAGAGAGGTGAGCAACAGGCTCTACGTCAACTACATGAACGTGGCCGACAGCCTGGGCCTCATCCAGTTCGATTTCAATTCGCTCGAGGTCACCTCGACGACCGACCAGCAGGTGCTGCTCGTGCTCGATCAGGGCCTGACGCGAGTGCGCTACCGGCTGGCGGACAGCAGTTATTACGTCGATCCGGTCTACGAAGGGCATCCCGTGACGGGCGTGAGCTGGTACGGGGCGACGGCCTGGGCCAACCACTACGGCACGCGCTTGCCGACCGAGATCGAATGGGAGATCGCGGCCCGCGGGACCCTGCAAGAGGAAGGGCCCTTCTATCCCTGGAATCCTTTCCAGGTCATCGACGGCAACTATGCCAACTACCGGCAGTCGGGCGATCCATTCGAAGGCGGGGGCATCGAGCGCTCAACCACGCCGGCGGGCGCTTACGGGGACACCTTGGTGTTCTCGACCTTCAATGCCGTCAGCCCGATGGGCACCTATGATCAGGCCGGCAACGTCGCGGAATGGATCAGGGATTGGTACGATCAGGATTTCTACAAGTGGATCATGAATGAGTACGCCCGGCGGAGCGGCAATCCGGTGACCGATCCCGCTTCGCCGGCGAGCGGTGTGACCCGCAGTCTGCGGGGCGGTTCGTACTACAGCTGGCCGGAAGATCTGCGAGTCACCAATCGCATGTCCGCGCCGCCGTATGAGAAAGCGGCGTGGATCGGCTTCCGGACGGCCTACATCGAGGTCGAGCCGTAGACTCCCAGCGGACCGACAGGCAGCCAGTGGCCTCGGACTTTGCCGGGAATCCCCGGCCTCCGGTGTGGAGGAGCGCCGTCCGCCGGCCGATCATCTGGGCGGCGGTTGCGGCGCTCTTCGTCGCGGTCGCTTTTCTCGTCTACGCCCCCGCCCTTCCCGGCCAGCCGGTCTTCGACGACGACGCGGTCGCCTTTACGCACGGAGGGGTCGTGGGTGGCCGGCTCGCCTGGACGGCCGCGCCCTACTACGGCGACCTATACCGACCCATCTGGCGCCCCCTCGCCACGCTATCCTTGCGCTGTGACCGGCAGCTGGCGGCCGGCCGCATGGACGAGGTGGAAGCGGGGCCCCGCGGCGCCGCCGTCGCATCGGAAGCGATCGAGAAGGCGCATCGCGCGATGACGCGCATGCAATTGCTCCTCGCCGCAGCCGGCGGTTTCCTCGCCCTGCTCCTCTTCCGGCGCCTCGGCCTGCCGGCGTGGGCGAGCGCGTTCGGGGCCGCGGTGCTGCTCTTCCATCCGGTGAACAGCGAGTCGATCTGGCGTCTCGCGGGCAGGGCGGAACTGCTCGGGCACGTGTTCCTTCTCGGGGCGCTTCTCCTCTATGTGAGCAGGATCTCGCCCGCGCGCCGCACAGACCGCACGATCTTGACCGCGAGCCATGCAAGCGGAGCGATCCCACCCACGCACCGCGCAGAATCGGCCTCGCGAATGAACGAGACGGCAATCGTCGATTCGCTCCCGGCCGCTCAGGCCGGGAGCGGCGGGCTGCCTCGGGTGATCGACTGGGTGCTTTTCGCCCTGCTCTTCGCGGCCGGGCTTCTTTCTCACGAGACGACGCTCCTCCTGCCGGTCTTCTTGATCGGCTACGAACTCACCCTCGGCTCCCGGGCGGGAGGCGTTTCAGAGAGAGCCGCGGGCTACCGGGAGGAGGAAGCGGCTGCTCTTCCTGAGAGTCCGGCTGACTTTCCTGACGATGCGGCGCGCCATCCCGAGAATGCCGCACTGAGGCAGGCGAGTGCCGTCCGCCAACTCATCGCGCCGCTCGCTGTCTGCCTGGCGGTCGCCGTCTTGTGGGCGGCGGCGCGCCAGGCGGTCCTCAGCGGCTGGCCGTACGAGTTCCGCGTGAATCCGATGTTCGACTACACCCGGGCGCTCGAGACGGGCGAGCGCTTGCGCCTGGCGCTCTTCCTTCCCTGGCTGTATGCGGGAATGCTCTTCGGCTGGACGCGGCTCCTGCCCGATTACACGCAGATCCTTTCCCGAGGCGACGCGGCTCCGCCGGTCGTTCTCGGCGACCCGAGCAGCTTCGGAGTGGCTTCGCCGGCCATGGGGCCGGCGCTGCTCGGGGTCCTCACGATCGCCTGCGGCCTGGCTGCCTTCGTTCTCCTCCGCCGGCGTTTGCCCCGGGCGGCTTTCGGAGCTTGGACCTTCGCCTTCGGGCTGCTCGCGGTGCTGCCGCTCTTCGCCCCGTTTGGAACCGTCGCCAGCGCCCGCTTCGTCTACCTGCCGCTCGCCGGCCTCGTCCTCGCGCTCCTCGAAGGGATCTCTCGCGCGACGCGGACACTGAAGGAAGCCGCTCACAGCGAGACGGCGCACGGCGTTCGCATCGGCTTGACGATCGCCCTGCCGGTCTTGTTCTCCGCGTGGCTGGCCTGGCGTGCCCAGAGCTATAGCCGTGAGTGGGCCGATGCCGCGCAGTATTTGACGCGTCTCGCCCAGGCGGCTCCCGAATCTCCCTTGCCCTCCTTCTACCTGGCCGGCGCGGTGATGGCGCACGGCGATCTCGAACGCGCGGCCGGACTGTACGAGGAGACGATCGGTTACTTTCCGCGCAATCCGACCGCGCTCCTCCATCTCGGCCTGATTCGCGCCCAGCAGGAGCGCCACAGCCTGGCCGGGCGGATCCTCCACGACGCGGCCGTGGTCGCCCGGCGCTTCTATCCGCAAACGAGGCTGGTCGCCAACGCCCACCTCGGCATGGCCAACCTGCTGGGCCTGCAGGAGCGCGAGGAGGATGCGCTCGTCGAGCTGCAGAAGGCTTTCGCCGCTGACTCGCTCAACGTGCACGTCCTCGCGCACCTCGGCTTGCTCGAAGCGATGCGCTTCGAGAGCGCGCACGACGGCATCCGTCACATCACGCGCGCGCTCGAGCTCGACCGCGAGAGGAACGAGCTCGGCTCGCTCGGGGGCCAGATACGCGAGACCAGGAGTCGCGCCCTGCGGAATCTGGGTCTCGATGAGCCGGATGCCGGCGAAAACGGGACCCCGGCCGCGCCGACCCGGTAGGGAGGGCAGCGGATCTCGGCATCGGTGGGCCGGCCCGGCGGCGGAGCAGTCCTTCCGTCGGTTCGAGGTGCCTGCAAGAGACTTGCGCGAACAGGGCGGCATGCCGGACAGGCGGGGTACCGGCCCTTGGCTCAGATCCTGGGGTGGTCTTGATCATGTCGTTCCGTCTTAGCATCTTCCTCGCCGCCGTGCCCGCGGCCGCCTGGCTGGCGGCCGGCCCGTTCTTGCCGGGCGCTCGCGCATCGCTGCCCGGGACGGCCGATTCGCAGCAGAGCAACCGGCCGCCGCGGCTATCCGAAAAAGAGACGTTTCCCGTCGTGCAAGCCGACACGTTGCGCCCGGCTCCCGGATGGCCGCTGTGGATCAAGGACTTCTCGCGCGGTGTGCGCGGCGAGAAGACGTCGGCCATCATCTTCGCCGGCCGGGATTCCGGCGGGCATCCCTGTTTCTTCCTCGCCGATGAGATCGGCTTCCTGCGCTTCTGCCGCGTGATCGAGTCGCAAGCCTCGCCGCGAATCGAGCTCGAGGAGGTGCGCTTCGACGAGAGCGTCTTCCGCGATCTCGGCGACCGCCTGCGGTGGGACTTCGAAGCGTTGGCCACGACCTCCGATCCCCTCACGCTCCCCGACAGCCTGGACGCGCTCCTGGCGATCGAAGGGGACGCGCGCGACGGCGCAACGCGCATCCTCGGTATCCGGCTGATCCATGACGGCCCGGGGCGCCCTGGCACGACGAGCCGGTGGCGGGTCGTCAGCCGCGGAGATCTCTTTCCCGGCGTACGGTTCTGGAATACCTACACGGCGGCCGATCGCGGATTGAAAGGCCTCGCTGTGCGCGGCCGGTTCACCTTCCTGGGCCTCGACTACGTTGGGCGGCGCAACGGCATCCGCCTGCCGGGCACACTGCTCTTCGTCTATGACCACTCGCGCGACCGGGTGGCCGAGTTGAGCACGGCCGACTACGGGATCTACTCGATCGCCGGACTCGACGCCCCGGTCGACAGCGTCACGCTCGCCGTCGACAGCGGCCGGATGTGCCTCGACCTTCTCAAATGGGACTATGCCGGCACGGGGCGAGTCCAGGATTGCAGGCGCTACCCGCTCGCGCTCCACGGGCCCGGGGGATTTCGCTACGGCGTCCCGAATATCGAAGGTGTCGCGGTCGATGACCGGGGAGACATCTGGTGCGTGAACGATCCGCTCTTCGGGCATTACCGCGCCTTCTCGCCCGACCTGCCGGAATCCGTTCGCGTCTACATGGAAGCCGGCATCCCGATGCTGTATCGATTCCCCGGAGGACCCGTGTGGCGGACCGCCGGCCTCTCCGGCGCGCTCGCGCGCCGGGCCGGGCGGGCTTCCGCTTCCTCGGGTTCGAAAGAGGAGTAGAATGCCGCCGGCGCGATCGGGCCCTCGATCGCGCCCATGTGCTCAGGTCGCGGCCAGGTGCTCGTGCCGTCGCGCTCTGGCGCAGGATGGTGAGGCGGCCGTTCGCGCGGCCCGGATGGCCGGGCCCGGTCGGATCGTCCCGCAAGCCAGGGAGTGAAGATGCGTTTCAGAGCACATCCTCCGTCGTCGCGCGCCCTCGCAATGATGCCGGCGATTGCGGCCGCCATCCTGGCGGCGCTCTTCCCGCCCGGCGCGGGAGCCGCGACCCGCGCGCCCGTCGTCGCGCGCGATGCGATGGTGGTGACCGAGAGCCCGCCCGCCTCCTGGGTGGGCGTTGAAATCCTGCGCCGTGGCGGCAATGCGATCGACGCCGCGATCGCGACCCACTTCGCCCTCGCGGTCACCTATCCCGAGGCCGGCAATCTCGGGGGCGGCGGATTCATGCTGCTGCGCATGGCCGACGGTAGCAGCGAGGCGATCGATTTCCGCGAGACGGCCCCCGCCGCGGCGACCCGCGACCTCTTCATGGGCCCCGACCGGCGTCCCGATCCCACGCTGTCGACCGCGACCGTGCTCGGGACGGGAGTGCCCGGTTCCGTCGCCGGCATGGCGCTCGCGCACGAGCGCTTCGGCACGCTCGACTGGCGCGAACTCCTCGCGCCCGCGATTCGCCTCGCGGCCCAGGGTTTCGTCGTCGACCGCTACCTCGCCCTCAAGCTCCAGAGCGCGCGTGGGCGGCTGGGGGACGACCCCGCGGCGCGCCGGATCCTGCTGAAGGACGGGGCGTTCTGGCAGGAGGGCGACACACTGCGCCAGCCGGAGCTCGCGGCGACTCTCGCCCGCATCGCGCGCTACGGGCCGCGCGAGTTCTACGAAGGCCGTACGGCCGACTCCCTGATCGCGCACATGCAGCGCCTGGGGGGCATCCTCTTCGCCGAAGACCTGCGGCTCTACCGCCCGCTCGTGCGCGAGCCGCTCGCGGGCAGCTACCGCGGCCTCACGGTGCTCACGATGCCCCCTCCCAGCTCGGGCGGCGTCGCCCTGCTGCAAATGCTCGCCATGCTCGAACGTTTCCCGCTCGGACAATGGGGCCCGCTCTCCTCGCGCTCGCTCCACGTGATGGTCGAGTCGATGAAGCGCGCCTTCGCCGACCGGGCGGAATTCCTGGGCGATCCGGACTACACTCCGTTGCCCATCACGGGACTCCTCGCGCCCGCGTACATCGACAGCCTTGCCGGGGGCATCGCGCTCCACGCGGCAACGCCGAGCCAGCTCGCCGGACCCGGCATTCCGGCGGGAGCGGCCGAATTCTACGAAGTGTCGGGCGGGAGGCGGCATCCGCCGTTGCCGAGTCCCGAAGAGGTCGAGCCGGGCGATCAAGCGCCGCCGGATGTGCAGGCGCCCAGCGAACAGCCCGTGCCCGGAGACCAGCCTGACCTGGGTGATCCGCCTGTGCCGGGCGATGAGCCGGTGCCCGGCAAGCAGCAGGCGCCCGGCGGAGAGGTTCCGTTCGAGCCGGAGCCCACGCCGAAGGAGGCCGGCCCGTGGGGCGAGGAGCCCGGGGACGAGCCGAAGGCGGGCCAGACGACCCATTACTGTATCGTCGATGCCGAGGGCAATGCGGTCGCGGTCACGACCACGCTCAACACGAGCTTCGGCACGGGCATCATGGTTCGTGGAGCCGGCTTCCTGCTGAACAACGAGATGGACGATTTCGCCGCGGCGCCCGGCCAGCCGAACACCTACGGCCTGATCCAGGGCGAGGCCAACGCCGTCCGCCCCTTCGCGCGACCGCTGAGCTCGATGGTGCCCACCCTCATTCTGCGCGGCGACAGTCTGGTGCTCGCGCTCGGCTCCCCCGGAGGGCCGCGCATCATCAACTCTGTGCTTCAAGTGATCCTGAACGCCGTCGACCATGAGATGTCGCTCCAGCAGGCGGTCGACGCGCCGCGCGTGCACCATCAATGGCGGCCCGACACGCTGTACGCCGAGCCGTTCGCTCTGGTCGCCGATGTGCGGACGACGCTCGAGGCGATGGGCCACGGCGTCGGCCGGATGGGACAGATCGGTTCGGTCCAGGCGCTGCAGGTCGTCCAACTGCCTCTCGGCGGGAAGCTGATCTTCGGAGCCTCGGATTCCCGCCAGAACGGCTGCGCGGTCGGTCTCACGGGCGGACGGCTCGTGTCCAACTGCGCCTGTCCCCCCATGGTCCCCATGCCCGAGCCCTTGCGCGAGGAAATGTCCGCGCCGCGGAGCGGGCAATGACGACAGCGCACGATCGGCGCGCCATGCTTCCGGGAACGAGGGGCGCGCAATGAAGCTTGCCCGCGACGGGCGCCCGATGGGCCGCGGAAACGAGCAACGCCCGCGGAGTGCGGCGGACGGAGCGCCTTCGATCCGCGCGGAAGAAGAAGCGCCCTCGTCCCGCCAGCCAGACGAAGCGCGCGCGACGGAACGCGAGGAACAGAGGGAGATCCTCGGCTTCGAGTTTGCCGACCGCACGCGCACGCCACTCACGATTCTCGGCATCGTGCCCTGGCGCGCCCTGTGGTCGATGGGCGTCGGCGCGGGAGCGACTGCCTTCACCCGCTCGCCCGTTGCGCTCGCCGCCTACGGGCATGCCTTGCACCTCCTGCAACCCTGGGCCGACCCCGTGCCGCGCGCCCGATTCGAGGACGGCGAAGCGCTCTTCGCCGGCATCCGCGTGCACCGTTTCCGCGCTCCCGAGGTCTTCTCCAATCCGCGGCTGCCGCTGCCCGCGCGGCTCTGGTCGCGCGCCTGGCGCTACGTCGTCTTCCAGGATCTCTCGCGCGCGGCGGCTCTGCGGATCGCCGCCCGGATCCATCCGGATCTGATCCTGGCATACGACACGATGACCGTTCCCGCCGCGCGCCGCGTGGCCGACCGGCTGGAGCTGCCCCTGGCGGGACGTTACTTCGGCAACACGCTCAGCCTCGGATTGCACCGCCGGCTGCGCTGGTACGGGAACTTCATGGAGCGCGCCGGCTTTCGCGTGCCCGTCGACGCGATGGTTCTGACGAACGACGGTTCCCCGGCGCTCGAGGTCCTGCGCCGGTTGCAGGTCGATCCGCGCCCGGTGCATTTCCTGAGGAACGGTCTCGCCCTCGATCGCATGCGCCCCGGCCCGCGCCCGGTCGAGCTGCTCGCGCGCCTCGGCCTGCCCGATGACGCGTTCGTGCTTCTGACCGCGACCCGCTTTCACTCCGAGAAGCACATCGACCGCGCGATCCGCGCTCTCGCTGTCCTGCGGCGCGAGGTGCCGAACGCCTTCGCCGTGCTCGTCGGCGACGGACCCGAGCGGCAGGCGCTGGTTGATCTCGCCGCCGAGTTGGGCGTCGCGGATGCGGTGCGCTTCCCGGGTCCAGTGCGGAACGCGGATCTGGCACCCTGGTATCGCCTGGCCGACGTCACCCTCTCGCTGCTCGATCGCACGAACGCCAGCAATCCCGTCTTCGAGGCGCTGGCCTGCGAACGCTGCGTGGTCGCGCTGGATGTGGGCACGACGGCCGAGATCGTGCGCGACGGCGTGACGGGAGTGCTCGTGCCTCCCGAACGCCTGGAGCAGCTCCCGCTCGTGCTCGCCGGCCTCGCGCGCGATCCCGAGCGCCGCGCGGCGCTCGGGCGGCGGGGACGCGAGCTGGTCGTCGAGCTGTGCGGCAGCTGGGAGGCGCGCCTGCGCCGTGAAATCACGATCTACGAGGGCGTCGCGCGCACGCGCGGCGTGGTTCCCGGCAATGTGGACGCCGGCTACGTCTGGAGAGGTGCGCGGTGACCGCCCTCTCCGCCCTCCTTGCGGCCGTGCTGGCAGGGAGTCCCGCGGCCGGGTCGCAAGCGAGCGATGACGGTCCTGCCATTCAACTCGTCGAGTCCTTTCCCGTCGAAACGAGTCTCGACCATCCCGATCTTCCGGAAGCCGCCCAGGTCTGGCTCGCGATGATCGGGCGCGCCTCGCGGCGTCTGGACTTCGCTCAGTTCTACGCGAGCGATACCGCCGGCAGCCGTCTTGAACCCATCGTGGCGGCGATCGAGCAGGCCGCCGCTCGCGGCGTGAGCGTCCGGTTCCTGGCGGAGAAGAAGTTCCACGCCACCTACCCGGGGACGCTCGATCGGCTCGCCGCGCAGGCAGGCATCGAAGTGCGGCTCTTCGATGTCGGCGCGCTCATGGGCGGAGTGCTGCATGCGAAGTACTTCCTGGTCGATGGGCGCGAGGCCTATGTCGGGAGTCAGAACTTCGACTGGCGGGCGCTGGATCACATTCTCGAGCTGGGCGTGCGCGTGCGCGATCCCGGCGTGGCGGACGCCTTTCAACGCGTGTTCGAGTATGATTGGACCCTGGCCGGCGGAGGGTCCCGGGACACGGACGCACCGCCTTCGAGCGTCCCGGATGCCGAGGATGCGCGGGTGGCCGCCAGCGTCATGCTTCTATCCGCCGGCGACGGCGCACCACCCGAGACCTTGCGGGTCACCCCGGTCTTCAGTCCCCGCGAGTGGCTGCCCGCGGGCGCGCGCTGGGACCTGCCCGAGATCGTTTCCCTGATCGACCAGGCCCGCGGCACCGTGCGCGTCCAGTTGCTGACCTATCGGTCCGCCGGCCGCGAGGGAGACTACTTCGACGATCTGGAAAACGCGCTCCGCCGGGCCGCTGGGCGAGGAGTCCAGGTCCAGATGCTCCTCTCCGACTGGTCGCAGCGGCGGGGCATCATCGAATCCCTGCAAAGTCTCGAGGTCCTTCCGGGCATCGAAGTACGCCTCGTCACGATTCCTCCCTGGTCGGGAGGCTTCATCCCGTTCAGCCGGGTCATCCATGCCAAGTACCTGGTGGTCGACGGGAGCGCGGCCTGGATCGGGACGAGCAACTGGGAGCGCGACTACTTCCACGGCTCGCGCAACGCAGGCCTGATCCTGGCGGGCGGCGGGTTGCCCTCACGACTCGAGGGGTTCTTCCTGGATGTCTGGCGCAGTCCCTACGCGGCCCCCGTCGATCCTTGCTCCACGTACACCGCCCCCAGGATCGGCGGATGAGATGGCGGTTCGGAGGCGTGCTCGTCGAATCGCGGCTGGCCCTGCCGTCCGGCCCTGGTTGACCGCCTTCCACACTTGCCTGGCACCGGGTGCCGCGGGCTGCGATCTCTCGAGGAAAGCGATCCGGTCATGGGGCAGACGTGACGCCGGCCCACGACCTCAGTGACGGCGCCAGATGAAGCTCGTCAACGACGCGCCTCCGGCGAAGCCGGTGAAGTAGAGGACGAGCACGGTCGGCAGCCGAGCGATCCCGCCGATCGCGGTGACCGCCGCGATGGCGCCGGCCAGGATGCTGCAGGCCAGAGCGATGAGAGCGTATCTCCTTCTCGGGCTCACCGGGTTCCTCCCTTTTCAACGTTCCGACCAAGTCCGCAGCTCCCGTTTGATCTTCTCCTCGATCTTGCGTGCGATCTCCTGCCATTCCGTGTCCGAACGGTCGCGTTCGGAGGCCCAATCGCGGAACCCGCTGCGGATGCTCTCCTCGATGCGCTCGCCGATGTCCTCCCATTCGCGCCCGCACGGCCGGCGCTTGCGACCGGCGCGGCCGGAGTGGAAGATGCCGCCCCAGACGAGGAGCACTCCGAGGAGGAAGCCGCCGTCATACCATTCGCCCACGTTGCGCGCCTCGTACATGCGCACGTCGTCGGTGAACAGGCTGATCACGAAGGTGACGAGCGCGATCGCCCCGTGCCACAGGCCCGCCCAGAATCCGGCCGGGCTATCGAAGAAACGGTCATTGCCCGGGGCGCAACCGGACAGGGTGAGAACGAGGGCGAGAACCGCTAGCGCACTCCACATCCGCGCCAGGGACGAACGCTGCTTCATGGTCTCCTCCAGTGTGAAGGAATCACGACCTCCCGATGCGCTGCGCAATCGCCTCGACGTGCCTGCCGTCCGTGCCGCAGCAACCGCCCAACACCTTGGTGCCGTACTCGCGCAGGACTCCCGCCATCTGGTCGGCCAGCTCCTCCGGATCCCGTCCGAGCAGATGCGGCGATCCGTCGAGCCGTTCGGGGGGAAGCGGCGAGCTGTTGGCCTGCAGTCCCAGGACGCGGGCGAGCGCGGCGGGGTCGCGGCGGCGCAGGACATCGAGCGCCGAGGCGAAGACCGCGGGATAGGTGCAATTCGCCCAATAGCAGCAGGGAGGCGGATCCGCCGCGCGATCGATCGCGCGGATGGCCTCGTGCAGCGCGGTGCCGTCGAGCAGGCTTCCATTGGGCCGCAGGACGAAGCTGACGACGTAAGGGAGCCCGCGGCCGCTCATCGCCTGGGCCATGCCGAGCGCTTCGGGGGCCGAGGGCAGGGTCGCGGCGAGCAGGAAATCCGCGCCTGCCGCGGCCAGGAAGCGCGCCTGCGGGCCGTGGAACTCTCGCGCCTCGGTCGCGCTCAGGCTCTCGCGCGGAGCATAGGCGTCCCCCCGGCACCCGAGCAGGCCGGCGATGAAGACGCGCGTCGCGTAGGAGCCTCGAGAGCCGCGGATCTCGCGCAGAAAGCCGGCCGCCTCGCGGTTCACCTCCTCGCACGAGAGCGTCGAGGAGAGCCGGATCCTCTCGGGATTCGCGCGCCAGGTCGGCGTGCAGAGGACGAGGGGCAGATCGTACCGCGCGCCGATGTCGACGTACTCGCGGTAGATCGTCTCCATGAGCGCCCGATCGTGGGCGTCGAAGAGAAGCGAGGAATTGAGGATCAGCGGATCGAGCCGGACGGCCGGATCGCGGCGCAGGCGTTCGATGACGGCGCCTTCGGCGAGAATGGCCCGTTCGCGGGTGAGACTTTCAATCCAGCCCATGCCGTTCCCCTTGGGGCAACTCGAAAGTTCGCGGGCATCATACGCCGCGGGTGCGGATCGGGCGACCCTGAAACTGCGGGCCGCGGCGCGGATACTCGGCGAAGAGACTGGAGCCCGCGACCTCTTCGATGCGGGGAGCGACGCCGACCGCGCGGCCGATGCGCTGGAAGTCCCGGGCGCGGAAGGTGGTCGCGCGAAAACCGTCCTTGCAGACGATGACGCCGTTGCCGGTGGCCTCGCGATCGATCTCGCCCAGGAGGCCGTGCGCCGACTGCGCCTGGAACCACGCGAGCCTGCCTTCCCAGAAACGGTCCGCGTAGCTGGAGAAGAGGGCGCTCCCGCCCGGGCGCGTGACCCGCAGCGCCTCGCGAAGGAGAGCCACGGGATCGGCATGGAAGGCCGAGATACCGTTCTGCACACAGATCACGCGATCGAAGAGCCGGTCGGGAAACGCGAGGCGCAGAGCGTCCATCGCCGCGAGCGCGATCTCCCCGGACGTTCCCAGTTCCCGGCGCGCCAGGCGCAGGCTGGCGCGAGAGGTGTCGATGCCGCAGATCTGCCGGCGCCCGTTGCGCAGCCGGGCGAGCACCCGTCCGTATCCGCAACCCAGCTCGAGCACCGCGTGGCTGGGGCCGATCGCGCCCAAGACGAATGCGATTTCCGCTTCCAGGTAGGCGCGCGCCGCGGGAGGGGCGATCTCATAGCAGGTTCTCAGCCGTTCGGCGGCCAGCGTCTCGTCGTAGTACCCAGCCATCCGCTCTCCCTCGCGACACGGCGGCGGGATCGTCGCTTCGCCGCCCGCTCAAGCTCGCGCATCGAGACGGGGAAGGTCCGGCCCGGTGGCCCGGCGAAAGACCGCGCTCGTCTTTTCGCGCTCGAAGCCGAGGTCTTCGTAGAAGCGGTGGGCGCGCTCGCGAATCACGTTGCTGCGCACGCGCAACAGCGCGTAGCCGTTGTCGTGCGCCCAGACGAGCGCGCGTTCGAGCAGGCTCCGGCCGATTCCCTGACCGCGATGCCGCTCGTCCACGATGAGGGCGGCGAGATCGGCGTAGCGGTCGGCGATCAGGAGTTCGACACCTCGTACTTCCACCCATCCGAGCAGTCCGCCGGAGCCATCGTCCGCGACGAAAACCGCCCGCCCGGGTCCCGGCCGGACGGCGGAGAGCCGCCTTTCGATGTCCCCGCCCGTCGTGGGATAGCCCAGTTGCCCCGCCAGTTCGGCAAGCGCCGCTGCGTCGCCCGGGCGCACCTCGCGCAAGATCATGCTCGAGCCTCCTTCACGCCGGTTCCCGGCTAGGGTCGGGCGTCGCGCGATGCGTCGATCCCCCGGACACTACCATTGTGGATCGAGGAGTGTGCATTTCGCCGTGCGGCCACGAAGGAAGAGACTATCGGGTAGTCACTTGGGCTGGAACCCGCTCGCGGGCCGGACGCCCGGGCGGCTTGCCTTCGGGCCGATCGTCCCGAACCGGGCTACCGCCCGGCCTGCCGTTCCGCGACCGGCGGCCGGTTCGACGCGGAGGGGGGGCGGTTTCTCCGCGAGATCCGCACCCGGAGCAGCCCCATCGCAGGCCCCCCGGGCCGGGTCAGTGCCGTCCCGGACCGGCACCCGTGCACACTCTTCGATCCACAACCCATTGACACTCTTCCGGGGCCATCCTAACATTCGGTTTTCCTAGACGTTCCGGCCACGGCCGGACAGGGTCCAAGAAGTACCATAGGGGAGCTATCCATGACGCCCGAGACGCGAGCCGGTCGCGCCAAGGCGGGTACCGGACGAGAGCGCGTGTCGCTCGTCCGCCCCGCCCCGCCCCCCCGCGACGATCTCTTCTACAAGTGCTTTGCCGACACCCGGGCCATCGAACTGGCGGAGAAGGGTCTCTATCCCTTCTTCATCCCCATCGAAGGCTCCGAGGGAACGGTCGTCAAGATCGACGGCAAGCAGAAGATCATGCTCGGGTCGAACAACTACCTCGGCCTGACCCATGATCCCCGCGTCCTGCGCCGCGCCGAGGAGGTCGCCCGGCGCTACGGCACGGGCTGTACCGGCAGCCGCTATCTGAACGGCACGCTGGATCTCCACGAGAAGCTCGAAAAGGACCTCGCCGCGCTCGCGGGCAAGGAGCGGGCGCTGGTTTTCTCGACCGGCTTCCAGGTGAACCTGTCCGTCATCTCGTCGCTCATCGGCCGCAACGACACCGTCATCATCGACAAGCTCGATCACGCGAGCATCGTCGACGGCTGCCGCCTGGCCGCCGGAGAGACGCTCCGCTTCCGCCACAATGACATGGCCGATCTGGAGCGCGTGCTGAAAAAGGCCTCGGCCCGGCCGGGCGGGCGGATGATCGTCGTCGACGGCATCTTCAGCATGGAAGGCGACGTCGCCGATCTTCCCGGCGTCGTCCGGCTGGCCAAGAAGTACGACGCGCGGGTCATGGTCGATGAAGCCCACTCGATCGGAGTCATGGGCAAGACCGGGGCCGGCACGGCCGAGCATTTCGGCGTCCAGGGCGACGTCGACCTGCTGATGGGCACCTTCAGCAAGTCCTTGGCGTCGATCGGCGGATTCGTGGCCGGCGACGAGACGGTCGTCGAGTTCATCAAGCACAACGGCCGGCCGATGATCTTCTCCGCCGCGCTGCCCCCCTATGCGGTCGCCACCGTGCAAGCGTGCCTCGACATCATGAGGGAGGAGCCCGAGCGGCGCGCCCGTCTCTGGCGCAACGCCGAGTTCCTGAAACAGGGTATTCAAGCGCTGGGCTTCAACACGGGGCCCTGCGACAGCCCGGTCATCCCGGTGATCATCGGCCAGATGCTCGACACCTTCGCTTTCTGGAAAGAGCTGCTCAAGGAGGGCGTCTTCACCAATCCGGTCATTCCGCCCGCCGTGCCGGAGAACACGGCCCGCCTGCGGACGAGCGTCATGGCAACGCATACCGAGGAGCTGCTCTCCCAGGCGCTGGAGATCTTCGGGAAGGTCGGCAAGAAGGTCGGCGTCATCTAGCTCGCTCACCGGGCGAAACTCCGGCGCTCGGACCATGCCGGCGCGTTTCGATCATCCATAACGAGGGCGGCGGAGATGGCGACCCGCATGGAAACGGCGGTGGAGATCGAGCGTGTCGCCGGCAAGCAGGCGCTGCACGCGTTCGTCACCTTTCCCTGGAAGGTCTATTCCGGGGATCCTCACTGGGTGCCTCCGCTCATTGGCGACATGAAGAAGATGCTCACCGCGCATCCCTTCCTCGCGCACGCCGAAATCGCCTACTTCCTCGCGCGCGAAGGTGCGGGTACGGGAAACGGCGGACGCAAGCGCGTGCTCGGGCGAATCGCGGCCTTCGAGAACCGGCTGCACAACGAGATCCACGGCGAACGCGTCGGGTTCTTCGGTTTCTTCGAAGTGCTCTGCCCCGAGCCGGGCCGCCCGGAGAGCGCCCTGCCGGTCGCGCGCGCGCTCGTCGAGACGGCCACGCGCTGGGCGGCCGAGCGGGGCCTGCACGCCCTGCGCGGACCCGCCTGCTTCTCGGGCAACGAGGAATGGGGTCTCCTGATCGATGGCTTCGGCTCCTCTCCGTGCATCCTCATGGCCTACAACCCGCCCTACTACATGGATCTGCTGGAGGGATGCGGCCTGCGCAAGGCGAAGGACCTCGTCGCCTATTACCTCGACGATCCCAACCCTCCCGAGCGCGTCACGCGGGCGGCCGAGCGCATCGCGGCGCGCAAGGGTGTCACCGTGCGTCCGATCGACATGCGGCGCTTCGATGAGGAGGTCGCCCGGGCGCGCGTCGTCTACAACCGGGCCTGGGAGAAGAACTGGGGCTTCGTGCCGATGACCGAGGCCGAGTTCGCCCACATGGCCAAGGAGATGAAGCTGCTCGTGAAACCCGATCTCGTCCTTTTTGCCGAGAAGGACGGCGAGCCGGTCGGCTTCACCATGGCCATCCCCGACGCGAACGCCGCGCTCAAGCACGCCAACGGCCGGCTCTTTCCCTTCGGCCTCCTGAAGATCCTCTGGCACAAGCGCAAGATCCACGTGGCGCGCGTGCCGGTTCTCGGTCTCGTCCCCGAGTACCAGGGCTCGGGGATCGATCAATTGCTCTACTTGAAGCTTTTCGAGGGCGGCCGCAAGGTCGGCATCGACGCGGGCGAATTCTCCTGGATCCTCGAGGACAACCTGCGCATGCGCCAGGCGCTCGACAAGATCGGCGCGCGCGTGTACAAGACGTATCGCATCTACGAGAGGCCGGTCGGCGGGCAGCCGCTCGACCGCCAGCCGGGCGAGCGGGAGGCGCGCGGGGGCATGCAGTCGGTTGCGGCCCCGGGCGCGAGGCCATGAGGTCATGAGCCGGCTCGTCTTGGTGACCGGGGCGACCGGCTTCGCCGGCTCGCACGTCGTCGACGCCCTCCTCGCCGCCGGTCATCGCGTGCGCGTTCCCGTCCGTGCTTCGAGCGACCCGCGCTGGCTTCCAGACGGCGTGGAGCGCATGCGGGCGGACCTGCGCGATCCCGACGGCCTGCGGCCCCTGGTTCGCGGCGCCTCGTGGATCTTCCACTTCGCGGGTATCACGCGCGCGGCGCGGCGGGAAGAATTCCATCGCGTGAATGCGGCGGGCACGCGCGACCTCTACCGCGCGGCCGGTGAGGCGGGCGGCGATCTCGAGCTCTTCGTCTTCTGCAGCAGCCTGGCCGCATCCGGTCCGTCGCCTTCGGCTGAGGCTCCTCGCCGGGAGGCGGACCCGCCCGCGCCGGTCACGGCGTACGGCAGGAGCAAGCTCGAGGCGGAGGACTGGCTGCGCGAGAACCGCAAGGCGGGGACGCGCCTGCTCGTCGTGCGCCCGCCCGCCGTCTACGGGCCGCGCGACACCGCCGTGCTCGCGCTCTTTCGCTGGGCGGCCGCGGGATTTCTCCCGCTCCCCGCTCCGCGCGGCAACCGGCTGACTTTGATCCATGCCCGCGATCTGGCCGCCGCCTGCCTCTTCCTCGCGGATGGCGGCCGGGAAGGCGTCTTCCACGTCGGCGATGGGGGGTTGCATTCCTGGGAGAAGGTCGGAGAATCTCTTGGCCGACTTCTCAAGAGGAGGCTCCGGGCAATACGCATCCCCGGGGCGCTCATGCGCGTACTCGGGATCTATGGCGACCTCGCGGCGGTTGTAACCGGCAGGGTGCCAGTGATCAACCGGGACAAGGTCGCCGATCTACGGCGACCGTATTGGATCGCCTGCATCGACAAGTTGACCGCGACGGGGTATCTTCCTCAGATCGGCCTTGAGGAGGGCCTTCAAGAGACGGTGAGCTGGTACCGCGCGGAGGGATGGCTGTGAAATCGGGCGCGTTGGGTCGCGAGGCGGAAGGGCCGGTCAGCCCGGACGACCACCCGCGCTTGCCGGAAGGCAAGCGCAATCCGGCCGCGCTCGACCCCGACCGGGGCTGGTACCCAGCCGATCTCGTCATGCTCGCGTATCTGGCCGTGACCGGGATCCTGGCCGTCTGCTCGCCGTTCCCCTGGAAGGACAAGCAGCATTTCATCCTCCTGCAGTCGGTCTTCCTCGCCGTCGTCGTCCTGCTGCACTACGCGCGGCGCAACGCCCCCTGGCCGCTCCATTTCTTCCGCCACGCCTACGCGTTGTTGAGCTTGCCCTTCCTGTACAAGAGCGTCCCGCAGGTGAGCCGGCTCACTTCGCCCGGCTACTTCGACGACTGGGTCGTCCACCAGGAGTGGCGCATCTTCGGCTGCCAGCCGAGCCAGATCCTGCACAGCGCGATTCCGTGGATGATCTTCTCGGAGTTCCTGCACCTCACCTATCTGAGCTACATGCTTCTCGTTCCCGTCGTCGCGCTCACCCTCTACCTCCGCCGCCGTTTCGCGGCGCTGATGGAGTTCACGACGACCGTCCTCGCCACGTTTCTCTTCTGCTACGCCGTCTTCGCCATCTTCCCCGTGCGCGGTCCGTTCTACTATTTCGGGCCGATCGATCCGCAGTTGAAGGGCGTGATCTTCCCGCAGATGGTCCATCGCATGCTGCAATCGGCCTCGATCGGCACCGCGTTCCCATCATCGCACGTTGCCGCGGCGGTCTCGATCTGGCTGGTCGGCCGGCGGCACCTGCCGAAGTTCGCACCGGTGCTCTTCGTCATCGCCGTCGGCATCTTCGTCGGCACCGTCTACGGGGGGTTCCATTATGCGGTGGATGCCATCGCGGGGCTTGCCGTCGGGGTCGGCTTCGGTCTGCTCGGCCCGCGGCTGCATGCCTGGATCTGCCGGCTGATCGGCCTCGCGCAAACCGCGGCCGAATCGATGGTCCTCGTCACGAGCCCGCAGATTCCGATTCCTCGTCGGGGTGGACGGCAGCGACACGCGTAGGCCGGCCGCGAGGAGCTGCGCGGCGGAGACGGACGGATCGCCAGCGTCGCGGAAGAGGCGCGGCCGCGAGACGAAGAAGGCGCCCGGAGGCGTCGGACGATCCGTCCCGCGGCGAACTCCCCGCGCTAGCGACGGGCGGCTGTTTCACTCTCGCGCGACATCGCCTCCCGGTAGAGCGCATCGATTCTCTCCCAGTCGATCACGTGGAAGAAAGCCTCGATGTACTCCGGTCGGCGGTTCTGGTACTTCAAGTAGTAGGCATGCTCCCAGACGTCGAGGCCGAGGATCGGCACCAGCCTCTGGCTCGGCGGCGCATCCTGGTTGGGCGTCGTCATGATCTCCAACGACTGGTTGCCGTTCATCACGAGCCACGCCCAGCCGCTGCCGAAGAGGCCGGCCGCCGCCTGGGCGAAGCGCTGCTTGAACTCCTCGAAACCGCCGAAGGTCGCGCGAAGCGCCTCCACCACCGCGCCGCGCGCGGGGACGTCCTTCTTGAGCGTGGGCCAGAAGAAACGATGGTTGTAATGCCCGCCGCCGTGATTGCGCACGGCGCCCCGGATCTCGGCCGGGACGCGGGATAGATCCGCGAGAAGCTCCTCGAGGGGTTTCCGCGCCAACTCCGGATGCTTCTCGAGCGCGGCGTTCAGCTTGTCGACGTAGGTCTGATGATGCTTGCCGTGATGGATACGCATCGTCTGCTCGTCGATGTAGGGCTCGAGAGCATCGTACGCGTAAGGCAGGGGATCCAGACGATGGATGGCCATGATTCACCTCCATGTTCACGCGGTCCCGAAGGCCGCGACTCGAATGCAACTTCGTTCTGCCCGGTGGAGCGCGATCAGATCGGGCTTCGAACCGGCGCCGGAGAGGGAAGTTCCGTGAGGTGCGCCGGGTGAACCACCGCTTGCGCGCCGGACACCGGCCGTGCCATCCGGTCCGGCGGGCTCCAGGGGCTGCGACGCGAGGGGCGGGCGCGGAACTCCGCCGTCGGATGGAATCTGCGGAATATCCGCGGAACTTCCACCCGGGTCGTGCCTTGACGGAGATGGAGCTGGGCAGGCAAGATCGACCCGCAGATGATCGGGCGGGGCCGGCGCTCCCCGGAGCTACAGTGCACGAGGCGGCGGGTCGAAGCTGAGAGGGGAGCACCTCTCAGCCCGGAGCATGGGATCGATATGTCCTCAGACGAACATCCGCACGGTTCCACGACGACGGGAGCCGCCTGGTCGCCGTGGAGCCGGCCTGCCCCTCGGCGCCGCCTGCGCGTCACTCCCGCGCTCCTTCAATCCCTCCTCTGGATCGCCGCCGCGGTCGTCCTCGGCTTGCTCCTCGGGTCCCAGGCGGCCGGCGTCTCGCAACGCTACACGAAGCTCTTCGTCGGTCTGTTCTTCACCTACATCCTCGTTCGCTATCCCACGTATGTCGCCCTCGGAGTCTTCCTCATTCTCTTCCCGTTTCCGGCCAACATCCAAGTGGGGAGCACGAACCTGATCTTCGTCCTCCTCCTCGCCATCGCCTGGCTCGTCCGCTCGGCCTTCGGGCGGGAGCCGCGACCCGAGCGCACGCCTCTCGACTGGGCGATCGGCGCCTACCTGGCGGCGCTCTTGCTCTCCTTCGTGAACGTACGCGACCACGAAACGCTGGTCCGCTCCGCACGCTCGGCGTTGAACCTGGTGATGCCGATCGTGCTCTACTACACGGTCGTCCACATCGCCCGGTCGGAGCGCAAGCTCTTCTTCCTCTCGCGCATGTTCACGGTTGCGGTGGGGCTGCTCTTCTTCGTCGCGTTCATGGAACGCTTTGCCCCGGGCGTGCAGATCATTCCTCGCTGGTACGTGACCGCGCTCGGGGCGACGCTGATGGGGGAACAGCCCGCGCAGAGAATCGGCGGCATTCTCAGTCACGGAATGATGGGCGACTTGGCGGCGGTCGCGTGCACGCATCAGATCTTCATGGCGATCCGCTCCAAGGGCCAGCCGGTCTGGCGCGTGGTGCACTGGCTGATCTCGCTGACCTCGCTCTACGTCATCTCGCTCACCGGGAACCGCGGGGCGCTGATCGCCTGCTTCGCGGGACTGCTCTACTTCTTCTGGATCTTCAGTCGCGAGATCTCGCTCCGGCGGGTCCTCGTCGTGCTCGCCGGCTTCGCCGCCGTGCTCTTCATCGGCGAGAAGACGCTCAGTCGTTTCGAGGGCAATATCACCCTGCTCACCCGGATCACCGAAACCTACGTCGAGCGGGGCGTGCCCGACACGCGCCGTCTCGCGTGGCGGTACGCCTGGGAGAGGATCATGGAAAAGCCCATCCTGGGCCACGGGCCCTACTATCGGATCGGGGAGATCGGCCCGGGTGCGCGCGTGGGCTGGCCCCACAACGCGTTTCTCTTCTATTTCCACACGATGGGATTGGTCGGCGTGCTTGCCTTCCTGGCCCTGATCGGGCGGGTGCTCCAGCGCACCTACGCCGGGCACGGGCTGCGCGTCGGGGAAGTGTCGCTGGCGCGCGGGATGGCCGCCATCTGGCACATCGCGATCGTACAGTTCCTCATCGGCCAGCTGCGCACGGATCATCAGCGGGGCGACGTCGCGGTGTACATCATGTGGTTCCTGTTCGCCTCCGGCATCCTGGCCGCCCGTATCTGGCGGGACGAGAAAGAAGGCCGGCGGGAGCCGGTGGCCCAGCCGGCCGCCTGAGCACGGTCTCGCTCTCCATCGGCCGCGCCGCCCGACCGCGTCAGTGCTGCGCGCCGCGCAATCGCTCGATCAGAACGAGCACATCCTCGAAGGACTCGGTCACCCAGTCGGTTGTCCGCGGCCGGGAAGCGGCCGCGACGGGATGGATCTCGTTCAGGATGGCGAGCATGAGGACCGTCCGCATGCCCGCGGCCCGGGCCCCCTCGTGTTCGCGGCTCGCGCCGTCGCCCACATACAGGCAGGCGGCCGGGGCGACGCCGAGCCTTTCCGCCGCCCGCAGGTAGATGGCCGGGTCGGGCTTCATCACCTTTTCGATGCAGGAGAAGAGCGCCGCATCGAAGTACGGGGCGAGCGGGGACTCGCTCCAGCAGGCGATCTCGTCGAGGCCCGCGTTGCTGATGAGACCGATCTTGACACCCATCCCGCGCAGCCGCCCGAGCAGGTCGAGAACGGCCGGCCGCACGCCAAGCAAGGCGGCGCGGAATCGCTGGGGCCGGCACTGCGCGGCGGCCGCGATGCGCTGCTCGGGAATCGAGGGATCGATCGCGTGGGCGATCCGGCGCAACGATTCCACCGGGTCGAGATCGGCGCCCAAGGCGTGGTGCGGGGAGTCTTCCGTCACCTTGCGGCCCCAGACGTCCGGATCGATGCCGAGGAGTTCGGGCGTCGAAGTCCCGCGCGGGGCGCGGCTCATGTCGATGAGCGTGTGGAAGAGGTCGAAGAGCACGGCTTCGACCGGCGCTGATTGACTTCCGGACGCGCGTCCGCCCGGGGGGCCGGCCGGAGGACCGTCGCCGCCGAGCATGTCTTTCGATCGATCCGGCATGGAGCGGAGAATGTGATGGACGCTGGTCCGCCCGGTCAAGGGCCGGATCCCTCTGAGCGTAGCCGTCTGAGGGGATGGATTCTCTCGGATGCCCACGCGGGCGAAGGTCGGGGCTAGCGGCCGCCCTGCCAATCGGTGGCGTCATTCTCGCTGGCGCCGCTCTCGCCGGCCCGGGCGGTCACATCCTCGAATTCGTAGAGATGACGAAAGTCCGGGAAGGCGTAGATCTTGTCGGGCAGGAGCTCGAGATCGGCGGCGAAGGTCTCGCGCAACACCAGGCGGAACGTGTTGACCGGGCTGAGACCCGGGTGCAGGCCCTCCGGCCGCGCGCCCGGAAGGAGGAGCGCATTCAAGATGCTGGTCTTGTCGCGCAGCTCGGCCGCGCTCATCTCCAGGAACGAGGTGGGGCCGCTCCGCCCCTCCGGATAAGGTCCTTCGTCGCCCTGGAGAATGACGATGGGCGTGGGCGAGGAGCGCGCGAGCAGAGCGTCGACGAGCTCCCTCAGCCGCGAGTTCGTGTAGCGCAACTGGGCGAGGAAGAGAGGCGCTTCGCCGGCGTCGCGGCCGGGCGACTGCGCGTAGGGGCCCGCTTCCCCGAAAACGTACGGTGGGTGGGGAAGCAGGAAATGGGCGAAGGCGAAGGTCGGCGCGGGATCTTCGGGCAGCCGGGCCAGCTCCTGGAAGTTGCGCGCGACGCGCGCCTGCTTCTCACGGAACGGGTCGGACAGCCCCAAGGGTCTCAAGAGCGGCTGCGCCGCACTGTGCTCCCACAGCATCCGGTCGAACTCCCGCAGGCCGATCACGTTCACGTTGCGCAACGCGTGCCGGTTGGCCGTCGTCGCCGGCCAGGAACTTCCGAAATGGATGAACCGGTAGTCGAGTTCGTGAAGCAGACGCACGACGCGGTTGTCTTCGATCCGCCGGAAGAGCGGCATCCAATCGGACGGGAGGAGCCGCGCCGGCTCTTCCAGGAAGTCGAGATACTCCATGTTCAACGAAGAGGCGAGCGAATGGGCGGTGTCGGTGTAGTTGCTGTGGCTCTCGCCGGCGAGATGGAAACCGCGCGAACGCAGGAAGTCGAGGAAGGGGCCGTTGTCGAAACCGAACGTTTCTCTCAAGGTGCGCTCGTTCGGGTAGCGATCGAGGATGATGAAGTAGATGTCGGGGCGGCCGCGGCGGGAGTCGGCATCCGCGAGAGAAGGCGCGCTCTCGCCCGAAGGGATCGTGCGGTAGCTGAGCGCCGCGCGCGTCTTGTAGACGGCGATCTGGCCCGCCTGCAAAGCGACGACGAGGACAGCCGTGAGATTGAGGACGCGCGTCAGATCGCCGAACCGCCGGCGCGCGCGCACGAGGGCCAGGCCGGCGAGGGCGAGGAGCAGCCCCCAGAACGGCAGCAGATGACGGTTGGCCCACAAGGCCGGCGGGCCGAGGTGCGCGCTCCGCAGAGCCGCCTGAACGTGCCCGTGCGAGAAGAAGAGGATCAGGGCCAGGGAGGCGAGCAGGCCTCCTTTGAGCCCGTCGCCCGTCACCAGCCTGCCGGCGGCGAGGAGGACGGCGGCGAGCAGCAGGCTGATTCCGAGAGAGGGCAGAATTTCCGGCAAGGCGAGCTGGCCGAGATTGTGGATGACGATGGCTAGAACCGGGGCGGCGGCCACCAGGAACGTATGCACGGGAAGCGACCGAGGCGTTGTCGAGGTTTTCCTTTCCATGAGGCCACGAATCTTGACATGGCCCTGGACCTTCGGCTAGGGTTTTTCCCGATCGAACTGCACCGGCGAGAGAACCGCTGACTTCGTCCCGCCGCCGGCGCTTGTCCCGCGCATGCGGGAGGACACGAGCCGTATGACAGCGAGGTGCCGTCGCCGCCTTTCCGCCCGGCCGCCTTTGGGCGGCCTATGCGGTGCAGTGCTCCTTGCGCTGGCGGCCGTCGCCCTCCTGGCCCGCCCGGCCGGCGCCTACCTCGATCCGGGCACCGGCAGCTACCTGCTGCAAATGCTTGCTGCCGTCGTCCTCGGGGCGGGAGTCGCATTGAAGATCTACTGGCGCAAGATCACGGCCTTCATCTCGTCGCGGCGCAATGGGCGTGGCGACAAATCGCAAAACGATGTCTGACGGCACCCTGGGTGCTTCCTTCCGAGACCCGAGCGGTTTTCTCTTCCGTCGTTCCGGCGATCTCTTCCGGCAAGTGAACGTCCGCTATCGCGAGCATTACGACCGGCTAGTCTCGGGCGGGCTCTTCGAGCGTCTGTGGGCCGACGGCCTGCTCGTCCCGCATGAGGAAGTGGACGTCCCGCCGGCTGCTCCCGATGCCTACCGCATCCTCAAGCCCCAGCCGGTCGACTTCGTCTCGTACCCTTATGAATGGTGTTTCAGCGAGCTGCGCGATGCGGCG
>Ga0316622_100000044_pt1 | contig 51780 bp, 47 predicted proteins | sample OWC_Aug_OW2_C1_D_FD_207646 | JGI IMG/M metagenome (GOLD analysis project Ga0316622, IMG submission 207646) | Wetland soil microbial communities from Old Woman Creek delta, Ohio, United States - OWC_Aug_OW2_C1_D5_C | ecosystem: Environmental > Terrestrial > Soil > Wetlands | place: USA: Ohio... | reverse complement strand
CGCGGGGGAGAGGCGCCCGACGGGCGCAAGGTCCGCGGCACGCTCCACTGGGTGTCCGCGGCGCACGCCGCCTCCGCTGAGGTCCGCCTGTTCGACCACCTCCTCCGGGAGGAGCCGGCAGGAGAGGGGCCCCCGGCCGACTTCCTCGAGCTTCTGAACCCGTCGTCCCTCACGGTGCTCAGGTCGTGCCGCGTTGAGCCCGGGCTCGCGGCCGCGGCGCCGGGCGAGAGGTTCCAGTTCATGCGTCAGGGGTACTTCTGCATCGATCCGACCCTCTCGAGACCAGGGGCGCCCGTGTTCAACAGGACCGTGTCGCTCAAGGACACGTGGGCGAAGATCGCGAAGACGCTGGCGCGATGACGGGCGGGGAACGGCCATGCGTCGCAGAACGCCGCCGTCCCCGCGATGGAGGGCGAGGCACGACCGCGCTGGGTAGAGACAGGGTCCTGCGGCTCGTCTGGCTGTCGCTGTACGCCGCCGGCATGGCGTACGTCGAGGCCGCGGTCGTCGCGTACCTGAGGCTCATAGGCTACGGCGGGGGTTTCGACGCGTCGACCCCGGATGCTCTCGGCGTTCTGCCGCGGACCGTCGTCCTCACCGAGGTCGGGCGCGAGGCCGCGACCATCGTCATGCTCGCCGCCGTGGCCCTCCTCGCCGCGCGCAGGAGCTGGTGGGAACGCCTCGGCTGCTTCCTCTGGGCGTTCGCCGTCTGGGACGTCCTGTACTACGTGTGGCTGCGCCTGCTCACGGGGTGGCCGCAGAGCATGATGACCCTGGACGTGCTCTTCCTGATACCGTTCGTGTGGGTCGCGCCCGTCGTGTTCCCGCTCGCGGTCTCGGGGATCATGATGGCGCTTGCGCTTGCCGTGCTTCGGAGGTCGTGATGCGCCGGGGAGGCGCAGGACGAGTGAACATGCGCATTCGACGGGATATGGTGGTCTTCATGTGTCTCTCGCTCGCTTGCGTGGTCGGCGCTGGGCTCGACCAGGGGTTCGCGCGCGAGACCCCCGCTCCGCAGACGGTGACCGCACCCGCCGATACGTCGGCCGCCCCGGAGCCCCCGACGAGACCTCGCGAGGTGAGATCGCCTGGCGGCCTCGAGGTGCTGCGCGCGTACGTGTGTGAGGGTATCGAGGCGAGCGAGCCGACGCAGGCCGGCGTGAGCTTCCCCCCTGGAGAGGAGGGGGCGTCGAGCCTCTGCTGCTTCAGCGAGATCGGCGTTCAGGCGGCGCGCGACACGGTCGTGCACGTCTGGAGCTGGGGCGACCAGGAGATGGCGAGGATCCCGCTCGAGGTGCGGGGACCCCGCTGGAGGACCTGGAGCGTGAAGGGCGTGCAGGACGCGTGGCGCGGCGCGTGGCACGTTGACATCACCGACAGAAGCGGTTTCGTCATTATGAGGCTCGACTTCTCCGTGGAGTAGGACGCCCGGCCCCCGGGGCGCGCGGCTGCCCGCAACCTCCCGCTTGACAGGAAGGCATTCCAGTTCTATAATATCAACACTATTGAATCATTACCCGTCCGCCATGAGGTGAGCGATGGAACGTGCTTCTGCGTCGGGCCCGCGTCCGGGAACAGAAAGCCGGGGAGAGGCGGCCGCGTTCACGGCAGCTGCCGGGGTCCTGAGGGCCCTGTCGCACCCGGCGAGGCTTCGCATCGTCGCGCTTCTGTCGGACGGGGAGCTCTGCGTCAAGCGGCTCGAGGAGGTCCTCGGAATTCCACAGCCCTCGGTGTCCCAGCACCTTTCGAGGCTCCGCTACGCCGGGCTCATCGAGTGCGAGCGACGGGGGCATCTCGTGTGCTACCGGCTGACCTCCGGGAGGGCCGCGGCGGTCCTCTCGGCGGCTCTCGGCAGGGGCGACGGACGGAAAGGAGCCTGAGAATGGCATCGGGAACGACGGTTGAGGTGACCGAGGTGACGTTCGAGACGGAGGTCGCGAAGTCGGCGGCACCGGTTCTCGTCGACTTCTGGGCCCCGTGGTGCGGGCCGTGCCGCATGGTCGGTCCGATCCTCGAGGAGGTGGCGGCGGACAACGGAGGCAAGGTCAAGGTCGCCAAGGTGAACGTGGACGAGAACCCGGGCCTCGCTCAGAGGTTCGGAGTCAGAGGCATCCCGACACTCGTGTTCTTCAAGGGTGGCGCCGAGGTCGACCGCGTGGTCGGCGCGGCACCCAAGGCCCAGATCCAGCAGCGCCTGGACAGGCTGATCGGGTAGTGGAGCGTGCCGTTGGGACGCCGCGGCGCGGCGCCACGGGACCGGGTCCGTGGACCCGGGGAAGGGACAGACTGAAATGAGGAGACTCTGGACGGTTCTGGCGGTCGCGACGATCGCAGCCGCGCTCGCCTGCGGGTGTTCGAAGAACGAGACCGTCACCGCGGACGAGAGCGTGACGGGGAACGAGAAGAGCGTCGAGTGCGCAAAGGAGACCTGCGGCGACGCGGTCACGTGCCAGGGCGGCACGTGCGCCGACAAGCCCTGCGCTGCCAAGACCGACGCCGAGGTCGGCCTCGACGTCGGCCAGGCGCCGCCGGACTTCACGCTCAAGAACCTCGCTGGTGACGACGTCTCGCTGTCCGACTTCCAGGGCAAGATCGTCGTCCTCGACTTCTGGGCGACCTGGTGCGGACCGTGCCGCCAGGAGATCCCCATGCTCGTGTCGCTCTACGAGGAGTTCAGGGACCGCGGGCTCGTCGTCGTCGGCGTCGGTCTCGACAAGGACGGCGCGAAGGCGCTTGCGCCCTTCGCTGAGTCCAACCGGGTAAGCTACCCCGTGCTCGTCGGAGACCAGGCCCTCGGGAGGACCTACAAGGTCACGGCCATCCCGTCGACCTACGTCATCGGGCGGGACGGGACGATCGTTTCCAAGCACGTCGGTTTCGATCCGGCCGTGGCGTCGGCGCTCCGGGCGGACGTGGAGAGGCTCGTCGCGCAGTCGGGCCAGGAAGCCTAGGCCGGCGATCAGAGTGTGCCGGTCTCACCGGCGGGGGTCTGGGGATGAAGTGGTCGAGTCTTGCGCTGCCGGCAGGTTTCGTGGCCGTGTGGCTGCTCCTTCAGCTTGTCGTGCTCCCGCGCCTCGGCGTGTCGACGTGACTCCGAGGCGCGTCAGGGCCCGCGGAGCGGGCCGAGGGGAGTTCCGGCAAACGCTGTGGAGGTGACGGACAGTGAGCGCCGCGCGCATCGTCGTGCGGAAGTCCCTGTACGTGCTTGAGCTTCTCACCGAGGAGGGACGCGAGCTGTTCCCCGTCGCCATCGGTTCCAACCCGGACGGCGCCGACAAGGTGGCAGAGGGGGACTGCAGGACTCCGGAGGGGGAGTTCGAGATCGTTTCGATCGAGGACTCGAGCGACTGGGAGCAGAGCGGGAGGCTTGCCTACGGTCCGCTCTTTCTTCGACTTCAGTGCCCGCCGTGGTCCGGGATCGGCATTCACGGGACGGACGACGCGGGGAGTGTCGGCACGCGCTCGACGCTCGGGTGCATTCGTCTCAGGAACGAGGACCTCGTTCGCGTCGCCAGTCGCGTCGGGGTCGGGACGCGTGTCGTGATTCTGCCGTGAAACCGATTGACAAGGGAGCGCGCGCCGGTCTAGATTCGGGTCGCCGCGAGCCTGCGGCTCTCCGCACATACGACCCTTGCAGGTGGAGCGCTCCCATGCGACCCGGGCAGTTCGTGGCCGTGGCCGGCAACATCGGTGTCGGCAAGACGCACCTCACGACGCTCCTCGCGAATCGCCTCGGATGGAGGGCCTATTACGAGCCCGTCATCGACAACCCCTACCTCGACGACTTCTACGCCGACATGACGCGGTGGGCCTTCCACCTGCAGGTCTACTTCCTGTCGAAGAGGTTCGAGATCCATCGTGACATGCTCGCACTGAACGAGCCGTGCATCCAGGACAGGACGATCTACGAGGACAAGGAGATATTCGCCGCGACCCTGTACAGGCGCGGGTTCATGTCCGACCGCGACTACGCGAACTACGTGGCGCTCTTCGACGCGATGACGAGCTTCCTCAGGGTCCCGGACCTGGTCGTCTACCTCCGCGCGGGTGTGCCGAGCCTGCTGGACCGGATCCGGTGTCGGGGTCGGGACTGCGAGCGCGAGATCTCGCCCGACTACCTGGAGGCCCTGAACGTGGCCTATGACGACTGGAGCGCCCGCGCCGGCCGCGTGACCAGGGTCCTGACGGTGAACACCGAGGGCGTGGATCTCGTCTCGAGCGAGGAGGCCATCGACGGCGTCCTCGACAGGATACTCGGCCACCTCGGCGTGCGCGCCGGTGCCCTCCCGCAGGCGGTGAGGGCCGGGCTGTAGGGCCTGAAGGCCGGCCGAAGCGCTTCTTGACCTTTGGTACTTGCGGTGGTATAATCAGTTAACAGGGTTTGGGGGAGCTCATGACGCACAGGGGAACTGCCGTACTGGCCTGTCTGGTGGCAGTGCTTCTCGTGTTGGCGGGGAGTGTTGTCTCAAGGTCGGCCGAAACCAAGGCCCCGGACTTCACGCTGCCGAACATCGCTGGCCAGAACGTCACGCTTTCGGAGCTGTTGAAGGAGGGGCCGGTCATCGTCGACTTCTGGGCGACGTGGTGCAAGCCCTGCATCAAGGCGTTCCCGGAGTTGCAGCAGATCTTTGACAGCTACAAAGGCTGTGGCCTCTCGCTGGTGGCGGTGTCGATCGACGGGCCGAAGTCTGCCTCCCGCGTCGGCGCGCTCATCAAGTCCAAGGGCAACACCTTCGAGGTGGTCCTGGACACCTCTCAGGAGGTCGCGCGGAAGTTCCATGTCGGCTCGGTTCCGCGGACCGTGCTCATCAACACCAAGGGGGAGGTGGTGTACGCCGTCACGGGCTACCGGCCCGAGAACCACAAGGAGCTCGAGGCGGCCGTGAAGGCGCTCATTCCGGGCGGATGCCCCAAGACGCCCGCCGCCAAGGAGTAGACCGGTGACGAGGCCTTCCTCATTGCTGGCGGCCGCCCTCGCGGCGGCCGCTCTCATTCTCATGGGGGCTCCGCTCCCCGCAGCCGCGCAGGAGGTCACCGCGCGCGGGTCGCTGACCGGCGAGTACCTCTACAACCTCGTGGAGGACGGGTCGGTCTTCGACGGGCGCGTGGAGCTCGACGCGGAGACGGGTCCCTTCCTTGTCGGGATCGTGTATCGCGCCTACCAGCTCTCCGACCCGGACTACAATCCCGCGCTCAAGGACATCCCGGCGTCGGAGATCAAGCACCGCTTCGCGGAGTTCCACAAGGACGCGCTGTCCGTGCGGGCGGGGCACTTCTTCTCGACCTTCGGCAAGGGGCTCGCGCTCCGGAGCTACGAGGAGATCGACCTGGAGCACGACACCGTGCTCGACGGGATCCTGGCCTCGTACGACCTGGGCGTGGCCAGCGTGACGGCGCTCTCGGGCATCGCGTCCGAGGACCTGTCGCCCTCCCGCGAGAGGAACCACACCGTCCGCGGGGTGGAGGTCACGGCGTCGCCGTGGGAGTGGGCGAGCCTGGGCGGGCGCGCCGTCGAGCGCTCGTGGGAGGACGACGACGAGGACGTCGCGCTCCCGGACAGTTTGGCGCTCTTCGAGGACGTCGTGCTCAGCGGGCAGGCCGAGCTGTGGCTCGGGCCGGTCTCGGTTTCGGCGGAATACGCCGGGAGAAGCGGCGAGAATCCGGAGACGGGGCTGGAGTCGCTGCAGGGACACGCGACGTACCTCTCCGGCACGGCCGATCTCGGCTGGGCGACCCTCTTCGGCGAGGTCAAGGACTACGAGGACTTCGCCCACAGGTTTGTGAACCCGCCCACGTGCGTGCGGGAGCACCCGTGGACGCTCATGAACCGCGCCACGTACGAGATCGATCTCGACGACGAGCGCGGGTTCCTCGCCGAGGGGACGGTCCCGATCGGAGAGCAGGTGTCGCTCACGGGCGGAGCGTCGGAGGCACGGGACCAAAACAGCGACCTGGCGCACTGGGAGATGTTCGGCACCGTCGCCTACTCGATCGGGGAGTCCGCGACCGGCTCGTTCGCCGCGTCGCGATCGCGCGAGTACCTGCTCGGGAAGTTCACCGAGCACGTCATCGGTGCGGCCGATCTCGACGTGGATTTCGCCTCGGGGTTCTCGTTGGGCGTCGTCGCCGAGGCCGGCACGACGGACGACGTGACCGGCATCCAGTACGAGGACTACATCGCGTCCGTGACGTGGTACCCCGGCGGGGGCGTCACGGTGTCGCACGTCTTCGAGGCGACGACCTCGGAGCTCGAGACGCGGACGACGTGGCTCATGAGCGAGGTCAAGAAGAGCATCACGGACGATCTCGAGGTCGCGCTCGCGGCCGGTGCGGAGCGCGGCGGGAAGAAGTGCGCCGGCGGCGTCTGCTACTTTGAGCCGGAGTTCGAGGGTGTGCGGTTGCGACTGAACGCGTTCTTCTAGGAGGAAGGGTTGGTCGGATCGTCGGTCCGGACGAGGTGGCTCGCCGTGGGCGCCGCCCTCGCGGCGCTGGCGGGGCTGGGCGCGCAGTGCGACTGGTTCGAGGACCCGGTCGAGGAGAACCTCCTCCCGGACACCTCCATGGTGGAGTGCCCCGGCGCGGGGGACGTGACCGCCGGGGACGACGTGGCTCTGGCGTGGGACGGCGAGGACCCGGACGGGGCCGTCGTGTCGTACGCATGGACCTTCGACGACACGATCTCGGGTGAGACGTCGGACACCGAGCTCGTGCTCGAGGACTTGGCGGAGGGCAGCCACGTGTTCGCGGTGGCCGCCGTCGACAACGAGGACGGCGTCGACCCAGAACCGGCGACCTGCTCGTTCACGGCTGGGGCGCCGGGCGGACTCGTGCCTCGGGTCGTGCTGGCGGAGCTTTTCACGACCCGGCCGTGTGTGAACTGCCCGAACGCGGAGGCGGCGCTGAACACCGTGCTCGACGAATACGGCCCGGACAGCCTGTGCATCGTCGCCTACCACGACCTCCCGGGCGCGGCCGATCCGCTCGCGACGGCGGAGACCGCGGCGCGCATCGACTGGTACATGGGCACGTCGTGGCAGGCCTGGCCTGCGGTCGTGTTTGACGGAGACGTCGACCGGATCGTGGTCGGCGCCCTGTCGCCCGAGACCGCCGCGGCCGCCTACAGGGTCGAGATTGACCACAGGCAGGGCATTGGTTCGCCGCTGTCGATGCGGCTCGAGGGCGATGCGGGCGCGGGCAGCGTGACCGTGACCGTTCGCGTAGCCGATGCGCTGCCCGCGGGTCAGCACGTGCTCCGCGTGGTCGTGATCGAGGACGGCGTGATCTCGCAGAGCCACGAGTACGACTTCGTGGCCCGGGACATCCTGGATGAGGAGCTGCTCACGGTGTCCGCCGTGGGCGACTCGACCGTGGTGGAGAGGAGCTTCACGGTTGGGCCCGGCTGGAATGCCGCCAACCTTGACGTCATCGCGTTCGTGCAGAACGACACGACGAAGGACGTCCTGCAGGCCGTACGACTGAACGACTGAAGGCGCACGGACGAGCCGCCGCGGCCGTTGCGGCGCGGCGGACGCGGGCGCCAGTGGTGTTTGATCGCCGGGGAAAGGAGACCATGACAATGAAGCGGTCGGCGATTCTCCTGATCACGCTGCTCACGGTGATCGTGAGCGCGCTCCCGGTCCTCGCGGTGCAGAGGACCGTGTTCGCCGAGATGTTCGGGGCCTCGTGGTGAGGATACTGCCCCAACGCCCGTGCGGCGTTGCAAGGCATGCAGGCGGACTACAGCGATGAGAACCTGGTCGTCCTCTACTACCACGTGAACGACCCGTACGCCACCACGGAGACCCAGGCGCGCGCGAGCTACTACTCCGTCGGCGGCATTCCCGAGGTGGACTGGGACTCGGTGACGGAGGTGGTCAACGGCTCGACGACCGTCCGGACGCTGTACGAGCCCATCTACGCGGACCGGATCGCCGACCCCACGCCCGTCGTCATCCGGACGTGCGGCCTGGTGAAGGCCAACCCGGACACGAGCTGGATCGAGGCCACGTTCAAGGCCGTCGAGTCGGTGAGCTACGGTGCGCTCAAGGCGCAGTTCGTGGTCTACGAGGACCTGAGCTCGACCCTCCCTTGGACGGTGCGCGACATGCTGCCGACCGAGAGCGTGACGCTCTCGGCCGCAGGCGACTCCGTGACGGTACGCCGGGAGTTCGTCGTGAGCACCTCCTGGAACCACGAGAACGTCTGGGTCGCCACGTTCCTCGAGAAGACGGTGACGCCCAAGCTCATCGTGAACGCCCAGTACATGCGTGAGCCGTACGGCGTGGAGGTGGAAGCCGCGAGCTACGCCCAGGAGATCCCGTTCTGGGGCATGGCGACCTTCTACGTGACCGTGCGGAACGCGGGCGCCATGGCGGACTCCATCCGCCTCAACCTGACGACAGACTTCCCCGACAGCGTCGGCCCGTTCGAGTGGGTCGGGATCTACTGCGACCCCGACGGCATCTGCTACATGGGCCCGAAGACCTGGTACTTCGCTCCGGGTGAGGAGAAGATCTTCACCGTCGACATCTCGGACTACGTCGGCAACGAGCGCGGGCTCGGGTTCGCCACGCTGACCGCCACGAGCAGGAGCGACCCGTCCAAGACGGCGGACGAGACGGTCGGCGCGTTCGTCCAGATGCCCTCGATCCTCATCGTGGACGACGACGGCGGCGGGACGTACGAGACGCACCTCGACCAGGCGGTCAGGGACAACGGCTTCGACCCGTGGGTGTGGGACGCGAACGTCGAGGGCCGGCCCAGCCAGCCGCTCCTCGATTCCTTCTGGGCCGTGCTCTGGACGACGGCCGACCAGGACGGGACCTCGATCACGGCGAACGACGAGGCGAGGATGGCCGCCTATCTTGACGGCGGTGGCAACCTCTTCCTCGCGAGCATGGGGTACCTGAGCAGCCGGACCGGTCCCACGGCGTTCACGAGCAACTACCTCCACATCGCGTCGTGGACGAACAGCACGAGCGGCTTCACGGTGACGGGGACGCCGGGTGACGCGGTCGGCGACGGCATGGTGCTCGCGCTCCTTGGCGGGCCCTTCTCGCCGGCGGACAGCGAGAGCTTCGTCCTGAACTCGCCGGCCGACGTGTCCTTCACGGCCGCGACGGGCGACAAGGGGCTCAAGGTCGCCGAGTCCGGTCACAAGGTGGTCTTCATCACGTTCCCGTTCGAGGACGTCAAGACGATCGATCCCGACCCGGACAACCAGAAGTCGCTCGTGCAGCGCGTGCTTCACTGGTTCGGGCCGATCTGGACGGGCGTGGACGAGGGCGGCCTGCCGGATCTCGCGAGGCTCTCGATCGCGCAGAACTATCCGAACCCGTTCAATCCGAAGACGACCGTCGCGTTCACCGTGCCCGACGGCGCGGGGCGCGTGACACTCACCGTCGTGAACGTCAAGGGTCAGATCGTCCGGACGCTGGTGGACGACAGTCTCTCCGCGGGCCCGCACATGGCCGTGTGGGACGGCACCGACGCGCGGGGCCACGAGCTTGCCTCCGGTGTCTACTTCGCGAGGCTCTCGGCCGGCGGCGAGGTCCGCACGACGAAGATGGCCCTGCTCAAGTAGCGGTATCAGGAGCCCGTGCCCGGCGCTGTCCAGGCCGGGCACGGGCCTTTTCGTCTCTCTCGTGTGGAGGAGCGGACATGAGGGCGCTGCGCCTGGTGCTGAGCAGTCTGTCTCTAGCCGTTCTTGTCCTTCCAGCGGCCGCCTGGGCGTATCCGAGGGACAACGCCGCCGTCGTGGAGGTGGACCTTCTCTCGCAGGCGGACATCCACAGGCTGAACGAGCTGGGGATGGACGTCATGAACGTGAGAGACGGTGTGGCGGAGATCGCGGCGATTCCCGAGGAGATCGACCTCCTCTGGGCGAACGGATTCAGACCGAGGGTCGTGGTCGAGAACATGCGCGACGCGGCGCTGGCCCTCCGGGACAGAGGCGAGTACCACGACTACGGCGAGACCACCACGGACCTTGCCGCCTGGCACGCGACCTACCCTGGCATCACCGAGCTCGTTTCCATCGGCCAGTCCTATCAGGGCCGCGAGCTCTGGGCGCTCAAGATCACTGACAACCCGGGCGTCGAGGAGGCCGAGGCCGAGGTCGTCTGGGTCGGGGGTCATCACGGCGACGAGCCCATCGGCGTGGAGGTCTGCTACTACGTCGCCAAGTACCTGCTCGAGAACTACGGGACGAACACCCAGGTGACGTGGCTCGTCAACAACCGGGAGTTCTGGGTCATCCCGATGTTCAACCCGGACGGGAACGCGAACGTGTCGCGGTACAACGGTCAGGGCATCGACCTCAACCGCAACTACCTGTGCCCGGACGGGTGCAACGCGGGCACGGCGTTCTCGGCCGTGGAGACCGCCGCCCTCCGAGACTTCTGCATCGGCATGAATCCCTCGACCTCGCTCCAGTTCCACGCGGGCGCGGTTTACGTCAACTACCTGTGGGACTACTCCTACGCTGCGACGCCGGACGAGGCGCTCATCATCACACTCTCGAACGGGTACGGCTCCCGGAGCGGTTACCCGGTCACGAACGGGGCCGACTGGTATGTCGCTCACGGGACCTGCCAGGACTGGTGCTACAACACGCGCGGCGAGATCGGCACGACCATCGAGGTCTCGACGGCGAAGATCCCGTCCGCGTCGAGCATCGACGGCATCGTGAACCTGAACCGCGACGCGATGCTCTACCAGGCCCGGAAGTCGGGGAAGGGCATCACCGGCGTCGTGACGGACGCCGCGACGGGGGAGCCCCTGTACGCGACCATCAGCATCCCGCAGATCGGCAAGGACGTGTACACGGACCCCGCGGCCGGCGATTACCATCGACTGGTGCAGTCGGGCACGTACACGGTCACGGCCAGCGCGCCCGGCTACGCGACGCAGAGCGTGTACAACGTTTCGGCGAGCCTCGACACCTTCGTGGTCGTGAACTTCGCGCTCGAGCCGCCGACGTACGGGTCCATCGTCGGATACGTGGAGGACGAGGACGGGAACCCGCTCGCGGCCGACGTGAGGCTCACCGACGTGAGCGGGCACACGGCCACGTCCGACCCGGGCACTGGGTACTACGAGCTGGACTTCGTGCCCGTCGGCACCCACGACATGCGCGTGTCGAAGAGCGGGTACATGAGCGAGGAACGGCTCGGCGTGCAGGTGCAGGAGGGCGTCGCGACGTCTGAGAACTTCGTCCTCTCGAGCGCCATCTTCAGCGACGACTTCGAGGCGGGCCTCACGCAGTGGACCGGCGCCTGGGCGCTCACGACGGCCCAGTCGCACAGTCCCACGCACTCGCTGACGGACAGCCCGAGCGGCAACTACCCGAACAACGCCCTCACCACCGTAACGCTGTCGAGCCCCATCGACCTCAGCGGGGCCACGGGCGGAGCGCTCTCGTTCTGGCACCGGTACGACACCGAGGCGGGCTACGACTTCTGCTACGTCTACGTGAGTTCGAACGGCGGCTCGAGCTGGACGCAGGTGGCCTCGTACAGCGGTACCATGACGGCCTGGACCGAGGTCGTGATCGACATCACGCCGTACGTCGACACGGACGGGTTCAAGGTGCGCTTCGTTCTCGACTCGGACGGATACGTCACGAGGGACGGCTGGTACGTCGACGACGTCCAGGTCTCCGCGGACCTGCCCGACAGCGGGATCGAGGAGCCGGAGGTCGCGGCCGTGTCGCTGTCCGTCTCGAGCCACCCCAACCCGTTCACGACCGAAACGGCGCTCTCGTACGTGCTCCCGGCCGGCGGGGCTCTGGGTCTCAGGGTGTACGACGCCGCCGGAAGGCTCGTGCGGACGCTCGCCGACGCCGAGATGAGACCGGCCGGAGCGGGCCGGGCCGTGTGGGACGGTCTCGACGACCGCGGGAACGAGGTGTCGGCGGGGGTCTATTTCGCGCTCATCGACGTCTCTGGGGAGCAGGCCTCGAGGAAGCTCGTGCTCCTGAGGTAGCTGGACGCGCTTCGAGGGGGATCACACGCTCACAGCAGAACGGGGCGGCCCGACCATGGGCCGCCCCGTTCGTTTCGGGTCCGCGTGGACTACCGGCCCAGTGCCTCGAGCTCCGTGCGCAAAAGCGACAGGAGCCTCTCGTCCTTCGTGAGGGACATCGCGGTCTCGATCTCCTGCCTCGCTTCGGCGTTCCGCCCCTGTTCCGCCAGGAGCCTCGCGAGCACCGCGTGCGGCGACGCGGACTTCGGGGTGAGCAGGATCTCCTTGCGCATTTCCTCTTCCGCGGCCGCGAGATCGCCCACGGCGTGGTACGCGTTCGAGAGCCTGGAGTGCAGGTGCTCAATGGGCGTGCGACCCACGAGCGCCGCCTTGAACGACGCGATGGCTTCGGCGTAGCTGCCGGCCGACATCTGAAGGTCCCCGAGCCTCGCGTGGGCCAGGCTGTGCTGGGGGTCGATCGACACGGTGCGGCGGAGCGCCTCGAGCTCCTTCTCGGGCTCCGTCGTCTCCTGGTAGACGAGAGCGAGCGTGTACGACGCCTCCGAGCTCTCGGGGTCCAGCTCGATGGCGCGGTTGAGCTCGACGACTGCGCTGTCAGGCCCCGCCTGGAGCAGGTAGGACTGCGCGAGCCCCAGGTGCCCCTTCGCGCTCTGCGGCTCGAGGGCGAGCGACCGCCTGAACGCGCGCGCCGCCTCCTGCGACTGCCCCAGGCGCAGGTAGGCTGCGCCGAGGCTCAGGTAAGCGTCTGTGTACTCGGGGTCTTCCTCGATGGCCCTTCGGAACGAGGCGACGGCGCCTTCGAAGTCGCGGGCGCGGAACCGGTCGAGTCCCTCGCCGAGGGCCTGCTGCGCCGGCGTGGCAGCCCGTTCGTCGTAGAGCTCGAACGATCCCGACACGCGCCGGGCCGTCGCGAAGCTGGTCGTGGCGACCTCGTCGCGGAGGGCGGGAGGCGCACCAGCGGACCACACGACCATCGCCGCCGTGAAGGCCAGCGCGACGACGCCGAACGCGCGAGGCATCGCGCCCGGGCGCGCCCGGAGCACGGTGAGGAGGACGGCGACCGCGGCCGGAACGGAGACGAGCGCGAGCAGGGGCGCCCTCAAGACGAACGGGGGGAGGAGGCACGCGAGGGCGCCGAGCGCGCCCGTGACGACCCGCGCGCGTCGCTCGCCCAGCCTCTGCGCGAGACTTATGAGGGAGTCGTGCGGTGCCCACAGCTCGCGCGCGGTCAACGCGAGCGTCGGAGCCGCGAGCGTGAGCACGACGAGGCTCTTGGGGAACCAGAGCGCGGCGGAGGCGCCCGCATAGCAGGAGTAGCCGAGCTCCAGAAGAAGGAGCGCGGCGGCTCCCGCGAGAAACCCCGCGGCCGGGGCGAACCTCGAGAGCTGAAACGGGCGGGCGTGGTACAGGTAGGACACCGCGAAGAAGCCCAGGACGTACGTGAGCGCCACGTAGCTCACGCAGAGCGCGAAGAGCGTCGAGAACGCGAACAGGAACACCGCGTCGGCCGTGAGCGTCCTGCGCCTGCCTTCGGGGAGCGGCTCGTTGCCGTGGAGGGCCGCGAGCGCTGCCGTCGCGGGCTGTGCCAGGAACGCGGCGGCGAACACCCCCGCGAGCGCCACGACGTCAAAGGGGTGCATGATCGAGACCAGGGGCCCGGTCCCGAGGAGGAGCCTGGACCCGAGGACCATCCCGAGGAGCGGAAGCGCCACGCAGAGCGCGCCCGCGACCGGATCGACCAGCCTCGCGATGGACGCGAGCCGCTCGCGGTCGGCCATGCGGCACCAGACGGCCGCCACGGGGACGATCACGAACAGGTCCACGAGCGCGTTGGAGAGATCGGAGAGCGCGAAGGGCGTTGCGTTCGTGAAGGCGCGGTGCACCGCGGCCTGTGCGAAGAAGAACTGATACACGTTGTCGATGTCGGACCCGAAGAGGCGCGCCACCGCCAGCGTGATGGAGGGGAGGGAGAAGAAGAAGAACATCGTCGCGTACACCGCCACGGCACCGGCCAGAGCGCGGAGCGCGCTTCTGGTCTTCAGGTGGACGTAGAGAGCGGCCAGGATGCAGCCCGCCGCGGCCTCGATTCTGATGCCCGCGGTCGTGCCCTGGAATCCCGCGTAGGCCGGGTTCAGGAGGTTCACGAAGGCCTGCCACAGCGTCCCGCTCCTGGGGATCAGGTAGCCGATGAGGTCCGGCGCTTCCCGCGTTCGCGCGATGAGCATGTCGAGCAGCGGCGGAAGCAGCGTGAGAAGCCAGGCGAACAGCATGAGCCTCGCCACGCGGTCGGACCGCTCGCGGGCGAACGCCGCGAGCACCACCGTGAGGCCGAGGAGCGGTGCGACGTACGCGAGGGGGTAGTGCAGGAAGTAGGAGAGGAAGTACATCGTCTTCTGCTGCCCGGCGAGCTGCTCGAGGTAGTGCCTGAGCACCACGATCGAGCCGAGCACGAGAAGCCACCTGCCGAGCGGGAGCTCCAGGCGCTCAATGGACTCGACTGCGGAGAGGGCGCGCGTGCGAAGCTTCTCCGGCATCGTCAGGGTCGCCTCCTCGGGGCACGGGATTCCCTCGTGGTGTCCGCGCGTCTCTTCCGCGCCGGCGCGCTCGTCCCCGGCCCCGATCCGGGATCGCGCCTCACGTCTCGTCCTCGCAGGCCGCCGCGGGCCCTGGCGAGTCAGTCCTCGCGCCTGAACCGGCTGTAGAGGAGCGCGTAGATCGCGAGAGCCAGGAGGGCGACGGCCGCTCGCCACAGCGACACGGCCCCTATGCCGAACACGAACCTGCCCCCGGCGAGCTTGACCACCACCGAGAGCGCAAGCGCCACCGCCGCCGCGGCGGCCAGTACGAAGGAGAGGAACCTCACGGCCAGAACCTCCTTCCTCCGAGTCCCGCGTGTCGCCCGGTCGCGTCCCGAGCGCCAGGGACGCGAGCCTACGGGAGCCTCGGAGCCGGTGTCAAGACGCTTGACCCGGCGGTCGCCCCGGCCTTACAATCAACCGGACAGACGACGGTTCGGATATGCTCTCACACCCTTGGAGCCCGGTTCCCATGCCCGTACGCGGCGCGTTCGATGACAGCGAGATGGAGACACTGCTCGCCCATGAGGAGAAGAAGCTCGCTCACCTCCGCGAGCTCGTGGACAGCGCCTGTGAGGAGATCAGAGGCGGGCGTCTGGACCGCCAGGAGGCGACCGTTCTCGCGCAGCGCGTAAGGCGGCAGGCGCAGGAGATCATTCCGGACCTCATGGACAAGTTCGACCTCATCTACAAGGCGCGGTTCGAGCGCCTCATCTCCCAGTACATCGACGGGCGCAGCAGGGGAGCGAACGGCCGGTAGCCCGAAGGGAACCGGAGCGAAGGCGCGCCACTCGAAGGCAATGACCTCGGGTGGCCGCTTCACAAGGAGGGGCGGTGGTCCACCGGTGGGCAGCATGGATCGCTGTGCTCGCCGCCCTCGCTGTCCTCGCGGCCATGAGGCTCGCTGACACCAAGGAGCGACACGGCCCCGGCGAGGCAACCCCGTCCGAGGTGACCGAAACCCTTTGACCGGGCTTCGGGCCTGTGCTAGCGTCCGAAGCCTCGCGGCACCATCGCACCGTCCGTCTCGCGACGACGGCGCCGTGCGGCTTTGCGCTGGGAGGCCCATGCGGATTGCCCTTCTGGCCAGCGGCAGCTCGGGAAACGCGCTCCTCGTCCAGGCGGGATCCACGTCCGTCCTGGTGGATGCGGGGATCTCGGCGCGCCGTCTCTCCCGGACCCTCAGGCAGTCCGGGGTCGAGGCGGACTCCGTCGACGCCGTCCTCCTCACTCACGGACACGCGGACCACACGAACGGCCTCGGGACGCTCTCGGCGAGGCATGCGCACCCCGTCTACGCCACCCAGGGCACCCTCGGCGAGGTCGCGTGGCGCCTGGCCGAGGGCTGCCCGGTCAGAGCCGTCGTTCCTGGAAGGCCGTTCGCCGTCGGCGAGCTTGAGGTGCTGCCCTTTGAGGTGAGCCATGACTCCGCCGAACCGGTTGGGTTCTCGATCTCGGACGGACGCGCTCGGGTGACCGTCGCGACGGATCTGGGAACGGTGAGCCCGCCTGTGAGGCGCCACCTCTCGTCTTCCGACTGCGTCGTGCTCGAGAGCAACCACGACGAGAAGATGCTCCTGGACGGTCCCTACCCGTGGCACCTCAAGCAGCGCATCCTGGCAGACACGGGGCATCTCTCGAACGGCGCCGCCGCACGCGAGATCGAGCGCGTGGCCGGGGGCCCCTTGCGCGTTCTTGTTCTCGCGCACCTGTCGCGCCGCAACAACACGCCTGCGCTCGCGCTCGCGGCCGCCCGCGAGGCGCTCGATCGAGCCGCACGGCCGGACGTGACGGTCACCGTGGGTGACCAGTTCGAAGTCGTTGGTCCTCTGGACGCGACCAGCGGCGTGCCGCAGACCGGTCAACTTGCACTGGACGTGGGGGAGCGATGCACGAGATCGCGATGATCGGCACGGGGTACGTGGGACTCGTCGGCGGAGCAGGGCTTGCCGACCTCGGGAACCAGGTGGTCTGCGTCGATCAGATGGAAGAGAAGATCGCGCAGCTCAAGGCCGGCGGCATCCCGTTCTACGAGCCGGGCCTCAAGGAGGTCGTCGCGAGGAACGTCCAGGAAGGGAGGCTCCGGTTCACGACCGACCTCGAAGGCGCCGTCCGGGAGAACGACGTCGTGTTCAGCGCCGTGGGCACCCCCGAGGGAGAGGGCGGCGCGGTCGACCTGTCGCAGGTGGATGCGGTCGCCGCGGCCATCGGCCGCGGCATGACGGGCTACCGCCTCGTCGTGCAGAAGAGCACGGTGCCGGTCGGGACGGCCCGGCGCATCCGCCAGATCATCCAGGCGAACCAGAAGACGCCCCACGAGTTCGACGTCGCGTCGAACCCCGAGTTCCTGAGAGAGGGGTCGGCCGTCGAGGACTTCATGCGGCCCGATCGCGTCGTGGTCGGGGCGGACACTGAGCGCGCCCTGGACATCCTGCGGGGCATCTACGCTCCTCTGTACCTCATCCACACGCCGATCGTTGAGACGCTTCCCGAGACGGCCGAGCTGGTCAAGTACGCGTCGAACGCTTTCCTCGCGACCAAGATCTCGTTCATCAACGAGATCGCGAACCTCTGCGAGAAGGTGAGCGCCGACGTCCAGGTCGTCGCGTACGCGATGGGTCTCGACAAGCGCATCGGCTCGAAGTTCCTGCACGCGGGCGCGGGGTTCGGCGGGTCATGCTTCCCCAAGGACACGAAGGCGCTCGTCCGGATGGCCGAGGCGGCAGGAGAACGCGCGCGCGTCGTGGAGTCGGCGATCGAGGTCAACGAACTCCAGAAGGCGCGCATGGTGGGGAAGGTCGTTGAGGCGCTGGGGGGCGACGCGCGGGGGAAGACCGTCGGCCTTCTGGGGCTCGCGTTCAAGCCCAACACGGACGACATGCGCTACGCGGCATCGATCGTGCTGGTCGAAGGTCTCCTCGCGCGCGGGGCGCGCGTCCGGGCCTTCGACCCGGTTGCCTCGGACAACGCAAGGAAGCTCATGCCGGACATTGAGTACGTCACCGACCGGTACGACGCCGCGGCCGGCGCTGACGCGCTCGTGGTCGTGACTGAGTGGAACGAGTTCCGGCAGCTCGACTTCGAACGGCTCCGCGGACTCATGGCAGGGCGCGTCCTCGTGGACCTCAGGAACGTGTACAGGCGCGAGGACGTTGAATCGTCGGGGTTCCGCTACGTCGGAGTCGGTCGTGGAAGGCCGGCTCTGTAGAGGCCGGCGCTATGGAGGTCAGGATGACAGCCGATGCCGGGAGCGCCGCGTCCGCCGGCGCGCAGGGCCCGCCCCTTCCCAAGGGGGTCAGAGCCCGCGTCCTCATCGACGGCGTGCGGACCAAGACGCTCACGCCGATTCCGGACGAGCGGGGCTACCTGATGGAGATGCTGCGGTCCGACGACCCCCTTTTCCGGCAGTTCGGCCAGGTGTACCTGTCGGTCGTCTACCCCGGCGTCGTGAAGGGCTGGCACTATCACAAGATTCAGACCGACTTCTTCACCATCGTGAAGGGCATGGTCAAGGTCGTGCTGTACGACGCGCGCCCCGACTCGCCCACGCGGGGTGAGGTCAACGAGTTCTTCATGGGCGAGCAGAACCCCATGCTCCTCGAGATACCGCCCGGCGTCCTCCACGGCATGAAGGCGATCGGCGCAGAGCCCGGCTATCTGATCAACTGCCCGACCGAACCGTACAACTACGCGTCGCCGGACGAGTACAGGGTGGCCCCGCACGGCGAGGTGCCCTACGACTGGACGACGAAGGACGGCTAGGACTGACCGGTGAAGCGGTGCTTCCGTTGACGGTGTTGACGACCTTGGACAGAATGCCGCACCGCGCCTACACCACAAGGGAGCGGACCATGCGCTCGCCCCTGACAGAGCGACGTACCATCCGGCTGCGCCCCGCGACCATCGCCCTCGTCCTGGCCGCCTGCACGCTCGCGGTCTCCGGGCCCGCGAGCTCCCAGGACATGCGCGCCGCGGTTGAGGCCGAGCCCCACACCCCTGCCCCCAGAGCGCTGGGGACGGCGGCGCTTGACAGCCCGGTCTCGAGGGACGAGTACGTCGTCGGACCTGGCGACGTGCTCGCCCTGAGCATCTGGGGCGAGGTGAACGTCACGGCGCCGCTCACCGTCACCTCGGAAGGGACGCTCATCCTCCCGGTCGGAGGCGCCGTGGACGTCTCGCGCCTCACCATCGCGAACGCGGAGGCACGAGTCCGGCGCTTCCTTTCCGACTACTACCGCGACGTCGACCTCACGCTCTCCCTGGTGACACCCAGGCAGGTCATCATCCACGTGACCGGCGCCGTCAGCGCTCCGGGCGAGTACTCCGTGAGCGCCGCGACTCGCGTCTCCGGCGCTATCGCGCTCGCCGGGGGGCTCGTCGGAGAGGGCTCAGAGCGTCTCATCGTCCTGCGCGACGCGGTGGGTCTCGAGCGCCCGGTCGATCTCCTGCGGTATCGCAGGCTCGGCGACCTGTCGGGGAACCCCCTCGTGATGGAGGGGAGCGTCGTGCACGTGCCCTACCGCGTGAGCACGGTGGACGTGCTCGGCGCCGTGAACGCGCCCGGCGCGTACGAGGTGACGCAGGGCGACGACCTCATGGATGCCGTCCGGCTCGCGGGAGGCACCAGGCCCGACGCGAACCTCTCGGAGGTCGAGTTCGTTCGCTTCCTCCCGGACGACCCGGTCAGGTACACCTCCGCGGTCGTCGACCTCTCTGCCGGGGCGGCCGACACGACGGCGCGTGCGACCACCCTCCGCGACGGCGACCGGGTGTTCGTCCGGAGCATCGAGCGCTGGCACCAGGACTCGCGCGTGGAGGTGCGAGGAGAGGTCGTCTACGCGGGCGTCTACTCCATCAGGGAAGGCCAGGACAGCCTGTCGGAGGTCATCGCGCGGGCCGGAGGAACCACCGCGGCCGCGGACCTCGCACAGGCCAGGCTTCGCAGGCAGGCGGCGGGGGAGTTCCAGACCGGCGCCGAGCGCCAGGTCGAGCTCCTCGAGGCGTTCGAGCGCAAGGACATGTCCTACGAGGAGTACGCGTTCCTTCAGTCGCAGCGTCTCGAGCTCCCCGACGTGGTCTCCGTGGACTTCAGGGCGCTGCTCGTGGACGGCGACCTCGCCGCCGACATCCCTCTCGTCGACGGGGACCTCATCGAGATACCGAGGGCTCTCTCGGTGGTCCGCGTGAGCGGCGCGGTCAAGACCCCGGGGTTCGTGAGGTTCATGCCGGACACGCATGCCGAGGAGTACATCGGCCTCGCGGGCGGATACACTCGCGATGCGGACGAAGCGAGGGTGAGGGTGGTGAAGTCGCAGTCAGGGAGCAGGCTGCGCCCCAACCGCGGAACGAGGATCGAGCCCGGCGACATCGTCTGGGTCCCCCGGACGAAGGAACGGGACTGGTGGGAGATCACGAAGGACGTGCTGGGCGTCGCTGTCCAGCTCGCGACGATCTACATCCTGATCGACAGCCTCGAGAACTGACGGCCGCCGCGCGCGGCAGGGGGGATTCGTGACCGACGGGACGGCTCCCAGGCCTCTCCTGGAGTACCTTCTCGTCATCGTGAAGTGGCGGAAGGTCGTCGCGCTCAACTTTCTCGCAGTGACCGTGGGCGCCGCCGTTCTCTCGTTCGTGGTGCCCTCGTGGTACACGTCACGGGCGTCGCTCATTCCCACGGAGTCCGGCGGCGCCGACATCGGGCTCTACTCCCTCCTCGAGACGTCGTTCCCCCTTCTCAGCATCCCCGGCATCACCACCGCGTCCGAGGACATGGTGGCTATTCTCACCAGCCGCCGCGTCGCCGAGGAGGTGATTGAGGAGAACGGTCTCAAGGAGCTCTACCGCGCGCGGACGATGGACCAGGCCGTGAAGGTTCTCGACAAGCGCTCGGGCGTGGACGTGGACGAGAACGGCGTCGTGCGTGTCCGCGCCGAAGCGCGCGACCCCGAGCTCGCCGCCGCCATCGTGCAGTCGTTCGTCGACGCGCTGGAGCGCTACAACGGCGAGGTCCGGTCCACCACCGGCAGGAAGACCCGTGAGTTCGTGGAGACCAGGATCGCGGAGGCGCTCTCGACCCTCGGGTCGGCGGAGGAGGCGCTCGCGGCCTTCCAGCGCACGCACGCGAGCTTCGAGATCGACGAGCAGGCCAAGGCGGCCATCGAGGCGATGGCGGACATCGAGTCGCAGGCCGCTACGGCCGAGATCAAGCTCTCGATGCTCAGGACGTACGCGAGCCCGAATCACCCCGAGGTGAGGCGGCTCGAGAACGAGGTCCGCCGGTACCGCGAGGCGCTTGCAGCCGTGCGAACCGGCGAGACGGGAGAGACGGCGCCCGACCTCCTGAACGGCATCGTGCTCGCTCCTCTGAGCACCATGCCGGCCCTCGCCCTCGAGTACGCGCGGCTCAGGCGCGACGTCGAGGTCCTGAACAACGTCTACCTCTTCCTCGTTCAGGAGCTCGAGACCGCGAAGATCCAGGAAGCGAAGGACACGCCCACCCTCCAGGTCCTCGACGCGCCGGTGCCGGCCCAGCTCAGAACCCGCCCCATCCGCAAGGTCATGGTCGCGGTAGGCGGTCTGATCGGCCTCGTCGTCGGCGTGCTGCTCGCGTTCGTCATGGAGTTTCTCGCCACCTCCGATCCCGCGAGCGCGACCCGCAGGAACCTGGACGCGATCGTCGGCGCGCTCCGCGGCGACCTCGCGCGCCTCCGCGGGGGAGGCGGCGCGAGAAGCGGCTGAGCCCGCGGGACGCCGGAGCGCACATGGACGCGGTCGCATCGGCTCGTGACTGGCGGGGTGTCCTGCAGATCCCCGGTGGCAGGCGCCTCTGGGCCTGGCTCGCGGCACTCGCGGCGCTCGAGGTCTGGATCGCGTACGCCGCAAGCGCTTCCCCTCTGGCCTTCGTCCTCGCGGTGCTCTTCGCCGCGGCCCTCGCGTCGTCGTTCGCGAGCACGCTCGCCGGCCTCGTGCTGATCATCCTCTTCCAGATCAGGATCCTCCAGGGCTCGGTCGGCATCGGGCTCGACGAGATCGCCTATGCCTCGCTCTTCCTCGCCACGTTCGCGGGATGGGCTCTCCGCGACGGGCCGACGGAGCTCGGGCGCCGGATCCTCGCGTCGCCGCTTGGGCGGGCCATCCTGCTCTTCCTGGGCGTGTGCCTGGCGTCTCTCGTGACCACGGTCGTCTTCGGCTGGAGCCCTCTCTGGTGGTTCCGCGACTTCGTCGCGTTCTCGTACATGCTGCTCTTCTTTCCGATCGCCGCGACCCTGACCACTCGCCGCGCGTCGATCGCGATCGCCGCGGCCCTGCTTGCCGTCGTTCTCTTCCACGGCATCCTGTCCATCGTCTGGTACGCCCAGGCGATCGCGACGACGAAGGCGGCCTGGCAGCTCGAGTGGCAGCGGGCGCCCCTGCACGAGGTCTTTGCCATGACGGCCGTCGTCGGCGGCCTTGCCCTCTTCCTTGCCGCGCGGACCGTGAGGGCCGCGGCGGCGTCCGTGCTGCTCTCGCTTCCCGGCCTGGCGGCCCTCGTTGTCTCCCAGACGCGCGGGTACTGGCTCGCCACCGCGCTCGCGGGGCTCGTGGTCGTCGCCCTGTCGCGAGGACGCCGGCTCCGCGTCGTCTGGTTCGCGGGGATCGTGCTTGCTCTCGTCCTCGCGGCGGGATTCGCGGCGTTGGGGGGGAAGTTCGTCGGCGTCATCACCTCTACGGCGGGGCGGTTCTCGACGATCACGTCGCCCCTGCGCGCGGTCTCGGTGCAGGAGCGGGTGGCAGAAACGGACGCCGTCCTGTCGCTCATTCCCGGGAGCCCCGTCGTCGGGCACGGGCTCGGCGCGGAGGTCTCCTACATGTCTCCGATCGTCCACCGCGTCCTCACGAGGACCTACCTCCACAACGCGTACCTCTACATCCTCTACAAGGTCGGTCTCGTGGGTCTGGCGGTGTTCGCCGCGTTCTACGCGCGTGCCCTGCGGAGGGTGTGGCTCTCCGTGCGGCGTCCCGGGGACGCGACGTCCGGGGCGGCGATGGTGGCCGGGTTCGCGCTCCTGCTCGCGTTCCTGCCTCTCTCGCTCACGTCGCCGCAGTACTACGACAAGAGCTCGGCGCTCGTCATCGCGCTGATCCTCGGTGCCGCTGAGGCCATCGGTCAGTCCGCCGCGGCACGGGCGCGCGGGGGAGTCGCCGATGCCCGCGGAGGCCTTAGCGCGGCGGGCCGGGCCGACGCGCAGACCGGGCAGTGAGGCCATGGAGTATCTCTTTCTTGCGCTTTCCGCTCTGGCGAGCGGCGTCGTGAACGCGGTGTGGCTTCTGCGCAGGCGCCGCCCCGTGCGTCGCATCGTCGTGTTCAAGATCGACCACTTGGGTGATCTGGTGACGGCGGCCCCTGCGCTCGAAGCCCTGCGCGCCGACTTCCCGGGCGCCGAGATCACGCTCGTTGTCGGGAGCTGGTGCGAGGAGCTGGCGAGGGAGGGCGTCGAGCACGACGTCCTCGTGGTCTACGACAGCCCGACGTACGCGAGAGGGCGCGCGGCCGGCGGCGCGCTCGCGCGCCTGCGGGGGTCGCTCGCCGGAGCGCCGTACGACCTCGCCGTCGGGCTGCGCGACGACGCCGCGACGGTGCTCTTCTGCCTGCTCGGCGGGGCCCGCCGGAGGCGGGACCGCGGCACCGTCAGGACGGTCCGCGCGTGGCAGCGCGCCCTCGCCCGGCTCGCCGGCCGCCGCGTGCCTCCGGTTCACGAGATCGAGACGAACCTGCGCGCGGTCGGCCGCGCCCCCGCGGGACGGCTTCCGGTGCCCGCCCTTCGCGTGAGGGACGAACTGAGGAAGGCGCTTCGCGACGGCCCGCTCTCCGGCTGGACGGGCGAGCGCCCGCTCGTCGTCGTGCACCCAGGCGGCGCGTGGGAACACCGGCGCTGGCCTGCTGAGAGGCACGCGGCCGTCGCAAGGAGGCTCGCGGAGGACGAGGGCGCAGAGGTCGTCGTGACGGGGGCGGCCGACGAGCGGCCGCTTGCCGAGAGCGTGGCGGCCGGCGCGGCGCACTGCCGCGTGCTCGCCGGAGAGCTCGGGATCGGACAGATGATGGCGCTTCTCTCGGAGGCGAGCCTCTACCTGGGGTCGGACACCGGCATCATGCACGTGGCCGTCGGAGTCGGGACCCCCGTGGTCGCGCTCTTCGGGCCCGGCGACGCGGACCGCTTCGGCCCGGTGGGTCCGCGCGACGTCGTCCTCAGCGCGGATCTCGACTGCGCGCCCTGTCCGCAGCGCCGCTGCCCCTACGACGGGCGCTGCATGAAGGCCCTGAGCGTCGAGCAGGTGTACGACGTGGCCGCGGGTGTGCTGCGGGAACGGCCGGCGGTCGCCGGTGGAGGGAGCGCGGCGTGAGGATCCTCTTTCTGACATCCCGCATCCCGTATCCGCCGGTGCGCGGAGACAAGGTGCGCACCTGGAACTTCCTCTCCGCGCTCGCGTCCAGGCATGACGTCCTCCTCGTCTCGTTCACGGAGGGGCCGGGGGACGAGGACGGCGTGCGGGAGGTCTCCCGCGTCGCCGCCGTCGAGACGGTTCGGCTGTCCCGCGCCCGGTCGTATGCGAACATGGGGTTCTCGCTCCTTTCCCCCCTGCCGTACCAGGTGCTGTACTACCGTTCCCTGGCGATGCAGCGCGTGGTCGATCGGGTGCTTCGGGCACATCGCTTCGATCTCGCGTACGTCCATCTCTTCAGGATGGCGCCGTTCGCGCTCGCGGCCGGGCTCGCTCCGAGCGCTCCGGACCGCGAAGGACCGGCGACCGCGCTGGACCTCACCGACGCGATCTCGGTCGAGATGTCGCTCTCCCTGCCGCGCAAGAGCGCCGTCATGAGACCCGCGTACGCGTGGGAGTGCCGCAAGATCCGGCGCTACGAGGCGGTCACCGCGGCGCTCTTCGACGAGGCCTGGACCATCTCCGAGTCCGACAGGGAGGCGATCGTCGCGCTCGCGCCCACCGCGGACGTGCGGGTCGTCCCGAACGGTGTCGATCCGGCGCTCTTCCTGTCCCCCGGTGCCGCCCCGGGCGGGCCGGTGCTCTTCGTGGGCAACTTCGACGTGCCGCACAACGCCGACGCCGCGGTCCACCTCGCCCGGAACGTGATGCCGCTCGTGAGGGCGGACCTGGCCGGGGCCGTACTCAGGCTCGTGGGGCACGGTGCGCTCGAGAAGCTGGGGCTCGGGGGCGCGGGCGGTCTCGTCGAGACCGTGGGATTCGTGCCGCGGCTTGCCGACGCCTATGCGGGCGCATCGGTGTTCGCGGCGCCGCTCAGGTTCGCGGCGGGCATACAGAACAAGATCCTCGAAGCGATGGCCGCAGGGCTTCCTGTCGTGACGACGCCCCCGGGCAACCGGGGTCTCGGGGCGGCCGATGGCGACGAGATCCTCGTGAGGGACGCGCCGCGGGAGTTCGCCGCGGCGGTCTCGCAGCTCCTCAGGGATCCCGACGGCGCGCGCCGCATGGGAGAGCGCGGCAGGGCCTTCGTCAGGTCGAGGTTCAGCTGGAGTGCTGTCGTGGATCGCGCGGAGGCTCTCGTCGCCGGGCGGTCCGCGCGGTGAAGAGCGACAGAAGCGAGGCGATCCTCGCGGGGAGCGCCGCGGCCAGCCCCTCGTCGAGCTCCGGGAGCGGCCTCAGGATCCTGAGCGTCGCGAGGAACAGGACGACGAAGAGCGCGCCGTGAGCGGCCAGGGCGGCGAGGCCCTCCGGCCGCGCGAGCACGGACGGCGCGAGCCCGACCGCGGTGGCGGCGAGAAGCCCCGGGACGTGCCGCACGGCGGGGGCGGCCCGCGCGGTCGTCGCGACGGCGACGAGCTCCGCCAGGCCCGCGGCCGCCCCGCAGACGCCCGTCCCGACAAGCGCCCCCCAGGCGCCCCACGCCCGGATCAGGAACACGTTCACCACGACGTTCAGAACGCCCACGACCGTGCGGATCGCGAGCACCGTTTTCACCCTGTTGGACGCATGCAGCGCGGTCGAGCTGGCCCCGCCACCGAGCGCCCAGTAGATCACCGTCGGCAGCGCGTACGCCACAAGGAGCCGCCCGCCCCCGGAGTACTGCGTTCCGTACATGATCGACACGCAGGCGTCGGCATTCACGATCATGAAGACGAAGAGCGGGACCGTCACGCCCCCGACGATCACGATGAAGGAGCGCCAGATGGACGCGAGCCCGTCCGGGCGCGATGCGTACCGCTTCGAGAAGAGCGTGAGCGCGATGCCCGTGAGCCCGATGGTGAGCACCATCGGGACGGTCTGGGCGAGCGAGTACGCGATGTCGTAGAGCGCGACCTCGGTCTGGCTGTGCCGCAGGACGTTCAGAAGGATGACGTCGGTCTGGCGGCCGAGGCCGAAGCTCACGACGGCGAGGACCCACGAGGTCCTCGCGAACGAGAACGCCGGCGACAGGTCCGCGGTCGAGAGGCCCCCTCTTGCGAGAGGCACCACGACGACGGCGTATGCGACCGCGAGCGCGACGCTCGTCCCTCCGAGCATGAGCATGATCTCAGGCACGCCGGCGCCGCCCCGGACCATGACGACGGCGAGGCCGATGTTGGCAAGCCGGAAGCACGTCGTGAAGGCCGCCACCGCCCTCGTGCGCAGGAGCCCCACGAGCGCGTTGGCGCCGAAGAGCGCCAGGCTCTGCGCCGCCAGGTAGACGAGCGACGACGTCACGAGGCCGGCCATCGCCGGGTTCTGGAAGCGGGCGGCGATCCAGCCGCGCCCGAGGAAGACGGCGAGGACCAGACACGCGGTGAGCGCGAGGCGGGCGCGGCCGAGGGCACGCAGGAGAAGGGAGACGCGCGGTCCGGTGTCGGGGTGCGCGCTCGCCTCGCCCAGGAACCTGTGGAGCGTGTTGTCGATGCCCGTGGAGGCGAGGACGATCACGAACGTGCACACGCTCATGATCGAGGCGAACGTGCCGTAGCCCTCGGGCGCGAGCATGCGCGCGAGGAGCACGGAGAAGACGTACGCGAAGCCGAAGTCGCCGAGCTTGGCGATGCTGTTCCAGACGAAGCTCGGAAAGTACGCGCGGCGGCTCACCGTTCCGCCCCCTTCGCCCTGCGCGCGAGCGCCTCGCACTCGCGGACGAACGGGCTGTCGGTGGCGAACGCGTCGTGCCTCTCGAGCGCGAGTGCGAGCGCGCGCGCGCCGATCCGCGCGCGGAGAGCGTCGTCCTCGAGGAGCGCCGTCGTGGCGGCGGCGAAGTCCCGCGGGGAGTCGGCGATCACGAGGTGCTCCCCTGAGCGAACGTCCAGCCCCTCGCAGCCCTTGGTCGTCGTGACGACGGCCCGAGCTGCCGCCATGGCCTGCACGATCTTGACCCGCACGCCGCTCCCGACCCTCAGGGGGACGACCACGACCCGCGCCCTGCGGTAGTACGGGGCGATGTCCTCCACGCGGCCGCGGTACCGGATCGCACCGTCCCGCCCATCGAGGCACCTCACCCATTCGGGAGCCCCTGCGCCGACGACGTCGAGCGTGGTGCCCGGGCGGCGCGCGAGGACCAGGGGGAAGATCTCTTCGACGAACCACCGCAGGCTGTCCTCGTTGGGGGCCCAGCCGAAGTACGCGGCGAACAGGACGTCGAACGACTCCTTCTCCACGGGTCCGGTGTAGTCCGTGAGGTCGAGCCTGAGCGGCACGCTCCTGAGCGTCGCGCCGGGCGCGAGCGCCGTCAGCGCGCGGCAGTCCACCTCGCTGAACGCGAGCACGAGGTCGAACTGCGGGAGCACGCGCTTCTCGAAGGCGAGCGTCTTCCTCCACTGAAGCGCCGCGTAGAGCCTCGCGGGGAGGGTTCTCTGCACCCTGGCGAAGAGCTCCATGACGGTGGTCTGCACGTTGTGCTCGAAGAGGACGCACGGCGCGCCGGTGGACCTCCGCACGATCGGCAGCATCGTGGCCGAGTGAAGGCTGTTGAAGAGCACGAGGTTGAATCCGCCGCCGCTCGCGAGGTCCGCGACCGCCCTCGCGTAGCGAGGGCTCGCGTACCTCCTCATGGGCCAGGGGAGGGGATCGAACAGATTCAGAGCGAGTCGGGCTGGCGAGTTCGGCCGCGCTGCGGGGAGGATCCTGACCTCGGCCGCCAGGTCCTGGACCTGGCGCGGGTCGTTCTCGCAGGGGCCGGGGGGAACGATCGAGAGGACAGTGACTTCGTGCCCCGCGCGCGCGAGCTGGCCGATGTTGAACAGGCTGCCCATCTGCCCGCCCACCATCCGGCTGTCCGGGATGCCCGGGGTCAGGTACAGGACGCGCATGGGGTTCAGGGCTCCGAGCGTGTGACAACTGCGAGCGCAACGGTGCGGCGGCCATGGTAGACCACGCGGCCTCCTCCCGTCAATCGCGCGGGAACGTCACCCGCGGCGTAACTCGACGCCGCGCCTCCCGTTCCATCGCCCGACGGTACGCGGCATGGCCTATGCATCGCCCCGAATGGGGCCGCACCCTGCGTCCGGCGTGCGGGGCTCGCCCCCGGCCCGGGCGGCCCGTCCGGCGCGGGGCGGCGAGGACGGGCGCGAAACGCGTTGCCAGCGGGTCCGCGGCGGAGGTATACTCCCTCTTCCGCTTTGCTTGAAGGGCGGCGGGTTTCCGACGTCAAGAGTCTCTACGCGCATCGGCGGCTCGGGGAGCGGGGGAAGCGGCCGTTTCATGAAGGCACTCGTGACAGGCGGCGCCGGTTTCATCGGCTCGCACCTCGTGGAGGCGCTCCTGGCCAGGGGTGACGAGGTCTGGGTCATTGACGACCTCTCGACCGGCAAATACGAGAACATCGCTCACCTCGAGGGCCACCGGCGGTTCCACTTCACGATCGACACGATCATGGACGAGCGCGTCGTGCGCGAGTCCACGACGAAGGTCGACACCGTCTTCCACCTTGCGGCCGCCGTCGGCGTCGCCTACATCATTGAGAATCCCCTGAAGTCGCTCGAGACCAACATCCGCGGCACCGAGATTGTTCTCAAGCACGCCAACGAGGGGAAGCGCACGGTCGTGGTGTTCTCGACGTCCGAGATCTACGGCAAGGCGAACTCGCAGCCCTGCAAGGAGAACGACGACAGAGTGCTCGGAGCGACGACGATCTCCCGGTGGGGCTACTCCGACTCGAAGGCCATCGACGAGTTCCTCGCGCTCGCCTACCACAGGGAGAAGAAGCTCCCCGTCGTCATCGTGCGCTGCTTCAACACGTGCGGTCCCAGGCAGACCGGCCAGTACGGCATGGTGATCCCGAGGTTCGTGAAGCAGGCGCTGCTCGGCCACCCCCTCACGATCTACGGGGACGGGAAGCAGAGCAGGTGCTTCTGCGACGTCTCGGACGTCGTTCGGGGCGTCCTGGCGCTCGTGGAGGCGCCCGCGGCCAACGGCAACGTCTTCAACGTCGGCAGCGACGAGGAAGTCACCATCGAGGAGCTCGCGAAGCGAATCCAGCAGATGACGGCGAGCAACTCGTCGATCGAGTACGTGCCGTACGAGAAGGCATACGAAGAGGGATTCGAGGACATGCATCGCCGCGTCCCGGACCTCTCGAAGATCCGTGCGGCGATCGGCTACGAGCCCAAGGTCTCGCTCGGTGAGCTTCTCGAGCGCGTGATCGACTACTTCAAGAAGTGAGTCCCGCACTGCGGCCCGCGTCCCGCTCGCGCGAGCGCGACGACGCCGGACCGCGGAGGTCATGGGCAGAGAAAGAACTTGACAGCTGTGTGTGTCCTGACAATAATGCCGTCTAAACGCTTGACCGTACGCGTCAGGGACCTGTCATGATCTTTCTCTGTGCCTTCGGGCTCTCGATGCTGGCGGTGCTCGCCCTGACCCCGGCAGTCCGGAGCCTGGCCACCCGCCTGCGCTTCCTTGACTACCCCAGCCAGAGCAAGGCGCACGCGAAGCCGACGCCCCTCATGGGGGGAGTCGCCGTCGCCCTCGCGAGCCTGGCGTCGGCGTCGGCGGCCCTCGCCCTCATCCGATGCCCGTACAGCGCGCGCATCGTGGGGTTTCTGTCGGGCGGGCTCGTGGTCGTGGTTCTCGGGCTTTCCGACGACGCAAACGGCATGCGGCCCGGCGTGAAGCTCGCGGGCCAGGTCGCGGCCGCGCTGGTCCTGATCCTGTCGGGAGGCGTGGACGGCATCCCGCTTCCCCTCCCTCTGGCGTACGGGCTCGGTCTCCTCTGGATGGTCGGGCTCATGAACGCGTTCAACTTCCTCGACAACATGGACGGCATCACGTCGGGCCTTGCGGCGATCGCGACGTTCGGGATCGCCGCGCTTGCGCTCGGGAACGGCCACGTCCCGACCGCAATCGCGGCCCTGTCCGTGGCCGGCGGGGCCCTCGGCTTCCTGCGCTACAACTTCTCGCCCGCGTCGATCTTCCTCGGCGACGCCGGAAGCCTCTTCCTGGGATACGTCGTGGGAGGGCTGTCGCTCCGCGCCGTGGCGTACGCTCCGGCCGGCTCCGCGTCGCTTCTCATACCGGTCCTCATGCTCGGCTATCCGATCTTCGATGCCACGCTCGTCACGGTGTCCCGCTTCATGGACGGCCGCCGGCTCGCCGAGGGCGGCCGCGACCACAGCTCGCATCGCCTGGCCCGCCTCGGCCTGTCGGCGCGGCAGACCGCCGTCACGATCTACATCATCGCCCTCGCGCTCACCGGAGCCGCCGTGTACCTCTCGCGGCTCCAGAGCGGGAACACCTCTCTCGTGGTCCTGGCGACGCTCGGAGCCGCGGCCGGCCTGGGGTTCCTCGGACTCAGGCTCTTCCGGGTCCCCGTGACCACGGCCGCCCTGCAGACCGTCCCGGGGACGAGGAGGGTCGCCGTTCGGCTCCCGAACGGCGAGGACCTTTCCATCCTGGTTCCGCGCGACCGCGTGTACTCGACGGCCAGCCGACGAACGCGCGGCGAGCGGTCCCGCGAAACAGTCGAAGCTCGCTGACCGCGCCGCCGTCGTGCGCGGCGCCCAAGGGATAGGACTATGCTGGATCTCAGATTCGTTCGCGCGAACGCCGAGGCGGTCAGGAAGGCCGTCCGGAACAAGGGGGAGAAGGGCGACGTCGACAGGCTGCTGGCCCTCGACGAAGAGCTCAGGGCGCACCTCGTTGCCGCCGATGACCTCAAGCGCGAGCGCAACGAGCAGAGCGAGCGCGTGGCGGTCCTGAAGCGCGAAGGTCGCGACGGGTCGGAGATCGTCGAGCGCATGCGGGAGGTCTCGTCCCGCATCAAGGGGTACGACGAGAAGATCGCCGCCCTGCGCGCCGACCTCAGGGCCGTCGAGCTCACGATTCCCAACGTGCCGCACGAGAGCGTGCCCGTCGGCTCCGACGAGAGCGGGAACGTGACCGTCAGGGAGTGGGGGGAACCGCATCCTCTGACGATGCGGCCGGCGCCGCACTGGGAGGTCGGCGAGGCGCTCGGCATCCTGGACTTCAAGAGCGGGACGAAGGTGGCCGGATCCGGATTCGTCACCTTCGTCGGCAGGGGCGCGCTCCTCGAGCGCGCGCTGATCAGGTTCATGCTCGACGTGCACACGCGGGAGCACGGGTTCACCGAGATATCGCCGCCGTTCGTCGCCAATCGCGACTCGATGACAGGGACCGGGCAGCTGCCGAAGCTCGAGAGCGACATGTACCGCTGCAACGAGGATGACCTCTTCCTCATTCCGACGGCGGAAGTGCCTCTCACGAACCTGCACCGCGACGACATCCTGTCCGGCGAGCGCCTGCCCATCCGCTACACCGCCTACACGCCCTGCTTCCGGCGCGAGGCCGGTTCGTACGGGAAGGACACGCGGGGCCTCGTCAGGGTCCACCAGTTCGACAAGGTCGAGCTCGTGAAGTTCGTCGAGCCCGAGACCTCGTACGCCGAGCTCGAGTCTCTCACGGCGTGCGCCGAGTCCGTGCTCCAGAGGCTCGGGCTCCCGTACCGCGTCAAGGTGCTCTGCACCGGGGACCTCTCGTTCTCGGCGGCGAAGTGCTACGACATCGACGCCTGGGCGCCGGGCGTGGGGCGATGGCTCGAGGTGTCGTCGTGCAGCAACTTCGAGGACTTCCAGGCGAGGCGCGCGGGCATCCAGTACCGGCCCGCGGGCGGAGGGAAGGCGCGCTACGTGCACACGCTGAACGGCTCGGGCGTCGCGCTTCCCAGGACCGTCATCGCCATCCTCGAGAACTACCAGACCGACCGGGGCACCGTCGTCATCCCCGACGCCCTCCGTCCGTACACGGACGGACTCACCGAGATCGCGTAGGCGGGCGCGAGGGCGCGCAGTCCCCTCCTCACGTGCGTCTGACGCGCGCGGGATCCTCCGAGCCGCCCGCGCGGTCCCCCCGCCTTTCTTGACTGGGGCACGTCCTGTGCTACACTGTGCTCTGAGCAGGCAAGCTCCCCGCCATCGGAGGTGGTGATGCGTCGCCGCGAACCGCGCTGGTCTGGGGCCGAGGACCCGGCGGCCCAGCGCTCCAGGGCGTACGTCTTCGTCGCGGTCTCCGCGCTGGCCGTGGGGATATTCCTCTATACCAACAGCCTCATCCGGAGGCTGGAGGTCCAGGCGGAGACCCTCTCGGGGTCGATCGCCAGCCTGTGCGCGAGCGCGACGTACGCCGCGAGCGAAGACGAGGAACTGCGGCTCGTCTTCGGCAAGCTCATCGAGACGATCAATTTCCCCATCGTGATCACCGACGTTCGAGGCGTGCCCATCACCTGGAAGGGCTTGCCGTTCGACCTCGACCCCTACGACGTGACCCACAAGGAGTACCTGGACGCGGACGCGGCGAGTCCCGAGTCGTCGCGCCTCGGGAGGGTCATGACGTTCATCGAGGAGCTCGACCGCAGCAACGAGCCCATCCCGATGACCCACCTCTCGGAGGAGACGGTCCTCGGGTACGTGCATTACGGTGAGTCGAGCATGATCCGCGAGATGCGGTTCGTGCCCGCCCTCGAGCTCGTGGCCTTCGGGATCCTCGTGCTCCTCGGCTTCCTTGGGTTCCGCAATGCGAAGCTCGCCGAGCTCCGCTCCATCTGGGTCGGCATGGCGAAGGAGACCGCGCACCAGCTGGGCACTCCCATCTCGTCGCTCATGGGCTGGGTCGAGCTCATCAGGGAGTCCGCCGGGAGCACCGGGTCGCCGGACGGCGTGACGCAGATGGCGGACGAGATGCAGCGGGATCTCGAGCGGCTCGAGAAGATCTCTCTCCGGTTCAACCAGATCGGCTCCACGCCGCGGACGAAGCGGCAGGACATCGCGGTCGTGCTCCGGGACGCGATCGACTACCTGCGGCGAAGGCTCGAGGGGCTCGGCAGGAGCGTCGTGATCGAGGAGCGCTACGCGGACGTGCCGCTCGTCGACGTCAATCGGGAGCTCATGGAGTGGGTGATCGAGAACCTGGTGAAGAACTCCGCCGAGGCTCTCGCCGAAGAGGGTGGCAGGATCGAGATCGTGACGGAGCACTCGCCGAAAGAAGGCGTCGTGCGCGTGCTCATCACCGACAACGGCAAGGGCCTCTCGGCGGCGGACAGACGGCGCATCTTCGTGCCGGGCTATTCGACGAAGCGCAAGGGCTGGGGGCTCGGGCTCGCGCTCGCGCGGAGGATCATCGAGGAGTACCACAAGGGGAAGCTCTACGTGGCCTGGTCGGAGGTGGGGAAGGGCACGACCTTCGTCATCGCTCTTCCCTCGACCTAGCCCGGCGCGCCGGCGCGCGGCCGTCACGGATTCCTGGGCGGAGGTGTGGATGAACGGGGCACGCAAGATCCTGTGGGTCGACGACGAGATCGACCTCCTGAAGCCGCACATCATCTTCCTCGAGCAGAAGGGGTACGAGGTCACGACCGCGCCGGGGGGCGGCGAGGCCCTCGAGATCCTCAGACGCGCGCGGTTCGACCTCGTCCTCCTCGACGAGATGATGGTCGGGATGGACGGGCTCACGACGCTCGGAGAGATGAAGACGATCGACCCGTCCATGCCCGTCGTGATGGTGACGAAGAGCGAAGAAGAAGACCTCATGAACGACGCGCTCGGCCGGCGCATCGACGACTTTCTCATCAAGCCGGTCAAGCCCACCCAGGTCTTCCTCGCGATCAAAAGACTCCTCGACGGTCGGAGGATCCGCCAGGACCAGCTCGCGCAGCGCTACGCCGGCGACTCGATGGAGCTGCGCGGCGCCATCATGGACCCGCTCGGCTGGCAGCAGTGGATCAACGTGTACACCCGCCTCGTGTCGTGGGATCTCGAGCTCGACAGGTACCGCGACCCGGGCCTCAGGCAGGCCCACGACGACCTCGAGCACAGCGCGAACGCGGAGTTCTCGCGCTACATCGTGGGCGCGTACGAGGGGTGGGTGAACAGCGCGAAGGACCGGCCGCAGCTCTCCGTGGACATCGTGCGCAGCTTCGTGGCGCCGCGTCTCCAGGCGAAGCAGAAGGTGTACTTCGTCGTGCTCGACTGCATGCGGCTCGACCACTGGCTGAGCCTGCAGCCCAGCCTCGACCCGCTGTTCGACATCACGAACCACTACTACTACTCGATCCTCCCGACCGCGACCCCGTTCTCGAGGAACTCGCTCTTCAGCGGCCTCTATCCCATCGAGCTCTCGCAGATCTTCCCCGACCTGTGGGTCGGCACGGCCCGGGACGAGTACAGCAAGAACCGTTACGAGCGGCAGCTCATGGACATGCAGCTGCAGAGGCTCAACATCAGACTCTCGCCCGAGCACAGGTACGTGAAGATCTACGAGAAGGACGAAGCCGACAACGTGCGGAAGCAGATGTCCTCGTTCAGCGAGCACCAGTTCGTGTCGCTCGTCTACAACTTCGTCGACATCCTCTCGCACTCCCGTTCGGAGTCGGAGATCCTGCAGGAGATCGCCCCGGACGAGCCCGCGTTCAGGTCGCTCGTGCGGTCGTGGTTCAATCACTCGGCCCTCTACTACATCATCGCCGAGATGGCGAGGCAGAAGGCCGTCGTCGTGCTCACGACCGACCACGGGGCGATGCTGGGCAAGCGGGCGGCCCTCGTGCGCGGGAACCGGGAGACGTCGACCAACCTCCGGTACAAGTTCGGCAGCAACCTCGGGCACAACGAGAAGGAGACGTTCCTCATCAGGGACCCGGCCCGGTACAAGCTGCCGAGCGACGGAGCGAGCAAGCAGTACGCGATCGCGAAGGAGGACTACTACTTCGTATACCCCACGGACTTCCACAAGTACGAGCGGCAGTACAGAGGCAGCTTCCAGCACGGCGGTATCTCGCTCGAGGAGATGATCCTCCCTTGCGCCGTGATGATCCCCAAGGCATAACAGCGGGCGGAGGCGCGGAGGCACGCGTCCTCTTCACGAGGTCGCCCGACGAGACGAGAGCGCTTGGGCGCGCGCTCGGCCTGGTCCTCTTCCCAGGCTCGTTCGTGGCGCTCACCGGCGATCTCGGCAGCGGCAAGACGGTGCTCGTGCAGGGGATCGCCGAGGGCCTCGAGGCCGGCGACGTTGCGAGCCCGAGCTTCGTGATCGTGAACGAGTACCGGGGCCGCATCCCGATCTATCACGTCGACCTCTACAGGATCGCGGACACCGGAGCGCTCGAGGACATCGGCTACCGCGAGCTCTTCTACGGTGACGGCGCCGCGCTCGTCGAGTGGGCCGACCGGGCCCCTGAAGTCCTGCCCGCGGACCGGGTGAACGTCACGCTTGGCTTCACGTTCGGGAAGCCCTCCTGCCGGCTGATCGCGGTCTGGGCCACAGGACCCATCCACGAGGCCGCGCTTCGCAGCGCGTCGTTCTGGGGACCTGCCTCCGGAGGCGGATGACGCCCATGCGGATCCTCACGATCGAAACGTCCACGCCCGAGGAGGAGGTCGCCGTCGTCGACGCCGGGACCGTGCTCGCCTCGCGGGCGCTCCCCGCGGGACGCGGGCACGCCGAGGAGCTCATCGTCGCCGTGGCCGAGGTACTCGAGCGGTCGGCGACCCGGCTCCTGGCTCTCGATGCGATCGGCGTGTCCATCGGGCCCGGGCGTTTCACCGGGCTTCGCGTTGGTCTCGCGACGGCGAAGGGTCTCTCGGCGGCGGTCGGCGTGCCCGTGCGCCCCGTGCCCACGCTCGAGGCCCTCGCGCGGAGCGGTGGCACGGCGGGCCTGACCGCGCCCATGCTCGACGCGAGACGGGGCGAGGTGTACGGCGCGCTCTTTCGCGTCGGCGGTCCCGCCTCTCGGATCCTCGACGACGCTGCGGAGCCGCCGGCCGCCTTCGCCGCCCGCGTCGCCGCCGCCGCCAAGGGAGAACGGGTCCTTCTGGTCGGCACGGGCGCCCCGGTCTATGAGTCCGAGATGCGGGACGCGCTCGGAGGGCTCGCGGTGCTGCCGCGGCCGGCCGTGGCCCGCCCGTCCGCCGCCGCCATCGCCGCGATGGTGGAGGAGTCGGGCGGCGCCTGCCCCGATCTTGACTCGATCGTGCCGATCTACCTCAGAGGCATCTAGGAGGGTCGCCTTGTCCCCCTGCTCGCGAGAGGTGAGGCCGATGGTCGGCGCCGACCTTGACGCCGTGTGCGCGATCGAGCAGGCGGTCTTCGCGATCCCTTGGTCTCGCAGGTCGTTCGAGAACGAGGTCAGGGGAGACCCCGCCGGGCTTTCCTGGGTCGTCGTGGAGGAGGGGCGCGTGGTGGGGTATCTCGTGTCGTGGCACGTCGCGGACGAGCTCCACATCGGGAACGTCGCGGTCGAGCCCGGCCGGCACGGGAAGGGCATCGCCACCGCGCTCCTTGAGACGGCGCTCGCGGCGGCCTCGGCGCGAGGCATCGAGTTCGCCGTACTCGAGGTCAGGGTCTCGAACGCTCGCGCGATCCGTCTCTACGAGCGCTTCGGGTTCGAGGGCGTGGCGATCAGGAAGGGATACTACGCGGACAACGGGGAGAACGCGCTCGTGATGCTCAAGTTCGTGCCGGAGCACGGTCCCGGCGGAGCGGCCGCCGGTGGGCCGGAGGGAGCGTGAGCGGCGTGGGTCGGGTCGAGCGGGCGGCCGGCTGGCTCGCCCGGGAAGGTTTCGGCGGCGACCTGGCCGTCGTTCTCGGCTCAGGGCTCTCCTCGTTCCTGGACGGCGTCGCGGAGCTGGCCCGCGCGAAGCACTCGGACGTCCCGGAGTTCGCCCCGCCCGGGGTCGCCGGCCACGACGGACGCATCGTGTCCTGCCGCCTCGGCGGGAAGCGGGCGATCGTGCTGTCGGGACGTGTCCACCACTACGAGGGGCGGTCCCCTGACGACGTCTCGCTCGCGGTGCGCGTGGTCTCGGCGCTCGGCGTGCCGACCCTGGTCCTCACGAACGCCTCCGGCGGCATCGATCCGGGTTACGATGCGGGTGACCTCATGCTGATCGCCGACCAGGTGTCCCTGCTCGGGGGCCGCGGGAGCCTTCGGGGGCCGACGTTCCGCATGGCGGGCGCGTACTCGCCCGGACTGAGGCGCCATGCCCGCGAGGTCGCGCGCGAGCGCGGCCTCAGGCTCCGCGAAGGCGTCTACGCGGGGTCGCTCGGGCCCACCTACGAGACCCCCTCCGAGATCGCCCTGGCGCGGACGCTGGGCGCGTCCGCGGTCGGCATGTCCACCGTGACCGAGGCGCAGGCGGCCGCGGAGTGCGGCCTCGCCCTCCTCGGGGTCTCGCTCATCACGAACGTTCCCCTGCCGGGCCGATTCACAGCGACCTCGCACGACGAGGTCCTCGAGGCCGGGCGGCGCGGCGGGACGTCTCTCCTTTCGCTCGTTTCCGGGGTGGCCGAGCGGCTATAATGGTGACGCGTTTCCACGTCCGACGAACGGCCGGCCCGGGCGGGACGGGTCCGAGGAGGCACGCATGGATCAGATACCGTGGCTGAAGCGACGAAAGCCCGGCATCAAGGAGGCCGCGAAGCGCGAGGTGCCGGACGGCCTCTGGCAGAAGTGCGAAGGCTGCGGAGAGATCGTCTACCACAAGGAGCTCGAGCGCAACCTCTGGACCTGCAACCGCTGCGCGTACCACTTCCCGATCGACTCGCAGAGATACCGAGACCTCCTCGTGGACGACGGGAGCTTCGTGGAGCTTCTCTCCGGCATCGAGTCCGTGGATCCGCTTGGCTTCGTGGACTCGAAGCGGTACCCGGACCGCATCGAAGCCGCCAAGAAGAAGACCGGGCTCAACGAGGCCGTGTACACGGGCAGCGGGAGGGTGGGGGGGCATCTCGTGATGCTCGCGTTCCTCGAGTTCGGCTTCCTTGGCGGGAGCATGGGTTCCGTGATGGGGGAGAAGATCGCGCGCCTCACCAGGATGGCGATCGAGGAGCGCGTTCCGATCATCTCCATGTCGAGCACGGGAGGGGCGAGGATGCAGGAGGGGATCCTGTCCCTCATGCAGATGGCGAAGACGAGCGCCATGCTGGCGAAGCATCACGAGGAGGGGCTCCTCCACATCGCGATCCAGGCCCACCCGACGACAGGCGGAGTCACGGCGAGCTTCGCGTCCCTCGGAGACGTCATCATCGCGGAGCCGGGCGCCCTCATCGGCTTCGCCGGGCCGAGGGTCATCCAGCAGACGATCAAGCAGGACCTGCCCAAGGGTTTCCAGCGCGCCGAGTTCCTTCTGACGCACGGCATGGTCGACATAGTCGTGCACCGCAAGGACATGAAGAAGACGATCTCGAGGATCCTCGACTTCCTTGCCTCCGACCGCGACCGCGCGGAGGACACGCTTGACCAGGCCAGAAGGCAAGGCCTTTGACAGCTACCGGTCGTGCCTCGACTGGCTCTTCGCCCGGCACCGCTTCGTGATGAAGCCCGGTCTCGAGCGGGTCGAGCGCCTGCTCGAGACCGTCGGGAGTCCCGAGCGCGCCTTCCGGATCGTGCACGTTGCAGGCACGAACGGGAAGGGCTCCACCTCCTCCATGATCGCCCGGGTGCTCTCCGAGCACGGGCTCGCGGTCGGCCTCTACACGTCCCCCCACGTCGTCGACTTCACCGAGCGCATCACGCTCGGCGGCGTTCCGGTCTCGCCGGAACGGGTCACGCAGCTCGTCGAACGCCTGAAGCCCGGCGCGGACGAGATCGAGGCGACGTTCTTCGAGATCGCGACGGCGGCGGCCGCGCTCTACTTCGCGGAGGAGCGAGCCGACGTCGTCGTCGCAGAAGTCGGGCTGGGTGGTCGGCTCGACGCCACGAACGCGCTCGACTCGATGCTCTCCGTCATCACGGGGATCGCCCTCGACCACACCGAAGTGCTCGGGCCGGACCTGGCGTCGATCGCCGGCGAGAAGGCCGGAATCGTTCGTGACGGGGGCACGGTCGTCTGCGGCGCGGAGGGCGTCGCCCTCGAGGTCATACGCGGCGTGGCCGCCGCGAGGGGCGCGCGCTTCGTCGCCACGCTCGAGGAGTCCGTCGTCGGGAACGTGCGTGTCGGTGCGACCGGAAGCTCGTTCGACTTCGAGTACGCCGGGGCGCGGCACGACGCCCTCGCGATCTCGATGCTCGGCCGGCACCAGGTGGCGAACGCGAGGAACGCCCTCGTGGCGCTGCACGAGCTCGACCGCCTGGGCGTTCTCCGGCTCTCGGAAGACGCCCTCCGCCGCGCGCTCCTCGAGGCGAACGTGCGCGGGCGGCTTCAGGTCATCCGCCGCCGCCCGACGGTCGTGGCCGACGTGGCGCACAACCCCGACGGGGCCAGGGCGCTCGCGGCGGCGCTCGCCGAGGTGTTCACGTACGACCGGCTCATCGTCGTCCTCGGCGTCATGGCGGACAAGGACGAGGGCGGGATCCTCTCGGCCCTCGCGGGCGCGGCGGACCTCCTCGTCCTCATGCGCCCGGACACGCCTCGGGCCGCCGATCCGGTCCAGCTGGCAGCGGCGGCGGACGAGCTCGGCATCCCGAACCGCGTCGTGCCCGAGGCCGGCGCCGCCTTCAGGTCGGCGCTCTCCGAGGCGGGCGAGGCGGACCTTGTGTTGGTCACCGGTTCCCACTACACTGTGGGCGACGTCATGGTGAGCCTCGGCGAGGCGGCGCCGGCTCCGGCGTGAGGCGATTCCGGAGGTTCAGATGGCCAAGGTCGTCGTGAAAGACGTCTCGAAGGTCTTCGACGGGAACGTGGTCGCCGTCAAGGACATGAGCCTCACGGTCGAGGACCGGGAGTTCGTCGTTCTCGTCGGGCCGTCGGGTTGCGGGAAGTCCACCCTTCTGAGGATGGTGGCGGGGCTGGAGGAGGTGACGTCGGGCGAGATCTACATCGACGACCGGCTGGTGAACGACGTGCCGCCCAAGGACCGGGACATCGCCATGGTGTTCCAGAACTACGCCCTCTACCCGCACATGACGGTCTACGACAACATGGCCTTCGGCCTCAAGCTCAGGAAGTACCCCAAGGCCGAGATCGACGAGCGCGTGCGCGAGGCGGCGGACATCCTCGGAATCTCGGGCCTTCTCGACCGGCGGCCCAAGGCGCTCTCGGGCGGCCAGCGGCAGCGCGTCGCGGTGGGGCGCGCGATCGTCAGGAAGCCGAAGGTGTTCCTGTTCGACGAGCCGCTGTCGAACCTCGACGCGAAGCTCAGGGTGCAGACGAGGACGCAGATCATACGGCTGCACGAGCGGCTGAGGGCGACGATCATCTACGTCACGCACGACCAGGTCGAGGCCATGACGATGGGAAGCCGCATCGTCGTCATGAAGGACGGCATCGCGCATCAGGTCGCCCCGCCGCTCACGGTCTACCAGAAGCCCGTCGACCAGTTCGTCGCGGGGTTCATCGGGAGCCCGGCCATGAACTTCGTCGACGGCACGCTCGAGGACAGGGGAGGCCGGACGTCGTTCGTGTCGAGGAACTTCACGGCGCGAGTCTCCGACGAGGCCGCGGGCGTGCTCGCAGCGCGCCGCGGCGACGTCGTTCTGGGAATCCGGCCTGAGGACATCTACGAGGTTGCCGACGAGGGGAGGCTCCCCGTGCCCGCGCGGATCGGCGCTCATCTCGACGTCGTCGAGCCGATGGGGAACGAGATCTACCTGTACCTCACGATGGGCGAGCAGAGCCTGGTCGCGCGGGTGGACGTGCGCAAGCCGCCGGCGGTGAACACCGACGTCGAGCTTGTCCTCGACATGGCGCGCGCCCACTACTTCGACAAGGAGACCGGGCGCTCGCTCCTCCACGGCGGGCAGGAGTAGGTTCGCGTGCCGCGTTTCCTCGGCATCGACATAGGCGGCACGAACGTCAAGGCGGCGATCGTCCCGGATGACGGGACGGTCGCCGCCTTCGTCGTGCGACCCTGGTCCGGCGGGCCGCCGGCGGACGTCGTCGCGGCCGCCCGGGAGCTGGCGGACGAGCTCGCGCCCGACGGCCCCCGCGGGATCGCGGCGTGCGGGGCCGGCTGCGCGGGCCTCGTGGACGGCGTGCGCGGCGTCGTGTACTTCTCTCCGAATCTCCCTGCGTGGCGGGACGTCGAACTGGCCCGCATGCTCTCCGGCGCGCTCGGGATCCCGACCCTGATCGAGAACGATGCGAACGCCGCGGCGTACGGCGAGCATGCCGCCGGAGCGGCGCGCGGCGCGGCGAACGCGGCCGTCCTCACGCTCGGCACGGGCGTGGGAGGCGGCCTCATCCTGGGCGGGAAGCTCCACCGCGGCGCGCACGGGTTCGCGGGGGAGGTCGGCCACGCGACCATCGACTACGACGGTGTCCGCTGCGTCTGCGGCGGCAACGGCTGCCTCGAGCGCCTCGTGAACGCCGAGGCCATCGTTGCTCGGGCGACCGAGCTGGCACGGGGAGGCCACACCCGCCTCGCGGACCTCCTGCGAGCGCGTCCGCTCACGGCAAAGGACGTCGGCGAGGCTGCGGACCTGGGCGACTGTGCGGCCGTGCGGACGCTTGAGGAGATCGGCCGCCTCCTCGGCGTCGGGCTCGCGAACCTTGTCCAGATCCTCGACCTCGAGGTCATCGTGATAGGCGGTGGCGTCGCGTCGGCGGGGGAGCGCCTCCTCGTCCCTGCCCGCATCGAAATGGCCGCCAGGGTACAGGGTCCTTCGTGGCGGCTTCCGCGCGTCACCCTCGCAGAGCTCGGCGAGACGGCGGGCGTCGTGGGCGCCGCGCTCCTCGCCAGGGACCGGCTCCGTGCCCAGGCCTGACGAAGGCCGCGGGCGTTTCCCGAAGAGCGACATGGGACTTTCCGTCTTCCTCAGGATCGCCGCGCTTGTCGCGCTGGCCGCCGCGAGAGGGGCTGCGGCCGGCGAGCCTGTGTTCTCCGAGGTCGAGGGCTTCACCATATCCGCCGACGACGTCGAGGCGGCCGAAGGCCCGGGCGGGCGCATCGCGGTCCTCGAGGGGAACGTCGTGCTCGAGCGGGAGGGCGGAACGCTCACCGGGGCGCACGGTATCTACAGGGAGTCGGCGCGCGAGGCGGTCCTTTGGGGCGACGTCCGCGGCACGGAAGAGGGCGCCTCGGTCTCAGCGGACACGCTCAGGTACTTCCGCGATCCCGACATCGTCGTGCTCACGGGCAACGCTTCGTATGCCGACACCTCGGGCTCCGTCACCGCACGGCGTATCACGTTCTACCGGGCGCAGAGCATCGCGGTGTGCTCGGGCGGCGCGGTCGCGCTCGACGCGGACGGCAGCACCGAGCTCGCGGCGGAGCGCATCGCGTACGACTTCGACAGGGGGGAGGTCCGCGCGTCCGGCGAGCCGGTGGTCACCACGCGCACGGACGACGGCGCGGAGGACGTGACGCTCCGCGCGGACGTCGTCGAGCTCGAGACGGGGGGCAACGCGCTCCGCGCCTTCGGGCAGGTGGGCATCGTGAGGAAGGACGCGCGTGCGGGAGCGCGCGTGGTGACCTTCCATCGGGACGACGAGACCATGCTGCTCGAGGGCGATCCGTACGTGGACCAGGAGGGCGACAGACTGACCGGGGAGAGGATCTTCGCGTCCGCGCCCGGCGGCGAGCTCTCCCGGGTGCTGGTCACCGGGCGCGCGCGCGCGTCGTACTCGATCGACCCCGAGGCGCCTGGGGACGAGGCGGAGCGCGGGACCGTGTCGGGCGACACGCTCACGATGTTCTTCGAGGCCGGAGAGCCGATCCTCACGCTCGTGCGCGGAAACGCGAAGAGCGAGCATGCGCTCGGCGACTCCGGAGAGCGGAACGAGGTGACCGCCCAGGACCTCACCGTCCTCTTCTCGGAGGGCAGGATCGAGAGGGCCGTCTTCCGCGGTTCGGCAACCGGCACGTACCGCTTCGTGCCCGAAGGCGCCCGGGCGGGGCCGGAGGAGCCCGGCGCTCCCGCCCCAGCGGAGCCGGCCGCCGCAGAGCCCGGAGCGGCACCCGTGGCCGCCCCGCCCGACACCACGGGCCTCGAGCGCGTGGACTACGGAGCCGAGGAGATCAGCTACTACGTCCAGAGGAACCGGATCGTGCTCCGGCAGGGCGCGAGGGTCGAGTACAAGGACATCGCCCTCGGCTCCGACGAGATCGTCTTCGACCCGGACACCGAGGTCCTGTCCGCTTCGGGCAACCCCGACCTGAGACAGAAGGGGGACAGGTTCGTCGGTCAGGCGCTCTCGTACGACCTGGACGCCGAGAGCGGCGCCATCGAGGGCGGCGCCTCGGCGTACGAGGACGGGCTTTACTACGGTGACCTCATCGCGCAGGACCCCGACGGCGCTCTTCGCGTCCGCGGCGGCGTCTACACCACCTGTACGGCAGAGAAGCCGCACTACCACATCGCCGCCCACCAGATGAAGATCTACCTGGACGACAAGGTCGTGGCGCGCCCCATCGTCCTCTATCTGGGGAGCGTGCCCGTGCTCGCGCTCCCGTTCTACGTCTTCCCGATCAAGCAGGGCAGGCACTCAGGCTTCCTCATCCCGCAGATCGAGGTCGGAGTCTCGGAGGGCGAGGGCAGGTTCGTCCGCAACTTCGGGTACTACTGGGCCCCGAGCGATTACTGGGACGCCACCCTGTGGGCTGACTACTATGAGCAGACGAAGTGGATCGCGCATCTGCAGACGCGGTACGCGCTCCGATACACCCTGTCGGGGTCCGTCGACGCCTCGTTCACCGAGGAGACGCAGGGGAGCCGGCGCTGGGACCTCGGCCTGACGCACCGGCAGGAGATCGGGCGGAACTGGACCGCCGGCGCGTCGGGCGACTTCAGGAGCGACGCCACCTACGCGCAGGACGCGAACCAGAGCATTCAGGAGAGCCTCAACAGGAGCCTGCACTCACAGCTCTGGGCGAGGGGGCGCTGGAGCGGCCTGAGCACCGGCATCACGCTGGACAGGCGGGAGAACCTGGATGAGGAGTCGGTCACCCAGCTCCTCCCCAAGATCGACGTCTCCGGCTCGCAGCGCCCGGTCCTGACGGCTCCCGAAGGCGCCGGTGGCCTGCGCGGCTGGATCTCGAAGGTGTCGTACAGCTGGGACGCGCGGGTCGTGAACGACAGGAAGCACGATGAGGGGGAGACGACCGTCCACCAGGGACTCGGCCTGGGCCTGATCCTCAGGACCTCGCGCAAGCTCCTGGGATGGCTCAACATCACGCCCCACGGGTCGCTCACACAGAACTGGTACGATCGCGACAAGGCAGGTGAGCAGTACAGGTCGCGCCTCACGTACGAGGCCGGTGCGTCCGCCGGGACGACGATCTACGGCACGTTCTTCCCGGCGGTCGGGTCCCTCGCGGCGGTGCGCCACATCGTGGAGCCGTCGGTCACCTACAGCTGGGTCCCGGACTTCGAGGAGTACTTCGACGAAAACGGGACCGACGAGTTCTTCGCGTTCAGCGGATTCGGGAGCACGCCGAGAGCCAGGGAGGCGGTGAACCTCTCGCTCGTGAACAAGCTCCAGCTCAAGATTGGGGAGGGGGCCGACCTCCGGAAACTGGACAACTTCCTCCGCTTCTCGATGTCGACCGCGTACGACCTCCGGGAGAGTGCCGAGCCCTGGTCCGACCTCGTCTCCCGCGTCGAGCTCAGGCCCGGCGAGGCCGCGTCAGTGAGCTGGGACGCCCGGCACGACCCTTACAACGGGCACGTCCAGAACTCGAGCGTCACGGCCACCGTCGATCTGACCGGCCAGGCGCCGGAAGCGGACGAGCCGTGGGAGGACCGGATTCGGGGGGAGGCGGTGTCCCCGGTCGACGAGCTCAGGCAGATGGTGGCAGAGCGTGCCTCCGCAGACGAGCCCGGCCGGCGTCCGTGGGACGCGTCCGTCTCGTTCCGGTATGCGCGCGGGGCGGACTCAGACGACGCGACCTACTGGGTGGACGGCCGTCTCGCGCTCTCGCTCACCACGAAGTGGCGGGTGAACTGGAGCGCCCACTACGACCTGGAAGCGCAGGAGATCGCGAGCCAGGAGTACGTGATCCACCGGGACCTCCACTGCTGGGAGGCCCAGCTGGTGGGGCGGTACTACGCGGAGGAGTGGCAGTACTACCTCCGGATCAACGTGAAGGCCCTCCCTGACATCCAGGTGGACAGAGGCGTGAGGAGCCTGAACCGCGAAGTGCAGTAGCGGGAGGCCGGGCCCGAAGGCGGGGCGGCAGCCGGCCGCCCGCCCGGACGGTCTGCGGCGCCGCGGCGTGCCCTTTGGCGCGCTCGTCAAGTATATGGCGTACTCGCCCTGTATCCCGAAACCGCCCGGTTCTTCGGCCTTCTCGCGATGATTCCTATTGACAGCCGGCGGCACCGGATGTAGCTTGTCGCGCAAACCCGGAGCTGTAGGGGCTTTCTGGCAAGGGGCCGTCACAGGAGGAGGATGTTCGGAATGAACAAGGCTGAGCTCATCGAGGCCGTGGTGAAGAAGACCGGGCTTACGAACAAGGGTGCCAAGGACGTCGTGGATGTCCTGTTCGATCCGGACAGCGGCATCATCGCGAAGTCGCTCAAGTCGGGCGACAGGGTTCAGCTGTCGGGCTTCGGCACCTTCAGCGCACAGCGCAGACCTGCACGCGACTGGCGCATCCCGGGCACAGACAAGACCAAGCACGTCGACGCGCACAACTACCCGAAGTTCAGCGCCGGCAAGTCGCTGAAGGACTACGTGAAGTAGCGCGGACAGACTGGGAGTACTTGACTCTGCGGGGGAGCAGAGAGTCCAAGGACTCGCTGCTCCCCCGTCGCGTTTTCCTCGGTCGGTGACAGCGGCCCTCGTGGAGGACAACATGCACAGGTTGCTGGTGACGGTCCTCAAGGCCGAGCCCGCGGGGCGGCGGCGCGACCCGTCGGGCCTCCTGCGCGGCTCGTTCAGGCTCAGGGTGAAGGTCAAGGGCGCTGCGGTCGGCGCCCTGAAGGCGCCCGCGCGCGTCGTGGGGCTCGAGGGCTCGCTCCGCCGGGACTTCCTCCTGCCCTGGGCGCCCAGGCGAGGTGATCTCCTCGTTCTGGATCCGTCCGAGAGCCGGCGCTTCCTGGTTCCGAGAGGCGCACGGGCGCGGCGGCTCTCGCCGACGGCGACGGCGCGCGTCTCCGTGGCGGACGTGGACGGTGATGGCTGGCAGGAGGACGTGTTCTCGAATCCCTTCGTGTCGGGCGCGGTGCAGCCTCACAGGGGCGCGAGGCTCCTGTCTCTGGCGGGACGCTCCGGCGCCGACCGGTTCGCGCAGCCCGTCGTCCACATCATGGCGGGGCAGTACGTGCTGCTGGGTGGGGCGGAGGAGTTCCTTCTCGAGACCGGCATGCCCGGCGAGATCTGGAACGCGGCGTTCTCCAGGGAGGCGTCGGCCGCAGGGGCCACGTACGCGCGGAAGCTCAAGACCCCGGAGGGCGTCGCCCTGACCAAGGAAGTGCGGGTCGAGGACGGTCTCCCTGGGGTGCTCGAGGTCGTGAGGCTCTCGTACGCGGGGAAGCCCTCCGAGGAAGGCGATGAGGACGACGGCGGCGAGCCACGGAAGCCCGACAGGACCGATGTGAGCCTCGGGATCAGGATGTCGACGCGCGTGCTGGGGCCGGTCGGGTCTACGAACGTGATCGAGATCCCCAGTCGGGGCGAGCTCGTCAAGGTGCGCTTCCACAGGCCGGCCTACGGGCGGCGCTGGAGGTGGCGCGACTGGAAGGACGAGTTCTTCGGCATCGGCCCGGCCTTCCTGGTCTCCCGGAACGAGCGTGAGGGGAACGCACTCGCCGTCCTCTTCGGCTTCGGCCGGGCGGCCGTCGTCAACGTGCGAAGCGACTTCGAGGGCCCCGAGGTCATGCTCCGGAGCTCACGCGTGGCGCTCGTCAAGGGGCGGTCGGCGGAGTTCGGGGCCGCGTTCCTCCCGGCCGACGCGCTCGCGGCGTCAGGGACGTCGCTGCTCCTCGCGACCCTGGGACGGCCGTCGGGCGGCACCGTGCCGCTGGCCCTGACCCTGCGGAGCTCGGAGCGCGTCGCGAGGCCTCTCGCCGCGCTCGATCTGCGGCGGGGCGGACGGCGTGCCATCGCGCTCAGGCGCCGCGAGGTGCCTGCGGCGGGCGTGGTCTACGCCGCCGTCGTGCCCGCGCGCGCGTCATGGTTCCCGCTCGCGTGCTCCGTCAAACTCGGCGCCGAGCGGCTCGAGTGCGTGGTGGAGGGATAGGCCATGGGTTACGGGTTTCAGCCTCTCACCGTCGGCTACGACTGGGAGATGGCCGTCCTCAAGGAGACCGGGGAGAACCTGGACGAGAAGGAGGCCGACCGGCTGGCCGACGAGCTCAGGCAGCGCGTGCCGTGGGCCCTCACGGGCACCGACCTCGAGCTCATCGAGAGCCGGATGCCTCCGCTCAGGGACTTCGAGGAGCTCCTCTCGAAGAGCGAGAGGTTCGAGAGTACGCTCCGGAAGGTCCTTGCGAACCGGGGCTGGTCGCTTCTCCGGGCGGGAGCGCGCCCGTTCGAGAGGGAGCCGATCGGCGCGCACATCCACGTCGGCACCGTACGGGACTGGGACGTCGCCGCCCGCGTTCAGAACGGCATGGCCGCGTACGTCGCGCCCCTCGTCGCCCTCATGGCCAACAGCCCCGTGTACAGGAACCGCTCCGGCAGCTTCAAGACCTACCGGGTCGCTTCGTTCGCGGAGTTCTGCTCGATTCCCCAGACGATCGCGTCCCCGGGCGCGACGCAGCCGAGCTGGGGCGGGGACGTCTGCATCAAGCTCATCTCCGGCTCCACGGTCGAGCTGCGGTGCGGGGACGGCGTGACAAGCACGCGACTCATGTGCGAGCTCGTGGCGCTCACCGCGGGTCTCATGCACCACGTGGCTGAGCACGACGATGGGTCTCCGCCCGACGACGCGACCTACGCGGACATGATGCTGAACAGGTGGCGCGCCGCGAAGCGCGGGCTTGCAGCCGTCTTCCGCGCGGGCGGGAGCGATGTGCCGGCCCAAAGGATGTTGACAGACATGCTAGAGGTCGCGCAGGATGGGATGAAGCGCATCCACGCATCGGTTGACGACCTCGCGACGGTCCGCCTGATGATCGCGAAGCGGCAGACACAGGCCGACTTCCAGCTTGCGGTGTTCGAGGTGGAGGGTCGCGACCCCCACCGGTTCGCGAGGTCGCTGGCCAACGTCCAGCGCGATCCAGGGGCGTTCGAGCGTTACCTGAAGGGCGCTCCGGCGCTCGACGAGGCCCCCCTCGACGACCCCGTCGCGGACCTCGTTCAGGGCATCGAGGTCGAGACGCCGTACACCGCGCTTCTTCGCGGCACTCCCTTCGCCCCGGCGGATCTGGACCGGGTGCTTGCGGAACTCGTCGGAGCGGGAACCGTTACCGAGGGGCGGACTCGCTTTGGCGTGAGGACCTACACGAGAGCGGACCTCGTCTGAGCCGGGAACCGGCGGGAGGGTGTTCGCGTGGGGGAGTTCACAGGGATCATCGATCTCCTGGGGGCGCTCATGAGGCTCTTCGGGCTTGAGGAGAACGCGCTCATGCCGGCGATCGCGCTCCTCGTGGTCTTCTTCATCATCGCCGTTCCGTTCGGCCTCCTCGCTCAGTCGAGGCGCGTGCGGACCGGCCCGGTGGGAATGGTGGGCGAGATCGGCAAGGCCGCGACAGACATCGCGCCTGAGGGGAAAGTATACGTCCACAGCGAGTACTGGAACGCTGTGGCGTCGAACCCGATCCGCGCCGGCGAAGCGATACGCATCGTCGCCGTGGAGGGCATGCTGCTCAGGGTCGAACACGCGAAGTAGGAGGTGCAGGATGGTTGCAGCCCTCATTCTCGTATTCGTGTTTCTGGTCCTCGTCACGAGGTCCATCAACGTCCTCCGGGAGTACGAGCGGGCGGTGCTGTTCCGGCTGGGCCGGCTCGTCGGCTTGAAGGGACCCGGGTTCGTGCTCATCATCCCGTTCATCGACCGGGTTGTGAAAGTCGGCCTCCGGACCGTCACCCTCGACGTCCCGCCGCAGGACGTGATCACCAAGGACAACGTCTCGGTCAAGGTGAACGCGGTCGTGTACTACCGCGTCTTCGACGCCGAGAAGGCCATCATCGAGGTGGAGGACTACGGCTACGCAACCTCGCAGCTCGCGCAGACCACGCTCCGGAGCGTGATCGGCGCCGCCGAGCTGGACGAGCTCCTTGCGCAGCGCGAGAAGATCAACCAGGAGCTCCAGACCATCCTGGACAAGGCGACCGACGTCTGGGGCATCAAGGTGTCTGCCGTCGAGGTCAAGCACGTCGACCTCCCGGAGAGCATGCAGCGAGCGATCGCGCGCCAGGCGGAGGCCGAACGAGAGCGGCGCTCCAAGGTGATCCATGCCGAGGGCGAGCTCCAGGCGTCGAAGTCGCTTCAGGAGGCGGCGCGGGTGCTCTCCGTGGAACCGGCATCGGTTCAGCTCAGGTATCTCCAGACGCTCTCGGAGATCGCGACCGAGAAGAACTCGACCGTCGTCTTTCCTCTTCCCGTCGACATCATCAGCTTCTTCCTGGACATGAAGCGCGGGAAGTCGCTCTGACGGAAGCGCGGGACCTCGCTTCGGGCACGGACTGAGAGGCTGCCGGCCGGTCATCGGCACCGGCAGCCTCCGCACACGCATGACGCTCAAGGGCGCGCACTACGAGTGGCGGTACGAGGGGGCGCCGGCGGCTCTGGCGGAGGACATCCGCCGGGGCGCCGGCGTCACGCCTCACATGGCGCAGGTTCTCGCCTCCAGGCAGGTGGCGTCCGGTGCGGAGGCCCTCCTGTTCCTCGCGCCCGAGACGCGTCCGCTCCCCGATGCCCGCCTGCTGCCCGGCGCCGCGCAGGTCGTCGAACGCGTCTCGGGCGCGCTCTCGTCCGGCGAGACCGTCGCGGTCCACGGCCACGACGACGCCGACGGCGTGACGGCGTCGGCCATCATGATCGAGACCCTCGAGCAGCTCGGCGCGAGACCGGTCTCCTACATCCCGGACCGCAGGACCGAGGGGCACGGCCTCTCGCGCCCCGAGCTCGACTACCTCTCGGGTCTCGGTGTCCGGCTCGTGATCACCGTGGACAGCTGCGTCAGCGACCGTGACGCGATCGCGCACGGGAACTCGCTCGGCATCGACACCATCGTCACGGACCATCACGAGATCCCGCCCGAGCTCCCGGCCGCGCGCGCCATCGTGAACCCCAAGCTTCCCTCGTCACCGTATCCCTACAGGTATCTCGCCGGGACCGGGGTCTCGCTCCGCGTGAGCGACCTCCTGCTGGACGAGCTCAGGGGGAGGTTCGCGCCGGCGCCCGGCGGGCGCGTCTGGCACGGCCCGCGGTGGCGCGACGAGGCGCTCGCGCTCGCCGCCGTGGGCTCGATCGCGGACAAGGTGCCTCTCACCGGCGACAACCGCACCATCGTGGCCGCGGGTCTCAAGGTCGCGCCTGCGACGGAACGTCCCGGACTGCGCGCGCTGCTGGAGGAGTCGCGCCTCTGGGGGCACGAGCTCGATCCCGACGACGTCCGGGAGTACCTCGGGCCCATCTTCGGGCGCGTCTCGGACGGCCGTGGCGGGAACGACGCGCTCAAGGTTCTCCTGACGCCCGACGCGGACCAGGCAAGGGAAGGGGCGCGGGCGCTCGTGGGGGAGCGCGTGCGGTGGCGCGAAGCCGCGCTCTCGGGGCTCGCGCAGGTCCGGTCCGAGCTCGCGAGGTCCGCGGGTGCACCCGATCCTGCCGCCCTCGTGGTGCAGGCCCGGGTCCCGCTCGACACCATGGGTTACGCGGCGTCGAGGCTCGCCGACGAGTCCGGGCTCCCGGTGGTCGTGCTCGCGCCGCGGAACGGCGGGCTCATGGCCGAGGCCAGGGGCCCGCAGGGGTTCAACTTCGTGACGGCCTTCCACTCCATGAGCGAGCTCTTCGCGGGATACGGGGGGCATCCGCGGGCGGCAGGCTTCACCATCGACGCGGCCCGCGCCGCGGAGTTCCGCGAGCGCCTGATCGCCTACGTGCGCGAGCACCCGCCGGCGCCTGAGCCGAGGAGGCTCGATGCCGTGGTTCCGCTCGACGACGCGACGCCCGAGCTCGCCCGAGAGCTTGAGCTTCTGCGTCCGTTCGGGCAGGCGAACGCGCCCGCCGCGCTCCTGTCCCGGGAGGCGAGCCGCGAGGCGGTGCGCCGTGCGCAGGACCGCGGCGTCCACTTCGCGGCCCCCCTCAGGCTCAACCCGGGCGCGACGGGCATGGTCTACAGGCTGCGGTCGTCCGAGGGCGTGGCGCTCGCCACGGTCATCGACACGGTGAGCGGGGCGCCCCCGACGGTCATCGGCGCGGCGGGATCGCAGGGCGGCGGGGGAGGCTCCGGTGAGCCGATGCGATGAGGGAGCGGCGGGCCGCCTGTTCGTCGTGGCGACCCCCATCGGGAATCTGGGCGACATGACCCACCGCGCCGTCGACGTGCTCAAGGCCGTGAGCGTGATCGCCACCGAGGACACCCGCCACACGCGGAAGCTCCTCACGCACTTCGGCATTGCCACGCCCGTCTTCGCCTACCACGAGCACAACGAGGAGAAGGCAGCGGCCGGGATTCTGGCCAGGCTCAAGCGTGGCGAGGACGTGGCGCTCGTGAGCGACGCCGGGACTCCGCTCGTCGCGGATCCCGGCTACCGCATCGTTTCGCTCTGCGTCCGTGAGGGAGTCGAGGTCGTCGCGGTGCCTGGGCCGACAGCCGTCGCGGCCGCGCTCTCGATCTCCGGGCTTCCTCCCATGCCCTTCCTCTTTGCCGGGTTCCTCCCCAGGAAGCCAGGCGCCCGCAGGAGGAGGCTCGAGGAGCTCGCCGCACTCAGATGCACCCTTGTCTTCTACGAGACGCCCCACCGGATCGCCGCCT